>Ga0247742_10000332_pt1 | contig 40331 bp, 28 predicted proteins | sample UWRJL208509C2_FD_180944 | JGI IMG/M metagenome (GOLD analysis project Ga0247742, IMG submission 180944) | Plant litter microbial communities from Arlington Agricultural Research Station in Wisconsin, United States - UWRJ-L208-509C-2 | ecosystem: Environmental > Terrestrial > Plant litter >...
GAAATGGCTTACTTACAGGTTTTAATGCGGCGCGGATCAACGTTAATAGAGCCGCCGATGGAGGTCGTCACCGATTGACGGAGAGGCTCAGGGCGTGAAGGGGCGGGTGGATCAAAAGCCAGATCAAAAGCCAGATCAAAAGCGCGGCGAGCTGACACTCGGCCTGTTGGGTGTTTTGGCTTGATGTGTGTGGTGTGTTTTAGGGCCACCCCTCATTGTGCTTTTCAAGATCGGAGTTCGGCTCGGTATTTCAGGTCGGTGTAACTCGCCCAAACACCTCGGTCAGTCCCCTCGCCCCTCTGGGGAGAGGGTTAGGGTGAGGGGTCGGTTTCAGCCCGGAGTGAACCTCTGCCAGCCAGTCTCATCTGCTTTCTAAAAAACGACAACCGTGACTAAAGCCCGACCGCGCTCCCTGCGGGGGCTGGCTCGCCAGCGACGGTGTCACCCCACACCATCACCCCACCGAATACCCTGTCATTCATCCGCCGGCCATCCGCCATCAGTTAACAAAAGATAACGTGGCGTCGATTGTCAGACCTTTGAAAAGGCCGATAGGATAAGCCAGCTTCCGAAGGGGCTCTAGATTGCGCATTTCAGGACTATGCTCTTGGGCAGGCAATCTGAATGAGCACCCTTACGGCGCCCTGAAAGGTTGAAGGACCTAACAATAATAAATGGGGGAAGGTCTATGAGTGAGCCTGTCATGGGTGTGGTTGTTTGCCGCCCGCCGGCGTTACGCAGATTCGCGTTGCTGGCTACAGCGCTCTCGCTGTTGGGCTCTGCGGTGTGGTCGGCACCTGTGCTGGCGGTTGATGCGCCGGCATCCGATATCGTTTTTTCCGTTGAATCCGCCAAGGCCAGCAAGAGCCTGATGCTTGATGTCGTGCACGCTGGTGCGCGGTTGATTGCGGTGGGGGATCGCGGGCACATCCTTTATTCCGATGACCAGGGCCAGACCTGGACCCAGGCCAAGGTGCCGACCCGGGCACTGCTGACTTCGGTGTTCTTTGTCGACGACAAGCACGGCTGGGCCGTGGGGCATGACGCGCAGATCCTCGCCAGTGAGGACGGCGGCGTCACCTGGACCAAGCAGTTCGAAGACCTCAAACGTGAATCGCCGCTGCTCGATGTCTGGTTCCAGGACGTCAACAGCGGTTTTGCCGTGGGGGCCTACGGCGCGTTGTTGACCACCACCGATGGCGGCAAGCACTGGGAAGACGTCAGCGATCGCCTGGACAACGAAGACCAGTACCACCTCAATGCCATCGCCTCGGTCAAGGATGCCGGCCTGTTCATCGTTGGTGAGCAGGGCAGCATGTTTCGCTCCGCCGATGGCGGCGAAACCTGGGAAAAGCTTGAAGGGCCGTACGAGGGCTCGTTGTTCGGCGTGATCGGCACGGCCCAGCCCAACACCCTGCTGGCCTATGGGCTACGGGGCAATCTGTTCCGCTCCACGGATTTCGGCACCACCTGGGAACCGGTCGAGCTCAAGGCTGCCCGGGGCGCGCTGGAGTTTGGCCTGTCCGGCGGCACCTTGCTCGACGACGGCACCCTCGTCATCGTCGGCAACGGCGGCAGTGTCATCAGCAGCAAGGATGACGGCGAGACCTTCAGCGTGTTCAACCGCCCGGATCGCATTTCCGTGTCGGCGGTCACTGCGGCGGGCAATGGCAACTTGATTCTGGCAGGACAGGGCGGCGTTCGCGCCACTACGCCGAACGGCGCCGAGCTGGGCTCCAAGCCGGTCAAATAATAAGAAGGCGGGTCTATGACATCCTTGAGCAGTCATCATCAAGACAAGGCGACGTTTCTCGAACGCCTGATTTTCAACAACCGCCCGGCAGTGATCGTCATCTGCCTGCTGGTGAGCATTTTCCTGTTCTGGCAGGCGACGCTGATCCGGCCGTCCACCAGTTTCGAGAAGATGATTCCCCTCGAACATCCCTTCATCCAGAAGATGATGGAACACCGCAACGACCTGGCGAACCTGGGCAACACGGTGCGAATTTCCGTGGAGGCCACCGATGGCGATATCTTCTCCAAGGAGTACATGGAGACCCTGCGTCAGATCAACGACGAAGTGTTCTACATTTCCGGCGTTGATCGCTCGGGGCTGAAATCCCTGTGGAGCCCAAGCGTTCGCTGGACCGAGGTGACGGAGGAGGGCTTCGCCGGCGGTGAAGTGATTCCGCAGAGCTACAACGGCTCCCAGCAGAGCCTCGACACGCTGCGCAACAACGTGCTCAAGTCCGGTCAGGTCGGGCGCCTGGTGGCCAACGATTTCAAGTCGAGCATCGTCGATATTCCGTTGCTGGAGTCCTACCCGGACCCGCAGGATCAAGGCAAGTTGCTGGCCCTGGACTACCGCAAGTTCTCCCACGAACTGGAAGACAAGATTCGCAACAAGTTTGAAGCGCAAAACCCCAATGTGCAGATCCACATCGTCGGTTTCGCCAAGAAAGTCGGCGACCTGATCGATGGCCTGGTCATGGTGGTGATGTTCTTCGGCGTGGCCTTCGTCATTACCCTCATCCTGCTGTACTGGTTCACCAACTGCATGCGCAGCACCGTGGCGGTGTTGAGCACCACGCTGGTGGCGGTGGTCTGGCAACTGGGCTTGATGCACTTCTTCGGTTTCGGCCTCGATCCGTATTCGATGCTGGTGCCGTTCCTGATCTTCGCCATCGGCATTTCCCATGGCGTACAGAAGATCAACGGTATCGCCTTGCAGTCCAGTGAGGCGGACAACGCCCTGACGGCGGCGCGCCGTACCTTCCGCCAACTGTTCCTGCCGGGGATGATTGCGATCCTCGCCGACGCCGTGGGTTTCATCACCCTGTTGATCATCGACATCGGCGTGATCCGTGAACTGGCCATCGGCGCGTCCATCGGCGTGGCGGTGATCGTGTTCACCAACCTGATCCTGTTGCCGGTGGCGATTTCCTATGTCGGCATCAGCAAGCGCGCGGTGGAACGCAGCAAGAAAGACGCCCACCGCGAACATCCGTTCTGGCGCCTGTTGTCGAACTTCGCCAGCCCGAAAGTCGCCCCGGTGTCGATCGTCCTCGCCTTGCTCGCCTTCGGCGGTGGCCTCTGGTACAGCCAGAACCTGAAGATCGGCGACCTTGACCAGGGTGCGCCGGAGCTGCGTCCGGACTCGCGCTACAACAAGGACAACAACTTCATCATCAGCAACTATTCCACCAGTTCCGATGTGTTGGTGGTGATGGTCAAGACCAAGGCCGAGGGCTGTTCGCGCTACGAAGCCATGGCGCCGATCGATGAGTTGATGTGGAAGATGCAGAACACCGAGGGCGTGCAGTCGGCGATTTCCCTGGTGACTGTGTCCAAGCAGATGATCAAGGGCATGAACGAGGGCAACCTGAAGTGGGAAACCCTGTCGCGCAACCCGGACGTGCTGAACAACTCCATTGCCCGGGCCGACGGCTTGTACAACAACAGTTGCTCCCTGGCGCCGGTGCTGGTGTTCCTTAACGATCATAAGGCCGCGACGCTCGACCGTGCGGTGCATGCGGTGCAGGACTTCGCCAAGGAGAACAACAAGGAAGGCCTGGAATTCATCCTCGCTGCCGGTAACGCCGGGATCGAAGCCGCCACCAACGAAGTGATCAAGGAGTCGGAACTGACGATCCTGATCCTGGTGTACATCTGCGTGGCGACCATGTGCATGATCACCTTCCGTTCCTGGGCAGCGACCTTGTGCATCGTCCTGCCGCTGGTGCTGACCTCGGTGCTGGGCAACGCGCTGATGGCGTTCATGGGCATTGGCGTCAAAGTGGCGACCCTGCCGGTGGTGGCGCTGGGCGTCGGGATTGGCGTGGACTACGGCATCTATATCTACAGTCGCCTGGAAACCTTCTTGCGTGCGGGCTTGCCGTTACAAGAGGCGTACTACCAGACGCTGAAGTCCACCGGTAAAGCGGTGCTGTTCACCGGCCTCTGTCTGGCGATTGGCGTCTGCACCTGGATCTTCTCCGCGATCAAGTTCCAGGCGGACATGGGCCTGATGCTGACGTTCATGCTGTTGTGGAACATGTTCGGCGCCCTGTGGCTGTTGCCGGCACTGGCGCGGTTCCTGATCAAGCCGGAAAAACTGGCAGGGCAGAAAGGCAATTCGCTGTTTGCTCACTGATCCGAGGCAGGAATGAGAAAGCCGCAACCTCTGGTTGCGGCTTTTTTATTGGTCCTTATTGCGCGGGGACTGAGGTTGCTTCTAGCGGGAGCAAATATTGATTGGCCAGCGTTTCGCTGATGGTGCCGTGATAAACCTCGATTTTTTGTTTCGGGTCTTTGGCATTGGCCAGCATCGATTCGTAGGTGTCGAAGCGCTGCGCGATGGTTTTCAAATGCGCGGTCGTGTAAGCGGTTTTATCGCCGAGCGCATCGGCATAGTGAAAATGTGCGTACCACACCGGGTTATTGTGGCTGTCCAGCAGGCTGTATTCGCGCATGAAATCACGGCGACCGGTCTTGAGCTGGACACGCGCCCCGATGGCCGGCTCGACATGAATCACCCCCTGCTGCAACAGATATTCCACGCCCTCACTGGTCGGAGCCCGGGCCAGTGTCATCCGCGTGCGTAACTGCGTGGCCTTGTCTTGCAGTTCCTTGGCCTTTTCGCGCAACGAGGCGATGAGGCTGGTGTCTTTTTCACTGCCTTGGGGCGCACTTTCGTGGGTCTCCAGCTTATCGGCATAGCCGATGAGCTTTTGCGCTTCCCGTTGCAATTGTTCCTCGATCTCCTTGGGTGAAGTTGCCCCTTCGGCATAGCCGTCGATCTTGATGACTTGCTCATTGACCTGCGCCAGGGTTTTGCGGGCATCGCCCTTAAGCAAGGGGTAGGGTTTGGAGGAAGGCTTGGGCGCAGGCTCTTTGGCTTCGACGATTTCGACCCAAAGATTGTCGTGTTGATGGAACGAGGCCAGCGGTTTGTCATCCATGGGTCCGTTGATGTCGACGATGTCACCGTCCTGGTCGGCGATGCGTGGACGCAAATCTCCGATCAGCGTGCCTTTGGCTGTTTTGATGACTTTTTTCCGGCTGGCCGACGGCGAAGGGCTCTTGGGGCGCTTATTGTCCGAAGCCGCGCCTTTAGAGGTGCCTTGCGACGGCGTTTCCGGGCCGGTCGCTTTTTGCTGTTCCGAGGCGAGCCACTGAATCTCATCGGCCATACGCTGTTCAGCATCCAGCCGTAGTTCGTGAATGATGATCCGCAGGCGATTGAACGCGGGTGTTTCCAACCCATCGGCCCAGAGAATCCCGATGCTACCCAACGCATCCTGTGCTGCGCCATAGTGACGGACCAGGCCGTCCAGCACCGCGATGCGATCGCTGCGCTCGTAGACGTGATCGGTCTGCAGCTCGGCATGGGACCTGGCCAGCATCAGCAAGGGTTCGATTGCGTAGTCCAATGCTTCGGTGACAGGGGTTCCCAGGGCCTTGACACTGAGGATCCGCAGGATAATCAACTGGTAGGACTTGACTCTCAGGGCCGTCAGTTCATTGTCCGGCCTGTCCTGTTTCAACTCCTTGAGGGCTTTGGCGCCGAGTAAGGGAATCTGTTCCAGCTCCTCCAGCCGTCGATCGATCTCCTCGTAGGAGCGGATCATGGTTTCATTGATTTCGTCGGTTTTACGGATGAAGTCAAAGTAGCGCGTCACGACCGCCTGGCCCTCGAGAGCCAACGCTTCATAAAGCTGCTGCACATTGCTGGCGAATTCCTTGTAGTGGACTTGGGCGGCGTTCCGAGCGTCATCGGCCTTGACGATCCGCTTGCGAATATTCTTGACGATGTTGCTCAGCGAGGCGCTAACCAGCGAATGGTCAAGGGGGAGATCCGTGAGTGCGGTGGTCTCTTTCAGGCCGTTGATCAGCGTGGCATAGCTGTCAGTCTGCTTGTCGAGTTCGGCGACATAGCGCTCCCTGAAGGTGGCGCGTTCCTGTTCGGTGCTGTTGGGGCTGTTGTCTTTGAGTTGCGACAGGTTATCCGCGATATCGATGCGCTTTTGCACCCGTTCCTGTTGGGCAAAAAACTCCTCGCGCCATAGGATGAGTTCGGCGATGCGCTGCCGCCGGGCTTCTCGTGCCTCGGCGATTCTGCCCTTGCGGCCGCCGCCCACCAGTTGCAGGCCTTGATCCAGCGTCCATTTGCCACGGCCATTGGATTTGAGCTTGATCCCGGGATGGTCCGGGTGTTCCGGCGGCACCAGAAACACCTCGCCGAAGCCTGGCACGATGCGCACGCGAAACAACAAGCCGGCGAGGCTGGCGTGCCAAAGGTTATTGATCCGGTACAGGCCCTGGAAGGGGCCGATAGAAATGGGGTCTGGTAGCGAAGTTGGCCAAGGAACGCGTACCGCTCTGAGCTGCTCGATCAATCGGGCGGTGGCCGAATCCCGTGCCGACGACAGGTTGAAATCCAGCAAGGTATGGCCACTGCCCGGTGGTTCCGACGGCGATCCCGGCGCTGCCTCGGTGATGTTGGCCTCGGTGGTGAGAAACGGAACTGGCTGTGGTCGGCGCAGCGGTAACAGGGCAACCGGTGGCTCCGGCGGAGCAGAAGAGATAACCGAGTGTTCGACGTTACCTCTGTTCTGTGCCACATGCAGCAGCACCAGCCCGAGGTTCAGCAGTACATCGACCCAGGCTTGCTCGCGAGCGATGGCATCGTCGCTGTCGAGGGCGGGCAGGTCCTGGGTCAGGCTGTGGGTGATTTGCAGCATCCATCCTGCCAGCATGACCGGGCCGCGCAAGAGCGGCAAAATCAGGTTGTTAAATACCAGCCAACCGCCCTCGAGGATGTTTGCCCAGCGGCTCTCGACGTTTGACACCGACTCCCTATCAGCCTGGTCCGTCAGCGCATTGGCGTTGCTTACAAATAGCCGTTCCAGTAAGTGGCCTTGTTGCAGCGCGTCGAGCCACTCGGCAGCGGCTTCGTCGCCCACCAGAATCGCCGGGGCCGGTTTTTGCGCCAGGGCGAACTCATCATCGGCATGAAAATGGACAATGTGCGGCTCGTTGAACCCGTCGTTGTCGTAGATCGGTCGCGCGCGATCCGCCAGCCAGGTCAGCACGCTGGATTGCAACGGACCCGCTTGTGCAATGGCGCTTAGCAAGGCGTGACGGCTGGGGTACTGCTGCAACGCCGGGACGTACATCGGCCGATAAAGAATGTGCGGGCCATCAGCGTTCAGGTCGCGGGGTTCAATGATGAACATGTTGTTGACCAGGTCAGGCTCGGCATCGGCCTTTCTCTGGAAGGCGAGCGGGCGCAGGACTATTTCCTGATCATCGACACATCGTTCCGCGCGGGTCTTGTGCATCAGCGCGGCGACGCAGCGATAGCCCTGGTGGGTGAAGCCGTGTTCGGCCTTGATCGAGTGTTCGAGCGCCAGCATTGGCAAGCGCACGACCAGTTCCAGGCTGAACAAGCGTTGACGCTCTCGCACCTCGGGTGTGTCGGCCAGCAATTGGCCGCGTAAGTATTCGGGGTAGTGTTGGCCGATGTCGACCCGGGTCACCAGGTCCAGCAGATAGTGCTCGGTGGTCCAGTCCTGGATCAGTTGACCGGCGGTATGGCGCACTGTCATTCGGCCTTTGGGTTTGCCGGCGAGGTTTTTGATCGCCAGTTCGGTCAGCGACATGTTCACCGGTTCGAGATAGCCGCTGCCCAAGTCGCCAACGGGGACATGGAAGGTAAGTTCCAGTTGGTCGGGGTTGTACCCAGGGGCTTGCGGCTGGTCCAGCAGCATCTGATCGCGCAGCGCTTTTCGAGCGAAGGTCTGCAGGTCGTCAATGCCGACATTGAACGTAGCGCCCAGGTTCTGCTGCTTGATACTCGCGTGATCCAGCACCTGTTTGCGGTAGGCCATGCGATCCACCGCGCTGGCCGTTTGCAGCCACTCGGGGAGGTTGGACGCGATGTGCTGAAACACCATCGGATTGACCGGCTGAGCGAGTGGTTGAATAACGAACAACGCGGCCACATCGGTCAGCGTGGCGAAGCGTTTTTCCAGGGCTTCCGGGTGCAGGTCGGCGGGTAGCTTGAACGCGGCCAGGTCTTCCAATTGCTGGTTCAGCAGCAGCGCGGCCTGGGTGTCGAACAGGTTGCCATCCGGCTCAAAGCGTTTCCAGGTGATGGTGTCGGTCTTGAACGTTTGTTGAAACCGTGCGGCCCAGGCCTGGCCAAACGCGTCCATGGAAGGGAAGCTTTCGATCGTGCCGGTGACGTCGTACCGCAACACGGCGTCGCCACAAGTCACCAGGATGTCCGGGCTTTGCAGGCTTACCGAGTGCTGGTCGAGACTCAGGGTCGTTTGCAGCGTGTAGGCATGGATGATGCCCTTGGGCCACGGGGCTTGAAGGCGTTCCTGTTTGTCGGGGTGGCGAGTCAGCTCAGTGAGAATGTCGGCGTGCTGCGCATTGATCGATGAGTGCCGCACTGCCGCTGTTTTCAGCACCCCGTTCAGCAGATCTCCCAGCCATTGCCAGCGACTGGCCCCGGCTTCGATGGGCTCGTTCCAGTAATCGACCAATGCCTGCTGGAACCCGATACCGATAATGGCCGGCAGTTCACGGACGACCTCGGCGATGACGTGCATGTCCGGCTCGCGTTCGGTGGTGACGTGGTAGGTGAGGTGCGTGGGGGCATCGTTGGTCAGGAAACAGGCACGGCCGTATTGTTCGCTAAGCATCAATGGCTTGCCGTTCGCCAGATAGGCGAGCACGAGATCCAGCAGCAGCGTGAGTCGCCAGCCACCTTCTGGACCCGGTTGCGCGAGGCGAGTGCGATAGGGGTCGAATGCCAGGGGCGGATATTTTTCCTGTAAACCCTCCTTGAGCAGGCTGGCGGTGACCGAACGTAAGGTTGGCCGACTGGCGAAGCGGTCGCTGATGCTGCGGGCAATGACGTCCGAAGAGGGCGCCGATAAAGGTACAGGCATGATGCAATCCTTTGCATGGTTGAGCCTGGAACATAAACTTTCGGAGGGTGATGAGTGCGGTATCTATTTACCGCACGTTGCTCGCCGCTTTGGGTTAAGTGCTCGGCGCAGCGGCAAAAAAAAGCCGCAACCCGAAGGTGCGGCTTTTGTGGTTCAGAGCGCTTTTTAGTGGCTGGTTGTCGAATCGGCGCCGAGCACCACGTCCAGTGCGCTGCGCGCATCATCCAGCTGCACCAGAGTGGCATGTCGTGCCCCGAGGGCATCCCGGTTTTCAATCGCCGTGAGGATCGCCTTGTGCCGTGGCAGGGCCAGTTCGTGCAGGTTCGGCCGCTGGTTGGAGTGTTTCAAGGCTTCGCCAATGGCCACCGAGAGCATGTTGCACAAGTTGGCCAGCAGGTCGTTGTGGGTGGCGTCGGCGATGCGACTGTGGAAATCCAGGTCCGGCTGCAACAACGCTTCGGGGGTCGGTGCAGCTTCCATGCGCTGGTAGGCTTCGGCGATGGCGGCGATGTCCTGCTCGGTGGCGTATTGCGCGGCGAGGGCGGCAGCGGCAGGTTCAATGATGCTGCGCACGCTGGTGAGCAGGCCGAAGAACTCATTCTGCGGGCTACTTTGCATCAACCAGTGCAACACGTCCGGATCGAGCATGTGCCAGTCGCGACGCGGCTTGACCACGGTGCCCACCCGCGGGCGGGAATACACCAGCCCCTTGGCCACCAAGACTCGCGTGGCTTCGCGCAGCACCGGGCGGCTGACCGCGTACTCCTCGCACAGCAGTGCTTCGGCGGGCAGTTTGTCGTCGGGCTTGAAACGCCCGGAAACGATCTGCATGCCCAGTTCCTGGACAATGCGCGAGTGCATGCTTTTGCGGTCGGAGGGTTTGCGGTAATCCATGGGGCGCGGCGCGATCCTGTGCGTGGGGTGTGGCGCATGATAGCAGGCGAGGCCGGGGATGGTCGCCAGAGCGAAATCTGAAGGTAAAAAGAAACCCCAAAGGGAGCGAGGCTGCTCGCTCCCTTTGGGGGAGGCTGGTGTTAGTGGGAGTGACGCGGCACGTCGGCCCCACGGCAACCGACCAGGAAGTCAAAGTCGCAACCCTGGTCCGCCTGCAACACATGGTCGATGTACAACTGGCGATAGCCACCCAGCAGCAGTTGCTGCGGCGGTTGCAGGTCGGCCATACGCGCCGCCAGTTCAGCGTCCGGAATGTCCAGGTGCAGACGGCCGTTGGCGCAGTCGAGTTCGATCCAGTCACCTTCCTTCACCGTGGCCAACGGCCCGCCGGCGGCGGCTTCCGGCGCGACATGCAAGACCACGGTGCCGTACGCGGTGCCGCTCATGCGAGCGTCCGAGATGCGCACCATGTCGGTCACACCTTGGGCCAGCAGCTTGGCCGGCAAGCCCATGTTGCCGACTTCGGCCATGCCCGGATAACCTTTCGGCCCGCAGTTTTTCATGACCAGGATCGAATTCGCGTCGACATCGAGTTCCGGGTCGTTGATCCGCGCCTTGTACATGTCGAAGTTCTCGAACACCACCGCGCGACCGCGATGCTGCATCAGTTCAGCAGTTGCGGCGGAGGGCTTGAGGACTGCGCCCAACGGCGCCAGGTTGCCACGCAACACGCAGATGCCGCCGTCGGCGCGGATCGGGTTGTCGAGGGTGCGGATCACTTCGTCCTCGCCGTAGATCGGCGCGTCCTTGGTGTTCTCGCCCAGGGTCTTGCCATTGACCGTCAAGGCGTTGGGGTGAGGCAGCAGGTTGCCTTCGCCGAGGCGCCGCAGCACCGCTGGCAGACCACCGGCGTAGTAGAACTCTTCCATCAGGAAGCGTCCGGACGGTTGCAGGTCGACGATGGTCGGCATGCCGCGACCCATGCGGGTCCAGTCGTCCAGGTCCAGCTCGACGCCGATGCGCCCGGCGATGGCTTTGAGGTGAATCACCGCGTTGGTCGACCCACCAATGGCGGCGTTGACGCGGATGGCGTTTTCGAAGGCTTCCTTGGTGAGAATTTTCGACAGTTTCAAATCTTCGCGAACCATTTCCACGGCACGCATGCCGGACATGTGTGCCAGCACATAACGACGGGCATCGACCGCTGGAATCGCGGCGTTGTGGGGCAGGGACGTGCCTAGCGCTTCAGCCATGCAGGCCATGGTCGAGGCAGTGCCCATGGTGTTGCAGGTGCCGGCGGAGCGGGACATGCCGCCCTCGGCCGCGAGGAAGTCGTCGATGGAAATGGTGCCGGCCTTCACTTGCTCGCTGAGCTGCCAGACCACGGTGCCGGAGCCGATGTCCTGGCCCTTGTGCTTGCCGTTGAGCATTGGCCCGCCGGTGACGACGATGGCCGGCACGTCGCAACTGGCCGCGCCCATCAACAGCGCCGGGGTGGTTTTGTCGCAACCGGTCAGTAGCACCACGCCGTCGATCGGGTTGCCACGGATGGCTTCTTCAACGTCCATGCTGGTCAGGTTACGGGTGAACATGGCCGTCGGGCGCAAGTTCGATTCACCGTTGGAGAACACCGGAAACTCGACCGGCCAGCCACCGGCCTCGATCACCCCGCGTTTGACGTGCTCCGCAATCTGGCGGAAGTGCGCGTTGCACGGGGTCAATTCCGACCAGGTGTTGCAGATGCCGATGATCGGCTTGCCATGGAACTGGTGGTCGGCGATGCCCTGATTCTTCATCCAGCTGCGGTACATGAAGCCGTTCTTGTCGGCGGTGCCAAACCATTGGGCCGAGCGCAGGTTGGGTTTTTTATCAGACATAATCGATTCTCTTATTGTATGACTATATTGTTCTGCCTACGGCGTAACATAAGCCGAATTTCTGCCGTTTGGAAGTGTTGTTGGGTAATTAGTATTACTATATAGTCGTTTTCAACGGAGGGCTGGCCCTGGCGATTTTTCGCGAGAGGCGGCCCCCGAGGTTCTATAACAACAACAATCGGAGACCGATCTCATGAGCCAGGAACTGCGGCTTATTCGTCGCATCACGCTGAAACTGATTCCCTTCCTGATCCTGCTGTACCTGATCGCCTATGTGGATCGCTCCGCCGTCGGCTTCGCCAAGCTGCACATGGGCGCCGACATCGGTATCGGCGACGCGGCCTACGGTCTGGGTGCCGGGCTGTTCTTCATTGGTTACTTCCTCCTCGAAATCCCCAGCAATCTGATGCTCGAACGCTTTGGCGCCCGCCGCTGGTTCGCGCGGATCATGGTCACCTGGGGCGCGATCACCATCGGTATGGCGTTCGTCCAGGGGCCGCACAGCTTCTATGTGATGCGCTTCTTGCTCGGTGCGGCCGAAGCCGGGTTCTTCCCAGGCGTGCTGTACTACATCACCCAATGGTTCCCGGTACGCCATCGCGGCAAGATCCTCGGCTTGTTCATCTTGTCGCAACCCATCGCGATGATGATCACCGGGCCGGTGTCCGGCGGTTTGCTCGGCATGGACGGCGTGCTCGGGCTGCATGGTTGGCAGTGGCTGTTCATCGTCATTGGCACCCCGGCGATCCTGTTGACCTGGCCGGTGCTGCGCTGGTTGCCGGACGGTCCGCAACAAGTGAAGTGGATGGACCAGGCGGAAAAAGACTGGCTCAGCGGTGAGTTGAAAAAGGATTTGCAGGAATACGGCCAGACCCGTCATGGCAACCCGCTGCACGCCTTGAAAGACAAACGGGTGTTGCTGCTGGCGCTCTTCTATCTGCCGGTGACCCTGAGCATCTATGGCTTGGGCCTGTGGTTGCCGACGCTGATCAAGCAGTTCGGCGGCAGCGACCTGGTGACCGGTTTCGTGTCCTCGGTGCCGTACATCTTCGGGATCATCGGCCTGCTGATTATCCCGCGCAGTTCTGACCGTCTGAATGACCGTTACGGACACCTGGCGGTGCTCTATGTGTTGGGCGCAATCGGCCTGTTCCTCAGCGCCTGGCTGTCGGTGCCAGTGCTGCAACTGGCGGCGCTGTGCCTGGTGGCGTTCTCGCTGTTTTCCTGCACCGCCGTATTCTGGACCTTGCCCGGGCGTTTCTTTGCCGGCGCCAGTGCGGCGGCGGGGATTGCCTTGATCAACTCGGTGGGCAACCTCGGCGGCTACATCGGTCCATTCGTGATCGGCGCGCTCAAGGAGTACACCGGCAACCTGGCCTCGGGGCTGTACTTCCTCTCGGGGGTGATGGTGTTCGGGTTGGTGCTGACCGGCGTGGTTTATCGGCTGCTGGAGCGCAAGCATGTGCTGCCAGCGGACCAGTTTGCGGCAAGTGCGCGGGGTGCAACGCGCACCTGAGACATCATATAAATCCCCAGTGGGAGCGAGCCTGCTCGCGAACGCGGAGTGTCAGCCAACATGGATGTTGGAGGTGATGACCGCTTCGCGAACAGGCTCGCTCCCACAGGGACGGCAGTGTTTTGATTAAACAGGAGAAATCCCATGCGTTTAGTTCAGTTCGAATTGCTCAATGGCGAGCGTCGTGTCGGTGTGGTCGAGGCGGGGCTGGTTCGTGAAGTCCAGGAGGCCCGTACCGTGCGCGACCTGGCGTTGGCGGCGATCGAGGCAGGCATTGGCTTGAAACAACAGGTCGAGGTGCTGGGCCTGGGCATCAGCCATGACTACGCGCAACTGCTCAGCGACCTGCGCATCTTGCCGCCGCTGGACCATCCGGACCCGGCGCACTTGTTGGTCAGCGGCACCGGCCTGACCCACTTGGGCAGCGCCTCGGCGCGGGACAAGATGCACCAGCACGGCAACGACGAAGCGGCGATGACCGACACCATGCGCATCTTCAAATGGGGCCTGGAAGGCGGCAAGCCAGCAGCGGGGCAGGCCGGGGTGCAACCGGAGTGGTTCTACAAGGGCGACGGCAGCATTGTCGTGCGACCTGGCCAGCCATTCCCGGTGCCACCGTTCGCCGAAGATGCCGGCGAAGAGCCTGAACTGAGTGGCCTGTACGTCATCGGCCACGACGGCAAGCCTTATCGCCTGGGCTTCGCCGTGGGCAACGAATTCTCCGACCATGTGATGGAGCGCAAGAACTATCTGTACCTCGCGCACTCGAAGCTGCGCAGTTGCAGTTACGGTCCGGAGTTGCGGATCGGTGAATTGCCGCAACATCTGTCCGGCAGTACGCGTATCCTGCGTGACGGTGAAGTGTTGTGGCAGAGTGAATTCCTCACCGGCGAGGCCAACATGTGCCACAGCCTGGAAAACCTTGAGTACCACCACTTCAAATACAGCCAGTTCCTGCGGCCGGGGGATGTGCATATTCACTTCTTCGGCACCGCCACGCTGTCGTTTGCCGCCGGCATTCGGACCCAGCCTGGCGACGTTTTCGAGATCAGCCAGGCGGAGTTCGGCGCGCCACTGGTCAACGGTATTGCCCCGGTGGACGCGGCGTTTGAGCCCGGCACCGTCGCTACCCTCTAAAGGAGACACGACATGACTCAGATCCTCGGCCACAACTACATCGGCGGCCAGCGCAGCGGCGCGGGCACGGTGACGCTGCACAGCGTCGACGCCAGCACCGGCGAGCAGTTGCCGCACACGTTCTACGAAGCGACCGCGCAAGAAATTGATGCTGCCGCCAAAGCCGCGGCCGCCGCTTACCCGGCCTACCGCAGCCTCAGCGCCGCGCGGCGTGCGCAGTTCCTCGACGCGATTGCCGATGAATTGGACGCGTTGGGCGATGACTTCGTTGCCGTGGTCTGCCGTGAAACCGCGCTGCCCGCCGGGCGTATCCAGGGCGAACGTGGCCGTACCAGCGGTCAAATGCGTTTGTTCGCCAAGGTCTTGCGTCGCGGTGATTTCTACGGCGCGCGCATCGACCAGGCGCTGCCGGATCGCCAGCCCCTGCCGCGTCCAGATCTGCGCCAATATCGCATCGGCCTCGGCCCTGTGGCTGTGTTCGGCGCCAGTAACTTCCCGCTGGCATTCTCCACCGCCGGCGGCGATACCGCGTCGGCCCTGGCCGCCGGTTGCCCGGTGGTGTTCAAGGCCCACGGCGGGCACATGGTGACTGCCGAGCTGGTCGCCGATGCGATCATCCGTGCCGCGGAAAAAACCGAGATGCCCGCGGGCGTGTTCAACATGATCTACGGTGACCGCGTGGGTGCCGCCCTGGTGCAGCATCCGGCGATTCAGGCCGTGGGCTTCACTGGTTCGTTGCGCGGCGGTCGCGCCCTGTGCGACATGGCTGCCGCCCGTGCGCAACCGATCCCGGTGTTTGCCGAGATGTCGAGCATCAACCCGGTGATCGTCCTGCCGCAGGCCTTGGCCACGCGCGCCGAATCTGTGGCGCGGGACTTGACCGCCTCGGTGGTTCAGGGCTGCGGCCAGTTCTGCACCAACCCGGGCCTGGTGATCGGCATTCGTTCCCCTGAATTCAGCGCGTTCGTGCAGCAAGTCGCCGGGTTGATCAACGATCAGCCGGCGCAAACCATGCTCAATGCCGGTGGCTTGGTCAACTACAGCAACGGCCTGGATAAACTCCTGGCGCACCCGGGCATCGAGCACGTGGCCGGGAAAGTACAGCAGGGCAATCAAGCGCAACCGCAACTGTTCAAGGCTGATGCCAGCCTGCTGATCGACGGCGATGCGTTGCTGCAAGACGAAGTGTTCGGCCCGACCACGGTGTTGGTCGAAGTGGCGGATCAGGCGCAACTCAGTGCCGCGCTCCATGGCCTGCATGGGCAGCTGACCGCGACCCTCATTGGCGAGCCGGCGGACTTCGAGCAGTTCGGCGAACTGACGGCGTTGCTGGAACAGAAGGTCGGGCGGATTTTGCTCAACGGTTACCCGACCGGGGTCGAAGTCTGCGACTCGATGGTCCATGGCGGGCCGTATCCGGCGACGTCGGATGCACGCGGCACCTCGGTGGGCACCTTGGCCATCGACCGCTTCCTGCGCCCGGTGTGCTTCCAGAACTACCCGGACAGCTTGCTGCCCGACGCGCTGAAAAACGCTAACCCGTTGCGCATCCAGCGCTTGGTGGATGGCGTGCCTTCCCGCGAATCGATCTAAGCTACACCGCAAGACCTGTGGGAGCGAGCCTGCTCGCGATGACGGCGTAACAGTCAATTTTAATGTGACTGACACACCGCTTTCGCGAGCAGGCTCGCTTCCACAGTGTTTTGTGAGGGCTGCAAAGTCAGGGCGAGCAGGAGGATGCGCTATCATTGCCTCCTTTCCTCGCAAATGACTGATCGCCATGACTGCCGAAACCAATACCCTGCTCAACGCCCTCGAAACCGCCGGCATGGTGGAAATCGATGGGTTGCATGCCTTCGAATTTTCCCTCGACGAACACGACAACCTGCACATCGAGTGCATGGACGGTCGTGCGGCGAAACATTGGCAGTTCAGCATGGTCCAGATACTGGACGCGACGTTCGATGAGACGTTGCAAAGCTGGCTGATCACTGGAGACTCCGGCGAGCACCGACTGGTGTGCATGGATGCCTTCGGCGGCGGCGATGACGAGGATGATCAGGATGAGAATGCGTAAGGTCTGGCCTTTGTTGATGGCTGGCAGCGTGGGCGCCATGGGCGTGCAAGCGGCAACTATCGACAGCCATGAGCTGCTGGTGGGTTCGTATACGGCGGGGCAGAGCGAGGGGATTTATCGTCTCGCTTTTGACAGCCGCACCGGGCAGATCAATCCCAAGCCGTTGCAGGTGATCAAGAGCGAAAACCCGTCCTGGCTGACCCTGTCCAAGGATCAGCGACGGGTGTTCGTGGTCAATGAAAACGGCCCTGGCCAAACGGATCCGGTGGGCAAGGTCAGCAGCTATGCCATCGATCCCAAGAGCCACAGCCTGAGCCTGATCAACCAGGTGCAATCCTTGGGCAACGAGCCGACGCATTCGAGCCTCAGCGGCGATGCCTCGCATCTGTTTGTCAGCAATTACTCGGTGGCCGAAGATCCCGGTGGCAGCCTGGCGGTGGTGCCGGTCGGCGCCGATGGCAAGTTACAACCGGTGGTGCAGATGAGCAGTCACCCGTCGAGCCGGGTCAATGCCGAGCGCCAGAGTTCGGCCCATGTGCACTCGACCCTGTCGTCGCCGGACGGGCAATACGTCTTCTCCAATGACCTCGGGGCCGACAAGATTTTTGTCTACCGCTTCGATTCCAAGGCCAACCCACTGCTGCCGCTAACGCCAGCCAACCCGGCGTCGGTGTCGTTGCCGCCGGGCAGCGGACCGCGTCATTTGCTGTTCAGCGCCGATGGCAAGCACGCGTGGCTGACCATGGAGATGAGCGCGCAAGTGGCGGTGTTCGACTACCAGGACGGCAAGCTGACGCAGAAGCAACTGGTCGATCTGGCGGCGGGGCAGCCGGCATCGGACAAAGCCGGCGCGGCGCTGCATGCCTCCAGCGACGGCAAATTCCTCTACGTCAGCAACCGCGGCACGGCCAATCAGTTGCTGGTGTTCGCCATCGACGGCAAGAGTGGCGAACTCAAAGAACTGCAACGGCGCTCGGTGGAAGGCGACCATCCCCGTGAATTTGCCCTCGATCCGAGTGGTCAATTCGTGCTGATCGCCAACCAGAAAAGCAACCAGATTGTGGTGGTCGAGCGTGATCCGCGTACCGGTCTGCTGGGTAAAACCACGCAAAAACTGCCGATGGACGCGCCGAGCGACCTCAAGTTCCTCCTGCGTCAATAGGCCGCAGGCCCCGGTTGATGGGGCCTGCACCCATGTATTAATGAAGCTGATATTGGCTAATGCTACAAAGCATTTCAGCGTGCGGAGTCTCGAAGGTTAAGTTTGCTCCACGGCCCAACCGGGCAAGCAAGCCAACCGAACACGAGGAATACCGCCATGAACTTCAATATCTTCTCCATCATCGCCGCATCCGCCATCTCGGCCACCGTTGCCCTGCCAGCCAGCGCCAACGTTGAAATCAACAGCAAAAAATCCAGCACCCAGAGCTACACCCAGAAATACCTGCAACAAAGCGCCAACTTCTACGCCGCTCTGGACCACAAAATTCAGAACTGAACGCTAGCTGCCCTGCCTTTATGCAGGAGCGAAGTCACTTAGGACAACCGGCCAAACCCCAAGCCGAAAACCCCCAAAGTGATGTCGCTCCTGCATAACGCATTTACGACTCCCCGTGCATTCCCCGCTGTAATATCACATAGCCATGTGTTTAACTTTGACGCTACTTTTCTGGCTCGCTTCCTCGTGAGGATCGACAGCATGGCAATGCGTCTGGCACTGGTGCTCCTGTTTCTCTATTCCACCCCGATTCTCTCGGCCGCCGATGCAATACCCGGCGATCCCGATGCCGCGCGCGAGCGTCTGATGAGCTTTATCGAAGACTGACGCCCCTCGTTTTCCCGATCAATAAATCTGATGGTCACTATGGATTTTCACCGCTAACCGGTGAACCCGGCTTTGAAGGATTCTGTGCGGACTGAAACACGCCCACGGAGATTCCCCAATGGCCAGTGCAATCCTTACATCCGCCAAACACGGCGCCTACCTGGCCATCGGTCTCTACGTGGCCATGGTCCTGGTGGTCAGCCTCAGCGCGCAATCGTCGCAGTCCATCGATGCGCCCATCCAAGTGGCTCAAGAGCACCGCGCGCAAAGCGTCGTGATCGATCAAAGCGACAGCGCGGGAGTGGCCGGGGCATGAAAGGGCGCAGATTATGGGCCGTTGGCTTCTTGGCCTTCATGACTAACGGCGCGTCGTTGTTGGGTTGCGGCGCAGGTTCGGCGGGCGCGGTGGCACGTTCCATCGAGTTCAATCACAACCTGGCGCGCAATATCGAATTGGCCAAGGCCCTCGAAGTCGCCCACCTGGCCGGCAACCCGCCGACCCGGGAAGAAAGCGAAACCTACTTCGGCCCTTTTGAAGTGGATTGCTCGGCGTTGAACATGTGCAGCGTGTTGGCCTGACGGCTTACTTGGCCATCACCGCCACGAAGCGTTCGGACACCAGGAACGCCTGTAGCCAAGCCTGCAGTTTCGGATAGGGCGTCTGGCCGAACCATTCGCGATCCACATGGGCAAACTGCCGCACGAACGGCATCAACGCCACATCCGCCAGGCTTGGGTGATCGGCCAGCAGATAGCGGCGCGCTGCCAATAACCCTTCGAGTTTGTGCAAAAACACTTCGCCTTCAGCGCGGTAGTGCTCCATCGGCTGTTGCGGATAGCGCTCGGCGTACTTGTAATGGTTGAGGTGCTGCTTGAACGACTGGTCGTTCTCTTCAATCAGTTCATCGCTACGCCGTTGCGCCTCGGCATCGTCATTGAGCAGCCAATCCTCGGGATCGTTCTGCGCCAACGCCCAGCGCATGATCGCCAGGCTTTCATCAATCACCCGACCCTCGACACTCAGCACCGGCACCGTGCCTTTCGGCGACAGCGCCAGCATCTCCGCCGGTTTGGCCTTGAGGCTGACTTCGACGATGTCCAGCGCCACCCCGCTGTAATGCAGGGCCATGCGGGCGCGCATGGCATAGGGGCAACGGCGGAAAGAATAAAGCGTGGTCATTTCACCTCCACGGTACTCAGGCCGTTGCCTTGGCGCCGCACCTGAATCTGCACCGGAATCCGTTCGTGCATTTCCTGCACATGGGAGATCACCGCGACCTTGCGGCCCTGCGCCTGCAAGCCGTCGAGGGCATCCATCGCCAGTTGCAGGGATTCCGGATCGAGGCTGCCGAAGCCTTCGTCGATAAACAAGGATTCGATCTTCAGCGTGCTCGACGCCATGGACGCCAGGCCTAACGCCAAAGCCAGGGACACCAGGAACGTCTCGCCGCCGGACAGCGAATGCACCGAGCGCAGTTCATCGCCCATTTCCGTGTCCATCACCAGCAGCCCGAGCATGCTACCGCCGCGCTTGAGGCGGTAGCGGCGCACCAGCTGCCGCAGTTGTGCGTTGGCGTGATGCACCAGCAGGTCGAGGTTGTACGCTTGGGCGATCTTGCGGAAGGTGTCGCCGGTGGCCGAGCCGATCAAGGCATTGAGTCGCGCCCACCGCTGGAACTCGGTGTAGGCCTCGGCAATCTGCTGGGCCAGCGCCTGATTGGCGTTCTGTCGGCGCTGATCTTCTGCCTGCTCGGCGCGCAGTTCGGCGCAGCGTTGTTCACTGTGGATGCACTGGGTTTGCAGCACTGACAACGCCTCGAGCAATGGCTCGGCTTCCAGGTTGCCGTTGTGTTGTGCCTGGTGCTCCGCCAGGCGCTGGTCGCGCTCCTGCAAGCGGACCTTGGCTTCTTCGACGGCTTTTTCACTCTGCTGCAAGCGCTGGCGCAACGCGGCGAATTGCTCATCGTCGATGGCCAGCAAGCTGTCGAGACCGGCATCGTCCAGTTCCGGATGCAGGGCGCGCCAGTCGCTGATCCGGGTCGCCAGCGCCTGTTGTTCGCTGTCGAGGGATTGTCGCAGTGCTTCGCCCGCCTTGAGTTCGGCGGCCAGTTGCAGCAACTGATTGCGTACTTCTTGCAGTTCCTGTTGTGCAGCGGCGAGGGTGGTGCGGGCCTGCTCCACGGCGGCGTCGAGTTGTTGCTGCCATTGCTCGGCGCTGGCGTGTTCGCCGAGCAGTTGGCCCAGGGCTTCCTGGCTGGCCTGCTGCTGCGCGGCGAGGGCGCTGAACTGCTGCTCGGCGTTCTGTTGCTGCTGCACGCGGGTCAGTTGCCGGTCCTGTTCTTTATCCAGGGTTTGCTGGCGTTGCTGCTGTTCTTCGCGCTCATCCTTTTGCTGATCGAGTTGCTCCAGGCGCTGGGCGACCTGTTGATCGAGCTGCATAAAGGTCGCCGCCGGTTCAGTGCGCAGGGCTTCCAGAGTCGCCGCCGGCAACAGGCTGGCGAAGACGTGTAACTCTTCGTCAAGACGCTGGCGGTCATCGTTCAGTTGCCGTTGCTGGTTGTCCAGCTGCTGGGCACTTTGCTGGGCGGCGGTTTCCGCGGCGCGCAGTTGTTGCTGCAAGCGGGCGGCGTCTTGTTGCAGGCTGAGCAAGGCGTTTTGCCGTTGTTCATCCTGGCTGATGTTCTGCGCCAACTGGCTGTTTTGCTGGGCCAGCCAGGCGTCGCGTTTTGACGTGTCCTGGGCCAACAGCGCGGTGGATTGCGGGTGAGCTTCGAGGGATGGAGTCAGCGCTTGTTGTTCAGCGCCGAGCTGTTCCTGCTGTTGCTTCAGCTCTTTTTGCTGGGCGATGACCCCGCCGACTTCGGTCCGCAGTTCAGTGAGCTTTTCCGTGAGCAAGTCGACCGCTTTCTGTGCGTTGGCCTGCTCGCTTTCATCGTGTTTGCCCAGGCTCTGAAGCAAGGCTTCGGGCTGATGATAGGGGTGTTCGGCGCTGCCGCAGACCGGGCAGGGCTGATCGTCTTGCAGTTGCCCGCGCAGCTCTTCGACGCTGGCACTGCGCGCCAGGCGTTGGCGTTCGAGCAGTTCACGGGTGACGGTAAGGGTTTGTTCGGCGACGGTCAGTTCGGCCTTGGCCTGCACGCCTTCGGCGGTCAAACGCTCGCGGGTTTGTTGGGCCTCCAGTACGCGCTGTTGAAGATCGTCACTGCGCTGGTTGAGTTGCTGCTGTTGCGCCCACAGCCGTGTCAATTCTTCCATGGCCCGCTGTTGCTTGCGGTTGTCCTGCAACAGGTCGCCGAGCAATTTGATCTGCTCGCTCACCGCCTCCGGTTCGGCGCCGGCTTCCTTGTACAACACCTCAAGCTGCTGGCGTTGCGTGGCCAGTTGCTCGGCGGCCTCAAGCGCCCGTTGTTGCAGATCGGGCAGTTCGGCGCTGCCTTTGTTCAGGCGATTACCGGTCAGCACCACTTGTTGCAGGCGATCGCGGTAGGCGCTCCAGGCGTCGCTCAAGGACGCGAGCGGTGTGCTGTTATCCAGTTGCGCGGCGATGCGCGCGAGGCGTTCGGCCACGGCTTTTTGTTGCTCGAGCAAGCCTTGAATCGCCGCCTGACCTTCGCGGCTCGCGTGTTCGGCTAGTTGCTGGAGCGCGGCGCTGTCGCTGGCGTCCTTGACGAGGCGGGCGAGGGTGGTTTGCTGGGCAAAGGCTTGGCGTAACGACTCGGCGCTGCCGCTCTGCTGTTGTTGCGCCTCCAGCAAGGCCGATTGTGCGGCCGTGAATTTGTCATCCAGTGAAGTTTGACGGCTGTGTAATTCGCGCTGCTGCTCGAGTTGATGCTGGATCTGCGCCGCCAAGGGGGTGAGTTGCGCCACCAGTTCCTGCTGGCGGGTGAATTGATGCCGTTGCGGCGCCAGTTGCTCCAGACGGCTGGCCTGTACCCGCTCGGCGGCCTGGCTGGCCCAGTGTTGTTGCGTTCGTTGCAGTTGTTCGGCGGCGCTCTGCTGCTGTTCCTCGATTTGGCGCAATTCCTTGAGCCAAGTGTTTTGCAACTCCAACTGCTTGAGCTGCGCTTGCTCGGTCTTCAGTTGCTGTAGTGCAGCGCTGAATCGCTCGTCCAGTTCAGCCCGGGCTTCCGGGGCGAGCGGGGTCACACCAGTGGCCTGGTCCTGCAAAAGCTTGTGGGCTTCGCGGGCTTCCTTGGTCTTGTCGAAGGCGCGTTTGCCCAGGCGCGTGTAGAGCGCGGTGTCGGTGAGTTTTTCCAGCAGTTCGCTGCGGTCATTGTCATCGGCCTTGAGAAAGGCGCTGAACTCACTCTGGGCCAGCAACACGGCGCGGGTGAACTGCTCGAAATTCAGCCCGAGCGCGGCTTCGAGCTGGGTCTTGTATTCGCCTTTCTGGCTGGCGAGCAATTGATCCTGATCGATGTCGCGCAGGCTCTGGCGACTGGCTTGCAGCTTGCCGCCGGCCTTGTCCCGGGCGCGGTTGGCTTCCCAGCGCGCACGGTAGCGGCGGCCATCGACGCCGACAAAATCCACCTCGGCATACCCGTCGCCGGTGCCACGGCGCAGCAGGGTACGCGGGTCTCCGGTGCCGATCTCGCCATCGGCGTCCGGCACCTTGGCGTCGCGACCGGTGTTGTTCAGCCGCGGCACGGCACCAAACAGCGCCAGGCACAGGGCGTCGAGCAGGGTGCTCTTGCCGGCGCCAGTGGGCCCAGTGATCGCGAACAGACCGGCGCTGGCCAAGGGTTCGGCGGTGAAATCAATCTCGAACGGCCCGGCCAGGGACGCGAGGTTCTTCAGGCGAATCGCCAGAATCTTCATGGCTGTTCACCTTCCATTTGCACATCCTGGAGCAGCAGGGCGAAGTCGCTGAGGGTTTGCTCATCGACTTCACTGCCGTAGTTGTCCTGCCAGGCGCGGCTGAACAATTCCTGCGGCGTAAGCTGATCCAGTTCGATCAATCCCGCACCGCCGTCAGCGCCGTCGCGACCGCCATTGCCGGCGTATTCCGCCGCGATGCGCACCAGGCGCACGGCTTTGCCTTGCAGGGCGATTTCCACTTGATTGCGCAGGTCGGGCTGCGGCTCGTCGAGCTTGACCCGCACTTCCAGCCAGGGCTGGCGTTGCAAGTCGGCCAGCAGGTCGATGTTCGGCAGGTCGGCCAGTTGCAGCAGCACGTCGGCCAGCGGCGCCGGGCCCAGGCGTTGCAGGTTGACCGCGCGGGGAATCAACTTGGGTTCGACGCTGACCAGGGTTTCGCCGTCGAGAGTGACGACAAGAATCTGGTGCTGATAGCCAATCTCGGAGAACGATAATGGAATCGGCGAACCGCTGTAGCGGATGCGTTCTTCGCCGTTGACCTTCTGCGGCTTGTGCAAGTGGCCGAGGGCGACGTAGCTGATGGTCGGGCCAAACAGACTGGCGGGGAGGGCTTCGGCGTTGCCGATGATCAGGCTGCGTTCGGAATCTTCCGACACCGAGCCGCCGGCCATGTGTGCGTGGCTGATGGCAATCAAGGCCTGGCCGGGCTGGCGCTTGGCATTCGCCGCTTCGATCAGCCACTCATGCACCTGGCCAATGCCGCGCAGGTAGTTGTCGCCCAGGTGCGCGCCGGTGACTTCGGCGGGACGCAAAAACGGCAATGCCAGGCACCAAGCGGCGACGTCGCCGCTGGCATCAGGCAACGGTAGCAACAGGCGATCGGCGTCGAGTTGCCCGTCGTCGAGCCACAGCACCCGGCCCAGGGCATGGGTGCGCAGCCGCCGCATCAGCGGTGCCGGCAGTTCGATGCGCGAGCCGGAATCATGGTTGCCGGCGATCATCACAATGGTCAGCGCCGGTTGCTGCTCATGGGCGCCGACGATGAAGTCGTACAGCCGTTCCTGGGCTTTGACCGGCGGGTTGACCGTGTCGAAGATATCGCCGGCAATCAGCAACACATCCGGTTGGTCCAGCTTCAGCTGGCGCAACAACCAGTCGAGAAAACAAGCGTGTTCGAAATCGCGATCCTGACCATGGAGGTTCTGCCCCAGGTGCCAGTCGGAGGTGTGAAACAGGCGCAAGGCGTACTCCGTGACATGAAAAGGTGATGGCCGCGTGGATATTGAAAGCGGCTGAAAGAGGGGGGAGTTTACTGGTAAACGCAATAGAAGTGGTCAGCCCGCGCCCTGTGGGAGCCTGCTCGCGAATGCTGCTTTTTTCGGATCACCGCCTTGAGCAGGCTCGCCGATAAGGCCTGGTCTTATTACCGATGTACCCGTCGAGCCTGAGCGGGCTGCTGCACTTCAGCAAAAATCTCAGTAATCGCCCGCCGTGGCTGACGTTTGTGCAAGGCGCGGACCTGTTCGCTCAGACGCAGCAGTTCTGCGCTCGGCTGGGCCCACTGGTCTTTTGGTAGCGGTTCGGACCAGTGCTGCATCACCTCGGGCAGGGCCCGTTGGCCCATTCTGTGGATGCGCCGCACTTCCCATTCGGTGAGGTGGTTGGGCAGGGTCCAGAAGGTCATGACGTGGTACAGGTACCAGAAAAATCCCGACAGGCGACTGCGCGAGCCGTCGCGGATTTGTTGGTGCATGCGCGCGCGGGCGTTGTGGAAGGTGTGCAGGCCTTCGTGGGGCGGGTCGTCGGGGTGTTGCAGGTCTAGCGGGTCCTGGATCGACTTCAGGTCATTGATTTCATACTCCATGTAACCGCGAATCGCCTCCCAATGACTGATCGCCAATGACAGGCCGAAGCAGGGAAACTCGACGCTGGTCAACGTCTCGCCATGCTGGAAACCGATGCCCATGCCGTACTGGCGATGAATCCCGTACTGCGTCGCGCCCTGGGCTTCCACGACCCAGGCCGACAGCGATTCCCACGGCACGAACAGCGGCTCGGTGGCGCCTTCGGGCATGAAGCAGACTTCACGGCGCTGACGGTTGAAGCGGGTGGGGATGATATGGATGCGTTTTTTGTGGTTGTGGTGCCAGACGGCAAGGCATATGGCGAGCATGGCGATACCCGTTTGTAGCGCTAAGCCATGAGCCTCGCGAAAAACGCCTTGTATGGCATCGGAAATATCATTCCAGCCCCCTCCAAAAAGAAGAAACATAAAACCGATAAGTAGAGGTATAAAAAAAGCGATAGACGATGCAACGCTAAATGGACCACCTAGGGTCATTTGCCACATGAAAACTTGCGGCGATCCTAAGCCGAAGTCCATAAACACATCATTCATCTCACCTATATGAGGACCATGAGGTGGTAGTGATGTTGGAAGTGGCAGCGGCGCCAGATAAGTGATCCTGCCACTTGGAAAGGGCTCCATATCACCGACTTTTCGAGTTTGCTCAAGCTGTGGCCCCGGCAATGGCTGATCAAGGTTGATGGGCATGGTCGGCCAGCTCCAGCAGATGAGTTTCAACCCGAAACATCAGCGGGAGCTCGGGGACAGTGTCTCGCGGTGATATCGGGTAATGACCCTGCCCGCGAGGGTCCAAGCGAATCACCTGGTTGCGAGAGACCCACGCGCCCTTGTCATTCAAGGTTTGCAGGCACACCACCAGTTCCAGGGTTTCGGTGGCGGGGCTGAATTCGTTGTCGGGGTCTGGTGGATAGCACAGGCATAACACCAGTTTGTCGGTGTCGCTTTCGACGATGCGCAGGCTGTTGACGATTTCATTGCTGATGACGGTCTTGCGTTCGCGCGGAACGCCGCGATGGTGCAGCGGCACGCTGATTCGGTGGGCGCCGATGCCCAACCGCATGCGGGGTTGGCCGCTCAGCGGCGGCTGGAAGTCTTTAAGCGAACGTCTTGGCAACACCAGATGGATATCGCTGGGCTTGGCCTTTAGCAGCAGATTCTTCAGCCACGAGTCATGCGCATTCGGGCCGAGTTGTGCATAGGGCGCGTCAATGAGGTCGGCGAGGTCACGACAATAAGTTTCCAGGGAATGGTCGCCACGCTCGGCCGAGTCCCGGCTCCACGGTGTGGTTTTTAGCCATTGACCGTGGGCGCTGAGGTTGTAGCGATTGAACAGCCAGGTGCCGCCCAGTTCGAGGACGGTGAACAAGGCGCCGGCCAGGTTGAAACGGAAAAATACCGTGGACAGGCGTGTGCCGGCGGCGGCCCAAGCGGCGGTTCTTGCCGCGCTGTTTTTTGCCATGAGTACCGAGTAACCAGCATGCACCGTATGTCCCAAACCATAGGAGTTAACGGTCGTCATTCCCGCAGCACCGGTGCTGGCAAGAGCTGCACTGTTTCGTCCTGCATGATTTCCGCTACGCGTTGCCTGTTGCCAATTCTTCTGCTGAGTTTGAAAACTAGGTATTGAGGAGGCAAGTCCAAAACCGTAGGTAAAAAGACCCAGCCCAACATGCAACTTCCCCATCTGCACATGCACACTTTGTAGAGCATGGTGCTGCAGCCCGGCGACTAATCTATCGCTACTCGCCCGCAGAGAAGTGTCTGCCAAACTCTGGGCTGCGGTGAACCCGGCAGCACCCATGGTGATAGCTGCATCCAATACCGGCATCCAAATGCGTTCGTTTCTCGATTGACTTTTCAGGTCTCGCACGGCGTCTGCCAGATTTATGATCTGCACCAACACCACCAACAACCCCATCCCCTCACTTTTCACCAATCCCGCCGTCGGCACCTCCTGAATCCCCAGTCGAATATTGCTCAGCAAACGGCGCACTTCGTACTGCTGCGCCGGCGGGAACAGCACCGTCAGGCCCGCGCGGGCGGGCGTGGCGCCGTACAGGCGGGCCGATTGATCCGGCAGTTCGGCAATCGGGCTCAGGGCCGCCGCCAATTGGCCTTCGTATTCCGCCAGTACCCCGCGGACGCGGACGATTTCGTTCTGCAACTCCACGGCCCTGGGGGTCATGTGGCCCTGGCGGTTTTTGTTGTGGGTGAGGCGATTGCGCTGGCGGTTGAGGTCGGTGAGGTAGGCGCGTTCGCTCAGCACATACTTGATCTTCCAGTTCAGCGCCTCGTGTTCCGCCGGGCTGGCGACGGTGAAAGTGGCGCCCGTGGTCTTCGCGGCATCGAGAAGGCGCGCCGGCAAGGCTTTGGGCAGTTGCCGGAATAACTGCTCAAGGTCGGGGAGCTTGTCGCCGCTGAGGTCGAAACCCTCCAGCGCACGGCTCAGGCCCAGGTTCAGCGCTGGGCTGAGGGTGTGTTGCGCCGCGTCGGCGACGGCGCGGGTGTGGTCGGGCAAGTCATCGAGGGCCGGCAGGTGCGGGCGTTCGATGCGCCGCAGGGTGTCGAGCCACTGCGGCAGGTGGGTGAGCAGCGCCATGCCGGCGTTGGACAGCGTGCTGTATTGCGCGATGAGTTCCGGGCGCAGGCGCAGCGGCAAGGTGTAGAACAACGGCCGCGTCAGTTCCGGGTGTTGTTCCAGGTAGCCGAGCAGGGCCTCGCTGGCCCAGTCGCTGCGGCAGATGTCCATGAGGCAGGCGTATTCGGCGGTAAAGGTCTGGCCCAGTTGCTGCGGGTCGTGGCTGTCGTAATACCAGGCGGCGCGGTGGTAGCGCCCGGCCGTCACCAGGTGCGTGCGGTCGGCGGTGATGCGCTCAAGCATGCGGTTCCAACGGCTGAGGTCGTCGCGGTGCCGCCACAGGGTTTCGTCCATGGCGGGGCGGTCGATCAGGTCGTTGATCCCGCGCTTGCCGCTGAACAGCGAGCCGTCGAGCAGGTCGAGGACGCGGCGGTCGTGGGTCTTGCCCAGCTCGACCAGGGTCTGCACATGGCGCTCGACAAAGTCGTCGGGGGCCATCTGAAAATGCTCTCGGGTGTAATAAACCCGGTCCGCCTCGTCACTGGCCCGACCGTATGCGCTGGCGTCAGGGGCCACGCCATCGAAGCGGTTGAGTTCGTAGGCCTTGTCCACCGCCTCGCGGCGCAACTGTTCCAGCTGTGGCGATGGTGAAACGTCCGCCGGCGCGACCTTGCCGCCCTGGTTCAAATACGCGCGCAGGGCCTCGCGCGTCTGTGCGCGCTGCGGTTCCGGGAGCTGTTCAAGGTCGGCAAACAAGGCGTTGATCGCCGGGTCTTGCTCGGTTTTGTCCAGCTCCTCGAGATCCTTGATGCTGAGTTCGCTGAGGGACTCGATGTAGCAGGCGAGCAGGTAATCGCGCTCGTTGTGCTCGGTGTCTTTCCAGGTATCGACCCAGCGGACCACCTGGTCTTGATACTGGGCCAGATCGCGCAGGACACCGAGGTCGTCTTGCACCACCAGAAACAGCGTGTCGTCCTGATACGGTCCGCGCACCCGGCCAAGCAGTTCGCCGATATGCGCCTCGCGAAAACGCGCTTGCTGTTCCCAGAGATACGGCTCACGCTCGTGCGCCGGCGCATCACTGACCTGCACGGCGGGCATAAGCGCCGCTTCAGGCGCTGGCGCACCGGGCGGCAGTTCCGCCAGCCAGCGTTTCGCTTGCTCGACTGTGAGCAGGTGCGTGCCCCCGGTCAGGCAATTCACCGGACCGAGGTCGACGGCCTGCATAAAATAGCCGCGATCTTCCAGGCTCTCGAGCACCTGACCGCATTTGGCGGCGGTCCATTGCACTTCGGCGAAGCTCACGTGCAGGGTGGCCTTGCGCGAAAACACCAGCGCCGGGCGCGCTTCGAAAGCCGCGCGCTGGTCCTCCGTCACGGTTTTGCCACGGTGCAAGAAAGCGTCGACCGAGCCGTTGAGCATCCGGTACTCGTAAAGCTCGCCGCTGAGGTTGTCGATGATGTACAGCCAGCCATCGCGCAGCAGGCGAATGCCCAACGGGCGGCTGGTCAGGGAATAGGGCAGCGTCAACTCGGCACTCGGGTCGCGGGTTTTTTCCACCAGGCCGTAAGCCAAGGGCAGCAGTTGCACGTGGGTTTGCCGCAGCGGGCAGGCCCCCAGGGAACCGATGGCGGATTTCGAAGCGGCGGCCGCCGCGAGGTTGGCGGGGTGGGTCATGGTTGGCCTCGTTGGCTGGCCCAGCGCTGGGCCCGTTCGGCGGCCAGCACCACGCGCTCGCCGATGGGTTGCAAGGAAGGGGCCTGGAGCAATCGAGCGATATCCGGGTGCTGGTCGAGCGTCGTACCGTCCAGCCAGGCCATGAGATTGGCGTAATACAACAACTCCGACGGGCTACTCAGGCCCAGCGCGCAGGCTTGTGTCTCAAGCCTCTCAAGCAAAGGCCAGCGCTCGACCAGGCCCAAATCCTTCTGGAAGTCGGGGAAGAACCGTCGTAAATGGGCATCGAGATCGAGCAGGGCCCGGCGCCGATCCACACGGTCCAGCGCCAGGTTCTGCTCGGGGCTCAGGCGATAGGGCGTTGGGAGTTCCGGGCGATCGGGCCGCCGTGGCCGCTGACAACACCAGGTTGCACTGAGGCTGTCGGCGGTGACCACGCACGACAAAGGCCCGAACAAGCGCTGATCACTGCCGTCGAACAAAGCCTGGGCCACGGCGGCATCCGCCAGACGTAACATGACGTGTTGACCCTCGGCGATTTCAACGGTCAACAGTTTGCGCAGGTGCTGGGCCACCTCATGCACGGCCAACGGACTGAACAGCAGCACCGCCGATTCGTCGTGGGATTGTTCTAAATAGAAGCGCATAACCGGTGTGTCGAGCTGTTCAATTGGGAACAACTGCGCCGAGATATCCCGCAATGCATAAAAGGGCGGGTGGTCGTACAGCAGCACGGCGTGCGCGGTCGGATCGAGGCTTTTCAGCCGCGGTGGCCAATCAGGGCGTGTCGCACTGTCCACCAGTAAATACCCCTGATGCTCGGTCCAGGGCAGGTCGTCAGGCAAGCAGGTAGCCAGGCTCATGGGCGTGCCTCCTCGCAAATCAGGCAGCGTGAAGCGCGGTTCGATATCAGCGCGTGGCGTTGCTGGACGGGGTCAAAGGTGAGCTTCAACTGCGGTAAAACCCCGGGCATCAACGGCTCGGCGCGCAGGCACAAGGCCGGAGCACCGCCTTGCTGAATCGCAACGCTGGAAAAAATCCCTTCGGGTCCGAGGGTCAACCACTGACCGCCGCCGGTGATCGTGGTGCGCCCTGCGCCATCGATGACGACCTGCACGTCGGCGCTGAGATGGAAGTGCCGGCTGGCGCTGAGCAACTGGTTGGTGCTGCGGATGTGCTGGTCGCCATGCACCAGCAGGTGGTCATGCTGTTTTATCTCGGTGAGGCGCTGGCCATGGGTCAGGTGATGCTCATCGCCACGCAATTCGTGGCTGGCCGTGCCACCCACTACCACGGAGCGCGCGTTGTCGACCTGGACGCGCTCATCGTTGAGCACCCACTGGACGAAATCCCGCTGGGCGCGCAAGGCAATTTGCTCCGCACCCTGGCGGTCTTCGATGCGCAATTCGTTATAGCCACCGCCACCGGGAGTGCTCTGGCTGCGCAGCACACTGGCGGTTTTTTGTGCCGGCAAGTCCAGCGGCACCGGAGTGCCGGCGTTGGGCAGGCAACCCATAATGAACGGCTTGTCGGGATCGCCCTGGGTGAACCCCACTAACACTTCCATGCCGACCCGGGGCACCAGCACGGTGCCATAGCGGTCATGGGCCCAACCGGTGGCGACGCGCAGCCAGCAACTGGATTTCTCGTCCAGCTGGCCATCCCGGTCCCAGTGCAGGTGCACTTTCACCCGACCGTAGGCGTCGCAATAGATCTCTTCGCCGGGCGGCCCGGTGACCACCGCGCTTTGAGGGCCGGCAATGCGCGGTTTGGGATGTGCGAGCGCGGGACGAAAAATCGCATCCCAGGGGCTGGCGATAAAGTCATTGCGGTAGCCCTGGACGAACTCGTCGTCGACAGGCGCCTTGGTGAGGGCTTCTTCAAGCACTTGCGGCTGGCGCCCAAGGTGGGTGATTTGGGTGATCAGCCACAAACCGTTGTAATCGCCACGCGGGTGATCGCACAGGTCGAGAAAGATGCCGCTGCGCATGAGGCGCTGATCGCTGCGGCCCTCGGCTTGCCGGTAGTCGAGTTGATGACGTTCCAGCGCCCGGCGTGTCAGTTGTTTGCCCCGTTCACCGTCGGTGAATGGGCCCGGGAAGGCGTAGTCTTCAAGGCGCGGCAGCAACGGGCTTCTGGCATCGCCTTCGAGTAGCACGCTGGGCTTTTCGAAGTTGTAATCGCGCCGGCTGACGTGGGTGGTGTGGGTGTTGAAGCTCACTTCAAAACGTTCGATGACGGGTTCGTCGGCCAGCAGGCCGCTGCCTGGGGCGTACATCGTCGGCGTCGACAGTTTGGAAAAAAAGGTCTGATCGTCACCAAAAACCAGGACATGGGCCGTCGCGCTGTGCTGGAAATGAAAATGCAGGCCTTCTTCTTCGCACAAGCGCTGGATGAAGGTGAGGTCGGACTCCTCGAACTGCACGCAATAGGGCCTGGCCGGATACTGCGCGCTGAGGTGGAACCGCCAGAGATCGGCGGTCATGCCATGCTCGGCCAGCAACTGGGCAATGATCTGCGCCACGCTCAGGTGCTGAAAAATCCGCTGGTTGCGGCGATGTTGCAGATAGGCAAGACGAGGTTTGAGGGTCAGCGAGTAACGCGTCAGGCGTTTGCCGGAGTCACCCTGGACGACGCGATAAACCTGGCCGTGCAGACCGCTGCCGTCAGGTCCGAACGACAAGAAAGCCGAGCGATGCAGCAGCGATTCAAGGTCCAGATCGCAGCGCTCGCTGACCAGCTCGAGCTTGACCTCGTAAGGCTGGTTCAGCACTTCGGTGGCGCGAAACTCCACGACCTGGAACGGTTCGGCGAATTTGGCGATATCGAGTTTAAAAATGACCTGATCGGCTGGACTGGCCATGCACATTTCCCTGTGTCTTTTTGGAGGCACAGGACTTTGCGCGGATCGTCTAACGAGTGCAGTCAGACAAATCGATATTTCGCGTAGGACGCATCCGTAACGTTAAGCCGTCCTACGTTCAACACAGGGTAATCGCGCACCCACGATTATTTGGGATACAACGGCGGCAGCCCGCTGTCACCCACCGGGTCCTGGATTTTCTCGGCGGTGGGGATGGTGCGGATCGCTCGCCACAATTCTTCACCCTGCCAGAATTGGCCGGTTTCGCTGTACAGCGCGCCGTTCAGGCCGTCGAGGGCGTCGGACAGCGGCACGAATCGCGCGGCCATGTCGGCCAGGGTTTCCGGCTGTTGCCGCGCCCAGGCGTCGAGGGCCTGGCGGGTGGCGTGGGGGTCGTTGGCCAGGCTGGCGCGCTTGATGTCGTCGAGCAAGGTGCGCGGGCTGGGCCCGGTCTGTGCCGCCCGCAAGATCGCCGGCTGCCAACGGGCGCGCCACCACAGGCCGAAGCCGAGCAGGGTGGTGCAGGCCAGGATCAGCGTGCTGAGCTTCCACCACCACAGGGTTTCGCTGTCTGCGGTCGACGTCACTGGCGCATTGCCGGCGGGGGTATCGACCATCAGGCTCGGGTTGTTGCTGACTTGCAGGGTGCGCGCCGGCAGGTTGCTGTGTTCCAGGTGATCTTCGAAAGTGTTCCACCACACCACGTCCACCGACGGCAGTTCGATGGCGCCGCTGCGATTGGGCACCAGCGCTTCACGGTCCTCGCGGCTGCCCACCAGGCCACGCTCGGTGTTCTGGTTGATCAGCACCGGTTGATCGGGGTAGCGGCGCAGGCCGGCGACCTCGGTAGCGGGCAGGGGTGGCAGCTGCGCGCCGGACAGGCCTTCAGCCTTGAGTGTCAGGCTGCGGGTCAGCGAATCGCCGACCTGGCTGTGGTCCGGTTCCGGGTTCCAGCTCTCGCTCAGGCTCAGGCTACGGGCCGGCAACCACGGCGCGTCGGCGGGGTAGCTGGCGGGCTTGGCCTTGACCCGCAACGCCATGTCGGCGGAACTGACGCGCATCAACTTGCCCGGTTTCGTGCCTTGGATCGCGGCATCCTGGGCCGGTCTGGCTTCCACCAGGGTGGCGCTGAACACTTGGGCCGGGATACTCAGCACGCCGCTGTGCTGAGGGAAGATCGCGTAGCGTTTTTCGATCACGCCGTGGCGCACGCCATTGATCAACTTCTCGTAGGTACGCGAGTCGCCCAGTTGCTCGATCCGCGCATCGGGAATTTGTAGCGGGGTCAGGCTGCTGTCGTCGTACAGCGACACCGAGTGATAGACCCGCAGGGTCAACAGGGCCTGGGCCTGCACGTACACGGCGTCCTGGTCGAGGCTGGCTTCGATGAACACCGGGGCCAGGTTGCTTGTCTCGTCCTGGGTGTCGCTCTGGGTGACTTGCAGATCGATGGGCTGGCTCTCGACCTCGCCGAGTTTCAGCGCGGGAATCACCACGCTGCCGGTCTGCCGGGGCATCAGGGTGATGATCCAGCGGGTGGTGGCGCGACTGTCGTTGTTGAGGGAGGTCAACTGGTTGACCTGGCGCGTGCCGCGCACTTCGAACAACGGCTCCAGTGGCGCCAGGTCCGGTTTGCCGAACTGCGTGACGTCGCTGGATTCCAGGGTCAGCTCAACGGTTTCGCCAGAATTCAGCCGGCTGCGATCAACGCTGGCGACCAAGCCGAGGGCCTGGGCCTGGGCCGTCCAGAGCAGCAGTGTGAGCATGCAAGCGGTGAAGCGGGTCATCGCGTTTTTCCCTGATCCTGATGTTGTTGCTGTTCGTACCAGAATTTGCGCCGGAGCAATTCGCCGGGGTCGTCCGGGATCTGCCGCAGCCACTGCTCCAGCGCCTGGCGCCGTTCGCCATCGATGGGGGTATCGGCCGCGTGCAACGGCGGCGTGGTGCTGTGTTCGTCGCCCAGTTCACTGCCCGGGACTTCATTGGCACCGGGTTGCGGTGGAGTGGTCGGCGGCGCTTCGTTGTGCGACGACGGCGCCTGGTTTTCGCTGCTGGTTTCTTCGCTTTCCGCCGAATGGGCCGGAGTGTCCTTAGGCGGGGTAGGCGGGGTAGGCGTTGACGCGGCGGTGTCCTCGGTGCTGTCGCCTTGATCGGCCTCTGGCTCTGGCGGCGGTGGCGTGACTTTCTGTTTCAACAGACTTTCCACCAACGCCTTGTTCAGCAATGCCGGGCGTAGGTCCGGCTGGCGCTCCAAGGCTTGTTCGTAGGCGTCGAGCGCCGCTTCCAGTTCGCCGCTTTGCGCCAGGGCGTTGCCTCGATTGTAGTGGGCGCGGGCGTCGCTGCCCTCGGCAAAGCGCTGAGCGGCAGCGGCATAGTCGCCCGCTTCATACAGGGCGACGCCTTGCCATTGCGGATCCTGGAAATGCTCGGCGGCTCGGGCCGGGTGTTTGCGCTTGAGCAGGTGCAGGCCCTGTTGGTCCGGGCGCAACCACAGGTCTTCGAAGTCGAAGGCATAGCTCGGTTGTGGCAGCAGGAACAACAGCGGCAGGCAGAACAACCAGCCACGGCGCCCGGCGCAAGCCGCCAGCAGCAACAGCGGCAGCAATAGCCAGTAACCCTGATCGGCCCAGGTGTCCAGGCGCAAGGTCTCGCCGTCGTTGCGCAAGGCCCGGGGACCGTCCAGCAAACCGAGGCCACGCAGGTCGGTGTCGTCCAGGCGCGCGGCGCGGTAACGCCCGTCCAGGTCATTGACGAACGCTTTGAGGCTCGGCCCGTCGAGGCGCGGCACCAGAATCGCGCCCTGGGCGTCCTTGAGGAAACTGCCGTCATCCTGGGGCACCGGCGCGCCTTGGGCGGTGCCGATTCCCAGCATCAGCAACTGCGGGGCCTGACCGCCGAGTTGACGGCGGATGCCGTCGCGTTCCTGTTCACTGAGGGACGATCCGATCAGCAGGATTCGGCCCTGGCCCAGCGCGCCTTGCTCCAGCAAGTCCCGGGCCTTGGCCACGGCCAGGTCGGCGCGGTGCCCTGGCTCGGGCATCAGCGAGGGTTTCAGGGCTTCCAGCAGGTTGTGGCTGGTGGACAGGTCATCGGACAGCGGCACCAAGGTGTGGGCGCTGCCGGCGTACACCACGATGGCGGTTTGCGCGTCACTGCGTTGCGCGAGCAAATCGAAGAGTTTGCGCCGCGCCTGTTCCAGCCGCGTCGGCGGCGAGTCGGTGGCGAGCATTTCCGGGGTCAGTTCCAGCAGCACCACCAGCGGATCGGCAGGCTTCTGGCTGGTTTGTTCGACCCGCTCCCAACTGGGCCCGAGCAAGGCCAGGACCGTCAGCACCCAGGCCACGCCGAGGGCGATCCACGGCAACTTGCTTTCTCGTCCGCTGCCGCCGCTGAGCAGTGCCGAATGAAAGGCGGGGGGCAGGATCATCTGCCAGCGCCCGGCGCGTTTCTGCCGGTGCCAGAGTTGCCACAGCAGCCAGCCGAGCAGCGGCAGGACCAGCAACCACACGGGGCGGAACCAGTAAGGCCAGAACGAGGCGATCATCGACGCCTCCGCAAACGCTTGAGGCGCTGGCGCCAGTCCGGATGTTGTGTTTGCAGAAACAGTTCCTTGGTAAAGAAACGCTGCACCGGGTTGTCCGGCCAGCGCTCGCGGATCACCAACAGGATGCTCAACAGCAGCGCCAGGGCCAATGGCCAGTGATACAACGCCTGGGCCGGACGGGCCTGGGTCGGCTGCTGGCTGACCGGCTCCAGTTGATCGAGGGTCTCGCGGATCGCTTGCAACTCTTCGCCGTCGTGGGCCCGGAAGTAGCGGCCGCCGGTGGCCTCGGCAATCGCCTTCAGCGCCGGCTCGTCGAGATCAAGGCTCGGGTTGACCCCGAGAAAACCCGGCGTGCCGCTTTGCTCCGGATCGGCACCAATGCCAATCGGATAGATTTTCACCCCTTCCTCGGCGGCTAGGCGGGCGGCGGTCAACGGATCGATTTCGCCGCCATTGTTCGCGCCGTCGGTGACCAGGATTAGCACTCGGCTTTGTGCCGGCCGCTGCCGCAGGCGCTTGAGGGCCAGGCCAATGGCGTCGCCGATGGCGGTGTTCTTGCCGGCAATGCCGATACGCGCTTCGTCGAGCCAGATGCGCACGGTGCGACGGTCGAAGGTCAGCGGCGCTTGCAGGTAGGCCTGGCTGCCGAACAGGATCAGCCCGACCCGATCGCCTTCGCGGTGTTCAAGAAAATCACCGAGCAGGTGCTGCACCAGGCTCAAGCGGCTGACCTCATCGCTTTGCCATTGCATGTCGGGGAAGTCCATCGACCCGGAGACATCGACCGCCACCAGCAAGTCGCGGCCGCTGGCGGCGATCGGCAGCGGTTCGCCGAGCCATTGCGGGCGGGCGGCGGCGATCAGCAGCATCAACCACAAGAGGATAAACGGCGATTGCTGGCGCCAGGCCGGCAGGTTGGCCCGCGCACGGCGTCGGGCCAGGCCTTCGAGGTCGCTGAGGAAGCTGATCTTCAGCACCGGTTCGCCGCTGTCCGCCACCGGCAACAGGACGCGCATCAGCCACGGCAGCGGCAGCAGCGCGAAGATCCACGGCCAGGCGAATTCAAACATGCTTGCGAATCCAGGTGTCGACGGCCTGGGTCAGGCCGGCGATGGCCTTGTCGTCGAGTTTGCATTCGGGTTTGTAGGCGCCTTCCACCAGCACCATCCAGCGGGTCAGGCCGGCGGCGGGGCAGCGGTTGTCGAGGAACGCCAGCCATTTTCGGCCATTGAGCGTGTGGCTCTGGCTATACGGATAGTGATTGCGGCACAGACGCTTGAGCAGGCCGTTGAGCTGTTGCAGCCAGGCACCGGCCGGCGCGCCATCGTAAGGTTTGGGCATCAACGCCAGCTCCGCGAGCGCCGCCAGGCGCACCGGGTCCAGCGGTTGTTCGGCGCGGACCAGCAGGCGTTTGCGCGGAATCAGCCGTTTGAGGCGCCACAGGCCGAAGCCCACCAGCGGTAACAGCACCAGCAACAGCCACCAGCCCGGCGCCGGTGGCCAGAATGCAATCGGCGGCGGAGTCATCAGCGGTTGCAATTGTTCGAGGCTGCTCATCGACCTTTCCCCGGTTTCTGCGGGTTCAGGTAATCGCGCAATTGCTCGACCATCTCGCTTTGGGTGCTGAGTGGCATCAGCAACACCCGCAGTTTTTGCGCCAGCAGTTCCCAGCGGGCAATGCGCGCATCGGCCTGGGCCCGGTAGGTCTGGCGCAAGTCGTAATTCAACGTGTCGAGTTCAAGCTGCGCGCCACGCTCGGCGAAACGCAGCAGACCGGCGGCGGGCAGGGCGTGGTCCAGCGGATCGGACAGCGGCAGCAAAAGCAGGTCGCAATGCCGCGACAGCAGGCTGAGTTGTTGTTCGGCGCTGTCATTCAGGGCGCGCTCGTCGCAGATCACAATCACCAGGCTGCCCGGGCGCAGGACTTCACGGGCCCGGCGCACGGCGATGCCGAACGCATCGCGGTCAGGCTCGCTCTCGGTGTGCAGCGACTGGTTGACCCGCACCAGGCGGTTGAGCAATTGCAGCAGGCTCTGCTTGCTGCGGCGCGGCTTGATTTCGTAGTGCTCGTTGTCGCCGAACACCAGGCCGCCGATACGGTCGTTATGACCCAGCGCGGCCCAGCCGATCAACCCGGCGGCCTGGGCGGCGAGTACCGATTTGAACATCAGCCCGGAGCCGAAAAACAACCGTCGACTCTGCTCGACCATGATGAAGATCGGCCGCTCGCGTTCCTCATGAAACAGCTTGGTGTGCGGCTCCTGGGTGCGTGCGGTGACGCGCCAGTCGATGGTGCGCACGTCATCGCCGGCCTGGTAGACCCGCACCTGATCGAAATCGACCCCCCGCCCGCGCAGCTTGGAGTGGTGCAGGCCGATCAGCGGGCTGCGTTGGCTCGGGGTGGAAAACAGCTGCACTTCGCGCACGCGGTGGCGCATCTCGATCAGCTCGGCGAGCGTGATGCGGATGCCTGGCTCGGGCGCGGGGTTGGCGTTCATCGGGGTCAAGCGACGGCTACGACGTCGAGAATCCGCTGGACCACCCGGTCCTGGTCAATGCCCGCGGCTTCGGCTTCAAAGGACAGGATGATGCGGTGGCGCAACACGTCGAACAGCACCGCCTGGATATCTTCCGGGCTGACGAAATCGCGTCCGGCCAGCCAGGCGTGGGCCCGGGCGCAGCGGTCGAGGGCGATCGAGCCGCGCGGGCTGGCGCCGTAGGCGATCCACTCGGCCATTTCCGGATCGAACTTGCCCGGGGTGCGCGTGGCCATCACCAGCTGCACCAGGTATTCCTCCACGGCGTCGGCCATGTACAAACCGAGGATTTCCTTGCGTGCGGCGAAAATCGCCTGCTGGCTGACCCGGCGTTCCGGCTTGGTCTCGCCGTTCAACGCTTCGCCCCGGGCTTGCTGCAGGATGCGCCGTTCGACGGCGGCGTCGGGGAAACCGATCTTGACGTGCATCAGAAAGCGGTCGAGCTGGGCTTCGGGCAGCGGATAGGTGCCTTCCTGCTCGATCGGGTTTTGCGTGGCCATCACCAGAAACAGCGGCGACAGCTCATAGGTGCTGCGACCCACACTGACCTGGCGCTCGGCCATGGCTTCGAGCAAGGCCGATTGAACCTTGGCCGGGGCGCGGTTGATTTCGTCCGCCAGCACCAGGTTGTGGAAGATCGGTCCTTGCTGGAACACGAAGCTGCCGGTTTCCGGGCGATAGATTTCCGTGCCGGTGATGTCGGCGGGCAACAGGTCAGGGGTGAACTGGATGCGATGGAACTGGGCTTCGATGCCTTCAGCGAGTTCTTTGATGGCCTTGGTCTTTGCCAGCCCCGGTGCGCCCTCGACCAGCATGTGGCCGTCGGCGAGCAAGGCGATGAGCAAACGCTCGATGAGTTTTTCCTGGCCGAGAATCTGCGTTGAAAGAAAGGTTCGCAGCGCCAGCAGCGCTTCACGATGTTCCATCGATGACTGTTCCTGGGAAGGGATGGCCGTCGGCATTCGAATAACGCCACGGCTGGGGGCGTTACTTTAATCCATCACGGGGGGCGGCGACTAACGGCATTTTGCGCGCAAGGCGGGAATTGCTTGGCAAAATGCTTGGAAATTTGCAGGTCCGGGATTGCTTTGCTGTTCTTTCGGACGCCATCGCGGGCAAGCCCGCTCCCACAGGTTCCGGATGTGTTGCACAAATAGTCAGCACTCCCTAAATACCTGTGGGAGCGGGCTTGCCCGCGATGAGGCCCCCTCAGGCGCCCTCAAGCTCGCTGACGTAAGTCCCGGTTCCTTCAAGAATAATCCGCAAGGTCTCTTCAACCTCCGCCAGGTCCGATGCATCGGAGTTCAGGGTTATCTCCAGCACATCATCGCCATTGAGCGCATCGGCATCGGCGGCGGCGATTTCGATCAGCAGGCGCTCGGCGCTGAGGGTGACTTTCACCCCGTCGAGGGTCGAGGGCTCGCCGTCCAGGGTGATCTCCAGTTCGTCCTCGTCCGGGTAACGGGTCATCAGGAACATCTCGCCCGCGCTGCTGTGGCAGCAGAGCATGGCCATGTTGTCTTCTTCGTCATCGCAGGGGTTGGCGATCAAGAGGTCGGTGGTCATTTTCATGGCGTATTCCTGGCTCGGCGAGCGTGTTGAAGGCAATAAAGGCCAATTCTGCCAGCCTTGGCGCATTCGTGCTTGGTCCTGTGCCGGGGATCACGATCTTGTTACGGGTCATTTCTGGAGCAACAGTGGGGCAAATACCGCGCAAACAGCCCCGAAATCCCGCCCGGCTGCTAGTGTTGTCCGATGCACAGGCAAAGAGTTACGTGCCGATGACCGAATATGTCGCAGCACCGCAAGCAGGCGCCTTGCCGCACTCGTTAAGCTGCGCAACGGACTGATACTCGCAAGGACCGTGAGGCTGCTGGTTTCACCGTTCTTTTTTTGCAGATGTTTCCTCGTGGAAGGTCGATGTGACCTGAGGCTCTCGTCCAGCTTCACCCACCTGTCATCCTGTTTCCTCTGCCCGAGAATCAGGAACAGGCTGACGGGAATCCCCGCAAGGGGTTTGCACGCGACGCTTCCATCAATAACAAGCCCAAGCGGAGTACCACAGATGGCGTTCTTCACCGCAGCCAGCAAAGCCGACTTCCAGCACCAACTGCAAGCGGCACTGGCGCAGCACATCAGTGAACAGGCACTGCCACAA
>Ga0247742_10000333_pt1 | contig 40174 bp, 37 predicted proteins | sample UWRJL208509C2_FD_180944 | JGI IMG/M metagenome (GOLD analysis project Ga0247742, IMG submission 180944) | Plant litter microbial communities from Arlington Agricultural Research Station in Wisconsin, United States - UWRJ-L208-509C-2 | ecosystem: Environmental > Terrestrial > Plant litter >...
CGAGCCGCGACCGCCGAACAGGCTCGTGCCGCCGATCACCGCGGCGGCGATGGCGTTCAGGTTGGTGTCACCGCCGCCGCTGGACGAGTTGGCGGCCGACAGTCGGGCCGCGGCGAGGATGCCGCCAGCGGCGGCGAACGTCGAGCACAGGATGAACACCGAGATGTACACCCGGTTCACCCTGATGCCGGCCCGGCGGGCGGCCTCCACGTTGCCGCCGACGGCGTAGACCGAGCGACCCCACCGGGTGCGGGTGAGGAAGAAATGCATCACGACCACGAGCACCAGGAACAGGGCGAACGGCACCTGCACCCCGCGGGTGAGGTTCAGGTACCAGGCGGCCACACCGAGCACCACGAGCAGCCCGGCGGAGCGCGCCGCGATGACCGTCATCGATGTCGCGACGAGACCGGCGGCCATCCGTCGGCGTGACATGGAGACCTGGCTCCACGCGAACACCGCCACGGCGATCGCGATGAGGGAGTAGGACGCCCAGTCCGGCAGGAACCACTGGGTGCCGAACTGCACGAGCGGCGAGTCGAACGGGATGTTGATCGAACTCGTGCGGCCCAGCACGAGCAGCTGCAGCCCGAGAATCCCGAGCAGGCCGCCGAGGGTGACCACGAAGCTCGGCACTCCGAAGGCGGTGCGCAGCACCCCGAACACCAGGCCGGCCAGCGCGCCAGCGGCGAGGGAGGCCAGCAGCACGAGAGGCAGCGGGAACCCGAGCTGCACGAAGCCGACCCCCAGGATCGCCGCTGACAGCCCGCTCACCGACCCCACCGAGAGGTCGATCTCGCCGAGCAGCAGCACGAGCACGATCCCGATCGCGATGGTGCCGACCGCCGCGCTCTGCATCGTCAGGTTCACCAGGTTGGTGCTCGACAGGAACGTCGGGTTCAGCGCCTGGAAGACGATCCAGATGACGAGGAGGCCGAGCAGTAGCGGCAGCGACCCGAGGTCGCCCCCGCGCACGCGGACCACGAACTCGCGGGCCGCCGCGCGGATGCCCCGCTGCTCGCTGACCCTGCCCGATTCCGTGGTCATGATTCCTCCCCGCGGGTGGCCTCGCGTCGGCTCACCGAGTTGTCGCTGGCGCCCGTGATCGCGGCGATGATCATCTCGCTGGTGACATCCGCGACCCGGAAGTCGCCGTTGTTACGCCCGAGCCGCAGCACGATGATGCGGTCGGCGACCGCCTGCACGTCGGCGATGTTGTGGCTGATCAGGATGACGCCGAGCCCGCGCTCCCGCAGGCGCTCGATGAGATTCAGCACCTCGGCGGTCTGCGCGACCCCGAGGGCCGCCGTCGGTTCGTCGAGAATCACCACGTTCGGCTCCCCGATCAGCGAGCGCGCGATCGCCACGGTCTGCCGCTGCCCGCCGGAGAGGGATGCCACCGGAACGCGCACGGAGGGAATGCGGGCGCTGAGCTCTCGCAGCAGCGTCCACGACCGCTGCTCCATCTCGACCTCGTCGAGCGCCCCGCCCTTGCGCAGCTCCCGCCCGAGCCACAGGTTGCTGACCACGTCGAGGTTGTCGCACAGCGAGAGGTCCTGGTAGACCGTCGCGATGCCGAGATCCCGGGAGTCGGTGGGGGTCGGGATGCTCGTGGGAACGCCACCGAACGAGACGGTGCCGGAGTCGGGCGGATGCACGCCGGCCAGGATCTTCACGAGGGTCGACTTACCGGCACCGTTGTCGCCGACGATCGCGACCACCTCGCCCGCGTACACGTCGAGATCCACTCCGCTGAGTGCGCGCACCGCCCCGAAGCGCTTGGTGATGCCGCGCAGCGAGAGCAGCTGCTCGGGGGCATGGGTGCGCGCGGGGGCAGCCGGGGAGAGGTTGGTCATATCGTCCTAGCGAATTCCGGCCGCGGCGCAGGCCTCGGCGTACTGGGGGGTGCAGATCTCGGCGACGGTGTAGATCCCGTCGGCCACGACCGTGTCCATGATGTTGTCGATGGTCACGACAACCGCGTCGAGCAGCGTGCTGGGCACCCCGTTGATCTCGGTCTCGCCCTCCACGGGCTCGCCGGCGGAGAGGGACACGGCGACTTCGGCGGCGAGCCGAGCCTGGTCGCGCATCGCCTTGTAGATGGTCATGTACTGGTCGCCCGACACGATCCGCTGGATGCCGGCGAGCTCGGCATCCTGCCCGGTCACCACCGGCAGCGGGGTCACGTTCGCGGCTTTGAGTGCGGCGATCGCCCCGCCCGCCGTGCCGTCGTTGGCCGCGTAGACGCCGGCGATGTCGTCGCCGTACTGCGCGATCTGGCCGGCGACCCAGTCCTGCGCCTTGTCGGGGCTCCAGTCGGGCGAGTCGAACTGCGAGATCACGCGGTAGTCGCTGCCCTCGATCATCCCGAGGGCCCCCGACTTGAACCCGGCGGCGTTGCCGTCGGTGGGCGACCCATTGACCATCAGGATGCCCCCGCGCGCGCCATCCGCCTCCAATTTGTCGACGAGCGCGCCGCCCTGCAGCGCGCCGATGTTCTCGTTGTCAAAGGAGACGTAATAGGCCAGCTCGCCACCCGTGACGATCCGGTCGTACGCAATCACGGGGACGTTCTGCGAGTTCGCTGCGGCGACGATGCTGGCCGCGGCGGCGGAATCGACCGGGTCGAGCACGAGAACGGATGCACCGGAAGCCAGCGCCGCCTCCGCCTGGGACTGCTGCTTCGCGGCATCCTGGTCGGCATTCGAGTAGAGCACCTCGTAGTCACCGAGTTCGGCGATCCGCTCTTCGAAGAAGGGCCGGTCGAATGACTCGTAGCGCGCCGTCTTCGACTCCGGCAGCAGCAGGGCGATCTTGACCGCTCCGTCGTCGGCCGGTGCGCAGCCCGTGATGCCGACCGACGCCACGAGGGCGACCACGGTCATCCCGACCAGCCGTCGCGCGGCGTCGCCTACTGACCTGACTCTCACTGTTACCGCCTTCGTTGGTGGCATGCTGCTGATGGGATTCACTGCTTCTGCGGTCGCACTTCTGTCTCGACGCCGACGTTCTCGATGGCCAGGGCGAGCGCTCCCAGCACCTCGGCGCGTTCGCCGAGGTCACCCTGCACGATGTCGGGAACGCCGGCGGCACCGGCGAGGGCCGACCGGTCCAGGGCGTGCCGCATCGGCGCGAGCAGGGTCTCGCCGGCCTGGGCGAGCTCGCCGCCGATCACCAGGAGCTCGGGGTCGAAGAGGTTGCACAGGCTCGCGGCAGCGATGCCGATGTGGCGACCTGCATCGGCGATCACCCGGCGCGCGCTGGCGTCACCCGAGTCGGCGCGCACCAGCAGGTCGCGCAGCCGCTGCATGCCCGGGTCGTCGCGGAAGAGCTCGAGCAGCGCCGGTCCGCCCGCCAGGGTATCCAGGCAGCCACGGCTGCCGCACCGGCAGATGGGGCCGTTCTCGTCGATGGTGACGTGGCCGATCTGGCCGGCCTTGCCGGTGACGCCGTGATAGACCGCGCCGTTGATGATGAGCCCTGCGCTGATGCTGTGGCCGACCCGGATGTAGGCGGCGCCGCGGGTTCCGCGGGCGGCGCCCGAGCGCACTTCCGCGAGCCCGCCCAGGTTGGCCTCGTGGTCGACGAACACGGGCACGTCGATGCGGTTGCCCATCACCGCCGCCACGTCGACGTTCTCCCACCCCCTCAGCAGGCCGGGCGTCGCGATCATCCCGGTGCGGAAGTCGACGGGCGCCGGCAGCGCGATGCCGACGGCGAGGAGGTCGCCGAACGACGCGTCGACAGAATCGAGCATGTCGCTGAGCAGCAGGGTGGCGCGGTCGAGTTCGCGGTCGTGCCGGTGGTCGAGGGCGAGCGGCACGTGATTCTCGGCGACCACGGTGCGCCCGACGTCGGAGATCGCCACGCGCAGGTGGCGACTCGAGAAGTGCAGGCCCGCCACGAGGCCGAGCTTGCGCGCGAGGGTGACCTCGGTGGCGCGCCGGCCGCTGCGCGAGGTGACCGAGGTGTTCAGCACACCCGACGCGGCGAGTTCTTTGACGATGTTCGACACGGTGGCAGGGGAGAGCCCCGTGGAACCCGCGAGCTCGACCTGCGTGAGGTGCCCGTGATGCTTGAGCGACTCCACGATTCGAGCGCGGTTGGCTTCGCGTAATGAAGTCTGCGAACCCGGCGTTGGGCTACGGCTCTGCACAGTGTGAGGATACACTTCGGCCTCGGCCGGGCACGCCCTTGGGTTCGGGTCTCGACGCCAAAATGTGGCAATGTCTCGCGCAGGTCACGATTCTCGCGGTCTTGTGTTTACTATTTGACGCCAAGCGATCCGAGGATTAGCTTTGCCGATGGGTCGCACGACAGGCAGGTGCTGGATCCACATGACGAGGAGGTCAGACCGTGGCGAATGAGCCGACGATCCTGGAGATGCGATCCATCACCAAGGAGTTCCCCGGCGTCAAAGCCCTCGAGAACGTCAACCTCACCGTCAAGGCCGGGGAGATCCACTCGATCTGCGGCGAGAACGGTGCCGGCAAGTCCACCCTGATGAAGGTGCTCTCGGGCGTCTACCCGTACGGCAGCTACACCGGCGAGATCATCTACCAGGGCAGCGAAGTCAGGTTCCGCGACATCGGCCAGAGCGAGGCCGCCGGCATCGCGATCATCCACCAGGAGCTCGCCCTCATCCCCGAGCTCTCGATCACCGAGAACATCTTCCTCGGCAACGAGCCGACGAAGTTCGGCGCCATCGACTGGGTCGCCGCCCACCGCGGCGCCGTCGACCTCCTGGCCCGTGTCGGGCTGAACGACGACCCCGACACCAAGATCAAGAGCCTCGGCGTCGGCAAGCAGCAGCTGGTCGAGATCGCCAAGGCCCTGAACAAGAACGTCAAGCTGCTGATCCTGGATGAGCCGACCGCGGCTCTCAACGAGGGCGACTCCCAGCACCTGCTCGACCTGATCACCGGCCTCAAGGGTCGCGGTGTCACGTCGATCATGATCTCCCACAAGCTCAACGAGATCGAGCAGATCTCCGACTCCATCACGATCCTGCGAGATGGCCGCACCATCGAGACCCTCGACGTGAAGGCCGACGGGGTCGATGAGAACCGCATCATCAAGGGCATGGTCGGCCGCGTGCTGGAGAACCGCTACCCGGAGCACGACGGCTCAGCCATCGGCGATGTGTTCTTCGAGGTGCGCAACTGGACGGTTCGCCACCCCACCGTTCCCGAGCGTCTGGTGGCCAAGAACTCCAATTTCACCGTGCGCCGGGGCGAGGTCGTGGGGTTCGCGGGGCTGATGGGAGCGGGCCGCACCGAGCTCGCCATGAGCCTCTTCGGCCAGTCGTACGGCACTCTCGTCTCCGGCGAGATCATCATGAACGGCGAGCCGATCCGGCTGCCCAATGTCACCGCGGCCATCGAGCACGGCCTGGCCTACGTCAGCGAAGACCGCAAGGCCCTCGGCCTGAACCTCCTCGACGACATCAAGGATTCGATCGTCTCCGCGAAGCTCACGAAGATCTCCACCAAGCGCGGGGTCATCGACAAGCTCAAGGAGCACGTCGTCGCCGACGAGTACCGGGGCGAGCTACGCATCAAGACGCCGACGGTGGATGAGGGCGTGAACAAGCTCTCCGGCGGCAACCAGCAGAAGGTCGTGCTGGCGAAGTGGATGTTCACCGACCCGGAGCTGCTGATCCTGGATGAGCCGACGCGCGGTATCGACGTCGGGGCGAAGACCGAGATCTACAACATCATCCGCGAGCTCGCCGCGCGCGGGGCCGGCATCGTGCTGATCTCCTCGGAGCTGCCCGAACTGCTCGGCGTCGCCGATCGCATCTACACGATCTTCGAGGGGCGGATCACCGACGAGCTCCTCATCTCGGACGCAACGCCCGAACGCCTGATGAAGAGCATGACCTCAACGAAGAAGGACGCAGCCTGATGACCGTTACTCCCGCGCCCGCCAAGAAATCCGGCGGCATCCGCGACCTGAGCAAGATGTTCGGCGGCAGCCAGTCCGGGCTCCGGCAGTTCGGCATCCTGGGTGCCCTCGTGCTCATCATCGTCATCTTCGAGATCCTCACCGGCGGCAAGACGCTCGACCCCGGCAACGTGATCAACATCGTGCGGGCCAACGCCTACGTGCTGATCCTCGCGATCGGCATGGTGCAGGTGATCATCGCCGGCCACATCGACCTTTCGGTCGGCTCGGTTGCGGCGTTCGTGAACATCATCGTGGTGATCACGGTTCGACAACTGAACACGGTGATCGTCTTCCCCGAGGGCCAGGAGAACCTGAAGGGCATCGTGATCGTGCTGATCGCGATCGTGCTCGCCCTCGCAATCGGTGCCGCGGTCGGCGCGTGGCAGGGATTCTGGGTGGCCTACGTCGGCGTGCCCGCCTTCATCGTCACCCTCGCCGGCATGCTGATCTTCCGCGGCGCCAACCAGTTCATCGGCAACTCGACGCCGCAGACGGTGCCCGACTACTTCGGCTTCATCGGCGGCGGGTACATCCCCGACTTCGGCCCCGACTTCGGGTTCAGCAACGGCACGCTCATCCTCGGTCTCATCGCCCTGCTCGCCGTCGTCTTCCAGGAGTGGCGCCTGCGCCGTCGCCAGTCGAGCATCGGGGCCGCGATGTCGCCGCTCTGGGTGAGCGTGGTGAAGGTCTCGGCCATGGGCGCGGTCATCATCTTCGCGACCTACCTGTTCTCGACCGGCCGGGTCGGCACCAGCTTCCCGGTGCCGGGCATCGTGCTCGTCATCCTCGTGCTGCTCTACTCGTTCCTCACGAACAACACGATCATGGGTCGCCACATCTACGCGGTCGGCGGCAACTGGCACGCGGCCGAGCTGTCGGGCGTGAAGATCAAGCGGGTCAACTTCTTCGTCATGATGAACATGTCGATGCTCGCGGGCCTCGCCGGGGTCGTCTCGGTCTCGCGGTCGCTGGCCTCCGGGCCCGGTGACGGTACCGGGTGGGAGCTCGACGCAATCGCCGCGGTGTTCATCGGTGGTGCAGCCGTCTCGGGCGGCATCGGCACGGTGATCGGCTCGATCATCGGTGGCCTGGTGATCGCGGTGCTGAACAACGGCCTGCAGCTGCTGCACGTGAGCACCGACCAGGTGCAGATCATCAAGGGTCTCGTGCTGCTGATCGCGGTGGCCCTCGACGTGCTGAGCAAGCGCAACGGTGGCCCGTCTCTGCTCAGCCGGTTCCGTCGCCCCGGTGGCGACTTCGCGGATGACTCCAACGGCCCGGCCGTCAATCCGACCTCACCGGCGGAGGAGTCATCCCGCCCCCAGAGCACTACGCCGAACTGATGCTCGACGTGGGTTCCGCGGCGCTGCCGCGGAGAGTTTCACCATCCCTCCACCACAAGAAAGTGATTTGATATGCGCAAATTCGCAATCACGACTACGGCAGTCGCCGCGGTCGCGCTGATGGCCCTCTCGGGCTGCTCGTCGCGCGGCGACGACACCGCGGGCGGAACCGGCGACGCAGCCGGCTTCGAAGCGGGCTCCGTCATCGGCGTCGCCCTTCCGGACAAGACGTCGGAGAACTGGACGATCGCGGGCGGCCTCTTCGAGGACGCCATCGCCGAGGCTGGTTTCGAGGCCAACGTGCAGTACGCCGGCTCGACCTCGCCCGCACCCGACCAGCAGGCCCAGATCAGCACGATGATCGAAGACGGTGCGAAGGTCATCGTCGTCGGCGCCTTCGACAGCAAGTCCCTCGGCGCGCAGCTGAAGGAAGCTGCTGACCAGGGCGTGAAGATCATCGCGTACGACCGCCTGCTCGAGGAGAGCGAGAACGTCGACTACTACGCTGCGTTCGACAACTTCAAGGTCGGCGAGCTGCAGGGCCAGGCCCTGGTCGATGGCCTCAAGGCAGTCAAGCCCGAGGGCCCGTACAACATCGAGCTGCTGTCGGGTGCCGCCACCGACCCGAACGCCGCCGTGTTCTTCAACGGCGCCATGTCGGTGCTCCAGCCGCTGATCGACTCGGGCGACCTCGTCGTCGTCTCGGGTGAGACCACGGTCGAGGCAACCGCCACCCCCGAGTGGGACCCGGCTAACGCCCAGGAGCGCATGGACACGATCCTGCAGGGTAGCTACCAGGACGCCACGATCGACGGCGTGCTCTCCCCGAACGACACGCTTGCGCGTGCCGTGCTCCAGTCGGTGAGCGACGCGGGCCAGGGCCCGATCGTCGTCACCGGTCAGGACTCCGAGGCGGCATCCATCCCGCTGATCATGGATGGCTCGCAGTACATGACCATCTACAAGGACACGCGCAAGCTCGTTGCGCAGACCCTCGCGATGATCACCGAGCTCTCCAAGGGCGAGGAAGCGGAGACGAACGCTGAGACCGACAACGGCACCAAGGAGGTGCCGACGTTCTACCTCGACCCCATCGTGGTCACGAAGGACAACGCGGCCGACGTGTACAAGGACAACGACACGCTGTTCCCGCTCACCCAGGGCTAGAACAACCGCAGTACCTGAGGGCCGCCCGGCATGCCGGGCGGCCCTCTCGCGTTCAGGAACCGGGCCGGCGGAACGAGAAGAACTTGTGGCCGAGGTAGCTGATGGCCGTGGTGACGACGACGCTGAGAGCCTGGGCCAGGTACGACGGCCAGCCCGCGATGTCGATGAGCAGCAACAGCAGCAGCGCGTTGACGGCGAGCATCACGACGTACACGCTCTCGAATCGCAGAAAGTCGACGACGAGTTTCTCCCGACCCGTGACGCCGAAGGTCAGCCGGCGGTGCAGCACGAAGGCGATGATCGTGGCGATCAGGTACGAGAGCCCGAGGCTCAGCAGGTAGCGCCCGCCCAGCAGCCACTCGAACAGCAGGAACAGCCCGTACGCGATCACGGTGTTGAGGCCGCCGATCACGAGGAACCTCGCGCGCTCGTCGCGCAGCAGGCGACGGGCGAGCGGGAGCATCGATCCACCGTAGCCCGCCGTGGGCGAACACCCGGCCCCGGGCGGGTGCGCCGCTTAGAATGGGATGTAGACCACAAGACCCTGGAGGGAACCAATCATGGTTGACGTTCGGCGGGTCAAACTTCCCGGAGTCGGTGTGCTGCACACCTTCGTCACGGATGACGGCGGCAAAGTCGGCGTCATCACCCACCGTTCCGGCCACAGCGACCTCATCACCTTCACCGACGCGGAGGGCGGCTCGGACTCGAGCAAAGTCTCACTGCGCCTCGATGAAGACGAAGCACACACCCTCGCCGAGCTGCTCGGCGGCACCCGCATCACCGAATCGCTGTCGAAGCTCGACGCGATCCCCGGCCTGTCGATCGACTGGTTCAGCGTCGACTACGACGACTACATCGCCGGGCAGAAGCTCGGCAACCTGGCCAGCCGCGGCGTCGTGGGCCTGACGGTCGTGGCCGTCGTCCGCGGCGAATCGGCGAACCCCGCCCCCGCCGACGACTTCACCGTCTTCCCCGGCGACACGCTCGTCGTGGCGGGCACGCCCGAGAAGGTCGCCAAGGCCTTCGCGTTCTACCGCACGGGCGAGATGAAGAACAAGACGCCGGTCGACGCACCCCCCGGCGGCTAGCGCGTGCACGTCGGTGAAGACCTCCTGATACTGGGAATCCTCTTCGTCATCGCCTACGTTCTGGGGCGGCTCGGCAAGGTCATCGGCCTGCCGGCCATCCCCATCTACATGGGCGTCGGCCTGATCGCAAGCCCGTACTCCACCTTCTTCCCACTGAACTTCGAGTCGGCCGACGTCGAGCTGATTGCCGTGTTCGGCCTGATCTTCTTGCTGTTCAGCCTCGGGCTGGAGTTCGACCAGGAGGAGTTCTACAGCAACGCGGGCAAGCTGCTCATCTCCGGCGGCACCCGCATCGCGATCAACATCGTCATCGGGTTCGCACTCGGCATGTGGATCGGTTGGGGCACCCGCGAGGCGCTCATTATCGCCGGAATGACCGCCACCTCCTCGAGCGCCATCATCACCAAGCTGCTGATCGAACTACGGCGCCTGGCCAACCGCGAGACTCCGACGATCCTGGGGATCATGGTGCTCGAGGATGTCTTCGTCGCCTTCTACCTCGCGATCGTCGGCGTCGTCATCGGCGGGGAGACGGATGTCGGGGCCATCGCACTCCAGCTCGGCATCTCATTCGCCTTCCTCATCTCGATGTTCGTCGTCGCCCGCTGGGGCGGGCGGGTGGTGTCCAGGCTCGTGGCAACGCGCGACGACGAGCTGTTCACCGTGCTGTTCTTCGGCCTGGCGGTCGGCTTCGGTGGCATCGGGGAGCTGCTGGGAGTGTCGGATGCGATCGGCGCATTCCTGATCGGACTGGTGCTCGGTGCGACCCGGTTCCGAGCTCGGATCGAGCAGTTCGCTCTCCCGTTGCGCGACATCTTTGGCGCCTTCTTCTTCCTCAACTTCGGCCTCGCCCTGAACGTCTCCACCTTCGGTGAGGTGGTCGCGCCGGTCGCCGCCGCCGTGGTCATCACGCTCGTCGTCAACACTCTGGGCGGCCAGCTGATCGCGTGGCAGAACGGGCTCACGCCGGCGGAGGGCCTCAACGCGAGCGCCATGCTGCAGAACCGCGGCGAGTTCGCGCTGATCCTCGCGACCCTGGCCACCGCGGCCGGCCTCGACCCACGACTGACGCCGTTCGCCGGTCTCTACGTGCTCACGATGGCGATCATCGGGCCGGTGCTCGCCGTGAACTCCGAGCGGATGGGCCGCCGGATCTTCCGCACCCGCAGCGCTCCGGCCTCCCCGGAGCGCGACCGGATGAGTGCCGAAGACCTCGCCCTCGTCGAGGCGGCGATGGCGGGCGACATCCCGCAACCGAAGCAACCGGACGAGGTCGTCGAGCGGTACCCCCGCTCCGACACGGATGATGATGAGGACGACGTCGACGAGGTTGACGAGACCGACCCGATCGCCCGGCAGGCCGCGGAGCAGTCAGACCAGGTCACCGAGCGCAAGAGAGACCCCGAATATTGAGTGACCGTGCCCCCAGCTTCTGGGTCATCGCCCGGAGGCCGCGCTGGATCGGCGCCCTCGTGCTGTGCCTCGCCATCGCGGGTGGCTTCGCTGCGCTCGGCCAGTGGCAGCTCGCCCGCAGCTTCGACGCCGGCGCCGCCCCGGTCGAGCAGACCGAGACGGTGCGCCCGCTTTCCGCGATCGGGGAGCCGCAACGTCCGGTCGCCGCAGACACCACCGGGCAGCTCGTGCGGTTCGAGGCCGAGTTCGTGCCCGACGATTACGTGGTGCTGAGCGACCGGATCAACCTGTCGGGCCCGGGCTTCTGGGTGGTCGGGCACGCAGTCGTGGACGACGGGCCGTCGATGGCTGTCGCGCTGGGGTGGGCTGCGACGGCGGATGATGCGGCTGCCGCCATCGCGGAGCTGCAGCAGGACCCGCCCCCGCGCGCGATGGAGGGCCGCTACCTGCCGACCGAGTCGCCGCAGGAGACCGACTTCGAGAACGGGCAGCGCAGCGTGCTGGCCGTGCCCGAGCTCATCAACCTCTGGTCCGTGACGCCCGACGGCGTGTACGGCGGGTATGTTCTCGCCGCGGACGCTCCCGCCGGGCTCGACGAGATCGATTCGCCGCGGCCGATCAGCGAGGTCAGCCTGAACCTGCTGAACGTGTTCTACGCCATCGAGTGGGTCATCTTCGCGGGCTTCGCCATCTTCCTCTGGTATCGCCTGGTGCGCGATGCCTGGGAGGAGGAGACGGCGGAGGAGGCCGAGGAGTCGCTCCTTGACCCGGCCGTAGAATAGGGAAATGCCCATCGGACCACGGCCAGCAGACATCCCCCGGATCCGACGGGCGATCTCCGTCTACAAGGTCTCCTCGATCATCACCGGAACCTTCCTGCTGCTGCTGTGCGCCGCGATGGTCACCCGGTACGGGTTCGGCGTCGACCTCCAGCTCTTCGGGCCCTATGGGTTCATGTACTTCGAGCAGAAAGAGTTGATCACCGGCATCAACTTCACCACCGTCGTGCTCATCGCACACGGCTGGCTCTACGTGCTCTACCTCGGCACCGATTTCGTGCTGTGGCGTCTGATCCGGTGGTCGTTCGGCCGGTTCCTGTTCATCGCCCTCGGCGGGGTCATCCCGCTGCTCTCCTTCTTCCTCGAGCGCCGGGTGCCCGCCCAGGCCGAGGCCGCGATCACTCGCGCGTCCGCCACCGCCGAAAGGGTCACCGTATGAGCGACACCGAAGCAAGCCCCGTTCTCGTCGTCGACTTCGGCGCCCAGTACGCGCAGCTGATCGCTCGCCGGGTGCGCGAGGCCAGCGTCTACAGCGAGATCGTGCCGCACACCATCACCGCTGCCGAGGTGGCCGCGATGAACCCGGCGGGCATCGTGCTGAGCGGCGGTCCGTCGAGCGTGTACGAGGCCGGCTCCCCGTCGCTTGATCCGGGAATCCTCGAGCTGGGCATCCCGGTTCTCGGCATCTGCTACGGCTTCCAGGTCATGGCGCAGCAGCTCGGCGGCGAGGTCGCGCAGACCGGCGCTCGCGAGTACGGCGCGACCGACGTGACCCTCGCCGACGGGGAATCCACGTTGCTCGGCGGGCAGCCGACCGCGCAGACCACGTGGATGAGCCACGGCGACTCCGTCTCGAAGGCGCCCGAGGGGTTCACCGTTCTCGCCTCGAGCGCATCGACTCCTGTCGCCGCGTTCGCCTCCGACGAGCGCCGGTTGTACGGCGTGCAGTGGCATCCTGAAGTCAAGCACTCCGAGTTCGGGCAGCGCGTGCTGGAGAACTTCCTGCACACCGCCGCCGGCATCCCGGCCGACTGGAACAGCGCCAACGTCATCGACGAGCAGGTCGCGCGCATCCGCGAGCAGGTCGGCACGTCACGCGTCATCTGCGGCCTCTCCGGAGGCGTCGACTCGGCGGTCGCCGCGGCCCTCGTGCACAAGGCGGTCGGCGACCAGCTGGTGTGCATCTTCGTCGACCACGGCCTGCTGCGGCAGGATGAGCGCCGCCAGGTCGAAGAGGACTATGTCGCCTCCACCGGCGTGCGCCTGGTGACCGTCGATGCGGTCGACCAGTTCATGGATGCTCTCGCCGGGGTCACGGACCCGGAGCAGAAGCGCAAGATCATCGGCCGCGAGTTCATCCGCAGCTTCGAGAACGCCGCCGAGGCGCTCGTGCTCGAAGCGCAGGGCGACGGAGCGAAGATCGACTTCCTCGTGCAGGGCACGCTCTACCCCGACGTCGTCGAATCCGGCGGCGGCACCGGCACCGCCAACATCAAGAGCCACCACAATGTCGGCGGGCTGCCGGAAGACCTGCAGTTCACCCTCGTCGAGCCGCTGCGGGCGCTCTTCAAAGACGAGGTGCGCGCCATCGGCCGCGAACTCGGGCTGCCCGAGGTCATCGTCGGCCGCCAGCCGTTCCCCGGCCCCGGCCTCGGGATCCGCATCGTCGGCGAGGTGACCCACGAGCGCCTTGAGCTGCTCCGCAAGGCCGACGCGATCGTGCGCGTCGAACTCACCGCCGCCGGCCTGGACGATTCAATCTGGCAATGCCCCGTCGTGCTCCTCGCCGACGTGCGCAGCGTCGGCGTGCAGGGCGACGGGCGCACCTACGGGCACCCGATCGTGCTGCGGCCCGTGTCATCCGAAGACGCCATGACCGCCGACTGGACCCGCGTGCCCTACGACGTGCTCGCCCGAATCTCCAACCGCATCACCAACGAAGTGCCCGGGGTGAACCGCGTGGTGCTCGACGTCACGTCGAAGCCGCCGGGGACGATCGAGTGGGAATGAGCCGTTCGCTCGGTCGGCGGGCATTGGGTTTCAGCTCAAACATCGGGTGACTCCGACGGCCCAAAAGCGTGGCCGTCGGAGTCACCCGAAACTCGCAAGAAACCCAACACCCGCCCACCGAGCTGGGTTGGGGGGGCGAACCGCCATTTGGGTCATGTCGTGTGGCCGGCCCGCCGGGCACCCGCTCACCACCCCGTAACGCAAGGAGGCCGCCCGTTGCCGGGCGGCCTCCTGTAACGCTGGGTGTTAGTTGCTGCGGAAGATCGAGATCAGGCGGAGGATCTCGACGTACAGCCAGATGATCGTCAGCACGAGACCGAACGCGGCCTTCCAGCCCCAGCTGCGTGGGGCGCCGGTCTCGACGCCCTCCTTGATGGCGGTGAAGTCGAGCACCAGCGAGTACGCGCCGAGCAGGATCGCGAGCGGTCCGATGATCAGGCCGAACGGGATGTTCGTGCCGGGGATGTCGGTGCCGTTGATGCCCCACGGGTCGGTCGTGGCGCCCGTGAGCTGCAGCACGAGGTTGACGAGGCTGAACAGCGCGTAGCTGATGCCCGCGATCAGGAAGATCTTCGTGGCCCGCTTCGATGCGCGCACCTTGCCGCTGGCGAACAGGGCGAGGGTGACGCCGAACACGATCCCGGTGCCGATGAGCGCCTGGTAGATGATGCCCGGGGCGGTCGCCTCGACGATGCGGGACAGCCCGCCGATGAAGATTCCCTGCGCCGCGCCGTACGCGAGCACGAGCGGGGCGGACGGCTTCTTCTTGAAAATGTTGACCATGGCGAGCACGAAGCCGACCAGAGCGAACGGCAGCGCGAGCACCGGCATGATGAAGCCGACGGCAGCGCCGGCGAGCACGAACAGCAGGGTCACGACGGTCTTGACCGTGGTGTCTTCGTAGCTCATCCGGTCGGTCTCGATCGGGCCGGCGGAAGGACGGCCGTAGAGCTCCTCGAGCTTCTCGGCCGACATGGTGGGGGCGTTGCTGGTGGCGACGGGGAAACTGCGTGCGCCGAATGCGGGGTTGGACGAGGTGGCCATTAGTGGTCTTCTCCTTCGGCCTCGCGGCCATCTATTACCCCAAATTTAGCGGAACTTCGCTTGAGGGGTGCTGTGCACCCTTGCGCTTGCAGCGATCAGGCGCGCCAGCCAAGCCGACGCGACGAACACGGCGATGGAAATGGCGAGGGCCGCGGGCATCCCGGAGTATTCGGTGAAGAAGAACGGGATGACCATGCCGTTCGCCACCGGCAGCACCGCGGTGAGGTAGCTGAGCGGCGGGCGGTGGCGCACGAGCAGCCAGCACAGGTACGGCACCACGAGCGTCCACATCGACAACGGCCCGGTGAGCACCAGCCAGATCTGGCCGGTGGCGGGCACGACGGCGAGCAGGCGTCGCCAGCCGCGCGCCGGCAGGATCGACCAGCCGAGGGCGGTGGCCGCGGTGCCGAACAGCAGGAACTCGAGCGTGTAGGTGTCGGAACCCTGCAGCTGGATGCCCCCGCCGATGATCAGGACTAGGCCGAAGCCGTACCGATCCGCGTAGTTGCCCCAGTGCAGCGGGATCGCGCGGGCGGGCTCCCGCCAGCGCTCAGAGCGCGCCACTGAGCCAGCGCAAGATCAGCACGATCCAGACGACGAGCCAGAGATAACCGAGCACCGTCGCGATGCGGGCGATGAGCATCCCGCGCTCGCCGGTGCGTTTGATCTGCACCATCGCGAGGTGTCCGAAGATGAGGGCGGGGAAGCCGCCGACGCAGGCCAGCGCGAGGGCGAGGATCGCGAGCGGGTTCACGCGTGGCGTGCCTATCGCGGCGGGTCGCACGGCGCCCGGGACGACCGGGGTGCCGCAGTAGATGCAGAATTTCCAGACGGGGCGAAGCTCTGCTGAGCAGTTCGCGCACGTGGACATAGACGAATGTTAGCCGGGTCGCGAGCACCTAATCTTGACCCATGGTGCCGCGCGACCGACCGATCGTCATCGGCCATCGGGGGGCGAGCGGCTACCGCCCCGAGCACACCCGCGCGGCCTACGAACTCGCGTTCGAGCTGGGCGCCGACGCCGTCGAGCCCGACATCGTGGCGTCGAAGGACGGCGTGCTGGTGCTGCGCCACGAGAACGAGATCTCCGGCACGACGGATGTGGCGGCACGCCCCGAGTTCGCCCACCTGCGCGCCACGAAGACGATCGACGGCCACGCCCTCACCGGCTGGTTCACCGAGGACTTCACGTGGGCCCAGCTCGCCACCCTGCGCGCCACCGAGCGACTGCCCGAGCTGCGCGGAACCGAGTTCGACGGGCAGTTCGGCATCCTCCGGCTCTCCGACCTGCTGGAGATCATCGACGCGGAGGGGCGGCCGTTGATCCTGGTGGCCGAGATCAAGCACGCCACCTACTTCGACTCGATCGGGCTGCCGCTGGCCGATCTGGTCGCCGAGTCCCTGGCGGGGTGGGCGACGCACGAGAACCTCATCGTCGAGTCGTTCGAGCAGACCGTGCTGCGGCAGGTACGCGAGCGCGGGGTGCCGGGGCGCACCGTGTTCCTGGCCGAGGCGTCCGGATCGCCCGCCGACGCTGAACACGGGCCTTCCTACGCCGAGCACCTCACCGACGCCGGGCTAGCGCGGCTCGCAGACGAGGTCGACGGCGTGAGCGTCGACAAGAAACTGCTGCTGGATGCCCGGGGCACCGTCACGACGACCGATCTCGTCGACCGCGCTCACGACGCCGGGCTCGAGGCGTACACCTGGACCCTCCGCGCGGAGAACCGCTTCCTCGCCCCGAGTTTCCGTCTCGGCTCGGACCCCGCGGCGTTCGGCGACTGGCGTGCCGAGTTCGACCTCATCCTCAGCACCGGTGTCGACGGCGTCTTCGCCGACCAGCCCGACCTCGCCCTACAGGCGCGCGACGCCTGAGCGGGGCGGGAGCGCCTCGCGGTTCCCCGGTGCGTCGCGGTTGCCCCCGTGCCAAATGAAGGAGTTCGCGGCTGAATCGGCTCGGGATGCCCGTGAGAGTGTGACTCGGCGGCCCGTCATCCTTCATTTGGCACAAGCGCAGGATCACGCCCGGTGGTGGTCACCCCGGATCACGGCGGCGAGCACCGCGGCTTCCACCTCGGGCCACGCATAGACGATCTGCCGATAGCTGTAGCGGTGCACGCGGAATCCGAGTCGGCTGAGCAGCGCGTCGCGCCTTCGGTCACCCTCGAAACGGTCGGGGTCGACGTGGTACTCGGCGCCGTCGACCTCGATCACCAGCGCGTCGCCGATGAGGAAGTCCACACGCATTCGGCCGAGGAGCACCTGGCGGCGGATCGGAAACCGGAAGCGCAGCATCCGAGCGAAGAACAACGTCTCGGTTCCTGATTCGCACACCCCGTCGACGTGCCTCAGCCCCACCGTGAACTGCTCGGGAGCGTCGGCGAGCAGAGCCCGCCAGGGCGCGAGAAGCTCCGGGCGCAGGTGGAGCACGGAGTCAGCCAGCACCGCAGCCACCTCAACCGACTGGCACGCCAGCACGTCAGACAACGCTGCCATCGGTCCGAGCATCAGGCTGCTCCCGTCGCCGGCGCACCTCCAGTGCACGCGCACGCCGTCGCGGGTCAGTCGAGTTCGGGCATCCTGGGGCTCACGCAATCGGCAGGCGTTCGGAGGCACTGCCACATGCAGTTCGGCGCTCGGGAACGTCCAGAACCCCTGCACTTCGAGCGCTGTGATGCAGGTCGCGCGCCCGCCAACACGCACTGACCGCAGCAGGGCCTGCGGGATGTCGCGGCTCACGTACCATCCCTGCCGTGCACGCGTTACGACGCCTGCCCGGACGGCGGAGGCGAGTCCGCCTCGGGTGTGCCCGTCGGCGTAGAGCTCGAAGGTGGCGGCGATTCCGCCGCGGCGGCGTACGGAACGGGCTACTGGGTGCATGGAAGAGCAGCGTGCCTGAGCATCCCGCGCCCTGTCGGCGACGTCGCCGACCTGTGCAGCCCGCCTCTTCTCGGGCCGATTGAAGGACTGGAGGGTTCCCGCCAAATGAAGGAGTAGAGGGCGTCGAGTCACAGGCGCACGGGCATCCGGAGCCTTCTCGGCGCCCAAGTCCTTCATTTGGCAACCGGGGCAACGGGGCAACGGCGGGCGAGCGGGCAGATGCGCGCGGCGGGAGCGCCGGCACACCCAGGTGAGACGTCCGGGGCCGCCGGTAGAATTGGCCAGCGATGACCTACGTTCTTGAGCCCGAGCACAGTGACCCCGCCCGGGGTGGGCGAATCGACGACTCGCTGCTCGACGGACTCAACCCGCAGCAACGTGCGGCGGTCGAGTATCGGGGCCAGTCGCTGCTCATCGTGGCGGGTGCGGGCTCCGGCAAGACGAGCGTGCTGACCCGCCGCATCGCGGGGCTGCTGCAGACGCGCGAGGCGTGGCCGAGCCAGATCCTCGCCATCACCTTCACCAACAAGGCCGCGGCCGAGATGCGCGAGCGGGTGCGGTCGCTCGTCGGCTCCGACGCGACCGACGGCATGTGGATCTCGACCTTCCACTCCGCGTGCGTTCGCATCCTCCGCCGCCAAGCCGAGGCGATGGGCATGCGCCAGAGCTTCACCATCTACGACTCGGCCGACCAGCGCGCGCTGCTGAAACGCATCATCAAAGAACTGGATGCCGATACCGTCGGTTTCACCCCGGGCGGTGTGTCGAGCCGCATCTCGAAGCTCAAGAACGAGCTCTCCGACATCGACGCCTTCGCCCGCTCGGTGAACATGGATGACCCGAAGGAAGCCGGCTTCGTCGAGATCTTCAAGCGGTACAGCGCGGCCCTTCGGAGGGCCAACGCGCTCGACTTCGACGACATCATCGCTGAGACCGTGTACCTGTTCCGCGCGTTCCCCGACGTCGCCGCGCTCTACCAGCGGCGCTTCCGTCACGTGCTCGTCGACGAGTACCAGGACACGAACCATGCCCAGTACGCGCTCATCCGCGAGCTGGTGCGGCCGGTGCTCCGCGAGCACGTGCCCGCCGACACCCGGATGAAGCTCGGCCCCGACGGCGGCATCCCCGGCGCGTCCCTCACCGTGGTCGGCGACAGCGACCAGTCGATCTACGCGTTCCGTGGCGCCGACATCCGCAACATCGTGGAGTTCGAACGCGACTTCCCGAACTCCAAGGTGATCCTGCTCGAGCAGAACTACCGGTCGACCCAGAACATCCTCGACGCCGCGAACGGCGTGATCTCGAACAACTTCGACCGCAAGGCGAAGAACCTGTTCACCACGGTCGGCGCGGGCGAGAAGATCGTCGGGTACACGGGCTACTCCGGCCACGACGAGGCGCAGTTCGTGGCCGACGAGATCGAGGTGCTGCGCAAGACCGGCATGACCTACAACGACGTCGCCGTGTTCGTGCGCACCAACTCGCAAACCCGGCCGCTGGAAGAGATCTTCATCCGCTCGGCGATCCCGTACCGCATCCCCGGCGGCACGAAGTTCTACGAGCGCGCCGAGATCAAAGACGCGATGGCCTACCTGATCCAGGTCGCCAACCCCGACGACGACCTGGCGCTTCGCCGCATCATGAACGTGCCGAAGCGCGGCATCGGCCCGGCGACCGAAGCCGCCCTCCAGTCGTACGCGGACAACATGGGGATGCCCCTGCGCGAGGCCCTCCTCGATGCCGGCCAGCTCGGGCTCGGGCCGAAGGTGACAGCCGCCATCGTGGGGCTCGGAGAGATTCTGGATGCCGCCACCCGGGTGGCCGCGACCGCCGCTCCGCACGACATCCTCACCGACATCCTGGTGAAGACCGGGTATCACGCCGCGCTCAAGAGCAGCGGCGATGCGCAGGATGAGGCGCGCGCCGAGAACCTCGAGGAGTTGGTCTCGCAGACCAAGGAGTTCCGCACGGTCACCCCCGACGGCACGCTCGTGGACTTCCTGACCAACGTCGCCCTGTTCGCGGCGACCGACGAGATCGACGACAGCGACGGGTCGGTGTCGATCATGACTCTGCACACCGCGAAGGGACTCGAGTACGACGCGGTGTTCCTCACCGGTGTGGAGGAGGACCTGCTCCCGCACCGCATGTCATCGAACGAACCCGGTGGCCTTGCCGAGGAGCGGCGGCTGTTCTACGTCGGAATCACCCGCGCACGCAAGCGGCTGTACCTGTCGCTGGCCGCATCCCGAGCCAGCTTCGGCGAGGTGAATGTCGCCATGCCGAGCCGCTACCTGCAGGAGATCCCCGCGCACCTGATCGAGTGGCGGCAGTCGGGCGGCGGCGGCGGCTTCCGTGGCAACCGGCCGCTGCGTGCCGCACCGATGCGCGACGGCTACAGCGCGCTGCCGCCCGCGCCGCCCCGGGTCAAGACCGAATGGACGAGCGCCGTCACCGGGCTGGTTCGCGACAACGGCGACATGGCCCTGGCCGTCGGCGACCGCATCCGGCACACCGACTTCGGCGAGGGCCGGGTGAGCGCGGTCACGGGCGAGGGCACGAAGAAGGTCGCCGAGGTGCAATTCGACACCGCCGGTCGCAAGCGGCTGCTCATCAAGATCGCGCCGATCGAGAAGCTCTAGCGAGGCGACGGGGTACACGGGGTACAGTCGAATCACACGCAGCGTCGCGAGTGACAGGAGATCATCATGTCCCAGGCCCCAACCACACGGCCCTCAAAGGGTGACCTCCCCCCGGTCGCCGTCGACCAGACCACCCGCACCCGGTGGACGCCGGCGAAGATCGCCCTCTGGGTGGGTATCGGCCTCCTCGGCGGCGTCGCCTGGGTAATGCTGGCCATCGTGCGCGGCGAGACCGTCAACGCCATCTGGTTCGTATTCGCGGCGATCTGCAGCTACCTCATCGCGTACCGGTTCTACTCCAAGGTCATCCAGAAGTTCATCGTCAAGCCCGACGACACCCGCGCCACCCCGGCCGAATACCAGGCCGACGGCAAGGACTTCGTGCAGACCGACCGGCGCGTGCTCTTCGGCCACCACTTCGCCGCGATCGCCGGAGCGGGTCCGCTCGTCGGCCCAGTACTGGCCGCGCAGATGGGCTTCCTGCCCGGCACCATCTGGATCATCGTCGGTGTGATCTTCGCCGGCGCGGTGCAGGACTACCTCGTGCTCTTCTTCTCCACCCGCCGCGGCGGCCGCTCCCTCGGGCAGATGGCCCGCGACGAGCTCGGCCGGGTCGGCGGCACCGCGGCGATCATCGCGTCGCTGCTCATCATGATCATCATCATCGCGATCCTGGCCCTCGTCGTGGTCAACGCCCTCGCCGAGAGCCCCTGGGGTGTCTTCAGCGTTTCGATGACCATCCCGATCGCCATCTTCATGGGCCTCTACCTGCGCTACTTCCGCCCCGGCAGGATCACCGAGATCTCGATCATCGGCTTCGTGCTGCTACTGCTGGCGATCATCGCCGGTGGCTGGGTCGGCGCCACCGACTGGGGCGTCGCGATCTTCACCCTCGACCGCACCACCCTCGCCTGGGCGCTCATCATCTACGGCTTCATCGCCGCAGTGCTGCCGGTGTGGCTGCTGCTGGCCCCCCGCGACTACCTGTCGACCTTCATGAAGATCGGCGTGATCGGGATGCTCGCCGCCGCGATCATCCTGGTGCGCCCCGAGATCACGGTGCCGGCGTTCAGCCAGTTCGCGAGTGGCGAGACGGGGCCGGTGTTCCCCGGCTCGCTGTTCCCGTTCCTGTTCGTGACCATCGCCTGCGGCGCCCTCTCGGGGTTCCACGCGCTGATCGCATCCGGAACCACCCCCAAGCTGCTGCAGAAGGAGCGGCAGGCCCGCTTCATCGGCTACGGCGGCATGCTCATGGAATCGTTCGTCGCGATCATGGCGCTCGTCGCGGCGGTGTCGCTCGACCAGGGCATCTACTACGCGATGAACTCGTCGGCGGCGGCAACCGGCGGCACCGTGGAGGGCGCGGTCGCCTGGGTGAACTCGCTCGGCATCACCGGGGTGAACCTGACTCCCGACCAACTCATCCAGACCGCCAACGACGTGGGGGAGGAGAGCATCGTCTCGCGCACGGGTGGCGCGCCGACCCTCGCGCTCGGGCTCGCGAACATCATGCAGCAGCTCATCGGCGGCAGCGGGATGATGTCGTTCTGGTACCACTTCGCGATCATGTTCGAGGCGCTGTTCATCCTCACCGCGGTCGACGCCGGCACCCGGGTCTCGCGCTTCCAGCTGCAGGACACCATCGGCAACCTCATCCCGAACTTCAAGAACACGTCATGGCGCCCCGGGGTGTTCATCTGCACGGCGATCATGGTGGCCGGGTGGGGAGCGATCCTGCTGATGGGAGTCACCGACCCGCTCGGCGGCATCAACACGCTGTTCCCGCTGTTCGGCATCGCCAACCAGCTGCTGGCCGCGATCGCGCTCGCCGTGTGCCTGGCGATCGTCGCGAAGAACAACAACTTCCGCTGGCTCTGGATCGTCGCCCTGCCGCTGGCCTTCGTCTCGGTCGTCACGGTCACGGCGTCGCTGCTGAAGATCTTCTCGCCGGTGCCCGCGGTCGGCTACTGGGCCAACCACATCGCGTTCCGCGACGCGCTCGCGGCGGGGGAGACCAGCTTCGGCAACGCCCCGACCGTGCAGGCGATGGAGGCGGTGGTGCGCAACACCTTCATCCAGGGCACGCTGTCGATCATCTTCGTGACCCTCGCGATCATCGTCATCATCGCGGCCGTGGTCGCGACGATCATGTCGTACCGCTCCGGCGGCGGCGTGAGCGCCGAGGACCCGCGGGTCGAGTCGAAGGTGTTCGCGCCGAGCGGGCTGACCGCGACGCCGGAGGAGCGGGAGATCCAGAAGCAGTGGGATGCGATCCCGGGTGCCGACCGCGCGCCGGTTCGAGGGCACTGACCGTGGCCGAGGTCGTGGGCTGGCTGCGCCAGCGGGGGCGGGATGTCGGCTGGTACGTCACCTCGCTGATGGGCGACCGCGCGTACGACACCTACGTGCAGCACCTCGCCGCTGCGCATCCGGGGCAGCCGCCCCTCGACGAGCGCGCGTTCTGGAAGCAGAAGTACCGCGAGCAGGAGGCCAACCCCGGCTCGAGGTGCTGCTGACCGCCTCCCCAGGGTGACGCTGCGGAGGTTTGTCAATGGTGCGCCGGCCCCAGCACCCTCACCGTTCACAAACCTCGGCGCCGACGGTGCGGAAGCGCGCTAGCGGCGGGATGCTGCGCGGAACCGGCGGAGGTAGTGGCGCTTCGGGGCCTCGCGGAGCGCGCGCGGCAGCCGCGGATACACCGCCGACACGATCCGCACCAGGCGCCGGTATCGCCGCTCGTCGAACTCGAGTTCGTAGGCCGCGCGCAGCTCGGGTGACAGTAGGCCCGCGGTTACGAGGCGAACGGTAGGCAACGCACCGCGCAGCCAGAGCGGCAGCGCCCGGGAGTACAGCAGTTCGCGCGCCACCGCCCGCGCGCTGTCCGTGACCTCGAGCGGCACGCCCGACCAGTACCGCTCGAACGCGATGCGATCCGCGGGCCAGTCGCCCGCCGGAACCCCCAGCGCCGTTCCGATGACCGCGTAGTCGGCGAGGAGGGATTCCGCGTCGGCGGGTGACAGCGGCCCGAACGCGAGCTGGCGCACCCGCATCGCGGTGTCGTACAGCGTCGCCGCCACCCACAACTGCAGGCCGGGGTCCCGCGCGTCGTAGCCCTCGCCGCGCACCGGCCGGTGGGCCACGCCGACCCGGCGGGCGATCTCGCGCTGCTCGGCGGGCGTGCCGTAAGCGGTGACGTAAAGGTAGGTGAGGGTGCCGTGCAGCCGGTCGAGCGGCCGACCCGCGAAGTCGCTGTGCTCCGCGACGCCGCGGCCGACCGCGGGGTGGGCGAGTTGCAGCAGGATGGCCCGGGCACCGCCCGCGAGCAGGATGGCCTCGGCCGAGACATCCGTGATCCGCAGGGGCATGGCACTCATTGTCCGCCGGAAAGATCAGCCGAAGTTAATGTCCCGGCATCCCGGGCGCGGGAGAAGCGCCCAGCCCGAGCAGGTAGAGTGATTGACGGCCAAAGTGTCTTGATGTCGAGTTATCTCGGGCGTCGACACCGGTCGCCCAAGAGAATACCGACGCGCGATTGCGAGAGTTACGTGGACCTTTTCGAGTACCAGGCTCGGGACCTTTTCGAATCCTACGGAGTGCCGGTTCTCGCCGGCATCGTCGCTGACACCCCCGCGGAGGCGAAGGCCGCCGCGGAGCAGATCGGCGGCACCGTCGTCGTGAAGGCACAGGTCAAGGCCGGCGGCCGCGGCAAGGCCGGCGGAGTGAAGGTCGTGCACAACGCGAACGACGCGGAGACCGCTGCCGAGGCGATTCTGGGCCTTGAGATCAAGGGCCTCACGGTTAACCGGGTGATGGTCGCGCAGGGCGCGAAGATCGCCCAGGAGTTCTACTTCTCGGTGCTGCTCGACCGGGCCAACCGTTCGTACCTGTCGCTGTGCAGCGTCGAGGGCGGCATGGAGATCGAGGAGCTCGCTGTCGAGCGCCCCGAGGCTCTCGCGAAGATCGAGGTCGACCCGATCGCGGGCGTCGACCTCGCGAAGGCCACCGAGATCGCCACCGCTGGCGGCTTCCCCGCCGAGCTGGTCGAGAAGGTCGCCCCGGTCATCGTCAAGCTGTACGAGGTCTACAAGGGTGAGGACGCGACGCTCGTCGAGGTCAACCCCCTCGTGCTCACCGAGGACGGCCGGATCCTCGCGCTCGATGGCAAGGTCACGCTCGACGAGAACGCCGGCTTCCGTCATCCCGAGCACGAGGCTCTGGAGGATGCCGCCGCGGCCGACCCGCTCGAGGCGAAGGCGAAGGCCAACGACCTCAACTACGTCAAGCTCGACGGCCAGGTGGGCATCATCGGCAACGGCGCCGGGCTCGTCATGTCGACGCTCGACGTCGTCTCGTACGCCGGTGAGCGCCACGGCGGGGTGAAGCCCGCCAACTTCCTCGACATCGGCGGCGGCGCCTCGGCCGAGGTCATGGCCGCGGGCCTCGACGTGATTCTCGGCGACCCGCAGGTCAAGAGCGTGTTCGTGAACGTCTTCGGCGGCATCACCGCCTGCGACGCGGTGGCCAACGGCATCGTGAAGGCGCTGGAGATTCTCGGCGACGCGGCGAGCAAGCCGCTCGTCGTGCGCCTCGACGGCAACAAGGTCGAGGAGGGCCGCGCGATCCTCCGCGAGGCCAACAACCCGCTGGTCACGCTGGCGGACACCATGGACGAAGGCGCCGACAAGGCCGCCGAGCTGGCGAACGCGTAAAGGCTAGGGAACAACAACATGTCGATCTTCCTCAACAAGGATTCCAAGGTCATCGTCCAGGGCATCACCGGCGGCGAGGGCACCAAGCACACGGCGCTCATGCTGAAGGCCGGCACCCAGGTCGTCGGCGGGGTCAACGCCCGCAAGGCCGGCACCACGGTCACCCACGAGGGCGGCGTCGAACTGCCCGTCTTCGGCACGGTGAAGGAGGCGATGGATGCCACGGGCGCCGACGTCTCGATCGTGTTCGTACCCCCCGCCTTCGCGCGCGACGCTGTCGTCGAGGCGATCGAGGCGGAGATCCCGCTCGTCGTGGTCATCACCGAGGGCATCCCGGTGCAGGACTCTGCCGAGTTCTGGGCACTGGCCAAGGCCAAGGGCGGCACCACCCGCATCATCGGCCCGAACTGCCCCGGCATCATCACGCCCGGTGAATCTCTCGTCGGCATCACGCCGGCGACGATCACCGGCAAGGGCCCGATCGGCCTGGTGTCGAAGTCGGGCACCCTGACCTACCAGATGATGTATGAGCTGCGTGACCTGGGCTTCTCGACCGCCATCGGCATCGGCGGCGACCCCATCATCGGCACCACGCACATCGACGCCCTGGCGGCGTTCGAGGCCGACCCCGAGACCACCGCGATCGTGATGATCGGTGAGATCGGCGGCGACGCCGAGGAGCGCGCGGCCGACTACATCAAGGCCAACCTCACGAAGCCGGTCGTCGCGTACGTCGCCGGGTTCACCGCTCCCGAGGGCAAGACGATGGGCCACGCCGGCGCGATCGTCTCGGCCGGTGCGGGCACGGCGCAGGGCAAGAAGGAGGCCCTCGAGGCCGCCGGGGTCAAGGTCGGCAAGACGCCGAGCGAGACCGCAGCCCTCATGCGCGAGGTGCTCGCCGGCCTGTAGACCGTAGGCTGGCGGGACTGCCATCGAGGGGGCCCCAGTGCGACGATTGACCACCATTGCCACCGTGCTGCTGGTGGGTGTCACGCTCAGCGGCTGCCAGTTCACGTTCGACCGCGCCGACCGACCCGACCCCACCCCGCCGCCCGCTCCGACCGAGCTCGAGGGCTTCTACGCCCAGGAGCTCGACTGGGAGGACTGCGGGTCGGGCAACGTCTGCGCGACCGCGGCAACTCCCATCGACTGGGATGACCCGGCCGGCGGCTCCGCGGAGATCGCGCTCGTGAAGAATCCGGCGTCCGGCACCGCGCAGGGGTCGGTGCTCGTCAACCCCGGCGGGCCCGGCGGCTCGGGCTGGGACTACGTCTACTACTCCGGTTCCTCCGCGGCCGGCGCCCCCGTGATGGAGAACTTCGACATCATCGGCTGGGATCCGCGCGGTGTCGGCCAGTCGACCCCGGTTACCTGCTACGAGTCGGCGGCCGATAAGGATGAACAGCTCTACGGCACCTTCGACGAGCCCTACGACACCCAGGGGTGGATCGACGAGCTGATCACCGAGCTCGAGGATTACGCCGCGGCCTGCGAGGCCAACACCGGCGAGCTGCTCGGCAACGTCGACACGATCAGCAACGTCAAAGACATGGACATGATCCGTGCCCTGGTCGGCGACGAGAAGCTGAACTACCTCGGGTACTCCTACGGCACCTACTTCGGCACGGTCTACGCCGAGCTGTTCCCGGAGCGGGTCGGTCGCTTCGTGCTCGACGGCGCGGTGGACCCGCTGGTGAGCGACTTCGAGTCACTGAAGTTCCAGATGGCCGGCTTCGACAGCGCCTTCCGGGCGTACATGGCGTCGTGCCTGGAGACGGATTGCCCGTTCACCGGCACCGTGGATGCGGCGCTGCAGCAGGCGCGCGGTGTGCTCGACACGGTGGATGCCCAAGGTCTGGTCTCCTCGGACGGGCGGGAACTCGATTCCGCGACGCTCGCCACCGGCATCATCAACAACCTCTACGCCCAGAGCCTCTGGCCGTCGATGACGAACATGTTCGCGGCTCTCCGGCAGGGCGACGCCGACCCGACGTTCGCGAGCGCCGACGACTACAACCAGCGCGGGCCCGACGGCAGTTACGTGGGAAGCGTCAACGACGTGTACGTCGCGGCGACGTGTGTCGACGGTGACTTCGCGAGCGACCCCGCCTCGACCCTCGAGCGCATCGCCGAGATCGACGCCGCGGCACCCATTCTCGGCAAGTACACGACGTACGACGACTTCGCGGTGCTCGATGTGGCGTGCTCCAACTGGCCGTACCCGCGGGCCGACTTCCCGACGAGCTTCAGCGCGCCGGGCACCGGGCCGATCCTGGTGATCGGCACGACCAACGACCCCGCCACCCCGTACGCCTCGTCGGTGTCGCTGGCGAACCAGCTCGAGGGCGGTGTGCTGCTGACCTATGAAGGCGAGGGACACACGGTCTACAACCAGGGCGTCGCCTGCATCGACGACGCGGTCAACGACTACTTCGTGAACGGCACGGTGCCGTCGGCAGATCCGATGTGTTGAGGCCCGATGTGCTGAGCCGCTCCTACCGGAGCGGGTAAGGTCGCGGGCAGTATGAACCGCAAGCTCACCGCGCTCTTCGCCGCCTTCGAGGCGCTGCTCGTGGTCGCCATCGGTATCGCCATCCCGCTGGTTCCGCTGACGCTGATGTGGGCCATCCAGTACGGGCTCGCCATCGACTGGACGGCGTTCTGGCGCGCGGCCGTCGACATCTGGTTGCTCGGGCACGGCGTCGACCTCGTGGTCACCCTCGACCCCGTGACGGCGGCGGCGCTGCAGTTCCCGACAGCGGGCGACCCGTTCACGCTCGGCATCGCCGCCCTCGGGTTCGCCCTGCTCACGGCGCTGCTCGGCGTGCGCGCGGGCCGCCGCGTCGCCGAGGCCCACCACGCGGTGCTCGGCCAGCTCGTCTCGCTGGGCGCGTTCGCGCTGGCGTCGTTCGGCGCGACGTTCTCGGCCGTCACCGCCTCGGCTCAGCCGTCGCTCGTGCAGGGCGCGTTGCTGCCGACCGGAGTCTTCGCGATCGGGCTCGTGATCGGGGTGCGTCGCTCGACGGCCGAGCCGGTGCCGACCCGCGCTCCTATCGGCGCGCTGCTCGGCCGCCTGCGGCCCGACATCCGCACCACCATCGTCACCGCCCTCCGCGGCGGGGCGGCCGCCGCCGCGTCGGTGATCGCCCTCGCCGCCGTCTTCACCGGGCTGGCCATCCTGGTCGCCTACGCGCGCATCATCAGCCTCTACGAGAGCCTGCACACCGAGGTGCTCGGCGGCATCGCGGTCACGCTCGGCCAGCTCGCCTTCCTGCCCAACCTGGTGGTGTTCACGATGAGCTGGCTGGTGGGCCCCGGCTTCGAGTTGGGCTCCGGCTCGTTCGTGAGCCCGCTCGCCTCGCAGCTCGGGCCGGTGCCCGCGATCCCGGTGCTCGGCGCGCTGCCGTCGGGGGAGCTGCCGTTCGGGTTTCTCGGCCTGTTGGTGCCGGTGATCGCAGGGTTCCTCACCGGCGCGGTGCTCGGCCCGCGGGTGCGGCACGAACTCGGGGTTCCGGCGATGGCGGCCTCGGCCCTAGGGATGGGCCTCGTGGGCGGTGTCATCCTCGGGCTGCTCGCGTGGGCGGCATCCGGCTCCGCCGGCCCCGGCCGGTTGGTGGATGTCGGCGCCGACCCGTGGGCGGTCGGGGGCTGGGCGGCCCTCGAACTCGGGCTCGCCGCACTCGTGGGGTTGTTCGCGAGCCTGCGCATCGCCCCGGCTAAGGCATCCGGTATCGGCGGCAGGGCGCACCGATAGGCTTGCCCGGTGCTCTCACTGGTGGTCCTGATCTCGGGGGGCGGCTCGAATCTCCGAGCCCTGCTCGAGGCCTCGCAGGACGCGGAATTCCCCGCGCGGGTCGTCGCCGTCGGCGCCGACCGCGACGCTGACGGATTCGAGCACGCCGAGGCGTTCGGCATCCCCACCTTCTCCGTCGCGCTGTCGAACTTCGCCGACCGCGATGCGTGGGGCGACGAACTGCTCGAGCAGGTGCAGGCCTGGCAGCCCGACCTCGTGGTGCTGAGCGGCTTCATGAAGCTGCTGCCACCGCGGTTCATCGCTGCTCTCTCGCCCAACCTCATCAACACCCACCCCGCGTACCTGCCCGAGTTCCCGGGGGCGCACGGCGTTCGGGATGCCCTCGCCGCGGGCGTCTCGCAGACCGGAGCCAGCGTCATCGTCGTCGACAACGGTGTCGACAGCGGCCCGATCATCGCCCAGGAGCGCGTGCCCGTGCTGCCCAGCGACACCGAATCGAGCCTCCACGACCGAATCAAACCCGTCGAGCGGCGCCTGCTGATCCAGGCGATCCTCGACATCGCGAACAGCCAAAGGATCCCCACATGAGCGGCCCCCGCCACGACCCCGCCGATTACCGCCCCCGCGACATCATCCCGATCACGCGCGCCCTGGTCTCGGTCAGCGACAAGACCGGCCTCGTCGAACTGGCCACCGCCCTGGTCGGCGCCGGGGTCGAGATCGTCTCGACCGGCTCCACCGCCAAGACCATCGCCGACGCCGGGCTCGCGGTGACCGAGGTGGCCGCGGTCACCGGGTTCCCCGAATCGCTCGACGGTCGGGTGCGCACCCTGCACCCCGCCATCCACGCGGGCCTGCTCGCCGACCTCCGCCTCGAGTCGCACGAGCGCGAGCTCGCCGACCTCGGCATCGCGCGGTTCGACCTGGTCGTCTCCAACCTGTACCCGTTCGTGCAGACCGTCGCCTCGGGAGCGGCGAACGACGATGTGATCGAGCAGATCGACATCGGCGGGCCGGCTCTGGTGCGGGCGTCGGCGAAGAACCACGCGAACGTCGCGATCGTCACCTCGCCCGGCAGCTACGACCAGGTCATCAAAGCCCTAGCGCTCGGCGGCACCCGCCTGGTGCAGCGGCGCCGACTGGCGGCCGAGGCCTTCGCGCACACCGCCGCTTACGACGCGGCGGTGGCGGAGTGGTTCGTGCAGACCGGGCCGGACTGGACGATCGAACTCGGGATGACCCCGGCGGCCGACTCATCCGAGCCGTCGCCGTTCAGTTCCACCCTCGAGGTCGCCGGAGACCTGGCCGCGACGCTGCGCTACGGCGAGAACTCCCACCAGGTCGCCGCGCTGTACACCGTCGCGTTGGAGCCCGGGATCGCCCGCGCCCGGCAGCTCAACGGCAAGGAGATGTCGTACAACAACTACGTCGACGCCGACGCGGCACTCCGCGCGGCGTACGACCACGCCGGGCCCGCGGTCGCGATCATCAAGCACGCGAACCCCTGCGGCATCGCCACGGCGGCCACCCTCGCCGAGGCGCACGCCCTGGCCCAGGCCTGCGACCCGGTCTCGGCCTTCGGCGGCGTGATCGCCGCGAACCGCGTGATCGACCTGGCCACCGCCGAGTCGATCTCGCCGATCTTCACCGAGGTCGTCGTGGCCCCCGGCTTCGACGACGACGCGCTCGCGGTGCTGAGCGCGAAGAAGAATCTCCGGCTGCTCGAGGTCGCGGGCGGCTGGCCGACTCCGAAGCGTGGACAGGTCGAGATGCGGCAGATCTCCGGCGGATTCCTCGCGCAGCAGCCCGACGTGCACTTCGCTCCCGCCGCCGACTGGCAGCTGGTGTCGGGAAAGGCGGCGGATGACGCGACCCTCGCCGACCTCGAGTTCGCCTGGCGCGCGGTGCGCGCGGTCAAGTCCAACGCCATCCTGCTCGCACACGACGGCGCCTCGGTCGGAGTCGGAATGGGCCAGGTCAACCGGGTCGACTCCTGCCAGCTCGCGGTCGCTCGCGCGGGGGATCGCGCCGCGGGGTCGGTCGCCGCCTCTGACGCGTTCTTCCCGTTTGCCGATGGGCTGCAGATCCTGCTCGACGCCGGGGTTCGCGCGGTCGTGCAGCCGGGCGGCTCGATCCGCGACGAGGAGGTCATCGCCGCGGCCGATTCCGTCGGCGTGACCATGTACTTCACAGGCGAGAGGCACTTCTTCCACTGATAGCCGGGGGCGGCGCCCAGCCGATCCATAGGCTCGAGTCGCTAGGTTGTAGGGATGTCACCGGCCCTCCGCTCCCGCCCGCTCCCGATCGCCCGCCGAGTCGCCGCTGCCGCGGTCGCGGGCATCGCAGTGGGGGTGGTGACGCACCTGGCGACGCTGTTCGTGTTCTTCGTGACGAACGGCTCGGCGGCTGAGAACCTCGCCGCGATCAACGTCTTCTTCCTGCCCTCGAGCATCGTGCTCACCGTGCTCGCGATCATCGCGGCACTCGTCGGCGCGCTCCGGCACTGGCTGCTCGCCCTCGGCGCTGGCCTCGTCGCCGGTGTGATCGCTGCAGCGGCCGGCACTATCTCCGCGGTCATCAGCAGCGGCACCCCCTGGAGCGACGAGATCGCCGGCTTCATCGTCGCCAGCCTCGCGGGCACCAGCCTCGTCTTCATCCTGTTCGCGGGCATTGCCTCCGCGACCGTCGGCCGCCGCGCGTTGCTCGGGATGCAGCAGCTGCCGACCGCGCGGGTGGCGTTCGTCCGCCCACCCTCGACCCGGTTGGCCGAAGGTCAGGTCACCCACATCGAGCGGGTTCCCGTCGATGAGGTGCTCGCCGACCAGCAGTGGGAGGCGTACGTGCTCGCGCTCGAAACCGCGGGCTTCCGCACCGTCGAGGTGGCGGCCAACGACGACCTGCCCGACGCGGTCTTCGTCGAAGATGCGGTCGTCGTGTTCGGCGGCACCGCGGTGATCACGAGCCCCGGCGCCGAATCGCGTCGCGCCGAGATCGACGCGGTGCGCGACACTGCCCGCAAGGCGGGGCTCGCCGTGCGATCCATCCAGCTCCCCGGCACGCTTGACGGCGGCGACGTGCTCGTGGTCGGCACCACGGTGTACGTGGGGCGCGGCGGTCGCACCAACGCCGAGGGCATCAGCCAGTTGCGCACCATCGTGGCGGGGCTCGGCTACACCATCGTGGCCGTTCCGGTGACGAAGGTGCTGCACCTCAAGAGCGCGGTCACCGCGCTGCCCGACGGAACGGTCATCGGCCACCCCGACCAGGTCGACTCACCGGAACTGTTCGAGCGCTTCCTCGCGATGCCGGAGACCGGCGCCGCGGTGGTCGTGCTCTCGGCCGACACCGTGCTGATGGCCGAGTCGGTGCCGCAGTCGGTCGCGCTGGTTCAGGATCTCGGATACACGGTGGTCACGGTCGACATCAGCGAGTTCGAGAAGCTCGAGGGGTGCGTCACCTGCCTCTCCGTCCGCGTGCGCTGACCCCGAAACATCCCCCGTACGACTATTGCGGTCGCTGACGGGGCCGGTCTAGTCTGGAGGGCTGCCCGGGCCCGGCGAGATGCTGTCGAGTCCCGGAGCACACCACACGCAACCGGGAGGGCATCATGACCAAGACAGCACACGCCACAGCGCGCACCATCGCGACCTCGGGCACTGTCCTCGGCGCCTCCCGCCGCCGCCCGCGCGCCTAGCGCCCGGATCCGCCGCCTTCTGTCCGGGGCCTCGAGCCTCTCCCACCACTTGTAATTGCTGGGCGCAACTGCGCCCTCTGCCCTAAGGCACCAATGTCATCGCCGCACAGCCCCCAGAAGTCGGGCGGCACCTTCGCCGCCCTGCGCCGCCTCTACCCCTACATGAAACCCGCGCTGCCGCGCATCTACCTCGGCATGGTCACCGCGCTCGCCGCGGGAGTCGTCGCCCTGCTTATCCCGCAGGTGCTGCGGTCGCTCGTCGACGGCCCGCTGCAGTCGGGTGACTCCGACCAGATCTGGCCGGCATTCGGCATCGTGCTCGCCCTCGGCATTGCGGAAGCGGCGATGGTCTACCTGCGCCGCTGGTTCGTCCTGAACCCGGGTACGCACGTCGAGGCGCGCATGCGCAACGGCCTGTACGCGAAGCTGCAAGACCTGCCGGTGAACTTCCACGACCGGTGGCCGAGCGGGCAGCTGCTGTCGCGCGCGGTGAGCGATCTGAACCTGATCAGGCGCTGGATCTCGTTCGGTCTCGTGCTGCTGGTGGTCAACGTGCTCACCATCGTGATCGGGTTCGTCTTCCTGTTGAACATCTCCTGGATTCTCGGGGTGCTGTTCATCGTGTGCTCCATCCCGCTCTGGATCTACGGGTACCTCTTCGAGAACAAGTACTCCACCGTCGCGCGGCGCAGCCAGGACCAGGCCGGCGACCTCGCCACCACCGTGGAGGAGTCGGTGCACGGCATCCGCGTGCTGAAGGCGTTCGGTCGGGGCAAGCACGCCCTGCAGGGCTTCTCCGCCCAGGCCGAGGAACTGCGCGGCACCGAGATCGAGAAGGCCCGCGCGATCGCCGGAATCTGGTTGTGGTTGCTGCTGGTTCCGGATGTCACGTTCGCCCTGTCACTGCTGGCGGGCGTCTGGCTCGCGGTCAACGGCGAGATCTCGGTCGGCGACCTGCTCGCGTTCTTCGCCACGGCGACCGTGCTGCGCTGGCCGGTGGAGTCCATCGGCTTCCTGCTCTCGATGACCTTCGACACCCGCACGGCGGTCGACCGGTACTTCGAGGTCATGGACAGCGAGAACACCATCGTCGACCCCGCCGACCCCAAGACGGTCACCGACCCGAAGGGCCGGCTGGTGTTCGATGACGTGCACTTCCGCTACCAGGACTCGCCCGACAACGTGCGCGACCTGGTCAACGGCATCGATCTGGCCATCGAACCCGGCGAGACCATGGCGCTGGTGGGCCTCACCGGGTCGGGCAAGTCGACGATCACCGCACTGACCACCCGGCTGTACGACGTCACCGGTGGGTCGATCTCGGTCGACGGCGTCGACGTGCGAGACCTCCGCCTGAGCGAGCTGCGAACGCTGCTCGCGATGGCCTTCGAAGACGCCACGCTGTTCTCCGCCACCGTGCGCGACAACGTGCTGCTCGGCCGGCCCGACGCCTCCGAGGCCGACCTGGCCGAGGCGCTCGAGATCGCGCAGGCAGGCTTCGTCTACGAGCTGCCGCTCGGCCTCGACACCAAGGTGGGCGAGGAGGGCCTTTCGCTCTCCGGTGGCCAGCGACAGCGCCTGGCGCTTGCTCGCGCGGTCGCGGCCCGCCCGTCGGTGCTCGTGCTCGACGACCCGCTGTCGGCGCTGGATGTCGACACCGAGGCCCTCGTCGAGGCGGCGCTCCGCCGCATCCTCGCGTCCACCACCGCGCTGATCGTGGCGCACCGGCCGTCGACCGTGATGCTCGCCGACCGGGTGGCGCTGCTGCAGGACGGGCGGATCACGGCCGTCGGCAAGCACTCCGACCTGTTGGCCACGAGCGAGCACTACAGGTTCGTGATTTCCAGTCTTGAAGATGAAGAGAACCGCGAGAGGGCAGACGCATGAGTGTCTCCGGAGTCGAAGGCGAAGAGCGCAACGACTACACCAAAGACGAGAGCCGCCAGATCAGGCAGCGCTCGCTGCGCCTGCTCGGGTCGCTGATCGCGCCGCTCAAGGCCCGCGTCATCCTGACCATGGCGGTCGTCGTGGTCAGCACGGCCGCGCAGGTCGCGGGGCCGGCGTTCATCGCCCTCGGCATCGACAACGGCCTGCCCGCGGCGATGAACAACAACTGGATGCCGCTCGCGCTGACGGTGGTCGGGTACCTGGTGACCGGTGTCATCGGAGCGCTGCTGATCGCGTGGTACACGGTTCTCACGGCTCGGGTGAGCCAGGCCATCCTGTTCGATCTGCGCCGCCGGGTCTTCCTGCACACCCAGCGGCTCTCGCTGGAATTCCACGAGAGCTACACCTCCGGCCGCATCATCGCCCGCCAGACCAGCGACCTCGATGCGATCCGTGAGCTGCTCGACTCGGGCATCAACCAGCTCGTGCAGGGCGCCCTGTACATGCTGTTCATCGCGGTCGCGATGTTCTCGTTCGACTGGGTGAGCGGGTTCGTGCTGCTCGCGTCGCTGCTGCCGCTGGCCGCGCTCACGCGGTGGTTCCAGTTGCGCTCGCAGCTCTACTTCCGCGACACCCGCACGGCCTCGGCGCGGCTGATCGTGCAGTTCGTGGAGACGATGACGGGCATCCGGGCGGTGAAGGCGTTCCGCAAGGAGAAGCGCAACGAAGACGAGTTCGGCGGCCTCGTGGAGGACTACCGCCGCACGAATATGCGGGTCATCAAGCTGTTCGGCATCTTCGACCCGGGGCTGGTGCTCATCGGCAACCTCGCGCTGGCGGCCGTGCTGCTGGTTGGCGGCCTGCGGGTCGCGGGCGGGGCACTCGACATCGGCGTGCTGCTGGCGGTGCTGCTGTGGACGCGGCAGTTCTTCGCCCCCGCGCAGGAGATGGCGATGTTCTACAACTCGTACCAGTCCGCCGCGGCGGCGCTCGAGAAGATCTCGGGCGTGCTCGAGGAGAAGCCGACCGTTCCCGACCCGACCAGGCCCATCGACCTGCGCGCGGCGCAGGGCCGGGTCACGTTCGACGACGTCGAGTTCGCCTACAAGGCCGACCGGGTGGTGCTGCCGCGCTTCGACCTCGAACTCGCTGCCGGTCAGACCGTCGCGCTCGTCGGGTCGACGGGCGCCGGGAAATCCACCCTGGCCAAGCTGATCTCGCGGTTCTACGACCCGAGCCACGGCACCGTCTCGCTCGACGGCATCGACCTGCGCAAGCTGCACCCCAAAGACCTGCGGCGCGCGATCGTGATGGTCACGCAGGAGGCGTACCTGTTCTCGGGCACCGTCGCCGACAACATCGCGCTCGGCAAGCCCGAGGCGACGCGGGACGAGATCGTGCGCGCCGCGAAGGCCGTGGGTGCACACGACTTCATCGAGTCGCTGCCGAACGGGTACGACACCGACGTGAACAAGCGCGGCGGCCGGGTCAGCGCCGGCCAACGCCAGCTGCTGTCGTTCGCGCGCGCATTCATCGCCGACCCGGTCGTGCTGATTCTGGATGAGGCGACGGCGTCACTCGACATCCCGTCGGAGCGGCTCGTGCAGGAGGCGCTGCAGACCCTGCTCGCCGATCGCACCGCGGTGATCATCGCCCACCGGCTGTCGACGGTGGCAATCGCCGACCGGGTGCTCGTCATGGAGCACGGACGTATCGTGGAGGATGGCACGCCGCGCGACCTGATCGCCGGCACCGGTCGGTTCGCCCAGCTGCACGCTGCGTGGCGTGATTCGTTGGTCTAGGAGAGGATCCCGATGCTCGTTGCATTCTCGGTAGCGCCCTCGGGCGGCGACGGCTCGTCCGATTCCGTGCACGACGCGGTCGCTGCCGCGGTGCGCGTCGTGCGGGACTCGAGCCTGCCCAACCACACCGACTCGATGTTCACCACGATCGAGGGCGAGTGGGACGAGGTGTTCGATGTGATCCGCCGCGCCACCGAGGCGGTCGGCGAGTTTGGCACCCGCGTCTCGCTCGTGCTGAAAGCCGACATCCGCCCGGGCCACACGGGCGAGCTCGAGGGCAAGGTGCAGCGGCTCGAGCAGGCCCTTGAAGAGCGCAGTCTTGAGGAGCAGGGCGGCCAGTAGCACACTGTCTTTCCATGGGGAAGATCATCCACGTCGAACTGACCAGCGCCGCCCCTCTCGAGACGGCCGACTTCTACGCTCGCGCGTTCGGCTGGCAGGCTGAACCGTCGCCATTCGTGCCGGACTACCTCGTCGCCTCCGCGGGCGATGGGCCCGGCATCGACGCGGCCATCATGTCGAGTGGCTACCAGAGCCAGAACACGATCATCTGGATCGAGGTGGACGACATCGAGGCCGCGATCGACGCGGTCACGGCGGCCGGTGGGTCAGCCGCCGGCCCGGTGCAGGACATCCCGGACGCTCGGGTCGCCTATGTGACCGACCCCGCCGGAGTGGTCATCGGCCTCAAGCAGCCGCGCTGATGTCCATCAAACCGGGCGGTGCCGGGCGGCGGCGAGGTCGACCCGCTGCCCGTCGCGGGTGAGTGGGGTGCCTTCCGCGCGGTAGTGCTCGACCGCGCGGTCTTCGTGGCCGACGGCGGGATGACCGCTCGCCCGCACCACGCGCCACCATGGCACCTCCGAGCCGTAGTGCGCCATGACTGTGCCCACCGCGCGCGCTGCGCGTGAGCCGACGGTCGAGGCGACATCTCCGTACGTCATCACGGTGCCTGGCGGGATGTCGGCCACCACCTCGAGCACCGCGGTGACGAAGTCGGGCTCGCTCACTCGAGCCGCAGGATCCCGATGTTCTCGCCGTACTGGGTCTGCCCGTTCACGACGAACCCGACGCGGAGGAAGAAGAGCTCTGGCCCCTCCTCGCCGCTCTCCCAGATCGCGGTGAGGTGGTCGAAACCGCGGCTCTTGGCCTCTTCGGCGAGGGCCCACACGGCGAACCTGCCGACACCCGAACCCTGGGCATCCGCCGCCACACTCACGCGCCAGACGCAGCTGCGGAACTCCTCCTGCACGGCCTCCGGGTCGAAGTTGCCGCGGATGAATCCGACGACCTCGTCGCCGTCGAGCACCACTCGCGGCCACGACGTCGCGGGGTTGATGTAGCTGTCGGCGATGGCATAGCTCGGGGGCGTCACGAACTGCTCCTGGCCTCGTCTCAGGGTGAGATTATTCGCCGCGACGATGGTCTTGGCGGACAATTCTTCCAGTCGCAGATCGGCCATGGTGAAAGGATAACAGGTGCAAAAAGTATCTTGATGTCGAGATACTTCTGGGGAGCCGGTATGCTGGGAGAGGCCCAAAATCACTAAGGAGTACCGCTTGTCCAAGATCAAAGTAGAAGGCACTGTCGTCGAGCTCGATGGCGACGAGATGACCCGTATCATCTGGCAGAAGATCAAAGACACGCTGATCCACCCCTACCTCGACATCAACCTCGAGTACTACGACCTCGGCATTGAGCACCGCGACGCCACCGACGACCAGGTCACCATCGATGCGGCCCACGCGATCCAGAAGCACGGCGTCGGCGTCAAGTGCGCGACCATCACGCCCGACGAGGCGCGGGTCGAGGAGTTCGGCCTGAAGAAGATGTGGAAGAGCCCGAACGGCACCATCCGCAACATCCTCGGCGGCGTGATCTTCCGCGAGCCGATCATCATCTCCAACATCCCGCGCCTGGTCCCCGGCTGGAACAAGCCGATCATCATCGGCCGTCACGCGTTCGGCGACCAGTACCGCGCCACCGACTTCCGTTTCGCGGGCAAGGGCAAGCTCACCGTCGAGTTCACGCCGGAGGACGGCAGCGAGCCGCTGAAGTTCGAGGTCTACGACGCTCCCGGCGATGGGGTCGCCCAGGTGCAGTACAACCTCGACGAGTCGATCATCGACTTCGCCCGCGCATCGCTGAACTACGGCCTCAGCCGCAACTACCCGGTGTACCTGTCGACGAAGAACACGATCCTGAAGGCCTACGACGGTCGCTTCAAGGACATCTTCGAGGAGGTCTTCCAGACCGAGTTCAAGGACAAGTTCGACGCTGCCGGTCTCACCTACGAGCACCGCCTCATCGACGACATGGTCGCCTCGGCCATGAAGTGGGAGGGTGGCTACGTCTGGGCCTGCAAGAACTACGACGGCGACGTGCAGTCCGACACCGTGGCGCAGGGCTTCGGATCACTCGGGCTGATGACTTCCGTGCTGTCGGTGCCGGACGGTTCGGTCGTGGAGGCGGAGGCCGCGCACGGCACCGTGACCCGTCACTATCGCCAGCACCAGGCCGGCAAGCCGACCTCGACGAACCCGATCGCGTCGATCTACGCCTGGACCCGCGGCCTGTCGCACCGCGCGAAGCTCGACAACAACCCCGAGCTCGCGACATTCGCCGAGACCCTCGAAGACGTCGTCATCAAGTCGGTCGAAGCCGGTCACATGACCAAGGACCTCGCGGCGCTGGTCGGCCCCGACCAGAAGTGGGAGACCACCGAGGAGTTCCTCGACACCCTCGACAAGAACCTCGCGGCGCGTTTGGCGTAAGCGGGTACGACAAAGGGCCGGGAGCAATTGCTCCCGGCCCTTCGTCGTGAGGGGGTGTTACTCCGCTGCGTCCTCGGTCGCGGGCTCCGCGACCTCGCCGGCGCCGGAGACGAGCACCTTGCGGGGCTTGGCCTTCTCGGCGACGGGGATGGTCACGGTGAGCACGCCGTTCGCGTAGTCAGCGGCGATGTTCTCGGCGTCGACGCCGTCACCGAGGCTGAACTTGCGAACGAAGGCGCCGCTGGGGCGCTCCTGCGAGATCCAGGTGACGCCCTCGATCTCGGCGGGGGTGCGGCGGGCGCGGATGGTCAGCACGCGACCATCGACGTCGACATCGACCGATCCGGGATCGATCCCGGGGAGGTCAGCGCTGAGGACGTACTGGTCCTCGGTGCGGTACAGGTCGACGGACGCAAGGCGCGGACCCTGGCGGAACTGGGGCTGGCGCGCAACGCGGCCGGCCTGGCGGTAGGGGCTGTAGATGACTGCCATGATGACTCCTTCTTCAGAGCCGGCGGGCGGCTCCATCAAACTTGAGCCTCTGTGGCTCAACTAGAGCTATTCAACGCCAGCCTGCGACAAAAAGTCCCGCTGTTCGCCGGAGGCTGACACCGCTCAGAAGAGCTTCTCGCCGCGCTCCAGCATCTCAACGTACTTGACGATGTTGCGCTCGCGGCTGTCGGCTCGCTTGAGCTGGCTGAGCCGGAAGATGATCGCCCACCGGTTCTGTGCGTCCAGGGACGCGAAGAACTCCGCGGCCTTCGGATTGGCGTCGAGCGCGGCCCGCAGGTCGTCCGGTACCGGTGCTCCCTTGACCTGGTATGCGGCATCCCATCGTCCGTCAGCCTTCGCCCGATCGATCTCGGCCTGCCCACCCGGCCGCATCCGACCCTCGGCGATGAGGTTCTCGACGTAACCCACGTTGCGCTTCGACCACGGGCTGTTGCGGCGCCGAGGGGTGAACGCCTGCAGCGTGTAGTCGTCGTCGAACCGGGCTACCTGGCCGTCGATCCAGCCGTGGCAGAGCGCGACGTGGAGTGCCTCGGTGTAGCTGATGCCCGGTGCGCTCGAGGTGGCCTTGCGCAACTTGAGCCGCACGCCGTCGTCGGTGCCCTGCTCGACGATCCAGCGCTCCCACTCCTCGGGGGTGTCGACCACGAGGAGGATCTTGTCGGCGAACGAGACCATGCCGTCATGCTAGGCCCGACCCCCGTCACGCGCCGCCTGCCCCCCCCC
>Ga0247742_10000334_pt1 | contig 40142 bp, 38 predicted proteins | sample UWRJL208509C2_FD_180944 | JGI IMG/M metagenome (GOLD analysis project Ga0247742, IMG submission 180944) | Plant litter microbial communities from Arlington Agricultural Research Station in Wisconsin, United States - UWRJ-L208-509C-2 | ecosystem: Environmental > Terrestrial > Plant litter >...
CTGCTGGGCCAAGGTGTGAGCGCAGTGATCGGTGCGGCCTCGTCCGGCGTTTCCAAGACGGTCATCAACCAGATCACCGGTGCCGGCGTCATCCACTTCTCTCCGGCAAACACCTCGCCTGACTTCACCACATGGGATGACAAGGGCCTCTACTGGCGCACCGCACCCTCCGATGTGCTCCAGGGCAAGGTCCTGGGCAACTACATGGCCACCTGTGGCGCCCAGACCGTTGGCATGATCGTTCTTAACGACGCTTACGGAACCGGCCTGCAGAAGAACGTCAAGGAAGCCTTCGAGGCAGCCGGCGGCAAGGTTGTTGCTGAAGAGCTCTTCAACGAGGGCGATTCGCAGTTCAGCAGCCAGGTGGACAAGGTCCTCGCAGCCAAGCCGGATGCAATCGCACTGATTACCTTCGACCAAGCCAAGAGCATCGTCCCGCTGATGACCGGCAAGGGCGTCAAGCCCACGCAGCTGTTCATGGTTGACGGCAACACCTCGGACTACAGCAAGGACTTCCAAGCCGGCACCATGAAGGGCGCACAGGGAACCATCCCCGGTACGTTCGCCAAGGACGACTTCAAGAAGAAGCTCCTCGCAATCGATCCCGCGCTGAAGGATTACAGCTACGCAGGTGAGTCCTACGACGCCGTGAATCTGATCGCGCTGGCCTCTGAGGCAGCCAAGAGCACCAAGGGCACGGACATCGCAGCCAAGCTCAAGGAAGTCTCTGAAGGTGGCGAGAAGTGCACGAACTTCCCGTCCTGTGTCACCTTGCTCCGCGAGGGCAAGGATATTGACTACGACGGACAGTCCGGTCCGGTAACCTTCTCCGATGCCGGTGACCCCACCGAGGCATACATCGGTATCTACGAATACCAGGACGACAACACCTACAAGCCGGTCCGCGAAGAGTTCGGCAAGCTCTAAGCTGAACGCCAACTAGGCCGCTTTTAGCGACGGGCCCCCTTCCTCATCAGGAAGGGGGCCCGTTGTGCGTCTCCCCAAGCTTCAATAAGGCTTTCACACAGGCGGTGGACCTACCATGTCCACATGAAGCTAACCCGGGAAGCCCGCTCCATCGCGGTGGTCATCAATACCGGTTCACGCAAAGGCTCTGCTGCCCGGGAGCTGGTGGTCCGGAGCCTGGACGCGGCAGGGCTTCCGGTTTCGGCCATGTATACGGTGGACGAGGCCGGGGACCTCAACCGGACTTTGGAACGGGCGGTCACTGGAGGGCATGACCTTGTGGTGGTGGGGGGAGGAGACGGAACGGTTGCTTCCGCCGCAGGACTGGTGGCGGGTACGGACGTGGCGTTGGGTGTGCTTCCACTGGGTACCGCCAACGATCTTGCCCGGACGCTGGAGATCCCCAAGGACCTGGGTGAGGCCTGCAAAGCCCTCGCCGAGGGAAAAATAGTGGACATAGACCTCGGCCGGGCTAATGGGCAGCCCTTCCTCAACGTGGCTTCAGCCGGCCTGTCCGTAGCCGTTACCCAAGCCCTCAGTCCGCGTCTCAAGCGGCTCATTGGACCCATGGCCTATGGAGTGGCTACGGTGCGCTCCTACGCCAAGCACAAGCCATTCCACGCCCGTTTGGAGTTCCCGGAGGGGGACCATCAGCCTGTGGAGCTGGAGAACCTGTTGCAGGTGGCTGTGGGGAACGGACGCTACTACGGCGGCGGCAATGCAGTTTCTCCCACCGCAGGGATTGATGACCACACCCTGGACATCTACGCCATCCTGATGGCTCCCCTGCGTGAGCAAGCAAAAATCGCTCGCTCGCTCAAGAACGGCAAATTTGTGGAGAACGAGCGAGTGCACCATGTCACCAGCCGGAGTGTCAGGCTGGTGACCACCCCGCCACTGCCGGTGAACCTCGACGGCGAGATCACCACCGGGACACCCACCGACTTCACTGTTCAACGCAACGCGGTGCATGTGGTGGTGCCGAAGGACAGCACCAGCGCCACATTTGAGGGACGCCACTGAGCTTTCCTGAACGTCCCTGGACGTGCCGAAGGCCCGGCTCCGGAGCGACACCGGAACCAGGCCTTCGGGACTGACGCAGCTAGACCTCGTCCGCCAGGGTACCCAAATAAAGCTGGATGACCTTGGGGTCCTTCATGAGCTCGCGCCCCGTACCGGTGTACGCGTCCTTGCCCTGGTCCAGGACGTATCCGCGGTCACAAATCTGCAAACAACGGCGGGCATTCTGTTCCACCATGATCACTGAAACACCGGCGCGGTTGATCTCGTGGACACGCAGGAAGGTCTCGTCCTGTTTGACGGGGGAGAGGCCTGCCGACGGCTCGTCAAGCAGCAGCACGGCCGGGTCCATCATTAGTGCCCTGCCCATGGCCACCATCTGGCGCTCACCACCGGACAAGGACCCTGCACGCTGGGCGCGCCGCTTTCCCAGTTCAGGGAAGAGGCTGGTCACAAAGTCGAAGCGTTCGGAGAAGTCCTTGGGCCGTTGGAACATGCCCATTTGCAGGTTCTCTTCAATGGTCAGCGTGGCAAAAACATTGTTGGTTTGCGGCACGAAGCCCACGCCCTGGGTAACCAGCTTGTTGGCCTTCAACCCGGTGAGGTCCTGGCCCCGGACCACCACTGTGCCGGAGTGGACCTTCACCAAACCGAACATGGCTTTCAGGAGCGTGGACTTACCGGCGCCGTTAGGCCCGATGATGCCAATGAGTTCGCCCTTGCGGGCCTCAATGCTGCAGCCGTTGAGGATGTTGACGCCGGGAATGTAACCGGCCACGAGATTAGTGACCTTGACGACGGAATCACCGGCCGGGGCGGCCGCCGAGGCGGGCATTTCGCTGATGCTGCTGCTCATTTCCCGTCCTCCTTCTTGGTTTCTTCGATTTCGGACAGGATGCCTGCATCTTCGGTTCCCACCACGGACTCTTCGTCAGCTTCCAGTTCAGCCTCGAGTTCCTTGATGCCTTCGGCGTCGCCCAGGTCCACATCGTGGTGCGCACCAAGGTAGGCATCGATGACAGCGGGGTTCTTCATGACCTCGCCCGGAGGTCCTTCGGCAACAACCTTGCCTTCGGCCATGACCACTACCCAGTCGGCGATGTGGCGGACCATGTTCATGTCGTGCTCGACGAACAGAACGGTCATGCCCTCCGCCTTGAGGTTCTTGATGTGGTCCAACAACGACTGCGTCAGGGCCGGGTTCACGCCGGCCATGGGCTCATCGAGCATCACCAGTTTGGGCTTGACCATCAAGGAACGCGCCATCTCCAGGAGCTTCCGCTGGCCACCGGAGAGGGATGCTGCGTAGTCGTCCTTCTTGGCGTCCAATTTGAACTTTTCCAGCAGCAGGTTGGCTTGGGCCGTAATTTCCTTTTCGCGTCCACCCCACATGCCCTTGAACAGGGCTTTGGAGAGTCGCTCGCCGGGCTGGTTCGCCGCGCCGAGCCGCATGTTCTCCATAACGGTCAGCTTGCCCATCACCTTGGTCAGCTGGAAGGTGCGGACCATGCCCATGCGGGCCACCTTGTAAGAGGAGACCCCTGCCAGGCTGTTGCCTTCAAACTGCCACTTACCTGTATTGGGAGTGTCAAAGCCAGTGAGCAGGTTGAACAGCGTGGTCTTCCCTGCGCCATTGGGACCGATCAAAGCGGTGATCTTGTGGCGCGGGATCTCGAGGTATTCAACGTCCACGGCGTTGATGCCGCCGAAGGAACGGGTGACGTCCTCAGCCACCACAATGGGATCGCGCTTCTTGCAGCCGGGGGTGTTTTCCCCGACGGCGATAGGCCGCGAATCGGTCATGTAGTCAATGTTGTTTTCGTTGGTCTCACTCATGCGAAAGCAAGCTCCTTCTTATTGCCGAAGACGCCTTGCGGGCGGAAGATCATCAGCAGCATCAGCGCAACACCCACCAGGATGTAGCGCAACTGGCCAGCTTGGACGGTGGTCAGCCAGGTAATGATTCCTGATTCGATGAGGCCGTAGAGCAAGCTCTGCGTCAGTGAGAGCACAACCCAGAAGATCATGGCTCCAATAACCGGCCCCAGGACAGTGGCCATACCGCCGAGCAGGAGGCAGGTCCACAGGAAGAACGTCAGTTCCGTGCCGTAGTTGGACGGTTGGACGGCACCGCGGGGGAGCGTGAAGATCATGCCCGCCAAGGCACCCAGCACGCCACCAATGACCAGGGCCTGCATCTTGTAGGCGTAGACGTTTTTGCCCAGGGAGCGGACGGCGTTCTCGTCCTCGCGGATGCCCTTCAGGACACGGCCCCATGGGCTGCGCATCAGGAGCCACACCAGGACGCAGCACACAATGACCAGTCCCCAACCCACCACGCGGATAAAGAAGTCGCGGTTGTTCATGCCCATATAGGAACCCTCGGGGAAGGGGTTCATGGCATAGAAGGTGTTCTCGAACGCTGCCAGGCCGTTGGCGGAGCCTGTGACGCTGGTGAGCTGATTGGTGGTGACTACGTAGCGGACAATTTCTGCCGCTGCAATGGTGACAATGGCCAGGTAGTCCGCCCTGAGCCGCAGAGTAGGTATGCCCAGGATGAACGCGAAGATGACCGAGCAGAGAATAGAAATGATCAATGCCAGGAAGAACGGTGCGTCGAACGTCAGGGTGGATATGGCGAAACCGTAGGCACCCACGGCCATGAAGCCGGCTTGGCCGAAGTTCAACAGCCCTGAGTAGCCAAAGTGCACCGCGAGGCCCAGAGCGGCAAGTGCGTAAGCCGCCGTCGTTGGGCTGAACAATTCGCCAAGGGCGCTGGAGAGAATAAATCCGAAGTCCATGGCCCGCTCCTAACCCACACGCTCACGCCGGCCGAGGATACCCTGCGGTCGGAACAGAAGAACAACAATCATGATGAACAGCGCACCGACGTACTTGAGGTCGGCGGGCAGGCCGAACACGGTAGTCAGTTCCACGAAGATACCTACGACGATGGAGCCGATCAGGGCGCCGAAGACGGTTCCCAATCCACCCAGGGTCACGCCGGCGAAGATGAGCAGCAGGATCTGCGAGCCCATGTCGAAGGTGACACCTGGACGGTAGTACGCCCACAGGATGCCGCCGAGGGAAGCGAGGACGCCGCCCACAATCCAGACAATGCGGATCACAGAGTCAACGTCGATGCCGGAGGCAGCTGCCAGTGCGGGATTGTCCGCTACGGCGCGGGTCGCCTTGCCGAGGCGGGTCTTAAGCAGGACGATGCCGATCAAAGCGATCACCACGGCACTGATAATCAGGGACCACAGATTATTCGGAGAAATCGACACAGGTCCGATTTGGATCTCAGCACTCTGCGCGCCAGGCAGCTGTTGTGTTGCGCCGCCGAAGAAGAACTGAATGACGTAGCGGATTGCCAGTGCCAGGCCGATGCTGACAATCATCATGGGGACCAGGCCGGAGCCACGCTTCCTCAAGGGCCGCCAAAGCCCTGCGTCCTGGACGTATCCGAAGAGACCGCCGCCCACCAGGGCAAGCAGGATCGCCAGCCAGAAGGGTAGCCCGAAGGCATTGAACATGAACACCAGTACCGCGCCCAGCGTCACCATCTCACCGTGGGCGAAGTTGGTCAGGCCGGTGGTTCCGAAGATCAGGGAAAGGCCAACTGAGGCGAGTGCAAGGAGGAGGCCAAAGCTAAGACCCGCAACGAGGCGATTGAGGAGGTTTTGGCCGAAGTCCTGTTGCTGCACCACAATGCCCTCGCCAAAGGCGAAGATCACCGACAAGTTGGATGTTTGGCTGAAGGTGACATCACGGGGATTGTCCTGTCCCTCGGCCAGTGCGATTCCCTCCGGCAACGTGGAGGTATCCAGCTCAATGGTGTAAGTACCTTGGACGGGAACGCCGATGGTCCAGGCTCCGTTTGCACCGGAGGTGGCTTCACCTTCGAATCCGTTGCCCGTGGCTTTGATCTTGACTCCGGATATGGGGGCCCGGGCATCGTCGCGGAGGAACCCGCTGATGTTGTTTTGGAACGACGTCTGTGACGGCGAAGGCGAGGGGGTGGTTGCCTGTGCCGAAGGGGCGGCGATCAACAGAGCGGTAATGAGGGCTGCGAACAGCGCCCCCACAACTCTCTGCAGTCCCTTGGACCGTCTCATGGACGGGTCGCGCAGTGTGCTTCTCAAAATGGAAACCTCCACAGTGGGGGTGGTCCCGGCTGCGCCATTGCAGCCGGTGCGAACGGTCATGGGGCTTGTGAATTGTTCTTGCCTAGCTGCCTCGTTTGTGATCTAAGTCACCCATGTGTGGCCTATGTTACCGCCCGGTGGAGGCAATAAACGCCCAGTTCGGGGCTGGGAAGATCGCGATCAGATAACAACTGTGAAGCTATAGGCAACTTGTGATGCACCAATGCTCGCAAACCTCCGGGAGCAGCCGCTGGTCCTTTTCTTGTCACGGTTGAGTTTCGTCTGGGTGAACAAGGGAACTTTCCCTGCCGCGCGCACGTGGTAATTGGTACCGTGAATTATCACTAGCCCTTTTTCAGGAGGACACCCGCAATGGCACTTGGCGGAAACCCAGTCTTCAACGGAAAGAATTTCCGTGGAGCAAAGCAGGCCCCGCCTGTACCGCAGAACCCGTACGGCCAGCAGTTCAACCAAGCACCCGGCCGTGCACCGAGCCAGGTCATGGACGGCCACGCAGCATGGTCCGCCCAGCAGCAGAACATGACCAACGAGCAGCTGCAGCAGATGTACAACCAGCCTGCTGCAGGCCCGGCCGACACCGGCCGCATGACCTATGACGACGTCATCATGAAGACCGTCGCCTGCCTCGTTGTGCTGATCATCGGTGCCGGCGTCACTCTCTTCGTTGCTCCCGGCCTCTCCACCATGCTGATGATCGTTGGTGCACTGGGCGGCTTCGTCCTTGCCCTGGTCAACACCTTCAAGAAGCAGCCTTCACCGGCCCTGATCCTCGCCTATGCCGGCCTTGAAGGCCTGTTCCTGGGCGGACTTACCCGAGTCCTGGATGGCATGTACCCCGGTGTCGGCCTTCAGGCTGTCATCGGTACGCTGGCAGTTTTCGGCGTCACCCTGGTGCTCTTTAAGAGCGGCAAGGTCCGCGCCACCCCCAAGATGGTGCGCTTCTTCATGATCGCCACTATCGGTTACGCGGTCTTCGCACTGATCAACCTGGTGATGTCGTGGACCGGTGTTGTGCAGGAGCCCTTCGGTCTGCGCACAAGCGTCGAGATCTTCGGCATCCCGCTGGGCGTTTTCATCGGTATCCTGGCCATCGGCCTGGCCGCATTCTCGCTGATCATGGACTTCACCAGCATCGAGGAAGGCGTCCGTGCAGGCGCCCCGGAGCGGTACTCCTGGGTTGCGGCATTCGGCCTGACGGTCACCTTGGTGTGGCTCTACGTTGAAATCATCCGCCTGCTGGCAATCCTTCGAGGCGACGACTAGTTACCAACAGCTCCAACGCGAAATGCCCCCGAAGGGTCTTCGGGGGCATTTTTGTGTCGCTGAGGGGTCAGATCTAACCACTCGCCACCTGAAGACCTGTCGGCTAGCTCAAGCGCTCAAAAACCACGGCCATGCCCTGGCCTCCGCCGACGCACAGTGTGGCCAGGCCCAGGGTTCCGTCGCGTTCTTTGAGCCCATTGAGGAGCGTGCTGGTCATCCGGGCCCCGGTCATGCCGAAGGGATGGCCCAAAGCGATGGCGCCACCATGGACGTTCAGCTTCGATGGATCAATTCCCAGCTCGCGGGCGCTCGCCACCACCTGCACGGCGAAGGCTTCGTTGAGCTCCACGAGGTCGATGTCGTCCATGGTCAGTCCTGCCAGGGCGAGGGCCCGCCGGGTCGATTCCACGGGACCCATGCCCATAAGCTCCGGGGAGAGGGCGCTGACGCCGGTTGACACCACCCGCGCCAGCGGTTGCAGGCCCAATTCGCGGGCGCGCGCGTCACTCATGACCACCACAGCCGCGGCACCGTCGTTCAGGGGGCAGGCATTACCTGCAGTCACGGTCCCCTCCGTACGGAACACAGGCTGTAACGCGGAGACGGCGTCCAAGGTGACCCCGGCCCGGGGCGAGTCATCGCGCTCCACCACAACTCCGTCCTTGCGCGTGTAGGGCGTGATGTCGCGGGCATAAAACCCTGAGGCGATGGCGGCTTCGGCGCGATTCTGGCTCAGGACACCCCACTCGTCCTGCTCGGCCCGGCTGATTCCATAGCTTGTGGCCACGTTTTCGGCGGTCTGGCCCATGGAGATATAGATATCGGGTAGCCGCCCGCCGAGACGCGGGTCGGTCCACGGGATGTTGGAGGCCGCGCGCGCCGCAGTACGCTGGGCCGCTGCCTCGAAAAGAGGGTTGTGGTTAGAGGAATCCGTTTCGCCGGCCCCTGCCCAGTTCTGGTACCTGGACACACTCTCCACCCCGGCGGACACGATCGCGTGCGCCTCACCGGATTTGATGGCATGGAAGCCCATCCGCAGGGTTTGCAGGCTGGAGGCACAGAAGCGGTTGATAGTTGCTGCGGGTACGCGGTCCAAACCCGCCAGGACGGCAACCACCCGTGCCATGTTGGATCCGGCCTCACCGCTGGGTTCAGCGCAGCCCAGCAGGATGTCGTCCAGGCCCTGCCCGTCCTCGGCGGCGGGATCGAAGCCCGGAACCTTTGCGAGGGCGGCCTGCACCATGGCGGTGGCCAGGTCATCCGGACGTTCGTCTTTGAGGGAACCCTTGAAGGCCCGGCCAATAGGGCTTCTGGCAGTAGCAACGATGACAGCCTCAGTCATGGCCCCAGCTTACGCCCGGCATCCGCTGGGACGCCGGGCGCTAGCACGGTGGAACTGAACGCGTCAGGCGAGGCGCAGGGCGCCTTCTGCCGGGGTAACGGTGAAGATGTCAGGTGCGGTGAAGCCCGCCTCCGCGAAAGAACGCACGACGGCGTCGCGAACCTGCTGCTCTTGGCCCACCGGAGTCAGTGCGATGGCTGATCCGCCAAAGCCGCCGCCGGTCATGCGTGCACCGATGGCGCCGTTGGCCCGGGATGTGTCCACGGCGAGGTCGAGTTCCGGGCATGAGATCTCAAAATCGTCGCGCATGGAGACATGGCTGGCATCCAGCAGTGCACCAATCGCGGCAGGGCCCTGGGAGTCCAGGGTTTCCACTGTCTGAAGTACGCGATCATTTTCGGTGACCACGTGGCGGACTCTCCGGAGGGTCGTCTCGTCCAGCAACCCGGAGGCTTCCTCCAAACGCTCCACGCCGACGTCGCGCAGTGCCTTGACGCCAAGGATCTCGGCACCCAACTCGCAGGACGCGCGCCGGGAGGCGTAACCGCCGTCGGCGTGTGAATGCGACACCTTGGTGTCAATGACCAACAGGACCAGGCCGGACGCTTCTGCGTCGAACCGGACCAGCTCCACATGCTGGTCGCGGCAGTCCAGGAAAACGGCGTGCCCCTTGGCGCCACGCAGGGAAGCCGACTGGTCCATGATGCCCGTAGGCGCGCCTACGAACACATTTTCGGCGCGCTGGGTAACGAGCACCAGGTCTTCGGCAGCCAGACCGGCGCCAGTCAACTCGTTGAGGGCCGAGATGACGGCGCACTCGATTGCGTGGGAGGAAGACAAACCAGCGCCGGAGGGAACATCGGAGTCGAGCAGGAGGTCAAAGCCAGGCACCGTGACGCCACGTTCCTTAAGCGCCCAAGCGACGCCGAGGGGGTAGCGTGACCACCCTTCACCTGACCCGGGTTCCGAGTCCGCCAGGTCGGCTTCCACGATTCCGTGGCCGCCGAAGGTGGACAGCATGCGCACCTTCGAGTCGTCGCGGACGCGCAAGGCCACCTTTGCTGTCTTGTCGATAGCGAAAGGCAGCACAAAGCCCTCGTTGTAGTCCGTATGTTCGCCGATGAGGTTAACCCGTCCCGGTGCCTGCCACACGCCGTCGGCAGCTGCGCCGAACGTTTCCTGGAAGCGGGCGGCGAGGACGCTGGTCTCGGTAGTGGTGGTCATGCTCGTGTGCCTTCCAGAGTCATAGTCGAAGGTTGTGCGGCGACGCTACGCAGCCGTTCCGCCACTGCCTCGGGGGTGGTGTCGTTGATGAACGCGCCCATGGCGGCCTCGGAACCGGCCAGGTACTTCAGCTTATCGGCAGCACGGCGGGGAGAGGTGAGCTGCAAGTGCAGTTGGCCTGCAGGGCGAAGGGCAGGGTCCAAAGGTGCCTGGTGCCAGGCAGAGATGTACGGCATAGGGGTGGGGTAGAGGGCGTCGAGCCGCTTCAACAGGTCCAAGTAGACGTGCGAGAGCTCATCGCGTTCTTCGCCCGTCAACGCGGCAAGATCCGGGACGCTGCGGTGCGGAACGAGGTGGACTTCCAAAGGCCAGCGCGCAGCGAACGGCACATAGGCGCTGAAGTGCTTGGCCTCCAGGACCATGCGGCTGCCGTCCTCGCGTTCGGCCTTGAGGAGGGAGGCCCCGAGCGTTTCCTTCGCGTCGACGTCGTCGTAGTACTTTCGCGCTACCGCACCGAGCTGGGCGGCGCGGGGGGTCACGTAGGGGTAAGCGTAAATTTGGCCGTGCGGGTGGTGCAAGGTGACGCCGATGTCCGCGCCGCGGTTCTCGAACGGGAACACCTGCTTGATGCCGGGGAGGGCGCTCAGAGTTTCAGTGCGTTGGGCCCACGCTTCGATGACCGTACGCGCACGTGTTTCGCCCAGTTCAGCGAAGGAGCCGGTGTGCTGAGGTGTGAAGGCGACAACCTCGCAGCGGCCGTACGCCGGGCCCTTGAGGCTGTGGCCGGAGTGCCCGGGTGCAGGAAGCGGGGGGATATCACCCACGGCCGGACCCAATGAAGGGAAGCGGTTCTCGAACACCACCACGTCATAGTCCGATGCCGGGATTTCCGAAGGGTTAGCAGCCGTGGTGGGGCAGATGGGGCACTGATCAGCAGGGGGAAGGTGCGTACGGGTTTGGCGGTGGGCAGCTACCGCCACCCAGTCACCGGACAAAGCGTCGTAGCGCACCTCGCCTGGCTCGCCACGGGCAGGAAGCTCGCGGTGGTCCACCAGGGAATCCGGTGTTCGCTCCGGCGTTCCGGGGTCGTCGAAGTAGATCAGCTCTCGGCTGTCCGCGAGGCGGGTGCTGGTGATGCGGCTCATAGGTTCAGTATTTCACAAGTGACCAAAAACGCATAGTTTCTAACAAAAGCTAACATTCATCTCGTCGTGAAGGTCAGGCAATGCAGTACGGTATTGCCATGTCTGTCTCCCCGTCGCCAGCCGATAACGCCCATCAGTCCGAGTCCCGCCGCTTCGCCACGGGCCGCCAGTTCGAGCTCCGCCGGGGCGATGCGCTCGCCGTCATTACCGAGCTCGCCGCCGGCCTGCGACTCTACTCCCGTGGCGGCGTCGAGCTGACTGAAAGCTACGGCGACGACCACATTGCCCCCGGTGCTACGGGTATCACCCTGGCGCCGTGGGCCAACAGGGTAGAGGACGGGATCTGGTACCTGGACGGCAAGAAGCAGCAACTGGACATCACCGAGGCCTCACGCAACAACGCCAGCCACGGACTCTTGCGCAACACCGGGTACGTGCTGGTGGACGAATCCGAGTTCTTCGTGACGCTGGAAGCCACAGTATTTCCCCAGCACGGCTACCCGTTCCTGGTGCGGCACCAGGTGCGCTACGAACTGGACCAGAACCTTGATCTCCGCGTCTCCCAGACGCTGATCAACGATTCCCAAAGCAATGCCCCCTTCGTCTTGGGCGCGCACCCGTACCTGCGGATCGGCGATGTAGCCCCCGAGGACCTGGTCCTGACCGTCCGGGCTGCCACCCGGCTGGTGGCGGACGAGCGCCTCATTCCGCGCAGCACCGCGCCTGCGGACGGTGAGTACGACCTCTCCGGTGGTGCCCGAGTAGGCGGCCTGCTGGTGGACGTCGCCTTGACTGACCTGGCGTTCGACGGCGGCTCGGCGCGCCATACGCTGACCGCACCGGATGGCCGCAGTGTGAGCCTGGAGCAGGACGAAAACTGCCAATATGTTCACGTCTTCGTCACCGACACCTTCCCGGGCCGTTCCAAAGCCGTTGCCCTTGAACCCATGACCGGGCCGGCCAACGCCTTCAACAGCGGTGATGGCCTCCGGTGGTTGGCACCCGGCGAGGCATTCACCATGCGTTGGGGAATCGCAGCCTCCCTATAGCTCCCTGGACTCGGAAAAGCCTGGGAATGGCTCCGACGGGCTTGGAAATGTCCCGGAAGTGAGAGCCGGTTTCCCATACGGCGCGCCCTGCGGAATTATGGGTTCATGACGCCAACACCGGACGCCAAAACACGTTCTGACCGCCAAATTGCCGAAGACATCCCGTATGGGGTGCGCATTGCAGCAGCCTGGTCCTGGCGGGCCGGTCTGATCCTGCTCATGATCGGCGCCCTTGTATGGCTGCTGGGCAAAGTTAGCTTCCTCATTATCCCGGTGATGGTTGCTGCGCTGTTGGCCGGCTTGCTGCACCCGGTAGTGAAGTGGCTGCGCAACCGCAAGGTACCCAACGGGGGAGCGGTTGCCATCACAGTGCTGGGCTTCATTGGCGTGATCGGCGGTGCCCTCGCGCTGGTTGGCAGGCAACTGGTGACAGGCTTTGGTGCCCTCTGGCAGGAGGCGCTGGCAGGCATCCAGCAGATTCAGACGTGGTTGGCCGATGGGCCGCTGCACCTGACCGCAGACCAGATTGACCAGTACATTTCCGACGGCGCGGACGCCCTCCAGAACAACAGCAGCAGCATCCTCAGCGGTGCGTTGTCCTTCGGCAGCACCGCCGGTCACTTCGCGGCCGGTCTTGTCCTTGCACTGTTCATACTTATCTTCTTCCTCCTGGAGGGACCCCGGATCTGGGCCTTCATGGTCCGGCTCCTGCCCAAGAGCGCACGGAGGGCCACTGACGGCGCCGGGCGCCGGGGCTGGACGTCCATGGTCAGCTACGTGCGAATTCAAATGTTCGTCGCGTTCGTGGATGCTGTGGGCATCGGCGTCGGCGCAGCCATCATCCAGGTCCCGTTGGCCCTGCCCTTGGCGGTGCTGGTGTTCATCGGCTCGTTCATTCCGGTGGTGGGTGCCTTGGTGACCGGTGCCATCGCGGTCCTGCTCGCCCTCGTGGCCAACGGGCCCATCAACGCACTGATCATGCTGGCAATCGTGCTGGTGGTGCAGCAGCTTGAAAGCCACATCCTGCAGCCCCTGGTGATGGGCAAGGCCGTGGCACTTCATCCGGTGGCAGTGATCCTCTCAGTTGCCGCCGGATCGTACCTGGCCGGCATCCCCGGAGCCCTGTTCGCGGTTCCGTTGCTCGCCGTAGTAAACACGGCAGTTCGCTACATTGCGGGCCGGACGTGGGAACATGATGAAGGATTGGGCGGTGTGGAACTCCAGCCGGCTGCCGCTTCGGCGGGGCCGGACAGTGATGCCAACTTCAAGGAGGTCCACCTCCCACGGCCCGAATCGCGCCTCGCCAAAGGCGTCACCGGCAAGACCAAGGCTTCGGGGAGCGCCTCTGTTGAGGAGCCTCAAGCCGACACCAACAAAGGAGAATAGTCAGTGAATACCCTCGAAACCCTGCCCGTCACGCTGGACGATGTCCTCAAGGCGCAGGAGCTCCTCGAGGGCATTATTACCAAGACTCCTGTGGAGTCGTCCCGTGCGCTGGGCAGCCTCGTGGGCGGCAACGTCTTTTTCAAGTGTGAGAACCTGCAGCGCGCAGGCTCCTTCAAGGTTCGCGGCGCCTACGTGCGCATGGCGCGCCTGACGGACGAGGAAAAGAAGCGCGGCGTCGTGGCGGCCTCAGCCGGTAACCACGCCCAAGGTGTAGCAGTGGCGGCCAAGAGCCTGGGCATCAACGCCCGCATTTACATGCCCCTGGGTGTGGCCCTGCCCAAGCTGGCGGCCACCAGGAGCCACGGCGCCGAGGTGGTCCTGCACGGCCACAACGTGGATGAGGCCTTGGCGGAAGCGCAACGCTACGCCAACGAGACAGGCGCAGTGTTTGTCCACCCCTTTGACAACGTGGATGTTGTTGCCGGACAGGGCACCATCGGGCTCGAAATCCTGGACCAGATCCCCAACGTAGACACCATCCTCATGGGTGTTGGCGGCGGCGGGCTGCTGGCAGGCGTAGCTGTGGCCATCAAGGCCAGGGCCAAGGAACTTGGCCGCGAGATCAGGGTGATCGGCGTACAGGCAGAAAACGCCGCCGCCTACCCGCCCTCACTTGCCGCCGATGCCTTGGTGCCACTGAAAAAGGTCACCACCATGGCCGACGGCATTGCGGTAGGACGTCCGGGGCAACTGCCCTTCAGCATCATCCGCGAGCTTGTTGACGACGTAGTCACCGTGAGCGAGGACTCGCTCGCCCGTGCCCTGATCTTCCTCCTCGAGCGCGCCAAGATGGTGGTGGAGCCAGCCGGGGCGGTCGGAGTAGCCGCACTGATGGACGGCAAGATCGACAACCCGGGGAACACCGCCGTCGTGCTTTCCGGCGGCAACATCGATCCCATGCTCATGCTCAAAGTCATCCAGCGCGGTCTCTCGGCCGCAGGCCGTTTCATGACGGTCCGCATGATGCTCGATGACCGGCCGGGTTCGTTGGCCACCATAGCCCGCATCATCGCTGAAAACGATGCCAACGTCACCGGCCTGGACCACACCCGTTTGGGTGGTTCCATCAGCATGGGGGACGTCTCCATCACTATCAACCTGGAAACCAAAGGCCACGAACACGGCGAGCAGGTTCTCGGTGCACTGCGGGCCGAGGGCTTCCAGCCGATCGTGGTGCACTGACGGAAGGGGCGCCCATGGTGCTTGGAATGCCTGAGGAATCAAAGGAAGAGGCGCGCGAATCTTTGGCCGGGCGGGCGAAAGGCGGCCTGCTCTTTATGGGCGGCTTCGTTGTCCTGCTCTACGTCATAGAGATCCTCAATACCTTGATGCGCCACGGACTGAACTCCACCTTTGGTCTGCGCTCCCGCTCCATTGACGGGGTACTGGACATCCTGACCTTTCCGCTGCTGCACGCCAACTTCAACCACCTTCTGTCTAACACGCTGCCGCTGATCATCTTCGGCTTCCTGGTGTTCCTGTCCGGCATCCGCGTGTTCATCACGGCGTTGGTATTCAGCTGGCTCGGGTCAGGGCTGGCGGTGTGGCTGATCGGCGGGGGAGGGGTGACCGTGGGGGCATCCGGACTGGTGTTCGGGTTCTTCGCGTTCTTGCTGGTGCGTGGATTCTTCAACCGCAGCTGGTGGCAAATCCTGCTCTCCGTGGTGCTGTTCATGGCCTACGGCAGCATCCTCTTCGGCGTGCTTCCCACGGTCATGGGTTACATCTCGTGGCAGGCGCACCTCGGCGGGGCAATAGGCGGCGTCGTTGCTGCTATCCTGCTGCGTCCCAAGCCCAAGCCCGCCGTACTCTAACCCAACCGCCCCCACCCGCGTGCCCCTACCCAACTGAGCACACGACGACCAGTTGGGTGAGCACACGAAAAACGCCGGCCCGCCCCGAAAAGGGGTGGGCCGGCGTCGTGTTTTCAGGCCGGGTGAGCCGCCGCTTAGCCTGCGTACGGCTTGGCCGAAACGATCTCCACCGGAATTTCCTTACCGTTGGGAGCGATGTAGCTGAGCTTGTCGCCCTCCTTGTGTCCGATGATCGCTGCGCCCAGGGGCGATTTCTCGCTGAAGACGTCAATGTCCGAGTCACCGGCGATTTCACGCGAACCCAAAAGGAACTTCTCTTCGTCACCGGCGATGCGGGCAATAACCAGCATGCCGGGCTCAACGATTCCGTCATCTGCCGGGGCCTCGCCCACATGGGCGTCGCGCAGAAGGGCGGTGAGCTGGCGGATACGTGCCTCGATCTTGCCCTGCTCCTCTTTGGCTGCGTGGTAGCCGCCGTTTTCCTTGAGGTCGCCTTCCTGGCGGGCAGCTTCGATCTTCTGGACAATATCCGCCCGGCCAGCGCCGGAAAGGTGGTCCAGCTCAGCCGTCAAGCGATCGAATGCTTCCTGGGTGAGCCAAGCTGCAGTGGCGCTGTTGGTGGTAGACACGGATTTCTCCTCTAGATCTGACAATGCAAAAAGACCCCGCCGAGGTGGCCACTCGTGATACTCAGTAACCAACTTAACGGGGTGAAGGTTTCATCCATTGTAGTAAATCCTTTGGACGAACCCAAACCGGTTGAGTCCTGGCTCACACGAGATGCTATTTGCCGCTGTCCACGATCCAGCAGTTGTCCACCACTCCCGAGACAGCCGGGGACTCGGTTCTTAGGACAGTTCGCTGCGCGGTGGTGCTGCCGCCGTCGGGATCATCCTGGGGATCGTTGGGCCCGATTTCCACTACCTTCCAGCCCACCACCGCGAACTTCGAATCCAAGGCCTTGATGGCACATTTAGCGGTAGCTCCGGGGTACTTTGTGACCTGGTAATCAACCTCTGCCTGGGTGTCGTCCACCGTGCTGTACCCAATGTCCTTGAACGTGACCGGGGCCTGCGCGGAGCCCGTTGCCACGTAGGCGGCGAACCCAATCCCCAGGACCAAGGCGGCGATGACGATGTTCCGCTTGGTCTTGCGCGTCATGGCGCGCTTTTGACCGCCGTAACGATTGGCTAGGCTGGAGCTTGCCGGTACTCGGGTGGCCGATAGGTCCTCTGAAGTCACCCATCCAGTTTAGTGCCGATCCCGGCGCCCCATCACCGCCCCCAAGCTCGATCCATGAAAGAGGAGCCGTCACGTGACAGCGTCCAGCAGTTCCGACCAGCAGCTCCGGCTGCTCGCCGTCCACGCCCACCCGGACGATGAGTCCAGCAAGGGCGCTGCAACCATGGCGATGTACGCCGCTGCCGGAGTGGACGTCATGGTTGCCACCTGCACGGATGGCTCGCGCGGAGACATCCAGAACCCTGCCATGGAAGAGGCCCCCCACCCCAAGCGGGACATGGCCGGCGCCCGTCGCATCGAGATGGCAAACGCAGCCGCCGTACTGGGAATCCAGCAGCGTTGGCTGGGCTTTGTGGACTCGGGCCTTCCCGAAGGTGACCCCCTCCCGCCGCTGCCGCCCGGTTGCTTTGCCTTGCAGCCGCTGGAGCGCGCCACTGCGCCCTTGGTGCGGCTGGTGCGTAACTTCAAGCCGCACGTCATCCTCAGCTATGACGAAAACGGTGGTTACCCGCACCCGGACCACATCATGGCCCACAAGGTTGCCGTGGAAGCTTTTGAGGCCGCTGGCGATGCCGGGCGCTACCCGGGCATGGGTGAGCCATGGGCGCCCAGCAAGCTCTACTACGACCGCGCCTTCAGTCCGGATCGGTTCCGTGCGCTGCATTTTGCGTTGGAGGAAGCGGGCCTGCAATCTCCCTACGCCGAGCGGCTGGCTGCGTGGCTGGAAACCGACGCAGAAGGCCACACTGCACCGGAGGCAGGGCACCGGACCACCACCCAGGTTGAATGCGGTGATTTCTTTGAGGCCCGGGATGACGCTCTCCGTGCACACAGGACCCAGATCGACCCCCTCGGCTTCTTCTTCGCAGTGTCACCGGATCTGCAGCGGTCGACGTGGCCATGGGAGGACTACACCCTGATCAAGTCCCGGGTCCCTTCAGAGCTGCCGGAAAAGGACCTGTTCGCGGGGATAAGATAGGAAAGCCGGTAGTTTCTATCGCTCGTAGAAATTACTGTGTGGCCAGCCGGCTTACCGGCCACGCGCTGCCAGTCGGCACGCATCAGCTCCCATAGAAGGTTTGAAAGTGCATCACTTGATTCTTGCCCTGACCGTCACTCCGTCGCCTGATCCCACGGGCACGCTGCGGCCTGGCCTGTCCGAGGATCAGGTGACGCCCGGTACGTGGGGCTTCGTCCTCACGGCCTTCATTGTGATTCTGACCACATTTTTGATTGTGGATATGGTTCGCAGGATTCGGCGGGTCCGCTACCGCGCACAGGTTGAGGAAGCGCGCCTGGCTGCCGAAGCTGGAGACGACGCCGGCAGCTCGGCTGAGGAGAACGGCGAAAGCGGCCCTCGAGGCCGCTGAATCCGGCCTAGCTCAGCACTGCCATCATGATCGCCACGAAGTGCGCGGCGAATGCCAGCACCGTGAAGGCATGGAAGAGCTCGTGGAAGCCGAAGTGCCGGGCACTGAAGTTCGGTCTCTTGATGGCGTAAAAGACAGCGCCGGCAATGTACAGCGCGCCGCCCACGCAAATGAGTATCGCTGCAGGGGCGTTGGCAGTGAAGAACTGGGGCAGATAGAACAAAGCTCCGCAGCCCAAGGCGATATAGACCGGAACGTAGAGCCAGCGGGGAGCGTGCGTCCACAGTATGCGGAAGAGAACGCCAACTATGGCTCCGGACCACACCAGCCACAGCAGGGTCACGGCCTGTGAGCGCTCCAGGAGGGACCACGCCAGGGGCGTGTAGCTACCGGCGATCACCAGCATGATGTTGGTGTGGTCCAGCCGCTTGAGCAGCATTCGGACCTTGGGTGACCAGTTTCCGCGGTGGTAAACGGCGCTGACGCCAAACAGCAGAAAGCCCGTCAACGCGTAAATGGCTGACGTGATCTTGCGGTCCGGGGTAGGGGCGACGGTCACCAGGATTATCCCTGCAGCGAGTGCGAAGGGAGCGGCGACGGCGTGGATCCAGCCACGCCAAAGGGGCTTGGTTTCGAGGATCTCAGCCATGGGACAAGAATAACTTACGTTTCGGTAAGTTACCCACTGGTAACAAAGAGCGGGCCGAATTTGACCGGCGACTGCACCGGGGCGGCGGCTGGGGACGGTAGCCTTGGATGTGCGCCGTCGTCGTACAAGTAAGGAAGTCAGGTGAGTCCGGTGGAGCTGCCCGGTTTCCTCTATGGCTTCTACGAGCGCAAACTACTGCGCTCCCTCAAGCAAGACAGAATCCCGCGCCATATCGGCGTCATGGTGGATGGAAACCGTCGGTGGGCCCGGCAGTTCAATGCGCCCACCAGCCAAGGACACCAGGCTGGGGCGGACAAGATCCACGAGTTCCTCGGCTGGTGCCAGGAACTCGGCGTCAAGGTAGTCACCCTCTACATGCTCTCCACGGACAACATGAGCCGCTCCGGCGAAGAACTGGACCTGCTCATGGGCATCATCGCCAACACCATGGACCGCCTCGACGAGGACGAAGACGTCTCCGTCCACGCCATGGGCGCACCGGAACTCCTCCCGGATTACCTGGCCGAGCGCCTCAACAAACTCACCGCCCGCACCCCCGTCCACGAAAAAATCCACGTGAACGTGGCCGTGGGCTACGGCGGCCGCCGCGAAATCGTCGACGCCGTACGCGAACTCCTGCACGACGCCGACGTCAAAGGACGCAGCATGTCCGACGTCGCAAATGAACTTTCGGTGGACGACATCTCCAGGTTCCTCTACACCCGCGGCCAACCCGATCCGGACCTCGTGATCCGAACCTCAGGCGAGCAGCGGCTCTCAGGCTTCCTCATGTGGCAAAGCGCCTACAGCGAGTTTTACTTCTGCGAAGCTCTCTGGCCGGCCTTCCGGAAGGTCGATTTTCTCCGTGCGCTCAGGGACTATGCCGGGCGCCAGCGGCGGTTCGGCGCGTAAGCGACCCCGGTTTACCAAAATTTAACGAGTCGGACATGCGACTTGCCGGGCGTGGATTGCGGAAATGAATGTGCTGAGGATTACGTTAATCCCATCAGCAGGCAAAACCGCCTGCTGATCGGGGAGGCCAGTATATGGAGCGGACTATCGCACCAGTTACATGGGAGGCCACGCCCGGCCTTCCGGCCGAGCCGCTTCACCATTAGGCCGGGCGAACTGCCCGGGGCTGGAGTCGATGTGGCTATTTCTGAGCAACTGCCCGCAATGGTTTCCGACGGGGAAAGTGCAGCTACCTCTCGCGCCAAGCGGGTCTCACCACAAGGGCGGACCACACCATCCGCCACAAGCCGCAGCTACGTGATCGATACGTCCGTCCTGCTATCCGATCCACACGCACTGTTGCGCTTCGCCGAACACGAGGTGATTGTCCCCATCGTGGTCATCAGCGAACTGGAAGGGAAACGCCACGACCCCGAACTGGGCTACTTTGCCCGGAAAGCACTGAGGCTCCTGGATGACCTCAGAATCGAACACGGCGGACTGGACCATTCCATCCCCATCGGCAAAGACGGCGGAATGCTCAGGGTGGAAATGAACCACATCTCCCCGGAAGTGTTGCCCGCAGGATTCCGTGGGGGAGACAACGACAGCCGCATCCTGGCTGTCGCCAAGAACCTGGCCAACGAGGGCCACAACGTAACCGTCGTGTCCAAAGACCTCCCCATGCGCGTCAAAGCCTCTGCCATGGGACTTCAAGCTGACGAGTACCGCAACGAACTCGTCAAAGACTCCGGCTGGACGGGCATGGCCGAAGTGGACGCCACCGAGGAAGAAATCACTACCCTCTACGGCCACGAACCAGCTTTTATCCCCGCAGCCGCGGAACTGCCCGTCAACACAGGACTCGTTCTCCTCTCCAACCGCGGCTCCGCGCTGGGCCGGGTTGGGGCAGACAAGCAGGTCCGGCTCGTCAAAGGCGACCGTGACGTCTTCGGACTCCACGGACGTTCAGCAGAACAACGGTTGGCCATCGATCTCCTCATGGACCCCGCCGTGGGCATCGTCTCCATCGGTGGCCGCGCAGGCACCGGCAAGTCCGCACTAGCCCTCTGCGCGGGCCTGGAAGCCGTCCTGGAACGCCAGGAACACCGCAAAGTGGTGGTGTTCCGCCCCCTTTACGCGGTAGGCGGCCAGGAACTCGGCTACCTCCCTGGCTCCGAATCGGAAAAGATGAACCCGTGGGCGCAGGCCGTGTTCGACACCCTCGGGGCATTGGTCAGCCAGGAAGTCGTGGAAGAAGTCATGGACCGCGGCATGCTCGAAGTCCTGCCCTTGACCCACATCCGCGGACGATCCCTGCACGATGCCTTCGTGATTGTGGATGAAGCGCAATCACTCGAGAAGAATGTGCTCCTGACCGTCATGAGCCGCATCGGACAAAACTCCAAAATTGTCCTCACCCACGACGTCGCTCAGCGTGACAACCTCCGCGTGGGACGGCACGACGGCGTCGCAGCCGTAGTGGAGACGCTCAAGGGCCACCCGCTGTTCGGGCACATCACGCTGACCCGGTCCGAGAGGTCGCCTATTGCGGCCCTGGTCACGGAACTGCTCGAAGGGGCTGAAATCTAACCCCATCGACGCTTTGCCCACCTACGGCGAAGGCCAGACATCCTCTGCGTGCTAGCTCGTTCCTCGCTTTTGACGCACGCTGCCGGATGCCTGGCCTTCGCCTTGTCAGGCGCGCCGCCGGAAGTTGCTAGATGGCTATATATTGGGAAAAGGCTTCGTGGCCTTGGACTGTGACGGTCCAGGTGGGGCGTTTGAAGGTGGTGGGGGTGAGGCGGACTCTTTGGACTTCTTCCACTTTTTCGCCCCAGCCATGGCGGAAGATGCCGTTGAATTCGTAGCCCAGGGCGGTGGAGACGCCCAGGGATTGTTGGTTCCAGACGGCTGCCTCGGAGGCGGCTACTTCCGCATTCAGGTAATCGAAGGCGTAGCTGACGACGGCGGCACGCATCTCCTTGCCGAAGCCTTGGCCCTGTGCGGACTGCTTGAGCCATGAGCCCGTGCTGACTGTTTTGAGGGTGTTGAAGTTCTTGGCGCCGATGTCCTGGACGCCCAGAAGCTCATCGTCGTTCCAGACTCCTAGGAGGAGGGTCCAAGACTCAGGCGTGAAGTTCGCCCGGCAGCGCCAGTACCACTGGGCCATGTTCGGGGCGAGCTCGTCCTCTGGAAGTTCTGCCCACGGCACGCTGAATGGGCTCTTGCCGGGTTGATGCACGCCGGAGCGGGCCGCAGCCACGGCGGCCGGGATGTCGTCGTCCAGAACGGGACGGAGGGTCAGCCTCGGGGTGGTGAGGGTGAGTCCGAACGGGGGCCATATTTCTGCCAGCGATGTCATCGCCGTAGCTTAGCGCGGATGGCGTGTGGCTCTTAGGCGGCGGGGCCTATGTCCCAAGAGATGTGGCGCCGGACGTCCGTGAGGTTCATCGAATCCGCCAGGAAAAGGTCGTCCAACATGTACTCGTCCACGGCAAGGATCCTGAGCCAGTGGCCCTTGCCTGCGGAGTCTCCGTCCAGGCTTTCACTGGCGACGCAAACGCCGGTGGCGGTGTCGATCCTGATCATGGTCCGGCCGGGGTGTGCCAAGGGTCCCGTTGGGTCCGAAGGGACGTACGTGCGGCTGGGCGTGACGATGGTTTCCAGGGCCAGCCGGCCCTCATGGTCCACCTCGCGGGGTTGCTCGAGGAAGACGGGGTTGGTGTCCGGGAATTCCAGGGGGACCGGTGCCTTGCCGGCAAGTTCCACGGGATCCAGCGCGGCGGCGAGGCGGCCATTCCCAAAGGAGGGTTCCCCGTAGGCGGCCTCGGGACGCCGGCGGACGAGGCCGGCGTCGTCATAAACGGGCGTCACAAGATGAGCCGGCAGAAGCCACGAACGGCGCGTGGAACTGACGTAAAGATCATCCCGGGAGTCGTTGATGCCGGTGGTGCTGTGCAGAAGTTGGCCGTCCGGGGTTTCGAGGCGCAGTGCACCCGGGCGCCTGAGCCATGCCCGGACCAAGGTGGCCTTGGGCGCGGACCGTTCAAGGTACTCGAAGCGGAGGCTGGTCCACTTCCACGGCGAAGAACGGCAAAGATTGCGGAATGTGGAGGACAAGTCAAAACCCGGTCCTGCTGCACTATAGCGCCCCATATCCACAGTTTACCCAAGCGTTCAAGCGGGTCGGACGGTCAAAGCGGGATAGCATCCGAAGGTGATTCGACGACTCTCAGACCTCTGGACGGACAGCCCGATCGGCTTTTGGCTGGTAGTGGCCGCATGCGTGTACTTCGTGGTCACGGCAGTGCGGTTGACGGTGATAGATGTCCGGAGCCACCTGTTGCCCGATCGCATCGTGTTCCCGGCCTATGCGGTCGCCGGGACGCTCTTGCTGGCGGCGGCCCTACTGGCGTACTTCGCCGATGCACCCACGGAGGGCGCATCGGCGGCTGTGCTCTTTGGTGTGCCCGGCCTGGGTGTGATTGCCGGCGGTGCCGTGCTCTGGCTCTTCTACTTCGTGCTGCGGCTCGTTCACCCGCCGGGGATGGGCTTCGGCGACGTGAAGCTGGCCGGAGTGCTGGGCCTCTATCTGGGCTACCTGGGATGGAGCCACATTTTTGCGGGGACGTTCGCGGCCTTCCTGTTGGGAGGGCTGTGGAGCCTGGGTATCCTGGTGGCCCGGCGAGGCACGCTGAGCTCGGCCATCCCGTTCGGCCCGTTCATGCTGGCAGGCGCGGCTGCCGCAATGCTGATCCTTCCAGCGTGAAACCATGCAAGCGCTCGTTCCGGGCTAACTGCGGCCAAATTGCAACGCTCCCCGTCTTCTCGGTGTTAACCGTGCTGGGTCATGCTTTAGGCAAGGCCACCATCGAATTGAAGGAAAACTGACACCATGGGTGCACCCGAGTTCGTGCTCAGATTACGGGAGAAGATCGGTAACGACCCCCTCTGGCTGCCGGCCGTGCGGGGAGTGGTGTTTGATGACGATGGCAGGGTGTTGTTGGGTCAACGCGCCGACAACGGCCATTGGACGCTCATCACCGGAATGCTGGAACCGGGAGAGCATCCTGCACCCGGGCTCGTGCGGGAAATCTTCGAGGAAACAGCGGTGGTGGCCGAGACTGAGCGCATCATCGGCGTCGGAGTTGTGGGGCCGGTGACCTTCCCCAACGGCGACGTGTGCGACTTCCTGGACATCACGTTCCGGTGCCGGTACATCTCCGGCGAGGCGCAGGTCAACGATGACGAATCACTGGCAGTGGGGTGGTTCGCGTTGGACGAGCTTCCGGACATGAGCGCCGGAAACCTTGAGGCCATCAGGCTCGCCACGGAGCCCGAAGGCCCCGTGGCGTACCAAGTGGAGGACTAGCGTTACTGGCGTCCCGCGTCAGCACGATCCTTGTCGAATCCCTCCGACGCCGCCAGATCGGCTTCCAAACGCGCAGTCTCCAGTCGCTCTGCCTCCAGACGGTCAGCTTCGTCCCCGCCCACAGCCTCGCCGCGTGCCACCATGCCGGCGGTATCGGAGAGCGGGATCTGCTTCAGAGTAATGGCCAGGATCAGCGCGATGGCGATGAACGGAACCAGGTACCAGAACACCGGTGCCAGTGAATTGGCATAGGCGTTGACGATCGCATCGCGCAGCTGTTCAGGCATCTGTGCCAAGGCCTGGGGGTCCAGCGTGCTGGTGGACTGCGAGGCCTGCTCGGCAGAGGCCCCGGCCCCTGTGAAGGCCTCAGTGAGGGACTCCGCCAAGCGGTTGGTGAAGATTGCTCCGAAGACGGCCACGCCCAGTGAAGCGCCTACTTCACGGAAGTAGTTGTTGGTACTGGTAGCCGTACCGATCTGGTCCGCCGGAACAGAGTTCTGCACCACCAGGACGATGACCTGCATGATCAGTCCAAGGCCCGCGCCGAAGATGAAGAGCTGAACGCAGATAACCCAGATAGGGGTTGCCGCCGTGAGCGTGGTCAGCCACAGCATGGCAGCGATGGTGAGCGCTGCACCCAGGATGGGGTACATCTTGTACTTGCCGGTCTTGGAAATGCGGATACCGGAGTAGATGGACGTGCCCATCAGGCCAACCATCATGGGCAGCATCAGCAGGCCTGATTCGGCGGCGGAGGTTCCGGATGACATCTGCAGGAACGTAGGAACGAAGGCGATGGCCGCGAACATGCCCAGGCCCAGGGTGAAACCGATGGCCGTTGCGTTAATGAAAATGGGGTTCTTGAACAGGCTCAGCGGAATGATGGGGTCCTCGGCGCGACGCTCGACCATCACAAAGAGAACCGCAGCCAGGACCATGCCGGCCCCAAACGCCCATGTAAGGGGCGAGTCCCAGCCCTCATCCTTCTTGCCACCAAAGTCGGTGAAGAAAATGAGGCACGTGGTGGCAGCGGAGAGGAACAAGACACCCAGGATGTCGATCTTCTTCTCGGCCTTCTTGTTAGGCAGCGTCAGGGTGAACCAGGCGGTGATGAACGCGGCGATGCCGATGGGGATGTTGATGTAGAAAGCCCATTCCCAGGTCAGGTGGTCCACAAAGAACCCACCCAGCAGGGGTCCGGCCACCGCGGAGAGGCCAAAGATGGCGCCCAACGGGCCCATGTACTTGCCGCGTTCTTTGGCCGGAACGATGTCAGCGATGATGGCCTGCGAAAGGATCATGAGTCCGCCGCCTCCCAGGCCCTGAATGGCGCGGAAGATGACGAAGCCCCAAAAATCGGTGGCAAACGCGCAGCCTACGGACGCAAGCGTAAACAGGGCAATAGCTACAAGGAACAGGTTTCGCCGGCCCAGGATGTCACCGAACTTGCCGTAAATGGGCATCACGATGGTGGTTGCCAGGAGATAGGCCGTGGTGATCCACGCCTGGTGCTCAACGCCGCCCAGCTTGCCCACGATCGTCGGCATGGCAGTGGAGACGATGGTCTGGTCGAGGCTGGACAGCAGCATGCCTGCAATCAGTGCCGAGAAGATGATCCAGATTCGCTTCTGGGTCAACAGCAGAGGTTCAGCTGCCTTGGAGAGTGTACTCATGCGGGGTCCTTCGAGGATTCAAGGGGGTTAGGGCCCAGTTGGTGGTTCGTGGCCAGCGGCTGGGCAAAGAGTTTGCGTGCGGCGTTGAGGTTCTGTTCGAGGATCCCGCGGTAGGGGCGCTCGTTGTCCTCCGAGAAGAACTGCTGCGCGGTCTTCTTGGATACTGTCCCGAATAACACCGTTGCCGTCATGACTTCGGGATGATCAGGGTCCAGGCCCTCACGGGCGGCGACCAGCTCCGCAAATTGGCGCTCGCGGGCCTCACCTTCAAGAGTGAGCCGCGCCAGGAGCTGCGGCTCGGCAGTGATGGCCGCGATGAACTGCTGAACCTCTGCGCGGCTGATGGAGGAGCGCTCCATCAGGGTCACTGTGAGGACATGCAGCGCAGCAAGAAGGGTTCCGGAAATGCTGTCCGGAGTGCGGGAAGTGTTCTGGTTGAATACTTCGAGCGCATCCGTCGGCAACTCATCCGAAAATGAGCCGATCACGGCGTCTTCTTTGGAATGGAAGTAGTTGAAGAAGGTCCGGCGCGAAATCCCCGCCGCCTCGCAAACTTCCTCAACCGTAAAACCGTTGAGGCCATGCTCAGCGGTCATGGAACGCGCGACGGCGGTGATCGCCGTCCGCGTGGCAGCCCGCTTGCGCTCGCGGAGGCCGCCGTCGATATTTGCACTATTGCTCACAAAGTAAAGTTTTGCACTCTTATCTCAATAGTGCAAAAAGACAGTGGAGTTTTTGTACAGCTAATGACCCTTAGGGGGCGCCTTAGGGGCGTTAGCTGTACAAAAACTCCGGGTACGACGACGGCCGGCACCTTCCGTGCGGAAGGTACCGGCCGTCGTCGTGCTTCAGGTATTGACCCTTAGGGCTAGGCCTTGTGGGCCGGGGCAGTCATGGTGGTGACGTCCAGGGCCTTGTCCAGCTCTGCTTCGGTGACCTTACCTTCGCCCTCGCCGACGAAGCCGAGCTTCTCGGTGGCCTGGCGGATGGTGAGGCCTTCCTTGACGGCGATCTTGGCGATCTTGGCAGCGTTCTCGTACCCGATGTACTTGTTCAGCGGGGTCACGATGGACGGGGAAGCCTCGGCCAGGAAGCGTGCGCGCTCCACGTTGGCGGTGATGCCGTCGATCATCTTGTCGGCCATGACGCGGCTGGTGTTGGCCAGCAGGCGGATGGACTCGAGCAGGTTGGCGGCCATGACGGGGATGCCGACGTTGAGCTCAAAGGCGCCGTTGGTGCCGGACCAGGCGATGGCGGTGTCGTTGCCGATCACCTGCGCGCAGACCATGATGGACGCTTCGCAGATGACCGGGTTGACCTTGCCCGGCATGATGGACGAGCCCGGCTGGAGGTCCGGAATGGCGATTTCGCCAAGGCCGGTATTGGGGCCGGAGCCCATCCAGCGGAGGTCGTTGTTGATCTTCATGAAAGAGATCGCGATGTTGCGCAGCTGGCTGGAACCCTCGATCAGGCCATCGCGGTTAGCCTGTGCTTCGAAGTGGTCGCGGGCCTCGGTCAGCGGCAGGCCGGTGTCAGCTGCCAGCAGTTCGATCACACGCTCCGGGAACCCGGCCGGGGTGTTGATGCCCGTGCCCACGGCGGTTCCGCCGAGGGGGACCTCAGCAACGCGGGGGAGTGCTGCGTTGATGCGCTCAATGCCGTAGCGGACCTGGGCGGCGTAGCCGCCGAACTCCTGGCCCAGCATGACCGGCGTGGCGTCCATGAGGTGCGTGCGGCCGGACTTCACGACGTCCTTGAACTCAACTGCCTTGCGGTCCAAGGACGCTGCCAGGTATTCCAGGGCCGGGATGAGGTCGTTGATCAGGGCCGAGGTGGCGGCAACGTGCACGGACGTGGGGAAGACGTCGTTGGAGGACTGCGAGGCATTCACATGGTCGTTCGGGTGGACAACTTTGTCGCTCCCGGCGGACGCGAGGGCGCGCGATGCAAGCTCGGCGATGACCTCGTTGGTGTTCATGTTCGAAGAAGTGCCCGAGCCGGTCTGGAAGACGTCAATCGGGAAGTCGCCGTCGTACTTACCGGTGGCAACCTCATCGGCAGCGGCAGCGATAGCCTCGGCGAGCTCACCATCGAGCACCCCCAGTTCGGCGTTCGCCAGTGCAGCTGCCTTCTTCACGCGGGCCAGGGCCTCAATGTGTGTGCGCTCAAGCGTCTTGCCGGAGATCGGGAAGTTCTCCACAGCACGCTGCGTCTGGGCGCGGTACAGGGCGTTCACGGGGACGCGAACTTCGCCCATCGTGTCATGTTCAATACGGAACTCAGTGGTGGAAGTCATGGGGCTAGCTTATGGCGATTGGACGCCTCACAGAAAACCCGGAGGGGAGTGCTACGTGCTCCGGCCCTGAGGCCGGAGCACGTCCTCCTAGAGCTTGCCGATCCCGGAAACGAGGGCCGCGCGGCCTTCGTCCAGCTTGTAGGACAGGCCGATCACGGCAACGCGGCCGTCGTCGATGGCGTCCGAAATCACACGTGAGCTGTCAGCCAGGCGGGCAGCGGTCTGCTTCACGTGCTCCACCACCATGTCGTTGACGTCGTCCTGGTTATTGCGCCTGGCCGTCAGGACCGACGGTGTAATGCGCTCCACGAGGTCGCGGATAAAGCCCGGAGGCATCTCGCCCGTTTCCACGGCCGACTTGGTGGCCTTGACCGCACCGCAGCTGTCATGGCCGAGGATGACGATCAATGGAACACGGAGTTCGCTGATGCTGTATTCGAGTGAACCCAGGACGGCATCGTCAATAACCTGGCCGGCGGTGCGCACCACGAAGGCGTCACCGAGGCCAAGGTCAAAAATGATCTCTGCAGCGAGCCGGGAATCCGAGCAGCCGAAGATCACGGCAAACGGGTTCTGGTTCTCAATCAGAGAAGAGCGTCGCGAAGCATCCTGGTTGGGGTGCAGGGATTCGCCGGAAACAAAACGTTCGTTGCCCTCGCGGAGACGGCGCCACGCCAGGGCTGGAGTCAGGTAAGTAGGCACGAGCCTTACTTTACGACGCGGACACCGCAGTCGGTGAAAGTGTTGCGCGTGATAAACCGGACGGCTTCTCAGGCGGAGGGCTGCGGAGACGACGTTGCGGTAGCCGGAACGCTGGCAGGCGGTGCCTGCTCTGCGGACTTCACGACGGCGGCGGCCAGGGTTGCGAACTCATCGAGCTTAGCCGTGCCGCTCAGGACGATGGTGGTGCCGCGATACTCCAGGACCATGCTCCGCTTTTCTTTGCCGGAGTCCCGCAGTTCCCACTCCTGGCCACCAGCGTTACGGGTTCCGGTCACAGGGAGGTTCTCTGTCTGCTGCAAAACCCACGTGGGGTTCGCCTGATTGGTCTGGGTGAGGCCAATGAAATTTTCCTTGGGAGTGAGGAACCCGATCTCCCAGGTAGGCACGCCGCTTCCAGTGCCGGACTCCCACCGGGCGTAATTGGGTTTGAATGTGTCGCCGACGTCCGGGGTGACGGGTGTGAATCCCGCCACACCTGTGGCGTTGCGGGCGATGGCCGCGACGTCAACATCAGGCCGGAAACCCTCGCCCTTGGGCGCCGGGTTCATCAAAACGATGGGAAGAAAAGCCAGGACACAAACCAGCAACGCAATGACCATGCCGATGACAGAAGCGTTGGCCCGCTTGGCAGCTTTCGCCGCAATGACGGGTTTATAGGGGGCATCCGGGGCTGCCTGGGCATCGGTGGGATTGGCCGCTGCAGCCTCGGATGGGTTCTCTGCTGCGGGCCTGTCCTGCGTTTCACTCACCCCTCCATGATCCCTTATCCGGGCAGGGAACACACATCCGGTAACCTCACCACAGGTGCCGGGGGCTGTGGTCATCCAACGACTCCCGGACCACTCGGCGACTATGATCGTTGATAGAGGAACCCCGGGTTGCCCCGTGCAACCATGTCCGGTCCCGTGAATCGTCACTCGAAGAAGAGGTTCAAGTGTCTCCTGCACCAATGACCCAGCAGTATTCCACGATTTCGCCGTCGCTCGCCGTCGGCCTCGACGAACCCGACCGCAACCTTGCGCTTGAACTCGTCCGCGTTACCGAAGCTGCGGCAATTGCCGGCGGCCACTGGGTAGGTTTCGGTGACAAAAACAAGGCCGACGGCGCCGCCGTCGATGCCATGCGTTCATTCCTTCAAACCGTCCACTTCAACGGCGTTGTGGTCATCGGTGAAGGCGAAAAAGATGAAGCCCCCATGCTGTTCAACGGCGAGCAGGTTGGCGACGGCACCGGTCCCGAATGTGACGTCGCCGTCGACCCCATCGACGGTACCCGCCTGACCGCCCTCGGCATCAACAACGCCCTCGCGGTGCTGGCAGTAGCTGAGCGTGGCTCCATGTTCGATCCCTCCGCCGTGTTCTACATGGAGAAGCTCGTTACCGGCCCCGAAGCCGCCGACATGGTGGATCTTCGCCTGCCCGTCAAGCAAAACCTGCACCTCATCGCCAAAGCCAAGGGCGTCAAGGTCAACCAGCTCAACGTCATGATCCTGGACCGCGACCGCCACCGCCCCCTCGTGGAAGAAATCCGCGAAGCCGGTGCACGCACCAAGTTCATCATGGACGGTGACGTTGCGGGTGCCATCGCGGCAGCACGCTCCGGCACCGGCGTCGACGCCCTCATGGGCATTGGCGGTACCCCGGAAGGCATTGTCACCGCCTGCGCCATCAAGTCCCTCGGCGGCGTCATCCAGGGCCGTCTGTGGCCCACCTCGGACGACGAAAAGCAGAAGGCCATCGACGCCGGACACGACCTCGACCGCGTCCTCTCCACCAACGACCTCGTCACCTCCGACAACTGCTACTTCGCAGCAACCGGCATCACCGACGGCGACCTCCTGCACGGGGTCCGCTACCAGAAGGACCGCGTGCTGACCCAGTCGATCGTGATGCGCTCCAAGTCCGGAACGGTCCGCTTCGTGGAGGCCGAGCACCACGCATCCAAGTGGGAGACGTACGCGCGCAAGCCGTAACCCCTCCATTGCAGGTCGCGTCTTTGACGCGAAAAGCGCCCCATCGCTCTGCGGCTATCTCCTCGTACCTCGTCGATTTGATGCCGCTCCCGCGATGGGGCGCTTTTCGCTGTTTGGATGCGGTGGGGGCAACGGCTCCCGGCTTCGCGCTGTTGAGAGGCTGATGTGGGCCTAGCGGAGCTTGTCGCGCAGCTTCCGTGCCATTTGGTATGCCCCGTAGCGGAGCTTGTTGACGGGGAGGTCCCAGGTGCCGGGGTAGGAAACCTCGCGTCCCCCGAATGACTTCTTGAATGCGGTGAAGCCCGCCCACTTGTGGTCCGGCTGGTCCTCGGGAGCCACGCCCCAAAGGTCCACGTGTTTGAGGCCCTTCTCCTTGGCATCGGCCATCAGGGTCACCAGGAGGGGAATGCCCGCACTGAGCTTGCGATGGGTATCGTCCAGGGCAGCGTGGGCGTAGACACGGGTATCAGCGGAGTCGTAGGCGAAGGCAGCCGCGATCGGCTCGCCCTCAAGCTCGGCAATGAACAGCGTTCCCGCCCCATTGGGCAACAGGGAAGCGGCTACCTGGGTGAGATACTCGTCGCTCTGCGGTTTGAAGCCGTTCCGGGCAGCCGTCAGGTGGAGGAAGTGCAGAAGGATCTTGATGTCCGCCGGATCTTGGGATGCGCGGAACGTCACGCCCTTCTTGTGGATGTTCCTGTAAAGGTTCCGGTTGGTGGGCTTCATCCCGGCCAACACGTCCTTGAAGTCGCCTTCCAGATCTACGACCCAACTCAGCTCCGGCTGCTGGTTGACCGGCGCCGGCTGCAAGCCGCGGGCGCGCAGGAGAGGTCCGGCGTCGGACGCTGTAAACCCCGCCGCAGCGGGTTCCATCCGCACGAACACCGCACTCTCGGTCTTAGCCAGGGCAACCAGGGCCGCCGTGGCGGCGTCGAAAGCCTCCACGGACTCCGCCACGGGGCCATAGGGAGCATAGATAACCTTGCCGGCAGGGTTCTTTTCCTCAATGGCGAGGAAACTCCAGCCGGGCCCGGACTGCTCGTGGACACGGCGTCCCAGGGAACGCTGGACTGCCGCCCATGCGGGCGTTTGCAGGAAAAACTCCATGGATCAGTTCCCCAGACCGGTGGTCACTGCGAAGGCAACACTGACGTCGGTGGCACCTTGCACTGGGTGAACATTGACGGGCGCTTCGATATCGGGGATGAACGCGGCGGCGCCGCGCTCAAGCCGGAGGTCGCTCTTGGGGGAGTCGAGCATCACCGAACCGGATACCACCACGACGACGGCGGGCCCGGTTTGCGCCAACGGCACCGGCTCGGCGCCCGGGGCAAGCTCAATGCGCTGGAGCTGGAATTCCCTGAAGGGCGGGCGGTACAGTTCCTGCCCGAATTCCGTACCGCTGGCCTCGACGCGCGGCACGCCCAGTGCTTCGAAACGGACAGTCTTCAGCAGCTCGGGGACGTCCACGTATTTGGGCGTGAGTCCGCCGCGGAGCACGTTGTCAGAGGACGCCATGACCTCCACGCCCAATCCGTGGAGGTAAGCGTGGATGTTGCCGGCAGGCAAGTAGACCACGTCGCCGGGCTCCAGGGACAGGTGGTTGAGAAGGAGGGAAATGAGGACGCCGGGATCTCCGGGGAAGGCCTCATTGATGTCCAGCATTGCGGTCAGGGCTTCGCGGTGCGGCTCCAACGGTGCACCGGCGGACAGGACGGCAACCACGTCATGGATCACGTCGGAGACGTCGCTGCCACCCTGGATCAGCCGGCTGAAGGCGGCCTTCAGCGCTGCGGACTCATCGGAATGGCCGAGGTCTGCGATGACGCCGCTGATGACATCGGGGGTATCGACTGCTGCCGAATCAAGGACAGAGGCCAAGTGCTCAAAGATGTCCTTGGACGCAGCCGGCGAACGGAAACCGCACAGTGCCTTGAACGGAGTCAGGGCGAAAATCATCTCCGGTTTGTGGTTGTCATCGCGGTAGTTGCGGTTCGCGGCATCCGCCGGGATCCCGGCTTCATTCTCCCTGGCAAATCCTTCCCGTGCCTGCTCCAGGCTGGGGTGCACTTGCAAGGACAAAGGCTGCTCGGCAGCCAGGAGCTTGGTGAGGAAGGGGAGCCGGGGCCCGAACTCGGCGATGCTCTCGGAACCCAGGCAGCGCACCGGGTCCGAGCCGATCAGGGCATCGAGGGGCTGGGTAACACCGTTGGGGTGAACGGCTGCGGAGGGCGAGTCCGGGTGGGCCCCGATCCACATCTCGGCCTCGGGTCCCCCCGACGCGGGACGGCCCAGCAGTTCGGCGATGGCCGTCGTCGAACCCCACGCGTAGGGTCGCAAAACATTCTCAATCTTGTACACGAAAGAAGGTCCTTATCGTTGCGCTGGACGTGGGGTGGAGCGGACGAACAAGCCTACAGGGGCGCGCACTGTCCATTGGTGGCCACGAGATTACGGATGCCTTGCTCATCGCCTTGCGCCTTGAGGCCGTTCAGCAACTCGATGGTGATTGGCGTGCCGTCCGGTGTGGTGGTTACGGGGGTGAAATCGGCCGACGGCGAGGGCAGCTGACTTGCGGGCAGGAGCCCGGCTGTTGGACCCGCGGCCACAACGGTACCGGCACTGGCGTCGTCGTGGGATACGACGGCGTCTTCCGCCTTGGGGGTGTTGGACGACGCCAGGACTTCCTGGACCTTGGCATGGATCAGGTCAAAGTCGGGCACCGTGGAGAAGGACGCGTCAAAGTCCGGGGGCCCGATGGTGAGGCGCTTGACCGGCTGGTTCTTGGACTTCAAGGCCAAGTCAACGAAACTGCCCAGTTGGGTGGAGGAAATGTTCGAATCCACCACCTTGGTGCCGGCGTTGGCGATGTCCTCGAACTTGGTCAGCAGGGTGGCAGGATCGAGTTGCTTGAGCATGGCCTGCTGCACACACTGCTGGCGCGCGATGCGGGCGTAGTCATCCACGAACTCGCGGGAACGTCCGTACCACAAGGCCTGGAAACCATTCAGGTGCTGATCACCGGCCGGGATCCAGCCGTCAGGCATGCCGTGGATTCCGTTCGCCTCGTCAGTGACCGGACCACTGATAGGCACCCAACCGCCGGCCTTGATACGGATTCCACCCATGGCATCGATGAGTTTGGCAAAGCCGTCCATATCCACCAAGACATAAGCTTGGACGGTGATGCCCAAGGTGCCGGACACCGCTTCGAGCGTGGCCTGAGCGCCGGGATCGGCAACCCCCGGGTAGAGATCCTGGTGGTTGTTGGTGACTTCGGTGTTGACGGCGTTGATGAGGCATTCGTCGCCGCAGTTGTAGCCGTCCGGGTAAATCTCGCGCATGGGCGAGCCCTCGCTGAACTGCGCATTTTGCAGGTTGCGGGGGACTGAGATGATGGCGCTCTCTCCGGTTTTGGCATCGACGCTGATGACGGAGAGGCTGTCCGGTCGCCGGCCTGTCCTGTCGTCGCCGGCGTCGCCTCCCATCATGAGGAAGTTATAACGCCCGTCCACGGGATCGATGGCGGGACCGGCGTTGAAGATGCTGCCGATCGCATTCCGGCTCACGTTCAGCACGTAGGCGAGGTAGCCCAGGGATCCGCTGGCGATGACGGTGCTTACCGCCAGAACGACGGCGATGATGGGCCGCATTCCCGGTGCCAGGAGTGCCGGCCTGATGATCCGCAGAGTATTGAGGAACAGGAAGGCCCACCCCAAGGCCAACGCCACCAGGATCACAATGATGAACAACGAGCCCACGGGATGGGTGGCAAGGCTGAGCAGCAGGCTTCGATTCACCAGCGCAACGATGAGCGTGAGCAGGGCAAGGGCCCACACCGTGATGGTGACGCGCAAAGCCATGCGGCCAAGTTTGCGGTCTCCGGCAACGATTTGGGCACTGCCGGGAACAAAGAGAGTGAGGAGTACCAGCACGAAGGCGCGTTTGGTCCGCACCGGCGCACTCGCGCTGGACGGATAGCGGACGGGATCAGTCAGGGCGGAACCGGGCTGATTCGTGGACTTGTGCATGGTCATCAACCGCTGCCTTCCTAGCGGGAGCTCCGGGCGGAGGCATTGGCAGGGGAGAAGACTTGTTCCACCTTGTGGCGCAGGTTTTCGCCCTTCTTGGTAGCGACGTCGTTCAGTTCCTGGGCAAAGGTAAGGAGGTCTTCGCGGAGCTTGGACGCGAGTTCATCCGTTCCTGAGGCGAGCATGCGAACGGCAAGAAGTCCCGCGTTGCGTGCTCCTGCGATGGATACCGTGGCCACGGGAACGCCGGCAGGCATCTGCACGATGGACAGGAGGGAGTCCATGCCGTCCAGGGTTTTGAGGGGGACCGGGACACCTATGACCGGAAGGGGCGTCACCGAAGCCAGCATGCCGGGGAGGTGGGCTGCGCCGCCCGCACCGGCAATGATGACGCGCAGGCCGCGTTCGTGGGCCGTCTGTCCGTAGCGGATCATCTCGGTGGGCATCCGGTGGGCCGAGACCACGTCTGCCTCAAAGGGTATGCCGAACTCGGCCAGGGCATCCGCCGCGGCTTCCATGACCGGCCAATCGGAATCCGAGCCCATCACAAGTCCTACCAACGGGGCCGTTTTTTCGGAAGTCATGCAGTCTCCTCAAGGGTGGTCTGTTCCGGTTTGCGGCCGTCACGGATGATGTTGGCCACCGCGGTGGCGCGCTGGCGGACGGAGTCGACGTCGGAAACCGAGCTGCCAACGAGGTTCACGTGGCCGATCTTGCGGCCTGGCCGGACGGACTTGCCATAGGAGTGAACCTTGGCTGCTGGCTCAAAGGCCAACGCCATGGGGAAGGCTTTGAAGAGGTCCTGGTTGTCGCCACCCAGGAAGTTCTTCATGACTACCACCGGCGCCAAAGCATCGGTAGCGCCCAAAGGAAGATCCAACACGGCACGCAGGTGCTGCTCGAACTGGCTGGTGATGGAGCCGTCCTGCGTCCAGTGACCGGTGTTGTGCGGGCGCATGGCGAGTTCGTTGATGAGGAAGCCGGCTCCGACTCCGGGCGTTTCGAAGAGTTCTGCAGCCATGACCCCGGTGACGCCAAGTTCGTTGGCAATTCGCAAGGCGGCTTCCTCGGCAGCGGCCGCCACTTCAACGGAGATGTTCTGGGCAGGAGCGATTACTTCGTCGCAGACTCCATCCACCTGGATGGTGTGCACAACGGGCCAGGCACGCGATTCGCCACTGGGGCTGCGTGCCACAAGGGCAGAGAGCTCGCGGCTGAAATCAACCTTGGCTTCGGCCAGGAGCGGGCTCATGGCCTGGAACCAGTCGGCCGTGTCCAAGGCTTCGTCCGGGGAGTCAACAATCCTGACACCCTTGCCGTCGTAACCGCCGCGGGGTGTCTTCAGGACCACGGGCCAGCCGATCCTATCGCCGAAGGCCACCAGCTCCTCAACGGTGGAGACAGCCGACCACTCCGGGTTGGGCAATCCAAGACGATCAATGGCAGCACGCATCACCAATTTGTCCTGGGCGTTGACCAGGGCATCCGGGCCCGGCTGGACGTTGACACCAGCGTCAAGCAGCGCCTGGAGGTGTTGTGTGGGGACGTGTTCGTGATCGAAGGTCATGACGTCCAGCCCCTTGGCGAACTCAAGGAGAGCATCCAGGTCCTTGTAGTCGCCAATGGGTGCGGTGGCCACTGCAGCCACGGCAGAAACGTCCTCACCTTCAGCCAAAACGCGGAGTTCGAAGCCCAGTGCGGTAGCGGGCGGAGCCATCATTCGTGCGAGTTGGCCGCCGCCAACTACGCCAATTACTGGAAAAGTCACAAGGTTCAGCCTACCGAACCGGCGGCAGGATCACTGATTCTGCCGCCCATGGGACGGTTTTCTACGGGTGTGGGGTGTCAGTATCGGCCTTCTCACAGCCCCCTCAAAGGCAGCGCAAGGAAATCGGCGCTAAAATGGGCTTGGCCCATCGGCCCACATTTCAACGGCCATGGAGGGTCATGATCACCACACTTGCAGATCGCATCCGCGGACTTGCCTCACTTTTTTGGCGTGAGGTAGCAAAGTTCGGCGCCGTCGGCGGTGTTGCTTTTGTCATTGACTCGGCCGTTTTCATCTGGCTGTTTTCCGGCCCGATGCACGGCAGCGAAGTGTGGGCGAAGGCCATTGCGACGATTGTTGCAAGTATTTTCTCCTGGGTGGCAAACCGCTTCTGGACGTTCCGGCACCGCAAGCAGGCCAACGTTGTTCGTGAGGCCGTTTTGTTTGCCATCATGAACCTTGTAGGTCTCCTGATTGCATCCGGCTGTGTGTGGTTCGCCAAGTACATTCTGGACCTCAACGACAAACCTTCGCTGTTCATCGCAGGCAGCGTGGTGGGCCTCATCCTGGGCACCATCTTCCGCTTCTTTGCGTACCGCTTCTGGGTCTTCAACGAAGAGCTGGACGCCGAACCCGAGTTCTCGCATGACCACGAGATCATTGAGCTTCACCATAAGGCGAAGGCGGGTTCCGAGGCAGGGACGAACCCTGCAACGGGCGAATTTCCTTCCGTCAAGAATCTCTAACGCTACGAACGGCTGACGCGCTCGTTCTCGAGCAGGTGTTCTGTCACGTCCAAGTCCGGATGCACCAGTACTACTGAGCCGTCCTCCTTCCAAGCGCCCAAGGATGCTGCCAGGCAGTGCTCCAAGCCTTCGGTGGCGCGGACCAGCAGGCGGACGCCTGGCTCTTGTGGAGCAGCAAAGCCATCAATAAGTTCTTCATGGGGCAGTCCGGTGGTTCCGCGCACGGCGGGCAAGCTTGCCTCGGGTTCGTTGTGTGCCATGAAGACGTCACCGTGGGAACGGACTTCAGCGGCGTAGTCCACGACGCCGGATGGCAGCTCGCCGGGCCAGCGCATCGCAAGTGCCGCGAGCGGCACGGCGACCACCGCCTCGAAGCCGGCCCCGGCGCCGTCGTCGGGCTTGTCCGTCGCCAGGAGATCGGCTGAGGTGTGGTCGAAGACCACCTCCATGCCCAGTTGCCAGGCAGCCAGGGCCCAGACGAAGGACTTCCAGTGCGCCGGCAGATCCAACCTGATGGACATCCCTGGTTCGGCGTCAAGTTCGTCCTGCAGCAGGTTGCTGGTTTTCGCTACCCAGTTGTCCAGGACGCGCCCCGATAGCTCAACCCGCTCGGAGTCGGGGCCATACCAAGTGAGTCGTGGTGAGGTTGAGTGACCGGATCGTAGGGCGGTCATCAGGTTCGCTGCCGGGATGCTCATGCGTCAATCTTGCCACGGCGTTAGGCAGGTTCCTTAGGACCGGCCATCGTTAATGTGAAATGCAACACACGCTATTTTCTCCAGTCGTTGGCCTCCCGCGGAAGCTGATGCAATTTTCCGCGGAAATTCAATGAAAGTTCATCCGGGGCGATCCAAGGCTGTCATTTTGCGCCACGACACGGGGCGGCTCGACAAAAATGTTGGGCGTGGCGCATCCCACGTTTCTACAGATTCTTGATTATTATCCCGGCGCGGCTTGACTGGTGGGTAGTTACACGCGTGTAATTAGTAATCAACGCCGCTGCACAGATACCCGGAACGTCGCCGGGAATCGGAAACACATCCAAGCAGCAGCTGCAAAATCAGGAGGGACGCCATGGGGCAAGCGTTGCGTATCCAGGAAGATGCAGTCGTCGCAGAACATGCGTCGGTGAAATACCGTTCGAGGGAAGTACCGGGGGATTGGTACGTTGACCCGGCGGACCCGGAAGCGGCAGATCGATACAACCAGAATGTCCAGCAGTCTTTGGAGGATCAGGCTACCGCCCTCCTCGCTGCTCATGAGGCACTGATTGGTGACCTTCCGGCTGGGCCGGATGAAGACCTGGACGACCTTCCCATGGAGCTGCGTCGTCCCGTTGAGACGCCGGGGCAACCGGTGTGGATCGGCCTTCCTCAGGGGGACTTCGATGACGAAGGCGAACTTGGCTGGCAGACTGATGCGCTGTGCGCACAGACCGATCCTGAAGCCTTCTTCCCTGAAAAGGGTGGATCGACGAGGGACGCCAAGAAGGTCTGCGGAGCGTGCAACGTCCGCTCGCAGTGCTTGGAATATGCTCTCGCCAATGATGAGCGGTTCGGTATTTGGGGCGGGCTCTCCGAGCGGGAGCGTCGTCGGCTAAGGAAGCGAGCGGTCTAATTCTCAAGGAAGTGCATGTTACCGCCGTCGTGGTTTCCCACGACGGCGGCAACTATCTGCCCAGAACATTGGCGGCATTGTCGGACCAAACGCGGTCGGCGGATGCCGCCATTGGCGTTGATACAGGTTCCACGGATAACTCACTGGAGTTACTCAGCGAGGCCTTCGGCCACAACAAGGTGACCTCGTTCCACCATGCAAAGTCGGGTTTTGGGGCCGCTGTCCAGGCTGGTCTGCAGGAGCTGGCCCCCTCGGGACACACCGCACACGCTGCCGATGGCGGTGACGCACCGGCCGGCAACGACGCCAAGACCACGTCCGTCGAATGGATCTGGCTCCTGCACGATGACGCCGCCCCCGCGCCTGATGCGCTTGCGGAGCTTCTCCATGCGGTTGAACGCGCGCCCTCAGTGACAGTGGCGGGGTGTAAGCAGCTCGGCTGGGACAACAAGCGGCACCTGGTGGATGTGGGACTTTCGACGAGTCGCTGGGCGGAACGCCTCACACTGATCGACGCCGATGAAGTTGATCAAGGTCAATACGATGCCCGTACTGACACTTTCGCTGTGAACTCCGCAGGTATGTTGATCCGCCGCGATGTCTGGGATCTCCTGGAAGGATTCGACCCCGCGTTACCGGGCAGTGGCGATGACGTGGACTTCTGCTGGCGAAACTGGCTCGCGGGCAATCGCGTAGTTGTAGTCCCAGGTGCCCGCATGTTCCATGTGGAACACCGCCCGCATGGCCTGGGCACATCCTCCGCGGCACGTAAAGCCCAGATCCACATGCGCCTCAAGCACACCCCGTGGTGGAATGTGCCGTTCCAGGCGTTGGGCGCGTTGTTCGGCGCCATGATCCGACTCGTGCTGAGCATTTTGGTCAAAGAACCGGGCTATGGCCTCTCGCAGTTCACGGCCACCATCGCTGCCCTTGTCCGGCCCGTTGCCATTGCCAAAGGCCGCCGCGTTGCGGCCAGGACGCGACGGGTGCACAGATCGGTTGTGCGCGGGCTGCAGACGCCCTCACGGGAGGTGCGTGCCAATAGGCGCTCGTTGCTCGAAGCGATACGCCCCGCCGACGAAACGCCGGCTTTCTCCGATCTTCTTGCCCCGGAACCCAGCGGGGATGCTGCCGATGACTTCGCCGCTCTGGCCACCAATGAGCGGGGCTGGGTGGGCACAGGTGCCGTGGTTGCCGCACTGGTGGCACTCAGCGCCGCGCTCGTGGGATTGCTGGGGTTGCTGCGCTCAGGCGCTGTTACCGGCGGCGGACTCCTCCCAATTTCAGCCTC
>Ga0247742_10000335_pt1 | contig 40131 bp, 77 predicted proteins | sample UWRJL208509C2_FD_180944 | JGI IMG/M metagenome (GOLD analysis project Ga0247742, IMG submission 180944) | Plant litter microbial communities from Arlington Agricultural Research Station in Wisconsin, United States - UWRJ-L208-509C-2 | ecosystem: Environmental > Terrestrial > Plant litter >...
TATATGTTTTATTAATGCCAATAAAAAATTAATTGTAGATAATAAAAGTGTAGATATTAGCAAGAAATCAAGAGTTGAAGTCTTTTTGCTAACTGCCACTTTATAATCGCATCGTACTATATTAAATAGTGTTTCCTGCTCTGCTATAAATATGATTGCATCGTCAGCATTTTCAAATACTATGCAATTACTTGGGTTGTTTGTCTCAATACATGCGTATACTTTTTTCATTTCTTTTCTTTTTTAATTTGTTACTCATTCTATAACCTATGATAAATAGGGCTGTGGTGATTAGGAGGGTGAATAGGAATTTTTGGTAGAATTTCATGGGGTAGTGGTATCTAGGTTTAATTGACTATAAAATTTAGTTGACCAATATGTTTTTGGATTATTAAAATATTTAATAAACTCAATAACAGCCTCGTATACTGATTCTATTTTATTAGCATATCGCTTTCCATATTCGCTTTGATGAATAACTATTGGCTGTCTATTTTTCTCATACCCCCTAACTACACAATGTGTTCCTTCTATAGCAACGGAAACGCCTATAAGTCCATCAATAAGTGAACTTTCTATTTTCTCAATAACCGGCATTAACCATTCCCATGAGGTGTGGTAACTCATTTTTTCAGGTTGCGCATAAATACCTGTCCCAAATTTATAGCTTCCGCAATTATCGCATCTGTCGCACTTTGGTATTTCCATAAATTCAGCTATCAATATATTTTCTTCCTTTTTCATTTCTTTAAATAATCTTCTACGTTAATAAATCTTATACCGTCCCCATTGCAGTAAATAGCGTCATATTTAAGTTTCTCCAACATCTCTAATACTTCCTGCTCTGTGTAAAACTTTGGCGGTGTGATGGGGTTAAAATCGTTTGTTATGTTCATAGGTTGATGTTTAATTCAGTTCCAGTCAGGGCGTGTATGATATTTTGCAAATGATGTAAATACTCAACGGAACAGAGCCAAACAGCGTTGCAAACGCCTACCATTTTATACAAATTACCCTTATCTAAATAATATTCACCGTCCAAAATTACTTTCTCTAAAATTTCGGTAGTGAGAGGGATAGGTTCAAATCTGATATACTGTCTGATTGAATTTATATCAACCTGCAAATATCCATCACCGTAAGTTACCCAGTTATTTACACGCAATTCGTTACTTTTCATTATGTTGATTTAATTAGGTTGCGTATTTGATTCAGAAGAAAATTACATTCCTGTTTTAGCAACATGTTTAAGTTTACTTGTTGTGCTGTAGGGTTTCTAATTGTGCTTACGTTGTGTGATTTAATCCTTTCTTTAAATACCCTCTCAATACCCATCCATTCCACCTGCTTTGTTTTAGAAGATAGGGCGGCGGTATAACCATCCTTAAACCCTTTTCCCAATATTGCTCTTTCTTGCCAATGAAACTGATTCTCAAAATGCGTGTCTGAATTTATAGTGGCGTATGCTTTTGACATGTCATTCAGGTTTACCCCCTCGTCAATAGCGGGTTCTTTCAACTTTTGTGGTGCGGGATTAGTTTTTTGCTCATTTAGTAGCTTTTCACCTGCTTCAAGTGGACTGCCAGGCTTACTGCGTATTTCTATACCCTGCATTTTAAAAGCTGATATATCCATATTACAAGGCCACCATTTGCCAGTTGGTTGCTCATAATACTCATACATCCGATAATCAACAGGGGCTACCTCTTTGCTTTCAGGTGCGGGGAGGGGTGATAGGTATATTTGGCGGGTAAGGCAGTACCCTTGCATTTTATAGTATTTATTAAACTCTGCAAATGTTGAGAACTTGACATAATCGCTTTTATCTGCTGCTACCCATGAATGCCACGTAGTGCTCCTTAACTGCCAAACCTCCTCCACCTCCCCGCTAAACCCTTTCGGCAAAGGCGTAAAGCCATCGTTGTAAAAGGCGCCCCTAATTAATGGACTATCCCAGTCTAAAGAAGTGTTTGGAATATACCCCCTGCCTTCTGAAATCATTATTATTTTCATGTTTTTAAATTGTATGTGACCAATTTTCATCTTGCTCATATTCCCAGGTTATTCCATCGGGTACTTCTATAAATGTTCCGTCTAAGAAATAAACTATTTTTTTTGTTCCTATGCCTACCTCGTGGCAGTGTATTTTAATGCTCATGGTTGTATGGGTGTAATTACATTTAAGTTATTAATGGCCTGTTTAGCCTTATCAATATTATTGAGCTGTTGCCCCAATTCAGTCCGAACATGTTCAAACAAGGTCTTGGCACCTGCTTCATGTTTCTTTAGATAAGCTTCGCCCATTTTTGGGTAAAAAACTTCAAGAAATGGCTTAATCCCATAACCTACTATTGCATCTAATGCCCTCGCTTCAACTTCTGTTAATTGAATATTGATTTTAAATTCTACAGTTGCTATTGTTGCTGTTTCCATTGCCTTTTGTTTTATAAATTGTTTTTAGCCCAACCGAGGCAATTATGGCCTACCCATATAATAACTTGTTAATGCGATGCCGCCAACCTTTATCACCGATTTTCTTTTGGTGAACCTTTCCAGTGTTGATATACCACAAATGCCCAATTCTTTTGTAGGCCAATCACCTAATGGAAATTTATTTTCTAATAGCGCTTTTAAAAGCTTTTTTTAATTTACGGGGTAGTTTAAGTGTTTTCATATCTTTTTTACGTCTAATTCTCTATTAAAGCAGGGGTTACCAGCTAACCGTTAAATTTTGGCCCATCACACATATTGCAAAGCCATTTTTACCAAAACTAAAATTTAGTAATGGAACGTGATAGTATCCAGCCTTACTGATGCCAATCATTTGCTTGTATCTTATTTTCATAATATTTTCCTCTCTTTCCGCTCATTATAAAGGGCTATTTACTATTGCGCTTAATATATTTATCTATTTCGGCTTCGGCTATTTTGGTCATAGGCTGACGATCTGTTTTGCATAGCTTCTGAAACTCTAAATACTTAGCCTCTGGTAAGTATACTGGGAATGATTTTAATTTTATTTTATCGCTCATGTTAATTTTTGTTGGTCTATATCTATTAATAATTGCTTAACGCAAAAGTCTATTGCGCCTGGCAGGGCATTATCTAAATGATTATCTAATGGTAAGCACTGCGCCCTTATTGCCCTTTCATAATCGTGTATAACTTCAATGTACGCAAATTGTCCTTCTTTTGTAATGTTTACACGACAACCTAATGCAAATACCCGAAGTAACGCAGATGATAATGTTGGCTTGGGTTCGGTTATGCAAACCTTGCAGGGTTCACCATATTTATTTAGGCAGTGTTCGCCTTTATCTTCGCACTTTGGTATCATATTTCTTATGTTTTATATCGTTTAAAATTAATTTTTATGTGTGATGGGTTGGCTATATTGATATGAAACATAACTATTCTATGTTATTTGCTTCGTAAAACGCCTTGCAAAATCCTTTAGGATCTACACTTCTTAACTCTTTTGTGCGTTCTGACTTGCCACCATATAGCACATGCATAGGGCTGTCTTTCCAAACCGGCGGTATATATTTCCTATTAGGATTATTAAATTTTCCCCATAACCAAGTTTGTTTATTGTATAGATTATTTTCAATTACTTGTTGTAAAAAAACCTTAGAACAACGACTCATTTTACTTTCACCAATTGACATAATTAACCATCTATAGTGCATAGATTCTTTATCTATCTGATAGCCTGCAAAATCACATGGGTTAAATTTAAACTGAACCTTACCTAACCATGTGTTAAGTTTGTGTATTCTGCTCATAGGGTTTTCTACCTTCCAAAACAGTAAATTAAACCTGCTATCAACCCAATCAATTATCTCTTTTGTTTTATCGCAAAGTTTATTCATTTCTTCAGTTCTGCCGTCCTCATCTTTTTCAGCAAAATGAGCAGCGCCACTCAAAGCATAGTGAGTACAGGGTATAGCCGCTAATATACCAAATACAAATTCACAATTAGGCTCATTATACCGGCATGTTGACATCCAATCAAATACAGCCTCTTTATAGTCCCATTCTAAAATGTCAATTCCATTTTTAATATCTACCTGGAAAATATGCCAGTTATTACGCAGGTATTCTTCATTAGCGTGACCACTATGGTCAAATAGGTCTATTAGTATTCCGTATGTTTTCATAATTCAAAGTTAACCATTAATTTCATATTGTCAATAGCAAATTGATATTAAATTAAAAATAAAGAAATATTAAAATAAATTTGCACATCTCAAAACTATTCCCGTACTTCGTCTTATTAAAAAACAAGAATATGAAAACAAACCAGTTTAAAAGAAACAACACACGTCATACGCCAAAACCAATTATTGAAAAAACAATAGGCAGGACTTACACAGAACAAGTGCTTAATCCGCCGCAGTTCGATGATGATTTAAGGACAATGCACGTTAGAACTTTTGGTATGGCTATAAAGAGGGTGATATAATTATGGAAACGAAAAACACAGGCTTAAGTAAACAGCCAAAAGTGCAAATCCAATCCCTTGCTAAAGATTTAGGCGTATCTGTAAAAATGGATAACCTAAACACCTTATTAAATACACCTGCACCTAAAGAGTGGATTAAGGTGTATCAAGGCAATGAGTATATTCCTATTGACCGCGTTAAAAATAACTTAATCACTATCTTTCAGGATTTTGACTGGTGTATTAAGGATGTAAAGGTAATAGCAAATAGCATTGTGGTATATGGTACATTATCGGTTATAAACCCTATTACAGGCCGCACAAGGAACTTAGACGGAGTTGGGGCAGTACCTATTCAATTAAAGGCTGGGGCTAATCCTACGGACTTTACACAGGTAAATGCAACCGCCATACAAAAGAACGCTCCTGCTGCTGAAAGTTTCGCATTTAAGAATGCTGCTCAAAAATTAGGTAAGCTGTTTGGTGGCGGTTCAGACGGTATTGACTTTGAGCCTAAATATTCAGCAAGTGTAGATATTGAAGCAATTAAAGCAGCCCATGCAAACGATTAGCGGAACAGCCAACGATCAGCAAAGGACTGAATCTTGGCACGATGATAGGTTAGGCAAATTCTCCGCCAGTCAAATATACCGATTAATGACAGAGCCTAAATTAAAGGCTGATAAAGATGCAGGCAACTTATCAGAAGGCGCAATGACGTACATTTATGAGTGTGTCGCTGAATCATTAACAGGCATAAGGGCAAAGGAGGAGTTTACATCTAAATACACTGAATGGGGAATAGACAATGAACCAATAGCAAAGAGGGTGTATGAAACTGTTTTTGAAGCTATTGTTACTGACACAGGCCATATTGCCTATGGAGAACATGCCGGTGGAAGTCCTGATGGATTAGTTGGCGATGATGGCATAGTTGAATTTAAATGTCCATACACGATTACCAGCCATTTAGAACACTACTTAAAAGATTTGTCAAAGAAGCCTGAATATTACTGGCAATGCCTGATGTATGTTTTAATAACTGGCCGTAAATGGATTGATTTTTTAAGCTGGCATCCTGCATATAAATCCAACATGCAATTAATTAAAAAAAGATTATTACGGGAAACCGTAAAAGAAGATTTGGCTAAATTAGAGTCTAAATTGAAAAAAGCAATTGAATTAAAAATCGAAATATTAAACAAATTAAAATGATAGTAATTGACATTTGTCTTAGTGACATACCAGCAGAAGCCCGTATTAAATCTGAAAAGAACGGCAAAGTTTACGCAAAATTCGTTGTAGATGAGCGCAAAGAAAAAGATAAATTCGATAACACACATAGCGTTGCAGTTAATCAATCTAAAGAACAGCGTGAAGCAAAAGAAGCAAAAGTTTATGTAGGTTCGGGCAAAGAGTACCTTTTCAACCAGCAAAAGAAAGCCGATTATGTACAGTTGCCGGATCAGGACGATAGCGGATTGCCTTTTTAACCACACCTCCCCTGCTCTTTAATTAGAGCGGGGTTAAAAAAATAGATATGAAAAAGACACTTAAAAATATATTACTGGAAAGAACAGATACCATAGAATACCGTTCCATTAGAAAGCAATTAATGAATATTGCACAAAATGGAGGTAATGAATATTATCGTATATCCATACAGGATAAAACAATTACACAACTAAAAAACGAATTATTAACCGTTGAATTAATCGAAGATCATGGCTACAAAAAATACAAAATTAGTTGGTGATAAGCCGGTTTCATACTGGGAAAACCCAGCCAAACAAATTGAGTGGCGGGTGGACATAAATGAAAAACATATTTCTATACCTCTCGAAGAAACGGATAGGGCTAAAGAGAACTTAATGGTTCAGCATTTTATAAATAACGGGTTCTTTATTCAAACTTGCATCCCATCTACAAAAAATAAAGTTTTTAACCCGGAGATTCGATTAAAACTACCAGCTGTTAAAATACCTCCGCCAGATGGTAAATACAATGCAATCAGTAGATTTAATTAAAAATCTACTGATTGCATTGTCCGCATTCAGGCAATAGAGAGTAAGAAAATACACATGGAGTACGTTAATCGGGCTAAGCATAACATTATAACGAGCGAGGAAATGCTGGATAAAAATATAAGTTGGAAATCGTGGGAAGTGGTATTATGACCGACCAAACAGCAGGAAAACTACCGTGGACAAATGAAGGAAAACTATTACTAATAACATTCAACCGATTAATTAATGAATACGGAGGGCGTTTTAGTTGTTGGGCTAAACTAAATAGTGAGCTGCATCCACGAAAGGAAAGAATATTAAAACGCAAAATGAAGCGTACCTATTGGATGCATAAACATGCAAGATTTGTTTTAGATAATTGCGCAAAGATGACTATTTATGAAATGGCAGAAGAATTAGGAACATCATACCGAAATATAAGCCATATTACTAAGGGATTGGGTTTAAGGGGGAGGCCGAGAGTTTTTAATAAAGATGATTATTCCAGTATGAAAAGAAATGAAGTAATGGTTTTAGACTTGCAAACTGGAATATATTATGATAGTGCACGTTTAGCCAGTAAAGCAACTATGGTTTCCTATGATGCTATAAAAAACGTACTTTGTGGGCGTGGTGGTAGTAAGAAGTGGCATGGTAGATTTGAACGCTGTTAGATATGTATAAAGGCCGTCCACCATCAATGACAGAACAGGCTTGGCAGGAATATAAAGCAGCACAGCCTAAAAAGAAAGCACCTAAGCCGTATGTGAAGCATTGGTTTGAGGTGGCATATATTAAGGAAAGAAATATACACTGGTTAAACGATATGTTTGCCAGTGATGAATTAAAGGAAGAAATAATTAAAGTTTATGGAATATGACAGTACAAGAATTAATTGATGAACTTCAAAAGATTGAAGATAAGAAATTACAAATCCAATATGAAGATAATGAATGGGGATACCAGCCGATTACTGGGATATGCAAAGAATCTCCGCACGCTTGGAATAATCCAAACGATCCAGAAAATGATTTTTATTCAATTATATGATAAATCGAAATGAACAATCCTTAGCCACCGCCATAGTCAACTATATATGAAACACGAAGAAGCCGACCTGCAAAGAGCATTTTGTAAAAAAATAAAAAAGCTGTACCCCGATGATAGCTTCTTGCGGCATGAGCGTGAGGGAAAGCGTACACCATTCATGCAAAACTTATTTAATGATATGAATCACGGCATTGATAAGTTACCTGATTTTGAAGGGTTAATAACGAACGAAGCTTATACAGGTTTTTATATCGAGTTTAAAAAGCCCGGTGAAAAGTGGCTGCTTAAAGATGGAATAACTGTAAAGCCTCAATACGCTAATCAATACCGCTGCCATTTACTTTTACGGTCAATGGGTAGGGCTGTGTGGTTTTGTAACCATATAGAAATTGGATTAATGCTATATGAAGGGTTTAAAAACAACTTAACATACCCCTTGCAGGATTATTTATTGCCGGTTGGCGATGCCGAGAAGAACGCCCTTATAGCTGATGATTTTTTTGAGGGGAGAGGGATAAAATAAAAAAGAAATATCGACAATTGTAAATAAAATTAGTATATTAGCAGTATGGAAAGAACGGAATTAGCACAGATACTTAAAGACCGTGGCATAAAGCAAACTTGGGTTGCTAATAAATTAGGTATTAAAAGGTCACAAGTAAACCAATGGGTTAAGGAGGTTAATGATATACCTGATAAGTATAAGGTTGAATTAAATCATCTTCTATTAAAGTCAGCTTAATTAACTACCTATTAACTTTTAACATTTGTATACATGCAACCAGAAAATAACGTAATACCATTATCTCAGCACGCAAAAGATCTGGTTGATAAGGTAAATGAAAGCGCCCCAGTAATAAAATCATATCAGGATTTAGCAGACGAGGCTTTTATTCCGCAGGGCATAGAGATACCAAAACCTGAACTTATATTTGGCTTGGATGGAATACCAGTATTTACTAAAAAATCAATTAGTACACTAAAGGGGAAGGCTAAGGCCGGTAAAACGACATGTACAGCGTGGGTAACTTCTAATATAATTCAAAAAGGTGTTAATGTACTATGGATTGACACGGAGCAAGGAACATATTATGCATCAAGAACACAGCACTGGGTTTTACATATTGCAGGAATTACAGAGAGTAGTCATCTTAAATTTTACGATTTAAAAATACATGGGCCAAATCACCGATCTAAAATAATTGAAGTATTAATAGAAAGGCATAAGCCTGATTTTATAATAATAGACGGTATAAGGGATTTAGTATTTGACATTAACTCACCGGAGGAAGCCACCAATACAGTAAATATGCTTATGCGCTATGCAGATGTTAACGACTGCCATATACTATCTATTCTACATGAAAATAAAGGATCAGATCACGCAAGGGGGCATTTAGGTACGGAAATGATAAACAAGTCTGAAACAGTAATAAAAGTAAGCAGCGAAAAAGGAATTACTATTTGTGAGCCCGAATTTACAAGGGGTGAACCATTTTCAATTTTTGCTTTTCAACGTGACGCCAACGGCTTGCCTCAATTAGTCGACTATCAACCTAAAACATCCAGTGGTGAGAGTAATTCAAGGAAAGCACTTCCAATAGATATATCTGAGAAAGATCATTACATGTATCTCAAACAGGCGTTTGGTTCAGACGAAAAATTAGCCTATTCTGAACTATGTACCGCAGTTTCGGCGGCGTTTGAATTCTATGGTTTAGAAATGGGAATCACCAGAACAAAATCATTTGTCGCTTTCTACTCACAGAACGGATATTTAAATAAACTACAAAAAGAGAGTAATAAAACATTTTATGAGATAAAAATAAAGAATAAATCAGATGAAAATATCATTAATCAACCAGATCCACCGTTCTAAATGTTTGGTATGGTACGGGCATACCAGACTAACTATACTATACTAAAGGTTTGGTTTAGTACACCCTACCCCCTTTATATAAGGGGGTTGTACTGAACCAGACTATTGAACCAAACATTGAACTATACCAGACTAACATACCATGATACCACAAAGCACAATAGAATTGATAAAAGAAACCGCAACTGATAATATAGTTGACGTAGTAAGTGATTTTGTTAAACTTAAAAAACGTGGTAGTCAATGGGTAGGGTTAAGTCCTTTTGCAAATGAGCGCAGCCCATCTTTTTATGTTAAGCCATCGAAGGGTATTTATAAATGTTTTTCAACTGGTAAAGGTGGTGATATAATCAACTTTCTTCAGGAATGCCAGCAATGGCAATTTGGTGACGCTTTAAAGTATTTAGGTAAAAGGTTTAATATAGATATGGAAAATAACGACTTTGTATTTATTCCTAAAATTAAAGAAGCAGAGCCCGTTAAACAGCCTTCATTAATACATCCTGATGAATTGATAAAAAGTAAAGCCGATATAAAATTAAATACCTTATATAAATTCCTGATCACTAAATTCACAAAAGAGCAAATAGAAAATGCTTTTTCTATGTATGAGATAGGCCATAATTTAGACTGGATCATATTTTGGCAGATTGATATTAACGGATTTATCCGATCAGGCAAGTATATTAAATATAAAATTGATGGGCATAGAGATAAAGACCAGCGTACAACATGGCATCATTCAGCTACTAAAGAATACAAACCGGTATATCCTGATTTTAATTTAGTGCAATGCTTTTTCGGGGAACATTTGATTGAACCGCTTAAACCAATAGCAATTGTAGAAAGTGAAAAAACAGCCGTTATATGCAGTATTTTAATGCCTAAATATACTTGGCTTGCCTGTGGTTCAAAGAATGGCTTAAACGTAACTAAATGCGCTGTACTGGCAAATAGAAGTGTAACACTATTCCCAGATGTTGGATGTTATCAGGAATGGTTAGAACAAGCAAGGTTTTTTAACTTTAATTGCTCCGATATGATTGAACGGTCAGCAAAGCCGGAGCATAAAGGATTAGACATAGCAGACTTTTTATTAACTTAAACCCGTAACCCCATGACAACAAAATTCTATTATTCGCAAATTATCAACAGCAAAAGTTCTATGGAATTGGTTAATCAACTGTTGAACGAGGCTACTATGGACGATGATGTTAAACTAAAAGACTATCAATATTTAGTAACCGTAGCTAAATCGCTCGGCTTTAAATTTGGGAGCGATTATGAATTTACACTTTAAACCCGTAATAAAATGAAAAAAGAAGAATGGATAAAAACCAGTAATACCCGACCACCATTTAATAAACCAGTCTTAGGATACTCGCCAATATATGGCAGATCAATTTATACGTATGAACCAATTGGGTTGTTTGCTGGTATAGAACACGGTAACTGGCATGATGGAAAACAACTTGGCGTATTGCCTCCTACTCACTGGATGAATTTACCAGAACCGCCTATTTTTTAACCCCCATTAACGATAAATAGATATGAAAGCAGAAATAAAAGAAATTTACTTAAAAATTGAGTTTATCAAAGAAGATGGATCGTTTAAAACTTCTTTAGACACCCATGCAGAGGTAGCTTTTATTTATAATAAAAAATGGGAGTTCGCTGTAAAAGAGTTTTTTGAAGGGAAGCATACAGAAATAACATCATTCGATGAATTTAAATACCAATTCGACCTATGAAAAAACTAAACAACCACATCCAGCAATCCCTACAATACGGATGGGCAGGCGGAATGTATTTTATTATCGGATTATTATTTATATTTAGGAAGCCATGAAAGCAGAAACACAAACAGAGCAAACCTACAAAAAAGTAAAGTTTGCACATGAATTAAGGATTAGCAACTATTATATATGGTTTCATGAAGAATCGGAATCATACCATAAGGTAGATATAGATTTTCTTAATAACCAATTTGAATATGAAGAATCAGACGGTGATGCTGATCAATTTTGTAGAGGATGGTGGGCTGCTCCTGTTGAGTTAACCCCTGAAATATTGCAGAAAGCAGGGTTTGAAGTATTCGATACAGTTGGTGGTTTTCTTTGTTGGAAAAAAGATAGTTTTAAACTATTGGATAGAAAATTACCCGGTACTAACATGCCGCATGTAAAGAATGTTCACACATTGCAAAATCTATATTATTTACTCACCGGCACAGAATTAACAATTGAATTATGAATGTACAAGAATTAATAAATCAGCTAAATAATATTAAAGATAAAACAAAAGAGGTTGTTGAAAGTACACCTGATGGATATATCATAGTTGATGCCGTTAACATTTGTTCATGGTCGGGGTCTGTTGTATTATCATCAGAGCAGTAATTAAATTATTTTTTCCTTTGCAATAAGATTATTTTGTAACTTAGTCCCTAAAACGATATATTAACGATATATGCCATTTCAACCCGGACATAATTTATCAGCTAACACGAAGTTTACATCTGAAAGGCAACCGGAATCAAATGGACGCCCCCCAGGCGTTAAAAACCGTTCCACTATAGCACGCAAGATACTGGAAATGAGTGCAATACTCCCAGATGAAATGTTCACCAAGCTAAAAGAGAACTTCCCAGATATTGAACAACGCATGACAACGGAAGAAATAGCCACTTTAGTTATACTTGGACAGGCTATTGCAAAAGGTGATTATAACTCTTACAAGGCTGTTATGGATAGTGCTTATGGAGCGCCAAAGCAGGAAGTTGAGCAAAGCGGGTCATTAGGTATCAATTGGAACGAAACAAAAACATATGCACCTAACGATAAAACAGACGCAGGCTCTTGATTTATTAGACGGTGATAATAAAACCAGTGAGTTATTATTTGGTGGAGGCGCTGGAGGCGGTAAGTCTGCGTTTGGTTGTTACTGGCAGCTAAAAAGACGTTTGAAATACCCTGGTACAAGAGGGGTAATAGGCAGGGCATCACTGAAAACACTTAAAGAAACAACACTTAATAGCTTCTTTCAAGTGTGTGCCATGCAGGGCATAAAGAACAACTCGCACTATACCTACAACGATAATAAATCCATCATAAAATTTTATAACGGTTCAGAAATACTTCTAAAGGACTTATTTGCCTATCCAGCAGATCCAAACTTTGATGAATTAGGTTCATTGGAAATTACGGATGCTTTTGTAGACGAAACAAATCAAATAGTCAGCAAGGCATGGGGGGTTCTTAAATCTCGTATAAGGTATAAGCTTGATGAAAACGGATTAATACCAAAGATATTAGGTACATGTAACCCTGCTAAAAACTGGGTATATATTGATTTCTATAAGCAATTTAAGAATGGTACGTTACCAGCAAATAAAGCTTTCATACAATCTTTATTAACCGATAATCCGCATATATCAAAGCATTACAGAGAAAACCTTTTAACGCTGGATAATAATAGCAAAGAACGTTTATTATATGGTAACTGGGAATATTCTGATGATCCCGCAGAGTTAATGACCTTTGATAAGATAACGGATATATTTAGCAATTCATTCGTTTTAATAGGTGAAAATTATATCACCGCTGATATTGCCCGTTTAGGGCGTGACGAAACTGTTATAGGCGTTTGGAGTGGTTTCAGGTTGCTTCATATCGTGGTTATAGCTAAGAACTTAATCACAGAGGCGGCAGCAGAAATAAGTAAGCTAAGCGTTCAATTTAATGTTCCACTATCTAATATAATTGTCGATGAAGATGGAGTAGGTGGTGGTGTTAAGGATATATTAGGATGTGAAGGGTTTGTAAATAATTCGTCACCATTGGAGGTTGAAGGAGAAAAAGAAAACTACAACAATCTTAAAAGTCAATGTTATTTTAAGTTAGCAGAATATGTAAATAAGAATCTTATATTTGTTAGCGAGCAGAACGCCGATATTAAATCCAAAATTGTTCAGGAATTGGAGCAGGTTAAGCAACACAACATGGACAAGGATGCAAAAAAACAGGTTATGCCAAAGGACAAGGTAAAGGAGCTATTAGGACGATCGCCGGATTTATCAGATATGATAATGATGCGGATGTGGTTCGTTTATCGCAAACAATTTGATTTATGGTTAGGATAATTTATATTTGAACATGAATATTAAAGGTAGTCTCGCTGTGCTTTTTGAAAAAGCGGTAGCCGTATCATATAAAGCCAGTGATGTTGTAGGTTATAATATCTATGGAACTGCCGCAATTGACTGGATGAAAGGCCGGTCAAATATCTACATGAATCGGGGCTATGCCAGCAATGATACGATATATTCAGCGTTAAGGATATTGCTTGATAAGACTACAGAGGCACCTATTATCCTAAATGATGTTATAGACGAAAAGGCACAAAGAAACTTATTACAGATCAAGTCATTAGACGACCATAGGATAATTAAGCATCGTTTATTATCATTAAAGGCATACGAAGAAGTTAGCAGCGACCCGATAATTGACTTATTAAATAATCCAAATACCTATCAATCTTCAATTGAGTTTTGGGAATCGTTCTGGGGATGGTATTATGCCTATGGGGATACTTACATATTTGGATTAGAGCCAGGCGAAGAAAGCAGGAACGCTGGTAAGCCTATTGAGTTGCACATAATACCAGCATCAATAGTAACGAAACAATATGGCGGCGATATTTGGCAACCTACAATAACATACCAGTTTACATTAAGGGGAGTAAGGTTTGATTTAAACCAATCGCAAATGTTTAACATGTCACAATGGAATCCAACTACGGAAATGCCATACGGTGACGGGTTAAGTCCATTACAGGCAGGTGATAAGATAATTACCAAGGCTGGATTATCCGCTGAAGCACAAGCGGCGCAATTCGCTAATGGGGGCAGGATAACAGTATTAAGCGGCGACCCGTCTAAAGGCTCATTGACACCACAACAAATGGATGCCATGAAGCAGCATATCCAAGACCAAATGAAAGGCGCACACAATAACGGGAATAAGGTATTCACCAATGGCTTTGTTAACGCTCAAATGATAGGTGATACTATCCGGGACATGTCAATGATTGAGGGAGATAATGCAGATAGGGCAAGACAGGCAATTCTGATGGGCGTTGACCCTATTTTAGTAGGAGATAAATCAGCATCCAGTTATAATAATGCGGCTGAAGCCTATAAAGGGCTGGTTCGCAACCGGGTTGTACCTGCTCTGAATAAACGTGATTTAGCGGTTAGTAACTGGCTAATACCTAAGTTTGGCGGAAAGAACCGTGTGCTAAGGTCTGATATAAGCTACTACAGCGAATTACAGCCCGACTACGCTATTGTTTCATCTTATGTGAGCAATCCTAAGCTGGTGTTAAAATCAAACGAAATACGGGTCTTATTTGGCTTCGATACCGACGATAACCCGAACTATGAAAAAGCTATTGTTCCGTCCGGGTATATGGACTATGAGGATATATTCACAGACATGACCTCCATTGATGCAGCCATAAAGAATTACGACGGTGAATATTAGGCAATATGCAAAAGACTTCGCCAAACTACACGCAAGATTAGAAAGAAAGGTTGCGCCAATATTTTATGCGGCATTAGTTAAAACAGTGCAGCCGGTGTTATTATCCCTTAACCCTGATGACTTACTTCAAGCGCCATGGATAGCCGCATATAAAAAAGCTTATTCTACTTACACCATTGCAGCAGCAGCAGAATACCAACAACTAAAACAAGAAAACCCAATTAAGGATGAAGGGGATATATTGCAGTTTTTTAACGAGCAATGGCGGTTATTAATGCAAAAGTATGGGAATGATATAGGATGGGACTTTGCAACCGACCTCAATGATACGACTATTAATCAAATACGCCGGGCGATAGCAGACGGTAACGCCAATTATGCGACCAATACTGAACTAAGTAGGTTAATAAGAAAATATACATTAGGCGACATTGGCAAAGCCCGTGCGTTAGTAATTGCCCGTACAGAAACAACTACCGGGGTAAACTTGGCTAAGATTGAGGGCGCTAAGTCTTACTTTGCTGAAATTGGCGAATCACAAGGGTATAAAATGTGGATTAGCCGGGCAGATAGCCACGTTAGGCATGACCACATGACGGTTAATGAAACAGCAGTGCCATTTGAAGATGAGTTTACAGTAGGTGGTTTTAATGCAAATGTACCAGGAGACCCTAAGTTACCAGCTAAAGAACGGGTAAGGTGCAGGTGTACGTTTGTTAGTTTGAGTGCGGCAGGGTATAGGCGAAGGTTTGTAAAATAATAAATTTGTAATTGTAAAAAAATAATTATATTTACCGACATGGAATTAAAAGGCATAACCAGCGAATTAAAAGACGTTGACACATCAAAAGGTATAGCCACCGGGTATTTAGCCCATTTTGGAAGCCGTGATGAAGCAGGTGACATTATTATGCCGGGTGCTTTTACAAAGACAATCGCTGAAAGAGGGCCTAACGGCAGCAAGTTGATTAAACACCTTTTAGACCACAAGAAAGATCAGGCGGTGGGTGTTTTCACGGAACTAAAGGAAGATAGCACAGGGTTGTATTATGAAAGCAAAATAGGCACGCATAAATTAGGTAAAGACTTTTTAGAAATGTGTGCAAGCGGTATTATCAACCAACACTCTATAGGTTTTAACCGTATACGTCAGCAAAAGAAATCAGATGCTACTTATTTACATGAAATAAAATTAGGCGAAGGAAGCTCATTGCAATTCCTTGCCTGCAATCCAAATACCCCATTTATGGGGCTTAAGTCTGAAGTAGATGTGTTGGAATATTTCCAAACATTAGAAGGGGCTATTAAAAGCGGTACTTTTTCAGACGAAACATTTAAAATGCTTATTGAATATTCAGATAGTATACAAAAATCACTCATTGAGAAAGCGCCGTCAGTTGACACCCTTTCAGAAAATGCGCCGGTTTTATTAAATCACATTAAAAACGCATTTAAAATCAACTAAAAAATGGAAATTAAAGAAATTACAGACGCTATAGATAAAGCATCTGAAGGGTTAAAACTAAAAGCAGAGGGCGCAGAAACAAAAGCATCTGAAGCGTTGTCCGAAGCTAAAGCAGCGTTGGCGAAAATGGAAACTTCCTCTACTAAAGACGAAGTAAAGTCCATCACAGAGAAATTCGAAGCAGAGATTAAAGAAATGCAGAAGCAGCATGACAAATTATCTGCACGTGTAGGTACTGGGTTTGCGGGGAATCAACCACAAGAGCAAAAATCATTTGAACAAGTTGTTTCTGAAACCCTTGAAGCAAATCAGGAAAAGTTTGAGAAATTCGCACGTAAAGAAACTAAGTCTGTAGAGATTGAATTTAAAGCCGTTGGCGATATGTCAACTGCAAATGTTACTGGCGGGAATCGTTACGGTCAAGTATTTGCACCAGCGATCATTCAAAACCCTAATCGAAAAGTTCACGTAGAGGATTTACTTCCGGGCGGTAATATTGGTCCCGGTAATAGTTTTACCTTTATGCGTGAGAACGGACAGGGAGAGGGTGCAATCACACCGGTAGCTGAAGGGGGTTCTAAACCGCAGTTAGATTTAGATTTAATTGAAAGCACAGTACAGATTGAAACTATTGCCGGTTGGATTAGGGTTACTCGTAAAGCTATGAGTAACATACCGGGCTTTATGTCATTCCTTAACGCAAGGTTGCCTGAAAAATTCAAACGTGTTAAGGATGAACAGTTTCTTTATGGGAATGGGACAACCCCTAACATTAAAGGTATTTTAACAGCAGGTAACTTTGTTGCCTCTACTTATACAACAGCAGTTCCTTTGGTAGAGCGCATAACCGGTGACATCGCAGTTTTAGAAGATACCTACGAACGTGACGCTACAGGTGTTTTAATGCGTCCGATTGATATACTGCCATTCTACGAAAACAAAGCTACAGGATCAGGCGAATATGACCTTCCACGTAATGTAACCTTTGTAAACGGTCAGTTATTTATATCTGGTGTACCGGTTTATATGTCAACAGCAGTACATGCCGGTGATTATGTAGTTGGTGACTGGCAGAACGGCGCACAGGTTCTTACACAAGAGGCTATGCGAATAGAAATTTTCGAGCAGGACGCAGATAACGTTACTAAGAATAAAGTAACTATCCGTATTGAAGGTAATTATGCCTTGCCGGTTTTTGGCCCTGACTATTTCTTGAAAGGCTCAACAGCTGCCGTAGTTACTCCATAATAACTAATTGGTTAGTTAGTGTTTTCATATCTTAGAGCCTCCTTAAATGGGGGCTTTATTATTTATAGATAGAATTGTTTTGTTAGGATGATTTCCATAACTTTACAATAATATGATAGGTATATATAAGGTCACATCACCAATAGGTAGAATTTACATTGGTCAATCTATAGATGTAGAAAAGAGATTGAATTCTTACAAAGCAGGGTGGGGTTATCGGCACTCTATCCGATTAAGGCGTAGTATTGAAAAGCATGGATGGGAGAAACATACGGTTGAAATATTGATAGAGTGCAAACAGATGGATTTAAACTTTTGGGAAGAATATTTTATAAAAGAACACGATTGCTTTGATACACATCATGGTTTAAACTTACGTTCGGGTGGTGATAGTCAATTAAATAGTGTTGAAACAAAAATAAGGATGGGAAACTCTCAAAGGGGGAAGATTATTACCGAAGAAATGAGAAAAAAACTAAGGTTATATAACTTGGGCAAAAGTAGGCCGCAACACGAAAAAGATAAAATTAGTGCAACTATGAAAGGCCTTGTTAAGTCAGAAATACATCTGAAAAATATTAGAAAATCTTTAAAGGAAAGTGAAAAGGCAAAATTAAATGTGAGGAAACTTCATGAAGCCAGAAAAAAGAAAGTCATTGACAGCGCATCAGGTAAAGTATATGATTCAGCAAGGGAGTTGTTTCAAGTAGAAAATACGGGATGTTCATATTCTCACTTAGTATCCATCCTTAATGGCTCCAAAAAAAATAATACAACTTATCAATATTTATAATTAACTTTAACACTATGAAAGTTAAATTAACAAAACACCATGTTTTAGGCGTAGCCGAACAGGTAATAGAGGTTTCAGAAGATCAGGCTAACTACTTAATCCGGGTTGGTGCTGCCAAAGAAGTTAAAAAAGAAAACAAGGTTGATAAGACCAAAACAGAAACTAAGTAATGCCTGTAACAGAGCCAATAACAGTAGCCGAAGCTAAATTATTCATGCGTATTGATTCAGATTATACGTATGATGATACCGTTATCGAATTGCTTATTTCGGCGAACAGGGAGTTCTTAGAAGGCGAATTAGGCTTATCATTAGTTCCTAAAACAAACCTTAAATATAAGTTTACGAAGCCATGTTGTGGGCAATGTGTAAATACATATATACCATACGGCCCGGTTAACAGTATATCGGCAACTTATATATCAGATGGCGGCGCATACGAATTAGTAAATGCCGGGCCTGATGAATATTACCCTTATTATAGGCTAACCAACTCTGTTAACATAACTTATACAGCAGGTGACTGGCGGGGTAATTTCCCAGCGGGGTTAAAGCTGGCGTTATTGATGTTGGTAGCTACTAATTACGAAAACAGGGAAAATTTTGTGGTAGGTGAAACTGTAAATGAGGTAACTCAAAATGCTTTAAATATGGCGTGGAAGTTTAGCCGTAATTTATATTTATGAAAGCCGGTAAACTAAACAGCCGTATTGAATTTTACCATTACACCACGCCTACGGACGGGAGCGGCGGTACATTGCCAGAGGTAAAAACAGTTGACTTGGCAACCAACGCTAATATTAAGCCATTAGGGCAAGATAGGACGGTGCAGGCTAATCAATCTGAACTTATAGGCGGCTATCAGGTATACGTGCGTTACAGGCGGGATTTTACGCCATTAAAGACTATGTTTATAGGCTATAAGGATTTAGAATTATCTATATCATCAATTAGCCAGTCAGACGAAGATAGAGAAATGTGGTTTATCATAGCAATGCGGAATAAATGAAAGGCACAGACGACTTATTGAAGCGGTTAAAGGCGTTGGGGGATGTAGGTCAAGAACTGGCAACGGAAATTGAAGGAACGGCTACCGATGTTGAAATAGATGCCATACGAGCAGCGCCGGTTAGTATAGGACAAAAGATAAGTAAGAAAGCCAGTAACGGCGGCTTGGTTCAACAAATTGAGGTTAACGCTGGTAAAATAGGTGCATATATTGAGTTTGGTACGGGGTCAAGTGCAGCGCAATTAGTACCTACTTTGCCCGATGAATGGCAGGCAATAGCAAGGCAGTTCTTTATTAATGGGCAGGGGACATTAAAGAGCGCACCTTATTTATACCCGGCATGGGTTAGGCATACTACAGGATTTGAACAACGGTTAAAGAAAATAATGGAGAAAGCGGTAAAATGATTATATCGGGTAAGGATTTATTACACGTAATAAACAGAACAATGAAAAATAAAAACAAATCATGTAAGGTTGTAAAAAGCAATGGTTATTTACAATTATCCATGCCAAACGGTGATTTGATACCACAACAAACAGGGTTAGTTATAAACAACGTGATGGGAGCAAATCCCAAAAGTGATGTTGTGTTAATATCTGTGACTTGCAATATAGAAATGACAGTTGACGAGTTTTTTGCAATAGTTTAAATGAAAGACGCAACCACCCAACTTCGCACGTACTACTATAACACATTGCAAGGCATTGTAATTGACGGCTTTGAAATCCCTGTGTATAGCGACGAAGTAAATGATAGTGTTGCCCCTTATACCCGTAATGAACCGCCCAAATATTACATTATCATTTCCAATCAGAATAGCGCAGACGAAAGCGCAAAATGCAACTTCGCCGAACGTCATACGATACAGGTTAATAGTTACACCATATTCCCAGTAAGTAACGGCGGCTATTCAATTGCAGAGGCGATAAACGAAGAGGTGAAAGAGCGTATTTTACTAAACACATCTGGTAATTTCGAGCTACAGGATTATTCTGTTTATCGTTCCCGCATTGATTTATCGAGCAATATATCAGAAAAAACAAAGACACAAAATATATACAGAAGATTTACTATATTTAACCATTCAATAGCAGAAAAATAAAATCATGGCAAATACACCAGTAAACGGTACACAGTACCTATTAAGCACTAAAACAGGCCCGGTTGTAGAAGGCGAACCAACATGGGTAACTTCGGTTTGTTTAAACAGCGTGACGCTTGACACTACAGGCGATGATATTGACACCTCGTCTAAATGTACAGGCGACTGGACTTCAACATTAAACGGCCGAAAAGGCTGGTCTTTAGGCGCTGAAGCCCAAATTATACCGGGCACACCAGATACTGGTACGGTATCGTTTAATCATTACTTTGCGTTATGGAAAGCGGGAACGGCGTTTGATGCAATGATAGCAAAAGGCCCATTAGCGGAGGATATTATCGTTCGTGGTACTGTACGTATAACTTCATTGCCTGCATCGTTCCCCGATAATGATGTGGCAACCTGGACAATGACTTTAACAGGTCAGGGCGAACCAGTAAACACAGTAGAGGCATAATATGAATAACAATGCTGAATTAATAGTTAATGGCGACGTTATCGGCTTAACCTTTGGTATGATTGCGTCTGAAGAATTTGTCAGGGCGCAATTAGAACGGGGTTATACCGAAGAATCCGCAAAATCAGCTAATAATTTGTTAATGATATGCGATGCGATGTACGCTGGGGCTTGCAATTATGCCATGTTAAAACGCAAGCCGAATCCGGACTATGAAACGTTTGTAAACGCTATTGATGATTTATATTCAAGCGATGAAGGTGTTGTTCAATTAAACAAAGCATGTGGGGTTTGGCAAGAAAGCAAATTTGGTAAATCACTGGGTATAATTAACGAGAATATAAAAAAAAAGTTAGACGAGTTAAACCAAAGACCATCGACTGGGCAGCAATCCGACAATTTGCATATAGTCGATTAGGGTTAACAGTTCATCAGTACGCAGAAGTAAGCCCATACGACTTTGAAATAATGTCACAGGGTTATTACAATGTTGTAAAAGAGAACCAAAACGCTGAATGGTACAGGACGAGGGAAATTTGCTGGTTAATATACCGGGCTAATTCAGATCCAAAAACAGCGGTAAAAACACGTGAAGAGTTTATGCCAATCGGTCAAAAGCCAGTGGTAAAAAGAAAGATAAATACTAAAAAGCTACAACAATTAGCAGCGGAAATAAACGCCAAACTAAATAACAAATAATGGCAGATGTAACCCTAACCGCAGAACTCCGAGCCAATATAGACGGTTACGAAAAGAATATTAAGTCTGCCGTAAAGAGCACCGTTGATGGTAGCAAGCAAATAGATGCTGCTATAGGTAAGGCTAATCAATCTATTAAGGGTATCAATCCCGCTTCTAATTCCGCAGCGTTCGCATTAACCAATTTAGGCAGGGTTGCACAGGATGCCCCGTTTGGTTTTATTGGTATACAGAATAACTTAAATCCTTTATTAGAATCATTCCAAAGACTAAAAGAACAAAGCGGATCAACCGGAGCTGCGTTAAAGGCTTTAGGTGGATCACTAATTGGCCCTGCTGGTTTGGGCTTAGCTTTGTCGCTTGTGTCATCTGCAATTGTGTTATATACACAATATCAGCAACGTGCAAATGCGGCGCTAAACAATACCAAAAAATCTACAGACGATTATGTAGCCACTTTAGATAACGTTCGTCAGGCACAACTAAAAGGCGAACAATCGGCAGCGCAGGAAACAACACGCTTAGCCATATTATACAACGCTACTCAAAATACTACCTTATCGCTTAAACAACGTGGTGCTGCTTATGATGAACTGTCAACTAAATACCCTAAATTCTTTTCTAATACAGCAAAAGAACAAACATTATTAGGGCAAAATACAGAGGCTTATTATAAACTATCTTCTGCAATATTATCAGCCGCTTATGCCAAGGCTTATGAAGATAAAATAGGGCAAAATACTAACAGGGTATTAGAGGACAGGCAGAAGTTAATTGATTTAACCATAGCCGAAACAAAGGCAAGAGCGGCTGTCAATAGGCTTGAAGCGTCTGCTAAAGACAATACTAACTATGGAGGCCAGGGTTCAGCAGTAGGGGATTCACAATTTATACAGCAAGCGCAAGAGAATTTAAATAAGGTATTATCTGCAAAGGAAAATATATTAATAGATATAGGTATTCTCTCCAAACGTAACGATGATTTAGCACGTGCAGCAACCACAGCCGAATCAGACGCTAACTTTAAAACTAACGGGCAGTTAGATGATAAGATAGCAAAAACCAAACAGCTAAGATTAGAAAGGCAGCAATTAGAAGAATTAGGCGCTACAGACTTTTCGGCAAGGTCAGGCATAATTGATCGTAACGGCGCTCCCGTAGTAAAAAGCAATATAACAAATACAACCGAACTGGTTGGGGCAAGCAAAATATTAGCTGACTATACCGCTCAATATGGCAAGTTAATAGATCAGAAAGCAATATTCTTATCCCAGCAGGAAATTGAAAAGAATAATTTAGGCATTGTAAATAACTTATTCGGGCAAGGATTAACCGGGGCATTCGAATCAGCCATACAAGGTACTCAATCCTTTGTCGGCGCAATGGGGCAATTCTTAGGGCAATTAATCAGCAAATTAGTTGCGGCGGCACTTGCGGCGGCGGCTTTATCTGCATTATTGTCATTTACTGGCGTGGGTGGATTGTTAGGTATATCTTCCGGCGCTTCAGGCTTCGGTTCGCTATTTAAGGGACTATCAGGGCTTAATTTCTTAGCAGATGGTGGTATAGCATCCAAGCCAACTTTGGCAATGATAGGAGAGGGTAAAGAGCCTGAAATAGTAGCACCCTTAAGCAAGTTTGATGCAATGGTAGACAACAGGGCAGGAATGGGCGGTGCAATGACGGTAACACATAAAATAGTAGGCTCTGATTTACTATTAGTAATCGACCGGGCTAATAAATCGAAAGGGCGTACCAGCTAATGTTTGTTACATTATATAGTTTCGCACAATCGGGTAATCTATACAGCGTTTATTACGATACGGATAACCCTACCTATATTAATTATAATTTAATAGGCACTTATGTTGGTACATTGCCACCTCCAACGGCCGGTACACAAGTAGGCGCTCCGTATTGTTTAGGTACTGATAAGTACGTTTACAAAGCGCAAATAGCTATCCCTTATGCTAATTATACGCTTGAATTAAACTCACCATATTGCGGATATACACCTCCAGCATGCGACATTGTAGAGGTTAGCTACTCTGTAACCGATGAAACTGACATAGTCGCTAATAACGGCTCTGTAAATATGTTTGCGGTGTCCTCATTTGGGGGCATTATTTATTATTTATTCAATGCTGATTTATCGGTTGATTTATCCAATACAACCGGTTATTTTACTAACCTTGCGCCTGATACGTATACGATAAAAGCGCAGGATTTAAACGGGTGTTCTGTACAGGAAACTGCCATTGTTTCTCCATTTGATAATACTAAAACACATTATAAGTACCGGCTATTAACGCCTAACATTGACGGTACTATAACATGGGAGTGTAGGCTATTAGATATGCGCAATAACTATTTAATAGCTGATTATCCTATTGACTTAAAAGGAGGTGAAACCCCTATTTACATATCGCAAAAGCTAAATGAGGAAGATAAAACAAGTGCCTTCGCTGTAAAAACAGTTGACATACAATTACATTACGACCAAACATTTGCCACTGATGAATTTAATTTAGCGCAAGAGCGGCAATGGAAGTGTGAATTGTATAAAAATGGCGTATTAGAGTTTCAAGGTTGGATATTACCCGATCAAACGCAGGATTATTATCAGGATGCACCCTATTCTTACACATTGCAGGCTACAGACGGTATTCCATCGTTAAAAGGTAATTCATGGGGTGACGGTTCAGGGGGAAATGGTTATAGCGCTTCCCAAATACCCCAATACGGCTTAACCGAGTATATGAGGCTGATTAAGCAATGTTTAGACCAATTGGGGTACAACTACGGGGATGTTATAATAGCTTCCTCCCTACGCTTTAATAACACCTACAACGCCAATATATGGAGAAACATGGCAACGTGGTCTGATATATTATATTCAAGCGAAGGCGAGCCAATTAAAACATACGATGCGCTGGAGAAATTAGTTAAAGGTATGCGACTTTGTTTACTCCAACACCGGGATAAGTTTGTATTGTGTAACTGGAATGACTTATCTTATTTAGGCAACGGATTAAAGTTAGATGAATATATCAAGTCATTTTATGAATTAGACCTATATTTTTCAGGCACGGGATCTATTAACCAAATAGGCATAGGCAATCAAGTTGAGCAGCCGGTATTAAATCAGGTAGGGTTTGACTGGCCTATTAAACCTACCAATCCAGTTCAGCCATTGAATTATGATAAGGCCTACAATATAAAGGGGAAGGTTGACTTTGATTTATTGGCTTTATTGTATACTAATCCTTCATTTGAGGTAGGAGCGGTTGAGGGGGAATTACCTATTAATTGGGGTGTTCATGGATCTACACTTAATGCATATCTACATAACACACTGGAAGCCTATGAAGGCGAATGGGTATTTAGATTGCAATGGATAAATGAACTTTCATTACAATATGTAGAATTACTTGATGCAGGGTATTATATTGACCAGCCTAACAAGGTTGCAAATATATCAATAAAATGGAGAGAGGGTAACCACCCTCCGTTGCCTGACGATGATAATATAACAATAGCGTACAGAGTAATATTTAAAGTACAGTCAAGTGGAAACGTATATATATTTGCAGAGGGCGCTAATTTCGAGGACGGTATACCGAAATGGATTCCATATACAGCTTCCATATTTTCGAATAGTAAACAAAGAGTTACTGACTATATTGCATGGAATAGCTACTCACAATCAACAACGGCTTTCCCTGAGGATGGATTAGGCTATTTAAATGTATGGCTAAATGCTCCACAAAATTTAAACCCTAATAATGACTTTACGGGTGTAGGGATGAATATGATAATTGACTATGATATATTTGAGTTATCTATCAACGACGCCAATGAAGCCTACTCTAAACAAACAGGCGAAACGCATTCGGTTAATTCCATTAATGGCATACCGCAAGCCAATACAAAGGAACTTAGTTTAGACTTCTTTACCTATCCTAATAACAAACGTATAGCCGGTAATATATTTACGCAATTGCCATACATAGACGGCTTAGTGCAAAACAAATGGAACTACGCATTAAAAACGCTTGACTCGCAGGATAGGTTACCCGCAGCAATAGTTCGTTCCATAGCCCGCAATTACGGTAGGCCAATGTATATTTATGAAGGCGACTTTAAATCTGATTATGTGCAGTTTTATAGTATGTTTAAATTACGCTTTTACGAGAATAAAATATTCATGCCTATGAGTTTAGAGTTAGATTGCCGTATGGGTATTGGAAAGCTAACTTTATATGAAGTGAGTGACGAAGATATACAGGCACAATACACCTATCGTGCTATCTATGAAAAATCGGCACGAAAGAATGTAAATAATTAATTATATTAGCGTCATAATGGCAAACGAAGTTATAAAGGGTAATGATCTGATTTTATACACTGTAATTAACGGTGTTAATAAGGCCATTTGCACGACTAAGGATTGCAAACTAAATATATCAGGCGACTTACTGCCAACTACAACAAAAGACGGTGGCAAAGGCAGCAGATATGAATATAGCGGTAAATATAATTATAGCCTATCAGTAAGCGGGTTAACTTCATTCATTGATGTAACGCCCTTAGACGCTACATTTCAAGGTTCATCGGTAGAAAGCGTTACGCCTTATTTAGATGCAGCCAGTCAATTCAAAATAAACGGTGTTGTAATAGATGACTTATACGGTACGGGTACAACGCCTGTAATGGCAGGCGTATATGGCCTACCATATTCCATTGAGTTTATTATCCAAAATGCAAGTTCAGAGCCTAATGGTATTTTAGTAGGCATTGTTACAAAGAACGGCGAAATTATATATCGTTCTTCTTTGCCAATGACACCCGTAGCAACTTTTGTAAAATCGGGCGTCATACAGCCGGGCGCAAGCTATGAATATAGTTGGTATACTACCGTTGGAGCAGCGCCAACCAATATTGATATTCCTGATACTAATACAGAATTTAGTACACACGCTATAAATGTTCAGGAATTTCAGCAGGCAGTTTTAGAAAGCCGAAAATTACAGTTTTTGTTTAGCTCTAACGATGTTGAATATAGAGGAACGGTGTTAGTACCAACTATTGATATGGATAGCCCTGATAACGCCGTATCATCATTTAACACGACATTACAGGGCGATGGGGATCTGATACCTACTTTTACAAATGGTGATATTCCTTTACCGACTAATACAGTAATTATTTATGACCAGTTTGGCGCTATAGTAGCAATTATACCGGCACCGGGGTCATATAATGTTTTAAGATTTGATACTTTAGATTGCAGGGGTTACGCTAATCCTGATTTAATAATTATGCCAGCATGATAACAGTTGACGCAAGAATTTTAGAAAACAGTTATACATCGGCTGAATGGGTAGCAAGCAATCCAATATTGCCTGATAGGGTATTAGGATATGATACTACTGTATTGCGTTATAAAATGGGGGATGGTGTTACCGCTTGGAACTCCTTGCCTTTTTGGAATCCGTCTTTAAATTTAGCCCCTGTTAAACATACTTATGCTTCAGGTTCTGCTATATCGCAATTCATTGCATTACCCGCAGGATTCCCTGAATCAGCCGACCTCATTTACTGGGAAGCCGGACAGCGTTTCTATCCGGCTATAACACAGGTATTTTCAGGCAGCACGTTAACAGGATGGAATATTGTCCTAAATGATGACGGAAGCGGGACTGGTATTACTGGTGTTGCAGGGGTTGTTTGGGTGAAGCCGTAAAATCAAAGCTGCTTATCGCTTATATTCAGACCACCTCTTAACAGATAGTGAGTTATTTACATGATCTCTAATTTCATTTAATATAAATTCAGGTATAGGAACTTCGTTTTCTGATACATTACTGTCACGCTTCGAAAGTCTATCATAGCGAGTTAGCACCTCAAAATTTATATGCCTTTTAGATGCCTTCACTTGCTGGGTATACCCATTTAAGATGAAAGTTATATTTTCAAAATTTTCAAACATCATAAATGACCATGTTGTTTTTAATAAACCATCCTCGGATAATTGTTCTTTGTAGTAATTCATATTAATTCTAATTGTTTATGTTCAATTTCATATCTTAAATAATGATCTGGTGCATGGTGTAGGCATATCCAAGCTTCACACACTGCCTTTCCAACATACCGACGCATCTTGTTCGCTCTTTCCTTTTGATATTTTCGGTTAGCTGTCATCTTTCCTTATTGGTGTTAAGCCTGTTGAGGCGGGTTAAAAAATTCTAAAGCATCTTCAGGCCACCACCAATTATTAACCTCGTAGGCATCCCCGTAAATTCGGGTTATTTTCCCATCTACACTTAAATCCATATCCATAACGTGTGATATATATTTAGTGCTTGGAAACCAATTAGTTTTAACCTTATCGCCAATTTTAAATTTATTCTCTTTCATAATCTTTCTTATATTTTATCGGTGGTGGTGAGGGCTTGTAAGTTTTCAGGCTCATCTATTAATTCAGTCCAAGCATATACATTATAACTTGTATGCCACTTATTTAATGGCTTACTGAAATAGGCTACCTTCCTGAACGCACTATATCTATCCCATCCGCAAAATACCAAGTATTCACCACTTTTTTTTGGCAGCAAGTGGGGGCCGCTCCATTCTCCGTTCGTTTTCATTTGGCTGGGGTTAGGTTAATGAACTCTGTTAATATTTTTATAAGTTCTTTTGCTTGCGGGGTATTAATCAACACACAGTCATCATATTTCCTAATATATATATCACCATCATCATATTGAATACTTGCCACAGACAATCCTCTGTCTTTTATATCTGTTTCTTCCATTGTAGATAATATTAACCGTTGTATTCAGGTAAATTACTAAACTCTTCTTCGGTCATAAACACAATGCTGATTTTGTATTCTACATTCTCTCTGTCAGACGGTTCAATATCGCCTAAGTCCATTTCAATATGTTCTGATACCTCACGCATGCTTGCTAAATACAACCCGCCCAAATCAGCGTTATCGCTAAGGCAGTAGTACATATCCTTTTCGTTTTCCATCTTCTTACTTTTCTATTGATTTGTTAAAACTTAATGCCTTGACGTTTACAAAATGAGTTAGCCGAGTGCTTTGTATAATATCTGATAAAATCAATTGCACTTTCATGTGAATCGAATGAAGCTGTTTCAGAGGCAAAAGAATCATCACTATCTTCTAAAGTACCAATTGCTAATATGTTCACCAGTTCAGTACCGTTACTATCCCTGTCACGATATAGCAACACATCTGGAAATTGGCTTTCTGTTTCAATTATTTTAAAGTTCATATCTTATTTTCTATTTCGGTTAAAGGGTTAAGCTTATTGGTTAATATTTCAGATAAACGATTGTGTAAAGCAGTAGCCCGTTCAATCAATTTAGCATTATTGCCACAAGTTGAAGTGCCATATATTTTCATACGTGATTTAATGCGTTCATCTTTGCTAAATATCCATGTTTCATATTGGTAGTATTCACCAAACCACTCGTTATAATATATAATAGCACTGCTAACCCTTACCTTGTCGGTTATTATTGTACTCGCTATATTCACGTTCATCTTCTAAATTTTTTTGTTGTTAAATGAGAGGGGTGAGCAATTCAGGGTTTTGGTAGATGTTGCCGATGACTTCTAAATAGTCCGATTTATAGTCGCCTAATTGCCACGACAACTTATTTGGGTTTTTAAGCACAAAACAGCCTTTCTCGTAAGCAACAGTGTCGATTAGTTCACCTTCATCAATGCTGTATGATTTAACAATATCACCCTCATAAATTTCAACACTATGTTTATCTTTAAGGCCGGTGAATTGCATAACATTGTATGTATCCCTGCATATCATTTCGTTAAAATCCCCAAGTGCGTGTACGAATGGGTGCATAACATTATTGGTGTGATGCCACGCTCTAAACTTTATTTCTCTTTTCATATTACTTAATTATTAGTGTTAGTTAAAATCTACTTACAAGTGGTTCAATATCTTCATTTAAGACATTTTTAATTATCTGCCACGCCTGCATAATATCTCTATCAGCACTTGTTAGTTTATTTTCGCTATCTAAGAAACGAGCCGCTAATCTTAATGCGTTCTCTATATCCTTAGCTTGATCCTTAATAGTTATTGAAAAATCAGATTGTCTTTCACCTGTTTTTAAATCAACGTTAGCGTTTGAATTAGGGTAAAAGTTGAAAAAGAAATAGGGTAATATTTTCTCCCAATCTTCACCGTAGTCGACTAATCCAGTATCTTTAAACGATAGATTAGTTTCTGTTTTTTGTTGATTATCTGCCAATAGCAACCTCAGGCAAAATACCTGAGCTCTTTTTAAATCTTCTCTTAGCTTTTGGTTTTCTTTAACAAGGTTGCGTGGTTAGGTGGGGTTGTTTTTTCATTTTATATTTTCTAATCTGTTAATTTTACTTTTCAAAAACTTGTTTTCACGTTCAAGTAAGGTTACTCTGTCTGAAACATCCGACACCTTTTTAACAAGCATTTTAATTGTGTTTAAAAGCTCGTCATAAAATTCTTCTTGTGCCTCATTCATCAGTACGCTCCCCCATTTTTAATGTTACTGATTTTAGCTTTTGCTATTATTGCCCACACTAAATGCCACCTGTGCGCATTTTCCATATCATTCTTTTTAATAGCTTTTTTCTCTAATTCAATGGCTGTATCTGCCATTTTGGATAATTGGCGGTATGTCATGGCTTATGAATTTGCTTGTATGTAATCTAATATAACTTCGTCTAAATTTTCTTGCAGGTAAGAATATGTATTCCAATTGTAGTCATAGCTAAAGAAATTGGTTTCCACATGGTTCAACAATGCTTCTTCACTAATCTGCATAGTCACATTGTTTTCGCCTTCATGCGCTTCGTCCCAGTACTGAACCGTAAATACACCTTTTTTCTCTGTGATGTTCAGGATGTCAATTTGTGCTGTTTTCATGGTTAAAATTTGTTTTGGCCTCCGTTAGATAATATAAAAAACAATACAGCGATTAATACAATTGATGCTGTGATGACGAATGTTTTTGAGAATTGTAATTTTAGTAGCTTTTCCATTTTGTTTGTGTTTGATGATGTAAAGATAAGTTACATATTCGTAACATCCAAATAAATAATGAATTATTTTTTCTTTACCCAGTTATCCGGCTTTACATAGCCAAATGAGGCGAATATTTTGTTATACATATCGCTGCTTAAAGCGCCATTATTATGTCTGTGCTTTAATACACGGCTTCCTTTAATGTCTTTAAATTCAGCAGTTGCGCTGATTTTTTTGAATAGTTCTGTTGTGGTCATGTCAAAATAATTTACTTTGTATTTTTCTTTCTACTGTTATAATTGTGTCATTATGCCACCCACCGTGAGCGACAATTAATATTTCTACTATTTCAAATCCGTATTTTTTACCAATACCACCGCTGTTCCACCCGCATGTAATAACAACCCCGCCCGTTTTTACTATACGCCCTATCTCTGATTTTTGATTACTCCAGTAACTTGCCTGTGTAGTTTGCATGTTAACAGTTTTACCTAATGATTTATAACACTCGCTTACTTGCCGAGGGCTATATGGAGGGTCATATAAAACTAAATCAACATGTGCGTCATGGTGTATATGCAGAAAGTCAATTGCATCCATACAATACTGTGTTTTATATTCAGGGTTTAGGTCGTTGCATATTTGCGCTATACGGTTCTTATTTGCGAAAGGGTCAATGCTGTATTGATCCTGTTTTATATATCGGTTTATAAGTTCGCCTATAGGCTTAATACCAAATGTGTTGCTGTTGGGCATTGCCCATGAACGGTTAATTATCACAGCGACCAAACCTTTCTATAGCTTTCGCTATCTTTTTATCTGATATCTGAAACTTTATTGAATTATCATAAAACCTATCACGTTGTGATTTAGACAAAATAGTGTCAAGGAAATCATTCCATTCACCGTATTTTATTTTAATAAAAGGGTCACTAAAAGGATCTGCACTTGTTAAGGTGCTTCTGCTTTCATCTATTATGTAGGATTTAGTTTTCATAATCTTTTCTTCTCGTTACACCAAAGATACAACACATATTTCACACTTGCAACATTTATTTTATTTTATTTTTCGCTCTCTTATATTTATCTTTAATGCCAATGAGAAAGACATTATTCCTACTCCTTTTCCTACCGATATTTGCAGCAGCACAGCAAGTGCCAGACAGTCGGGATACAGTACCGGGAACATCATCGCCCATAGTACCACAATTCAGGTATAATAGCTACAATGGTTATAGAACCACTTATATTTATAACCCTATACTGGGCAAGTATGATTTGTTATTAACGTCAAAGTATGGCAGGGGTATGTTTGAAAGCCTATCCAACAAAACAAATACCATATCGGGAAGCACTACTTCATACCCAAGTGTAAAAGCTGTACAGGATGCTTTATCATTTAAAGCAGACACCTCTTTAGTTAATACTAAAAGCGGGATTTCTTCCCAGTACACTACGATACCGGGACAGAAAAGAAAATACAGTCAAACACCGTATACTACCACAGGGAACTTTATGACCGTTAATTCTGCATTTACTACAGGTGATATAACTGGATGGACAGCAGCAAATTTAACGGATGCCTCCGCAAACCCATTATATAGCGTTGTTTCTATGTCAGGTAAAAACTGGGTTCGCATAGATAACGGGACAGCAGGTGCTACAGGAAATACAGGAACATTAACCGCAACTATATCTGTCCCGGCAGAAAGTAGAAACTCCGTATTAGAAATATCTTTTTTAATAGGTGGCTTGTTTAATCAGGTTAATGTTAATAATGAAGAATTTACAAGCCTTTACTATAATATAGACCCTGCTAAACCTGAAAGAGTTTATTACTATTTCAACCCAAACGGGGCATCTACATTTAATATTAAATTTTCACGTGCTTATGCCAACGCTTTAGTAACAGGTGCATATACCTATATAACAGAGTTGTTAGTTAAAGAGGCATCATATACTAATATAGACATAGCTAAAGGTATTCCGGCAACTGGTGGAACGATACAGGTTGCAAGATGGATAAACAGTTGGGATGAAGCTAAACAGGAGAAAATAATAAGCAATAGTAGAAAATTAGGAGGGCTTGTAAGACTGTGGCTTTCAGCGGATATGTTCGCAGCCTATACAATTAAAAATAGCCCAACAAAAAGAACGAGTGTTCCAAACGGGAATTTAACAAGTCAATATGTAGCAAGAACAACCGCAAATGTGCCTAATGGATTAGACCCTTCCAAAACTTATAAAATGGATTGGATATTTAAAAAGTTGCGGGAATACGGCTTAAAGGTTCACGTATTATTAGGCGCTGGTTTTGGCGACGGTATTGGAAACCCAAGTTCAACACTAAGCACACAGGGTACTTATGAGTTTTTGGATACAGATACAGATGTACAAAATGGGTTTCTATCCTTGTTTACTACAGTAGTTAATAGGTATAAAACTTATGAAAATATAATAGGATGGGAAATAGGGGATGAAGGTTATCCAACATGGTCTTATGATTATTCAGGGGTTAGTAAAGTAACGGGTACTGCATATCATCACGGTGTTATGTTTGCAGGTTATAAAGTATTTGAACGATTGGCTTATACTGCAATTAAAACAGCAGACCCGCTTAGACCAGTAATATTAAATACGGGCGGTGTCCAATATCAAGTTGGTCAAGGGTTTTTTAATGACAATACTATTTGCGATTGGTATTGCCCATCCGTTTATCCGGGTGCTTTTAGTGTAACCCCTGCTTTAATTACGGGCGGCAACACATTTCAGCCAGCACAGGGTTATTCGCAACTATTAACAGGTGTATCTAATAACCAAAGTGTTATTGTATACAAGCCTACAGGTGTAACATTACCAACTGGATTAACAGATGGGCAGCGTTATTATTTCGTTTCATTAAATGCCTTTAATTTTAAGCTTTCATTAACTCCCGGAGGATCTGCAATTTCAGTAAGCGGTGGTAGCGGTGAATTTTGGCTTTATATGGATACAGAAGCGGGTGCTGGTCTTTCTGATTACGCTATCAGGCAGGCGACATACAACCCTAAGTTTACTTATTTTTCTGAATATGGTGCATCTATTTTACCTTTTCCAAAATTTTTATATAGAGATGATGCTGTAAATTCACAAATATTAATCGGATTATATAAACGCCTATCTAAATTTGGTTCAGCTTCAGCCATCGCCTTTGTTGAGCCTGATTTATATTTTAATGAAACTACTGGTGTGTTTAATGAGAGTGGAAAAAACCTAATATCTTTTTCCTCGCAAGGAGTAAATTGGTTAGGCTATTCGCCAAACTTAAACACAAGTACGCCAATTAATGACATTAACGGAACTGAAAAAGCTACCCTATTTAAGTCAGGCACATTTACAAGCGGCTCACTTGCAAAGTTTGATGCCAGTGGAAATATAATAGCAGCAACCCCAGGTGCGGACTATATTAATAATACTTTAGGTGATGCAAGGTATTTACAACTTTCAGGCGGAACGCTTACAGGGGGCATAACTGGCACTACAGCTAATTTTAGCGGACAGGTTGCCGGGCAAACGTTTGTTAATTCATCTTATGGAGGTACCTTAATTGCCGGTGATGCTTCATTTGGCAACGTTAAGGTATCAGCAATTAATAGCGGCCCGTTTATAGGAGCAACAAGCTATAGAAACGGTGTGCCGGAATTTCAATGGGGTAGTAATGCAGGCGGCACGGCTATCACAAATAACTATTGGAACGGATCTTCATGGGCTAATCTATATGCTATCAATTCAAGTGGTGCTAACTTTACTGTACCTGTTACGGCTACTGCGTTCAATGGCAATGCAACGAGTGCAACAAACGCTACTACAGTTACTAACGGACTTTACAATACTGGCAGCTATAGCAACCCATCATGGATAACATCTTTAGCCTACTCTAAATTAACAGGCGCACCAACAGCAGTAAGTGCATTTACTAATGATGCTGGCTATTTAACTAATATAACTGGGTTAGACCTTACTACTTCGCAAACTATATCCAGCGGTGTTAAAACGTTTGCCGTAAGCCCTATTGTACCAACACCAACAACATCGACACAAGCGGCTAATAAAGGATATGTGGATGCAAACATTCCGGCTATAACGCAAGTAAACTCCGCTACACTTGCAACCGGTTCATCTGTTATAACCTCTTATGCAGTAACAACAACCGGTACATTCAGCATAGGCGGTTACGTTAATATAAACGCTATAACACTGGGTTCAAGTTCAGGGATAAAATACTTAATCAGTTATACAGATTTAAACGGTGTAGGACAATCGGTTGATTTTTACGCTCCCGGCACAACCAGTTCAACATTAAGTACCGCAATAGACCATCCATTTCAGCCCATTGTTTTACGGGCGCAGGGAGGTACAAATATCATAGTAGCAACAAATAATGTAGGGGGTATACCTACATTTATTTCATATAACGCAGGAGTAATCATAACTAAATATTAAAAATAATGGAAAACAGACAATTAAAACTCAACATCTTTTCAGCTATCTTTTCAGTAGTATTAAAGCCTTTAATCAAAGCTGCAAAAGATCAATTTAAAGAACATGCCTTAGAATGTGTCGTTCAGATAATCACCGATTTATTTGATAAGGACGAGGAAGATACTAAGTTAGTTCCTGATTGCGGCGCAGGCAACCACTGGGACGGAAGCAAATGCATTCCTAATGATCCGCTTCCTCCAGATCCAACACACCCATAAAATGAGGCGAGTGTACATTATAATTCTTTGCCATTTATATCCGGCCTATATCGTTTTGCACATGATGTTTGGCAATTGGAGTAGATTAAGTCAGGTGGTTTTTAATATAGTACCTATCGCCGTATTTGGTAGCCTGTTTAAAATATGGGCTACCACTTCGCATATTAAACTGGACAAAATTGAAGCACTCAGCATAAAGTATCTGTCCTTTATGATAAGCATCATATTTTTTTACTACATACTTTGCATTTTTTCTTCGCCTTATTGGATATATAATCATAATATACAGGCATCAATATTTGTTTCCGCTACTTTGTTATTCTATATTTATGCAATGTATGAACAATGATAATATAACATCCATGCTCTATAATTTTTGGCTTATCATCAGCGGCATATTTGGGGCATTAAATTTGCGGTCAATTATATTATACTCAAAAGAACGAAATAAATTAACCAGTGAAATAAATGCAAAGGATACCAAAATAATCATGCTCGAAGCAAAAATACTATATTTAGAAACTCAACTTGGTTATGACAATAGTGGAAACAGAGATACAAAATAAGTTCATAAAGGGGCTTACATGGAAGCTACTTGGCTCTATATTAGTAGGAGTAATTAGTATTACTACGTCTATTATAATGGGATTTAACTCGCTTAAAAGCGAAGTGACCGAAATAAAAGGCGATGTTAAGAGTATGCGATATGAGTTTAGATCCGCTATTGACAGCGTTAAATATAAGCAGCAGCTAAGAGGCGTAGAAACGGATGCCAAGTTTGAGCGCATTGACGACAAACTGAATAGAATAGAGGGCAACACCAATCATAACTAAGCCCATATCATTTTCAATACCTCCAAACTCTTAAATATTAGTATTACGTCCGATTTAGTATAATGTATTAAGTGACTATATAAATAATCTTCTACCGCTTTTATGTCCTCGACGCAGTTAACTCCGTCTAATATGTCGGACACTTCATTGAATGTGTATGCTTTCATAAAGTAAATATAAATAGATGGATTGTCATTTTACTACACAGATTGGTATACAAATAAACCCCACCCGATAAAGTCGGAATGGGGTTGAAGATTAGGAATAACCACAGACCTAATCAGCTTTTTTAAGCGGCTTAAGCAAAGGTTTATATTGACAAAAGTCTGATTTACCTATCCACACCACCCAGCTTACGTCCATTGTAGGCGATCCTTTTTCACCATTTATACGGGTATGCTCCATAAAGTCTGGTCGCCATGTAAGCGGCAAAATATAAGCTGGCTTGCTTTTCATAAATAGTTCATATCTACTTTTTGCATGCCAATATTGTGTTTTTAGTAGCATGCAAACGATTGGAGCAACCTTTAAGGATTCTGTTATAAATTGTTCAGCTAAATTAAATGGCGGGTTTGTAATAACTGCATCAAATATACCTCGTTTGGGATCTTTTGGGAAAGAATGTTCAAAGAAGTCTAACACATTACCATAATCAGTTTTAACATCTGAACTATAAACATTATGTCCATACTTTTTTATAACTTCCGATATAAACCCTTCTCCACATGCGGGTTCCCATATACGCTTGCACTCATCTTTAGTAAAGTAAAAAGTTAAATCATTGTGGAGAAAATTCATTAAAGCTTTTGTGGCTTCTTTTGGAGTAGGATAGTGATCTAATTCTTTACGATTGCTTTGATCGCCGCCGCCTACTATGGCTACTGCTTTATTATTCATTCTTGTGGTTATTTATCACCGGCACTATTGCCAGTTCACAATTATAAACAACCTATTTTATATTCACAAATTTATTTTTATATTTGACTATGACGCCCATAAGCTACCGAGAGTACCGCCGCCAACGCCGTACAGGCAACTGGTTAATAGCTATAATTGCGGTTATACTCTTGATTGTTGGTATTTTGGTGGCATTTTATTATGATAAATAAAATTATTATATTTACATAAATAAACTAAGCGAATGAAAATTAAAGCAAAGTTCAAAGGCTCAAATAGTTTGGGCTATGAAAACGGTGAAAATTACAAATTAGAATTTACAGTCAAAGATAACGCAGTTTGGATTATGCGTGAAAATATGACTGGGCTATGTAAATACGATAGCCTCAAAGCCTTTCTAAATAACTGGCAGGTATTCTAAAATGATTAGCCGTTACATTAACTTGATAACGGCTTTTTAATGAATAAAGACAAGCTATTTACGACACTCCGAGAAATGAACCGGGGTAAACTATCACAGAAACAAGTGGATAGCATTAACGCCATTTTAGATAGCTGTGAAAAGCATTTAATATCAGATACCCGACACATCGCTTACATATTGGCAACGGCTCAACATGAAAGCGGATTAACACCTATTGAGGAACACGGTAAAGGCGCAGGGTTGCCTTATGGTAAGATGTTGGATATAGGCAAAGGCCCAAACAAAAGAGTGGCTTACACAACGCCTAATAAGCTGTATTACGGTCGTGGATTTGTTCAGATAACTTGGAAGTCAAATTATGCAGCTTTTGCACGACTATTAGGAGTTGATTTAGTTAATAGACCTGAACTGGCATTGCAAACAGATATAGCTGCGGAAATTATCGTTATAGGTATGCAAAAAGGAATGTTTACCGGCATCCGTTTAATTGATGCTTTTAACAAATTAGAAACAGATCCTATCGAAGCAAGAGAAATAGTAAACGGGCATGATAAGGCTGCTTTAATAGCTGGTTATTATAACAAAATATGGGCATCATTACAATAAATTATGAAATCAATAATAGATTTTCTTCATTCCACTAAAACCCAGGCTTATTTAGCTTTCACTATCCTTATAGGTGGGGGGTTAATTATTGTATTTGGCAAAGTATCGGAAACTGTTGATAATCGCCTGTTCGATTTAATGTTTCTTATTGGTACGTTTTATTTTGGTTCTTCAAAGTCATCTGCAAGTAAAGACGACGCTATTGCCACAATGGCAACTAACGCCTCCAACAATCCTACCATTCAGAATGCGGACAATGTTCAGATAGATCAAACAAAGGGATAATCTCCACCTCATAAAAACAGAAGTAAAATTCCATAGACCCCAACTGGACTAAGCACTTTTTTGTGCCTGTGTCTAAAACTTTTCCTGTCATTCCATAGTAAATACAGTCGCCATAAGTAACATGCACCATATCGCCTATCTTGATGACAGGACGGTTGATGTAGCGTTTCATGGGGATGGTCATTTGATCTCACTATGCTCAATTATAGGATTAAACGTATCCTTATGCACCCACTTACAATAGCCAGCGATTAACCCGCCTAATAAGATGACAGCAAGTCCAAGTTGCTTTAACGTTCTTTTGTTTTTAGTTTTCATAATAATTCAGGATTTTGATATATGTTTCCGATGACTTCAAATACAATTTCATGATTTCCAAAAATAGGTTCGCCGTCTTGATACATTTGGTTATTCCCACGAACATTTAGCCAAATTGTATCGTGCCACCTAACTCTGAATTGAGCGCGTTTTGTATCAAAGAATATTTCTCCGCGTCCTCTACCTACTATATCACCCTCATATATTTCAACTCCGTTTTTATCTTTAAGCCCGGTGAATTGCATTATAGGATAATTTTCCCCAAATAGTGTATATGATAAATATTGATAATTATGCTTATCAGATGCAAAAATTCCGAATGGCGTTATCCTGTAGTTTTGTTTTGGTGTATTAGAATATAGCATTTGCTTAATTCCATTAAATTCACTCCATGCTCTAAATTTTATTTCTCTCATATCTTTTTTGTTTGCGTTCTTCATAAATGGCTATCGCTATTAAAATAGGAAATAGCAGTAAAAGGAGTATGTTTTTCATGGTTTGGTGATTGCGTATACTACTTTAAATGGGAATGGCTCTTTGCCATGAAGTGTTAAATACTTTTTATAAATCATAATCCCGTTGAAGTTTACATAAGGATAATCCAATCCATAAATGGCATAAGCCTTAAGCCATATAAAAGTTGGTGTATCGGCATCAATTAAACAATATGCCAATACCTGCACGGTATCAAGTGTGCTGTGTATAGATGGATAACTACCATTAATAAAGTTCGTTGTTGTAGTGGCTATAGATGCCCCGGTACCCTCTGTGGGTTTAATCTTTTGCGCCTTTACTCCAATGCTACAAAGAAGTAAGGCTATGATTAGTATTATTTTCATTTCAGTTTAAGTTTATTAGTTAAATTTAAAATTGTTTTTGCCTGCTCCCGTATTATAATAGCATAATTAGGTTCTTCAATCTTACGGATCGCTTTTTTTAATAGGTACAGGCAATCTTCATAACCCTCTTTATAAGATACGTCTTTGTAAATAGGTTTCATTTTAATAATGGTTTCCAAAACATCATATATGCTCTTATTATGTGCGTTGATTAATTGAGCGTTTTTATCTTTTTTCCAAGCCGCTCTCATAACATATTTATCTATTAAATCTTCTTTTTCTGTATCCATGATTTTATTTTATATGTTTTATTAATGCCAATAAAAAATTAATTGTAGATAATAAAAGTGTAGATATTAGCAAGAAATCAAGAGTTGAAGTCTTTTTGCTAACTGCCACTTTATAATCGCATCGTACTATATTAAAT
>Ga0247742_10000336_pt1 | contig 39997 bp, 37 predicted proteins | sample UWRJL208509C2_FD_180944 | JGI IMG/M metagenome (GOLD analysis project Ga0247742, IMG submission 180944) | Plant litter microbial communities from Arlington Agricultural Research Station in Wisconsin, United States - UWRJ-L208-509C-2 | ecosystem: Environmental > Terrestrial > Plant litter >...
CGAGCAACAAGCAGTGGAAGGACACCTGTGGCATCACAGCCCACCGCTTCGCCGCTCTCGGTATGCCTGAGGGCAGCAACTTCTATACCTGCTTCGCTGCGGTCTTCGCCCTCTTCAGCGCTCTCTTTTTCACCATCAAGTTCGTCAAGAAGCACCGCGCTAACCGCCGCGGCGTTCAGCTCCAAGGTGAAGAGGTGAGTCAAATTGTCCAAGTCGGCAGCAACTGCGACCCTATCCCGCGCTGGGCTGGTTACGCTTTAGTTTTAGACTCTGTGCTTACCTTGTTTAAATCTGCAGAATGGCGTCGACCACCCTGTCATGGCCGACCAGAAGATCAGATATATTTGAAGGTCCATTGGTTGAGGTATTCGGTTGGGTGCTTTGTTAAAACAAGACCTTTGATCTCTGGTGACTCTCAATAAAGGTGAAGTCATGCATAGTACACGAGTGGTCGCACAAAGTGAATTAGAAGTCGATGATCCGTTTAAATTTCGACTGACCCTCTTATTCGTACTGTACATTCGTCGTACAGACGTATGAACAGCTAAATGGAATTACCCTAAGTCCAGTACCAATACTGTAGTCATCGTCTATCTCACCGTCTCTGCTCCGTATTTCATAACCCTTCGGCACTCAACATGGATCTGCGTGTTTCAGAAGAGTTAGACGTTGGTTTTGACTTCCCGTGTGATGACAGTGGATAAAAAGGCGCATGCCAGTGGATGTAGAAGGATATGGATGACAGACTCGCCGGAGAAGGATAGATGGCTCTCTATATATGTATACAACCTGTTGCAATTAGCGGCCGTACATCCATAATCTATGAAGGTTAGACACTGTAACGTCATCCATCCGTCTGGCAAACTGTGGTGGAATGGCACAATATATTGTATTCAGTCAAAATTGCCGCACAACACTCGAAATGCTGAGGATTTGTAGGAACCTCTTTGAAGAACTGGCGAAACGAATGGGAACTTCGCCCACTTTGTTAGCCGCCTTGAAGGTATTGCACATTAACACCCCATCCTCTTCCCTCTAAAGAACTAAAGGTCAAGCACACGGACGATCAAATTATACACAAGGTTCTCATCGTTGAAGATCAACCCAATAACATACAGTGTCCCTTCTTGTGCAAGTTCGAAATACTCGACTACCCAAAGCTCTCCGTCGAAACCTACCGTCTATGGGCTGAAGCATTGGAATCACGACTATGCGTCTCGAATGAATCAAATAAATCGTCATAGCCCATCAAGAGGCAGCACCGAAATCGAGTATACGGAAATTGAGCAACGCTATCGAAAGTTATTCCAGGGTCGCGAAGGAGGGTCGTCAAAAGCAGTGGCAACTCTTTACCTTGCTGAAAGTAAGGTCTATCACTGTGGAAATTACCTAAGCAACAACACGACCAAATACAAGCGCCAGTGGAGATTCTTCGAAAATGTTGTCCCGTCACGTGGAACGCTATTGCTGTAGCCACGCACAACCAAACACAAGCGCGGCCGGGGAATCTTTGAAAATGTTGTCCCGTCATGTGACCTCTGGCGGTGGCGTATGGAAACAAATTGCGTCGTGCGACGTGCGTATAACCTTTCTTACCATAACATAGAAGAAAAATAAGGCTACTTATTATGTCTTTATGTAGGGTGTGGGGTCTACTTATTGTATCAACTTAATTGGACACTTATTCATGACTGTGATGCCTGTACTGAATGGTTTCTACCGGTTCGCCAGTTCCTAGAGTTCTACTTTATACGCCATTCCGAAAGTGTCAGTCGAACTGATGTTTTGAACGGGGAATTTTCATATGCAAACGAGATGCATAGTCAGGTATTAGAGCGTTTATATAGCAATGGTGCAAATTTTGGAGACAGCGCACTGTCGAAACAGCCTCCTGGACCTTAGAGGTGGCTTTTGATCAAGTTCCTCTGCAGTGTGCCACCCCTTAATCGCAATCTATACTTCCTCTCCACAGACTGAATCTCGTGTGGTAAATATCTGACCTGCAGTGGGGTAAACTGCGAATACAAACTGACATCCTCCAATTTGATGGCTACGGGATCCAGTCTATGTTTCACAACATGCAGAGCTCATACAACTCTCGCCCAGTCTACTTGAAAATGCAAAACACCAGGAGTTGAGGGGTTTTGTGACGCCAAGTCTCTCTCTCCCTATCATCATAACAACCGTAGACCACCCTAAGGTCTGGCTATCATTTAAACGACCTTTTGTTCTAAACTCAGCAAGGTATTTTGTCGACAAGGTCGACCTCTAGTTTGAAAATTACGCAGTATGTACCATAGCCATGTCTTAGCTTTCTTAAATAAGAAGTCGACTGCCCGAGGTGGATTTATGGAAGCACTGTCCTTCACAACTTTCATGTGGCACTGCTGCAGCTTTCGAGCACCGAGCAACGCGACTTGACGGTAAAGTAATGACAGCTATACAACACTGAATCATGTCGGCTGAGGACAGAGGGTCGGACTCTATTGATTAAGCAGGGTGAACTGCCACCGGATCTGTCATCTAAAGTCAACAAACGGCATTCGCGCAGTGTGTCCTAGGCCATAGAAGTTGCCTGGCGCTTCGTCAATCTCCATGATGACAATGTCCGTGATCAAGCTAGGAGGGAATCCGGCTCCATAAGAGGCAGGTAATGCCAAATGTGGCTACTTGGCCGAGTCGGGGTCAGAATCGGTTGCAATTCAGGCCAGGAGGCCGAAAGTCGTGTTCGTCAACGACCACCACCATCCAATTGAATCTTCATTCATATTCCAGACGAAGATCATCCCTCAGCCTCAAGAAACGCATAATAGTGCCCCTTTAGAGTCGAGCAACAATTGTCATTGACATCGGCAGTTCGGGCACACAAGTACCGAGGTACGGACAGGGGATATGTTCATATTTCTATTCCGAGATTCGCCCAGGCACCGCTTTCAAAAACCTTCGCGGGCGATGGGGAGAACTGGAGTCGTGGAGGTGGGTATGGGGTCACAGCAAAAGCTATCTTATCCATATCGTCAAACTCCAGACCGAAAGCCCAGGAATTGGAAAGGTGGAATGGAGGCTGGAGCGGTGCTGATGCCATGTCCTTGCCTCGTGTTGCTCACATAAAGCCCTGGATCGATCTGGGACGTCTGACCTCCCTTTCTTCTTGTACGTTCTCAACCCGATTCTTTTCGCGCACCCGGAAGTTAAAAGTTAGCTCCCAGGCGGCGCCAGCGAGCACTGCAGTCAAACTGCTTGTCTCCTGTCCATCGAGAGTTTCCTGGCACGATAACTGCACTCAAGCGTCATCACCCCAACATGTTCGTCCACCGCAGACGGTCGCAGTTACAGCTACGCCGACGTATCGATATTCGCCACGCACTACTGCTTTGGTCACTCGTCGTGGTCGACCTCGCAGCCGCAGAAAGAAACGTGACTGTTGATGATGGAGATAGCGCTATCGTCTATGCGCCCCCCGGAGCATGGGCAAAGTCGGCGCAGACCGATTTGAACTCTGGAGGGTCCCATATGCTCACGCAGAATCCCACTGCTACTGCAACATTCAGCTTCACGGGTGAGTCTACATTCCGGTCGTTCAGCTCGTGTTCTCGCTGCGGACGGCATTCGTTGTGGCATGGCTATTCTTTGCCGAGGCTGTTCCCTCAGAATACGGTGAACGTGTACGCGAAGGGCGCTGAACTTTTGTTAGCAAGCGTTTTGAAGGGATAGGGCATCGGACCACCCTGTTCATTTCAGCTGCTTCCTCCCTCTACAGCAGCTAACCGCCTTCTTTCCATTAGGAACCGCGGTCTACTTCCTTTCCCCTCTGTGGCCGTACAACGTCAGCTCCGCCATCTCATTAGACTCGGCGCCACCCACTCTTGTCGACCTAGTGGATCACAGCAAGCCAGATGCTGGCCAAGGCCCCGAGAGCGTCGCGTCACATGTTGTCTGGAGGGCAACAGGTCTGAAGAACGTCCAGCATACTCTGATCGTGTCGGTAGGCCAGGGGCAACCTTTTTCAGTTCTTGATGGACTAATGTGCGTTGTTCGCCTTTGCAACTTTCATTGTACTGACGTCATTTTCCAGATACACCGACCTCTCGTCGTCCTCAACGTCGCCAGTCCCGACCACGACTGGCCGAGTTGTAGCGTCAGCATCCTCAAATACTGCATCTACATCGAAATCCTCAAAAAGTGCTGTGCCCATTGCCCTTGGCGTTGTATTCGCTCTGCTGGGTATTCTCATCATTTGTGTTGGGCTCTGGTATTTCTTCAGGCGACGGAAGAGACCACTATCTGAAGCGTGGACTTCGGCTAGTGGCTCAAGAGCTTCGGCAGCGACCGGTCCTGGCGGTCCTTCCGGTCCAAGTGGTGCATACGCTGGCTACGGTTACCCACAGCAAGGACCACCTCAAGGTATTCCCTTGGCGCAGACTTCAGACGGCTGGGTTCACCCCCAATACGCGTATGTGGGCGCTCTTCCGCCTGGCCTCCCTGCTGGGCAGCCTGGTCCTCCTCCATCGGCCTATGTCGATCCCAGCGTCCCGCCAAATCGCGCTCCAAACAGATATGTACCCGGGTACACGCTCTCCACCATCACGGAGAAGAGCACGCCCAGGATGGGTAGCGTTGGCTTACGAACGCCTGCATCGACTGCCACTGGAGCTTTACCAGCATCCAATATCGCAGGAGTTGGTGCCGGTGGCGCGGGGGCCTACTCACCTGCGTCCCATCATACGCAGACCATCAGCGAGAACGGATATTGGACTCCAAGCGAGGTTGGAGGGTACTCGCCTCCGCCTACTGGCCAAAACGGGCATGGGCAGTACTCACCTCAACAAAATGTCCAACCACAGCAGCAGAATGGCCATGGTGGGCGGACGCGCTCGCACGAAAAGAGCTCATCCAAAGGTTCGAGCACGTGGATATAATGAGGCTGTGGTTTCTTTTCATTTTCTATGTTGTTTTACTCTAACAGCAGTGTTGCCACTTCAATGTATATACTTAACCACAAACCTATTTACGACGCTACTTATTTAGCATAGAACGATTTCGCCAGGATGGAATGTATGATACAAGCTCGGGGAACTTAGTTTGAGATGGGTCTATGCATTGTATGTAGAAGGGACTGTAAATGATTATTGCATTTTAATTCCACGATGAATTTAGGACCTAGACTTCACTAGGGGTTTAACTCTTCATGAGGGAAGCAACAAGCTTGAGGATAGAGATATGGAGTAGGAAGTTATTTTAAAATGATGGGTACTTGGGGGTACGCGAGCTGTGCGTTATTGGCAATGGACCCGAGTTATTCCTTCTTGGACGCGAACATGGTCTTGACCGCATCGAGCCACGCCCTCAAATCACCACCCCATCCACCCAATCTTCTCATTCTCCGGGTGGATCTGTCACCCTCGGTACTCGTGCTTCCTTCTATCCCAAGGTATTTCATCCTTTCTGCATTCCGTCTACGATTGATCCCGTGGTGGGTAATACACCACCAAATGATGCTGTCCTTGGAAAAGAACACTTTTGAAAACCGTTCATGGCATCCTGGGCTACAAGGTTCTCCGAACCGGAAGAGACGAAGAAAGGTGCGGAGGATAAGACGAGGAAGATATAGCGCGAGTGGAGGGTCCAGCCCTGTTGATGGCATTGAATTAACATCACCGGACGACCGCCTTAGAAGAGAGCTTCACATACATATGATGTCTGTGGATGCTTCCAACCCTACATTACCCCCTCGACTTGCATAATTGCCTTCGACAACCCAACTTCGTTCCGGTAGATCCTTGTTCACCCCGAGCGCATTGCGCAGGCCAGCCTCGAAAATTTCTGGCGTAGTTTGTTGCCAATTGGGCTGCCAGTTGATAGTGTCCATGGAGATGAACGGTACGTCCAGGATCGAAGCGAGATTGCGACCCAAGGTGGTCTGCAGATTGGACGAACGCACAATTGAAAGCAGTTTGTAGAGGAATACAAGATACAGATAAGTCAAGTTATGAGGCGAAGGCTCATACTTGCCTTGCCAGCACCTATACAAGCAACTTAATAAGAAACCTTCTAGAGACGACGAAGGGCAGCGTACCACTATTACCGACGATATGCACCCGGTAATGCCCCCTGCCGTCACCTAGAAGAGGCGGAACACCATTTGGCTGAGAGGAACTTTGTCTGTCCATAAATTTCTTTCAATGTCTGCGGCTATTAAGGTGTGTTGGGGTTGCTTTATAGCGATGATTGGAGGAAAGAAACCTTGAGGACTGTCACTAGCTGATCAGAGGTCGAAATAGTACCTCAGCAGGCAGCAAGAGTCAGAGGTCCCGCGCCGTTCACAACGGAACCGATGTGTGATGTATCACATGACATGTGACAGGTCGCGTTTAGCACCGCGACCGTGACGCGATCCAGCCAATCGTGATACTTATCATGCTAGGGGCTGCTTAGATTGCGCCAACGCGTAAAATCAGATCTCTTGTCTTTCTTCACTATTTTCTCAATGGTATAATCTTGGAATACAGCCCCAGATGACGTGTTCCACATGGTCAACATCGAGTCACCGAAACCAAGTCACATTTTGAACTACTATTCAATTCTTTGAACTTGTCCCAGTTGAGTCAATACCTATCCCGCGGTAGGTGGCCAGCTGGGACCTGATGCGAGCAATCTGCTCAGGAGTGAGCTGTGTCATGCACGAATCATCGCTGTAGTCCATAATATTGTCTGCAACAGCGTGTAAGTATCGAATACAGGCAAGCCATCTTCTGTGAAAAAATACTTACGAACTGGGTCCTGCCCACCGCCTGAACATGTGTCCCGGCCTGTAGGGCAGCCGAAGGCAGGAAATGCCTCGGGTGGTGTGTCGCAAAGTCACTGGAACCAGAGCAACCACCTTGGAAAGTGTGAAAAAGCCCACACCAATGACCTGTTTCATGCACAGATGTCTGATAAAGCCTAAGTTAAGGTAAAGCCTGAGTTTAGAGTAAAGCTCACCAAGCCAAGGTTATAAGGAGCTGCGCTTCCCCCAGTGAATGACGAATACAAGATGACAACCCCATCGTCAATGGGATTACCCGCGTAGCTGGACGGAAAGGTAGCATATCCAAGAAGACCAGCACCAGACCCAGAAGTAAAGCTTGAGGTGACTAGTTCAGGGTGGTATGCGCGAATATTTGCGGTTTATGGACGTACCCAACTGTATAAAATATTGAGCGTATTGGCACCACCAACTTTCAGCGCCGCTTTCATTGCAGTTTGTTGTGAAGTCGAAGGACCTGCGTTGTTGAACCAGTTTACATTTACAGTACGAGTGATGCCCGCGAGAACCCATGTTATGCCAGCAGGAGAATAAAATTGATTCATGACTGTTATTTGAGCGGATATTTGGGTGTCACTGTATTCGGTGGTCTGGTCAGACCAAGTGAGAGATTCGAGGGCAGGAATCACGCTCGGAAGGTTGCCCCCTGCCAGAGTCGTGTCTTTTGACACAACGTGAACGTAGACCTGTGCGGGCCCTGTGGTTCAACAAAAAGGTTTAAAACGTTAACAAATAATGCAAACATTGATGGACGCAGCAGCTGCAACGTCAGACTTGGGTATAATTTTATGCGCCTGAAAGTGGGCTTCTTGAGCAGCTACTTGTTCATCGCTAATAATCAACCCACAGGTCCTGTTCCATCATATTAGCCACAGAGAAAACTCTCATACTCGAGAACATACCGCCGCCCACTGGTCGAGTTTGAAGACAATGCGGCGATCACCGCCGATACTGCAAGGAGAGTCCCCACGCGACCGAGAAATCGCATCAGGATTCAGAAGCTTAAGTACCAGTGAGGTATTGCACCAAATAAGCAATCTAAGGGGAATGCCTTCCCTTTAGACAATGCAGACCCCCAATGAGAGAATTTTCTGAGGATCACACTAGAGGATAACAACATTCAGATTAGGTTGGCAGCACATGCACCGCGTGATAATATTACAGTTAGGGCGATATGCACAAAGCAGAAACCCCAAGAGCTGTCGTATACACGAGATTGCAGTGTCATTAGGAGAATAACACAACGTGCAACCAGTTTATTTATAAGGCATTGACCACAGAATCCACCAATGAGAACAGGCGATAGTTCCAAGAGCGTTCGGTAGCTGTTGCCGCTGACAGATAGTACCCAAAGTCAAATGTACTCCAAGAAAAGTCAAGTTGCCTTTGTGAAGATGAAGCAGGGGGCCAAGAACTGATGATAGCCAAGAACAGGCTAGATTGGGACGCCAGAATAAAGTGCCAGCTTTTCGATGCGCCGTACATTCGTTCTTTGAGAGCTTCAAAAGGCTATTCGACGGCAGTGGAAAGGAGTTCGTTGGCCCAAAGCGCGATTACAGAGATTCTTGACATTTTGGCTTCCCAGGGAGTCTCAAGAAGAGACCAGAATTCCGAAGTGGCCGATTTGGTTACATATTGCGGATATTTCGTACGACTAGCGTTAACATACGAGATGATGGTTGGTGTAGAAGGCAGATGTTTGTGATGTTCCCACACTCGAAAACGTTGGCAATTCAAGTTGATATTTGTGGGCCTAAGCTTCAAGGCCGAAGTCATGCAGCTGTAGGGAAACTGAAAACACAACTAGATATAATGGGGTATAGTAGTAATTTACTGAATAAATTTACGAGCAACCTCAAATCTCTGGCAATCTTGACAACGGGTCGTCAGAGAGTTATACCGCGGTAGGTCGCCACCTGGGACTTGATACGAGCAATCTGTCCGGCAGTGACGTCCGTCATGCAGGAGTCATTCGAGTAGTCCATGATGTTATCTGAAATGGAACAAGTTGGGTCGAATCGCTTATTTGACTGATAACAACTTACGGATTGGGTCCACCCCTCCACCGCTGCACGTATCGCGTCCAGTAGGACAACCGGAGGCGGGTGATGCCTCGGCGGGTGTGTCGGAGACGAAGTCACCAGATCCACTGCATCCACCTTGGAATGTGTGGTAGAGACCAAGCCAATGTCCGGTTTCATGTACAAGTGTCTTCACATAAATGAGATATGCGAGAAGAATGTCAAATAGGGTAAACTCACGAGGCCTAGGTTGTATGGAGCGGCGGTTCCACCTGGGAGGCTAGAGAACAAAATAACAACCCCATCGTAGTCTGAAGGGAAGGTGGCGTATCCCAGAAGCCCAGCACCGGAACCAGAGGCAAAGCTAGACGATAATGAATAAAGGCTCTAAGAACGAAGTCACTGTAAACATACCCAACAGTATAGACATTGAGTGCATTTGCATCGCTTGTTCTCAAAGCGTTCTTCATAGCAGTCTGATGGGATGTGCCAGGGGCTGCATTGTTGAACCAATCTGCATTGACTGTGCGCGTCGTGGCGGCAAGCACCCAGGAGATACCCGCGCTTGCGTAGAACTGGTTCATGACCTGCAGTTGAGCAGAAATCTGAGAGTCTCTGATAGGTGGTTTAAAATGGATACCCGATCCAGAAAAAGGATCACGTACGGGACATTTCCACCGGCGACTGTGGAATCTTTCGACACAACGTGAAAATACACCTATGAGAGAGAAACGTTGAACCCTGTCAAACCCAAAAACAGAGGTTACCAACGTTGATCGAGGTGGCGGCGATGGCGTTGGTTTTTGGCGATACTTTGTGTGCTTGGAAGTGAGCTTCTTTGGCGGCGACATCTGCGTCACTAACGATCGATCCGCAAACTCTGTATTGCAAAATTGGCGTCGTTCTGTGGCGGCAAGAAAGAGAAAAACATGCCTTTGGATAATCGTTATGTTGGTTGGGAAGGCAATCGCCGATGACGCCGACAGCAGGAAAGTGAAAAGAGTGGACAGGAACATTGCGACTAGGTTCCGAGCTAGAGAAAGAGAGAAGGAGGCTTGTTGGGTTGATACAGTCGACGCAACTTGCACCTTTTATACTCCATTGATACCCTCATCCTTGAAAGAGTATGTCCTGAATTTCAAGTCGAATGGCAAGAACAAAGGGACCGCATATGTCAGTAAATGAAAATGACATAGGAACCGCGTGAAACGACAACAATCGAGAGGCACACATTTCCAATACTTAGGCTTTACATGTGGGCAGGCCGCCCAAGGAGTGTCGCTAGCAGACAACCACAACGTGAAACTCTATAAATAACCAGCAATACGAATCAGCATTTCAGAACTATGGAAGTTGTCGAGAAGGCTCACTGATTTGCGAATATGCAGACATTACGCGACTCCCATAACGGTCAAGGGTACCGAGTGACAAAGGAGGTTGGATGACAACCTAATGACAGCTTGACGACGATGTCCGTCTGCCCGAGGAGGGCTGGGTATGTGGCGCCCCAAGCCTCATGGCATATTGGAGCGGTTCACAGATCAGCCGCTGTAAGCCAGAGAGAGACTCTGAACTGCTGTTATCGGCTCCATGAGCAGATGGTCGACGTCGTCGATACCTAGGTCCTAGGCACAGGTCCCACACTTCGAGAATGGATAGATGGACCTTCAAAGTATGCCCTGACTATTTGTACAATGTCAGCCAAGAAAAACAACGAAAGGCGCATGGGTTACCTTAGTTATGCTCTAACCTGGTCAATACGTATGTGAAATAACGTTGCAGCAGAGCGGGTAAATTCGTCACGGCAGCTAGAGCAGAGTAAATTATAAGAGAGCACCGCGAGCACGATCGCCTTGGACCAGTCATAAAAAACTGGAAGTACAAGCGCTTGCTATGGTTAATTTATCAAGCAAGTGGCGGCCGAAGCAAAAAGATGCGTTGTCCCAATACGGTGTGTGCCCGGTGAGCGGCCGCTGAGAGATAGCACGCTTTTCACCAGAGTCAGTGACCTTTATCAACGCTTTCATTAGAGCGAACCGCAATATATAGTCGACCTCGTTTAATGGACTCTACCTTCAAAACTATGATAGCACGGTAAACAATTCGACGCTGTCCGGATGTCGAAGCATCGAAGTGTTAAGTCGACTCCAATTATGAAAGTATATCTTCTATTAGAGCAGCTATGGGGTGAGTTGTACTAATAAGTCTCAATGAAAAATAAAAAAATACGCGAGCAGACTCAGTCCTGCTTCTTTTGAACGACAGCTCTTACGTCGATCAGCCATAGTCCGAGATCCTTACCCCACCCTCCGAATCTCCTCATGCGCTGCCTAGCAATGTTCCGTCCAATTCCCAAACCAATCTCTTCCATCCTTGCTTGGTTTCTACGGCGATTAATCCAATGCTGACTTAAACACCACCAAATGATGCTGTCTTTGGAAAAGAACGCCTCTTTGACGCTTTCTGAACATCCAACGGCACATGGCGCCTCCCAGCCAAATAGTCTTCGGAAAGTCCGGAGAATAAGGCGTGGAAAGTAAAGGAGAAGCGGTGGGTCAAGCCCTGGATGATTGGTAGTCAATACAAGCGGATAACAGCAAGGTTTCGCATAAGACACAAGGCACTCACATATAACATCCGTCGAGGCTTCATGAGCTATGTCGCCCCCTCGCATCATATAGTCCCCTTCGACAACCCAGCCACGCTCGCCAGCTCCTTCTTGAGCCATAGCAGAGCGAAGCTTCGCTCGAAACTCCTCGACCTCTGTTGGACGCCAGCTAGGTTGCCACATGATAGCATCCAACGAGATCAAGGGGACGTCCAGTATAGAGGCGAGAGTACGACCCAAGGTGCTCTATAGAGAGTGTTGGAGGACGTAGGCCTATTCGAAAGTAGATCTATGCACACTTGCCTTGCCAGAGCCTGGATGCGTAATAAGATCTCCACGTCGAATATTATTGGACTAGCTCACCACTGTTCCCTATGATATGAATTCTGTAGCGTCCATTTTCGTCACCTAAAAGTAGTGGAAAGCCAGCCTGAGACTTTCTATCCATCAATATGAGGCAGAAAGACGAAAAAAGGTTTTGGGATGAGGAGAATCGGGCATGGGCTAACGTTGAACGAGTCAAAGTGCCCAGCACGTGATCACGCTTTGATTGGAACGCGTCTCCGCGTCACTAACTCTTGGCCTGGTAGCTTAGGCAATGTACCGCTTATACCGGCATTTTGGATTCAGAGCGAAGTAATGAGTCAAGTAGAAGGCAAGAAAATAGCCTCTAAAGTTGGGACATATTAGGTACCGAACCGGCGATCTCCAAGGCTCCAAAGCAAATCCCAGCCCATGGAAGGAAGTTTAGGTTCAACAAGTAGAAAAGGCTAAGGGGGTCTTGCGTTAGTGAGATCATCAAGAAAAAGTTTCCGGGACATAACTAGCATGGTTTCAGGCCTACTTGGGTGGGTGACGTTTTCCATGCGAAGAATTATGTATGACTACTGATTGTAGAAGGTAAGTACAAAAAATGTGTAAGCCTCGGAGGCTAAACGGGAAAAAAAATTAGTACGTCCATCATAGCAACATACGTAGGGGATAATCTCTCAATGGTGAGTGAGCCTGAGGCCTGTCATCTGGTGGGGAAAGTCGGACGGGATAATTCCCCGTTGCTACTCAAGAAGTCATGATCTACACTCCTGGACTACGACGTACTTACCTCCTCCCAAAATTCTCAATTTCAAGCTGGCCGAGGCTGCGCTGTACGGTGTCGGTGGGGCTTATCTTGCCTGTACCCGACTATTGTGAAAATAGCAACAAGTCAATGAGCACCGCGTCACTTGCGGGAAGTAACCTGGATTCCGAAATATGGCGAGGAGCCAGGCTTGTGTTACGAGATTGGACAAAAGGGCTTGGAGCCATATTTTGACACGCAGATCCAACCTGCTGCACTATTCCTAGTCAGCAGTAAATCAGCGCTGCGGCAAGATCACGGCCGCAGGCTGCCCTTCAAATTCAATTGCTAGAGGTATGCATAACCCTATCGCCGACGTAGTAAATATTAGTGCTGATTCAGGTCTCCTTGAAACCTGGTACTTTCCAAAGCCAAACCCTCGGTATCGTTCGCTTTCGCACTTGCAGTGATTCTCTTGGCGATTTGATGATTATTGACCACAGTAGATCCTAGGATGTGATGGGAACTGGAGAACCACTCTGAACATAGTTAGCCACATAACAGTGGGTCGTAGGGGTACAGTTAGATATAGAAAGTCGATAAACTTATCCGCTGTTCACGGAGGCTTTGGTAGTGGCTTGGTCGACGGGTGCAATGTCATCAGGTTAGACACTCTTGGAAGGATAAAATATGTGCCGTTGAACTCTATACAGAAGCTAATGTTCATGTGTAAAACATTTTAGTGCGTCTTCTTCTGTTTCTTTCGCGGAGGTTGTACATCATCAGGATAAAATCCAGCTGTCGTTCTTTGACTATTCTCGAAGCGCTCTCTCAGAAGGTCGTAGGTTTTCTTGTCGAAGCCGACGCATTGTAGACCGAGAACCTCGACCTTGAATACATCTTGCAGATACAATGCAGCCAATGCGACCTTGGAAGTGAGCTGTGCTTGTGCGTCGTCATTGCCCGTCTCCCCACTTATCATCGCTTCTACCAAGGCGTTCGAGAACTGGACTGAAGATGGGTCAACTCTTATGACCATTCAAAATTACTACTCACAACTCCAGAACCCTTCCACATAGCAACGCCTTCGCGATTTAACGAGCGGAGGCGGTGGGCCTTGTAGATACCCGCGTAATAAATGGCATTCTTGCTCGAATAGAACAAGGAAAAGACCTTTTTGTCTAGGCCGTCAAATGCTTTGCCTTTCGACCATGCTTTTTTAGACTGGTCGAAGGTCAGCATAGGTGCCAACGCAAAAGCGTGATGTTGATCCGCCTGGCACCAGGAAAGCCGGTCTGGCAAGTACAGAAAGTTTTTCGCGCACCTGGAGCAAGGTATGCCGTGGGTCAGTCTGGTCTGAGGCAACACCGTTTTAAATCTTAAATTTTACTCCGTAAGTCGAGGATCCTTCATAAGGCCAACTGTTAGTCAAGTTGGACGAAGAGAAGTTGCTTTGTGGACGAACACTGACCGTTGACAGATAGGCCTTGAGATCAACACCTTTGTAGCAGATCTCACGAAGTGATACTGCAGCCTGCCGCGCCTTTGATTTCGGAAAACGTGCCATGTATGCTTCAAACTTATCTCGCTCTACCTGTAATCAATGTGAGTTACCGCTGGGAATTCAACCAAAGAATTGGAGCCCACCACGGACACCCTTTGCTTCGTCTTGAGGTCCTTGATTTCCTTGTTTGTGCTCTGTAGGTCACCCGTCAGGCCTTGGACTTCTTCGGATAACCGTGTATTCTCCTCTCTCAAGTCATGCTCAGCAGACCGCAGTAGGTCGTTTTCGGACTCCAGAGACTGGCATGACTAGAAGGCTCATGTTGCTTGGTCAAAAAAATCTCGATGTAAAGATCACGAACCTCCCGCCACTGGTTTTTTGCCTCTTTGGCTGCTCTGTACTTAGCATAGTATTTCTCAAGCGCTGCTTCCAAGTCCTGTACATCGTTCCCTGTCGCCAAAAACTGGAGATAAAAACGATTAGGCAATTGGGATCAACACTGATGAGGAGGATCACTTCTCTCTCGTCCTCCCCACCATCTGCGAGCATCGAGTGAACCTCTGCAATAGTGCTCTCGGACTGGGTCGATGTTGTCTGGTCGTCATGTTCCTGAACTACTGATGAATTAATGTCGGACGATGTTGAATACCTTCTTTACCTTCTTTATACCTTTTTTTGAATCCCTCAGCTCATCTAGTTCGTGGCGGAGGTTGGCGTTTTTTTCATTTACTTCCTCAACATTTCTCTGGAGGACCTCCATCGTGTGTTCAGCAGCCTCTGCACGCTCACGTAGAGAGTCACTGTTGGTAGCAGGTGCATCCTGACTATCCAACTAACTTTGCTATCAGAGGAACAACACAGAACTAAACGCCATAGTATGATACGTGCCTGTCGTTCATTCTCCAGCTCCCTGATTCTCTGTCTCGCCGCTTTCAACTCTTTACCCAATAAAGCCATTATCTCAGACGCGAGTTCTGGGTCATTCATGTCAACGGTCGTGGAAGTGTTGAGTAAAGAAAGTGTCGGTTGAACAACAAAATGCGCCTTCACACACAACGTAACCCTGGAGGCTGATGGATGTTATTATTATTCAAGTCGTTAGGAAAGAAACTATGTAATCGTTCCAATCGACAAAGGCATTCAGACTAAAGTTAAGTGCATGGCAAACGGCATAGCTCAGAGAATTGAGCTCTGCATCAAGGCAATTTTGGATCGACTTCCATTGTCATGCTTTCCTCTCCGTCAACGGTGGGAAGATCTCGCTCCAGTTCAGACGGCCCGGCTTGAGCCGGTGAGGAGGGTTCGGGAGAATAACGAGGTCCAGGAGTTAGAGTAGACGGGTGAGCAGGGGACGACGCCGCCGATGATGAGGGTGTAATATGCTGTCGTGAGCGATCCCTCTTTGTACGCACTGATGCGTTGAAGTGACCGCACTTGGGACAAACATATTCTAGACAGGGAGAATCCAACGTTAGGCGTATACTAAGGAATGGGAAGCAGGACTTACGAGCATCTTCCCACATACCCTCCTTGACAAGCCCGTTGTGGGTAAAACACTTTTCGCAGATAAGTGCATACCGGGAGCTCGGGGAAGCAGCACCAGCGTCATCGTCTCCAAGGATAGCGTCTGCGAGCTTGTCATACCATTGTTTACGGGGAGGTCCTAGGGGATAGGTGGGTGTAGTAGCTGAAGCGCGATGCGTCAAACGTCAAAACAATACTTAGAATAGTTGAAGACGGATCTTACGTGATAAGTGAGCTTGTAATGCAGCACTCGGGGCAGGTGTTTGAAGGAGGGAATTGCCATTGGCTGGTGCATTGATGGCGGGCCGTTGAGGTGTAGTCGGAGGAGCTTGATTGGGAGGGAAACGTGGTCGTAGGGGTGTTGCTGAAGGAGAAGACTCGTCGTACTTCTGGATGAGGTCGCGGGTCGTGTAGTAGTTTGTCTTTTTCTTAATCTCTTCAACCTTGTCTCTCCGCTTCTTCATGAGCTCCTTCAAAGATTTCTCTGCGGAAGGAGGCAAGATCAAAAAGCTGTCTAGTACCAACAAAGTCGGACGTGCCTTCTGCATCACCCTTTCTTGTATACCAAATTTGCACAACACGACGAATGAAAAGAATGCTGGAGTTTTGTTAGTCAAGCACAATATCTCAAATAAGAGAAAGCGCACAATATAGGACCGATTACAACTGGTATTGCTTTCACAGCTCGTTCTATAGTAGGATTTGCGATGTATCTGCCATTCTGAAGTCCAGGTAAAGCGCTGAGATACCAGACGCTGACATATGCCACCCATGCCGCCAGTGTGTATAGAGTGGTAAGAAGAGTCGAGCGGCGTTCTCGCAGGCGGATTTCCGACAAATGAAGCTGTCTCTTCTGTATGTCATTGGCCAGATTAGACAGAATGGTTTCATAATCCTCCTCTGCCTTCTGTTCAGATGAAAGTCGGCCGTCAGGGCTGCACCATAGACAAAATATCAAGCACATACCTGACTAAAGATCCGCTTGATAAACGACATGACAATTTGCCCAGTGGTGGTGGACTAGAGGTAGTGGAGCATGAGATTCAGTAAGGAGGACAGGTGGCTGGCGCAGGCGTTGTGTCAACACCACTGTCACAAATCACGCATCCAGCGTGATCAAAGGGCAGACATCACGTGCCCTTGTCGCGTCACAAATGCCTCCTGAGCGCATTTCAGGTCCTTATCTCATCTTCGTTCATAAGAGTAGAATCCCTGTAAATATTATGTAACAACATGATATATTTTTAATCTATAAATGATATCTATTTCACTCAGAGTAATATTTATTCAATGACCTATCAACGCCCATGGAATGTCGCACTGATCAGGCTTCAGCTACTTACGAATCGAAATTCATGATTCACTCGACGTTAAGAAGTGTCCTAGGCTTCTGATGCAATTATTCTAATCAATATCTACCCAGCGACACATACATAGTGGTCATTGGCACCTTGAGGTTCTCGGTGAGTACGCTTTACGCAACAAGATCAAATAGAAGGCCCGCTCTCACTGTAATGTATTCTTGAGCCATCCCCTGAGATTGACGATCAGCACTGCCATGTTTTTCGGGGAAATGGATTCCCTGCTACCTCCGACGGCCGATTTCTCGTAACTGAACCCCACTTCAGACTCGCCTTTGTAGCTATCAAATATCGGGGTTAAGAGCTAGAGCTGTATTTTAAAAGTGGGTCATACATAAAACATGGCGGACTCTTTCGCGTCGCATAGGAAGTTATTGACTTTGATTCACAGTCATGATAAAAATATCGATGCCGACGCCACGTTCCAAATGCCTGGTGAATTGATGTGAGGCAATCCCGTAAGTAGTTATGATGCTAACGTTGGTAGGGATTTAAATCTAACAGTGGACCTTGCAATCTTTCGAGCTGTCCATCACTACAGCATAGAACCACAACCTATGGCTTTGACTGTCGCCGACCCAGAGTCAAGAACCACAGCAGATCACTGAAGCTTCTTTATATAAGTCGTCTAGAGTCGGTCGATGTCTTCGTCGCATGATTCGCTTCTTCACATTAGGCGACACAAGTAATGTTAAATGTTCAGCGATTCTTCGTCTGTGATGGCCGAGGATGGATCCGAGTGTTATTGCACTCCGAAGGGATTTCCGAGTCGGCCTCTATCAGAAGAAACGTCGTTCGCTCGGACTACGGTATTTCTACGAGCCTCTTGTGTATAAATAGCTGCAGATCAATAAACGCTCGTGACTATAGCACTCTACCAAATTCTTGACTTTCCTTTATTATGAAAAAAATCCGGAAGAATGCCATTATCGACTTAAACTCGAAGGTACTTCCGACGAAGCTTCGCGTTGATCCCAGGTCCTACGCAGTATTGGGCGCTCGAAATTAAATGCTCTAGAAAAATCCCGGCGTTTAAAACTCAGGCAGGGATCTCAATCGTCGTCAGACCTTCTGCGCCCGCAGTGGGCCCGCCCGATTTCAGCTAAAGAAAGCCAGGAAGCAAGCACCCATTAATCCTTGAGTATGTTTCGATCTATGAGCCCAACATCCGAGCTTCCTCCAGCATTTGGAATAGAGAATGACTTTTTGCCTCTCCTTGAGTTTATTGAACTGATGGGAACTGCCAATGGCGGGTGAAGAGAGGTGAATGAAGTACAAAGACCAGAGCTACCTGCTCGAAATTGCTCACTCATATCTTAGAACGACAAAGCGAATGTGAGGTCTCCTTGCAACGAATATATAACTCTCGTCCCTGGTCAGGTCAGAAATATATATATATTTCCGATGAGACGTATACCTTCACGACCTCTGAACTAATCCTTAGACAAGCCCCGATTCTCCGTCATCCAAATTCGTCTTTCTTACGGCCGCCTATCGTGGAGGAAGCACCATGTGGTTCAGATATCACGATCCCCGCTGGTCGTGAGATTGGTCCTAGTCCAGGCAATTCCCCCAACGATGGTTCCGTAAGGCACGAACAATTGAATACCCTCGGATGGCCGTTTCTCGTCGCTTATGTGCTATCACGGATTCTATCTACCTGAAAGAATCCATCACTTGCCACTACTACTTGTGCGTATTAGGGCGTTTTATTTTATGTACTGCTGCATCAAAGCATTGCAAATTTGATTCATCCGAATGTGTCTTGGCAATAGAATGTCGTACCTGAAAGCGGCATCGCGTGCCGTCTCTACTTTCTTACGCACTCCCCACACTAGTATACGCGTGAGATAGACGCTTTGGTGCCACATAGAGTTTCCTTCGCAACTGCAAATAACAGTCGTCAAAGAAACCATGGACATCCACCTACGACAGGGACGCTCGACAATCATACAGGACGCATCAATTTCCGGCGGTCTATCTATGAGTGGTTAGAGAGGCGCGCGCCGCCTCACGCGCTCCAATGGGATGGAAACTGTCTTGAGTTGACAGGGAAGTTTGTTAGAGGAGTCGTAATTCGTTTTCGATTGTTAGCACTCGACCATCAACATTCAGTTTGACCAGCACATACAATAGAGACCTCCGTAAAATCCACTTATTCCGCCATCAAGGACGAATATTCGGTAATCCTCCCGATTCAGTTTGACAGTTACCACATTGAGAAAGTCTTTGACTGAAACACTGCGGCGATCCGTCCCCATGCTCTGCGTGCCACCTTGAATCCCAACTCGGGAGTCGACAGGCATCTCCAATTACAAGTTTACGTGCGAGCCTCGGACATCAGACCCATGCCTCGAGAATGAAGGTTGGGGGATCACGACACAGATGGCCTGGTGAAGGTAATGCGAAGCAAAGAATCTCGCGACAGCCCCAGCACGCAGGCCGAATCATGACGGAACGACTCAGGCATGGATTAGACACGGAAAGCGAATCCAACCTTCCCTACACACGATGCCGACATGAGGCTTCGGCCCCAGGTTTGTTCTAGACTCTTTTTCGGTTCAGGCAAGTGAAGAGGAGCTCCCTACACCACAACGCAGTGTTCAAAAGTCAGAACAATTCTTGAAATACAGGACTATATTTCCCTTTCGATTGACCATAGAGATATTTTGATTCTTGCCGCAAATCCCCCTGACTCGCAGAAGCACCCAAAAGCATCGCCTTTGTGATGAATGAAAAGATGGAGTTGCTCGAGTCATGCGCTCGCACTTTGGCTTGGTACGCAAAATCCCGAGACCGTCGGTAAAGTAGAGTTTGTTTGGACCCCCCTTACGTTAGACACCAACATTTTCCTTTGGGCAAAAACGAGCAGCTTTGTGTCTGTTCAGACCTCCAGTGACTGTCTGAATGGGGCATTGGGGGACCAAACGTCGTTTAACATCCTTTGTCTTGCCGCACAAGTGCCCAGGGCTGGAAGCGCCTGTTGATGCGGGGGGGTTTGCGCTGCTATTCGTTGCAGGCAATGGCTCACATCTTCATTTGACATCTGCGGCCCAACGTCACAGGTCCCGCATTGGGATCTGCATCTGCGAACCTGGATCTCGATTCTTCTTCGGCGAAAGCACCGACTCTGTTCGGATGGCTGATATATAAACAGCTCGCGCTTTGTTTGAATGGCATTCTCAGCTTTGTACCTGACGGAACCACATTCTATTCTCGCAAAGTCCCATCTCACTGTGGAACGTTGAAAAGCGAGTTTGTTAGACGCCAAGTCTTCAATTCCTTCATGTGCAGTTACCCTCCCTCCCCAATGTACACGACGGCTGCTGGCGCTGGTGCAGGAGTTTGGTCGAGTGGTGAGCAGCGTTGTTGAGGAGAACTAGTAACATACTTTCTCATCATTCACCCTCAGACTCTCCGTCGACGTATAATACGGGATATGGGCCAGTCTCGAATGAAGATCAGCGTCGGTGGATAGCTTCTCAGGATGGAGGCTACCGCCATCGAGATCGACGTTCAGATTGTCGGTCTCTACCGTCTATTATCCATCCTACCCATGCCCCACCCCTCCAGCATAATACCTTTCCAAACAACTACATGGCGTCCCCAGACCAACTCCGCACTCAATCGTTTCAACAGGGCTACATCCGTACTCCTCAAGAGGATCTTCACTGGGACTCGTGGAATGTCGACATCGATCCACGTTCTTCTCCAAATAATCAGCCTCAACGATTCGCAGACGTGAACTCATCCTGGAATAACTCGCTGGCGGTGCAAATTCCACAGTATGATCCTCGCGCTTTCGATTTGTTTTCCTCGTCAGACTCCTCTTCCTCATCAACTCTCTACACGCCACCTCCCGAACCAGCAATTCCCCTCAATGGCTACACGTTCCCACATCGTATTTCTCCAGCCCCTTCCCCCTCTCCGTCTCCAGTCCAGGGTGACGTGAAACCTCATTTCTACATCCCCAGCTCGCCTTCATGTGGTCCTCGACGAGGTAGCGACGACCGTTCCGAATCTGGAAAAAGCTGTTCTCACTGTCGCGCTACTTCGACGCCACTGTGGAGGCGTGACCCATCGACGATGAAGCCTCTTTGCAACGCCTGTGGTCTTTATCTCCAGCAGCGCAATAAGCTCCGGCCGCAGGAGCTCATTGACGCTGACGACGACGGTACAGCGTCGGACGACTCTGATGCCAATTACGTGGGACCAGAGTGCAGTCACTGCCGCACTCATCACACATCTGTCTGGAGGAGGAGCAAGACCGGCGAGCAGCTTTGCAACGCTTGCGGTGTTTACCAGCGTTTGCGCGGCAAACCTCGACCTCTGTCTCTTAAGAAGAATAAAATTCGTCCTCGCTCAAAGCACCCCCCCAAGTAGAGATTCAATGGCATTCCATTGGCGTCTATGGACATTCGCTTTTTATTCTTGTTATTTTACCGTATCCCGCACGATTGCCTCATCCCGGACTACTTGATATTGTGAACCAGCTTCCATTTATCGTTCTATGCAGTATGGACTAATATTTATAACGACTAGAGAACGAACTAATGGATTGTACTGTACATAGTTTACACTACCCTAAAGGACACAGAATGAATGTGTTTGGAGTCTTCCATTCAGCTAGAAAAACCGGCTGCACTTAATCGACTGAATTCTGCAACCTATGAGTAGCCTCGAGACGCAAGTCCAAGATATTCTGACCTCTCCCAGTAGAAATGTACCTCACCTCCATCTAAGCGACATCTTGCAGGCGATCTTGTCAGGAACAAGCTTGCGATTTTCAATCTTGATGTATTAAGCGTAACTGGGGTTGAGGAAGTTTGGAAGACCAGAGTAGCTCCCTGTTATAGCTATCACACCCCGAGGTGGCGAAAATAGAATATTTGTCGATGATGCGTATCGGAAGAGACTGATAAGATTGAGGATTGGGGCGGTTTGTCGTTCCGGTCGAGGTTAAGCTGGGGCTACCTCCGTCACAGCCTTCGCTTTCGAGTCACTTCCCAAGCAGGGAAGGTGAGCCCCTTTGATGACCCCAGCTTCAATAAATCCAAATGCGCCAGTGCTTGAGCAAACCAGGTAGACTTGTGGATACTAGCGTTCGTTGAGGATGACGGCTGAAACCCATCTTAATTTCCAGTGAACTTTCTGAGCTATTATTGGGAAGCCAAGGTACTCGATTTAAAGACGCAGGAACAAAGAAGTGCGACGATGATGTCGAATTAAGGACGGCGAATCGGCTGGAATCGGTAACTAGCAGGCTCAGGAACGCTGCAGAAAGAACCTCATGCAAATGGATCAGAGATCTGGGGCGCTCGCCGCTGGTGTCAGGACTTGTCAGGATTGGCCGGACACAATGCGCGAGGCTCACATGGTGCGGGAAGAGTATATGGTACCATGTGGTGCAGTCGAATGTGAAGGTAACTTCATCTGATCCATCACGGAGTCAGTCCACATTGGGATTCTGCATTCAACACCTTTCTCAGCTGCTTGTCCTCCGTTACGAATTCGGGCAAGGATGAGAAATATCTAGTGGTTCTCTGTCATGTCATGAACAAGCTGGGTGTAACATCTAGAACCCCAAGGGGGTCCTTTAGTGCGTCGTGCAAGCCGCTGACGATGAGCACTGAGACAACCCATCCGACAGAGTTCGACAGAATTTCCCAGAACGAGGTGTCCAATGTACTGTAGCGATGTGACCATTCCAAAGTCCGTGGAGCTCGAATGCTGCGCTTGGACGAACCTGCAGCATGAACGAGAGGCCGTGTGAGGTAGGAGAGTTGACACCTTGCCCGAAATCTAGCCGATCTGTGTGTGTACGGCGCGCCGCAATGCTGCGCCAAACTTGTACAATCTTGATGGGCGCCTGCCAAATCGGGTTCGACAAGCAACGAATGGAGGTGTAAACCAGGGTGTTATAGTGCGATGAAGTTGAAAGCCCAGTGTTTCATTCCCACATTAAAACCTGATTTCCTTTATGCTGGAAGGATTTTCGATATGGGAGCCATGGACGAAAGCAACACCAATTTTGAGGCAATCACTGATCATTGTGTACAAACTTGCAGATCAATACTTCTCAGCTCAAGAAGGGGTTCATCAAACTTCTTTTCATGTAGAGCCATACTCCTCTGTGCGTAAAAACTTTCGGATATGACGCGGAATATGCATCACAGAGATCTAATGCTCTATTCGATGACCTGCGGGAGAGCTGTGATTTCTTTGGTGAATTTAAAGTATTGCAACCAGCTAGAGCTGAAACGCTCCACACCACGAGGTCTGGACACCGCTATGAGGAGCGGCAGACAACTTGCTAATATCCTCAGACCAAAGACGGCTAGTAAAGACGCCTGTGCTTGTCCTGCGGGGGCACGTTCAATTACGGGACGTGATTGAGGATGGTCGCCCGTGCGACGGATCATAGATCCCAGCACGACCATAAGGAAGCGAAAAGAAGGAAGTCACATGAATGTCGATGCCTCGGGCATCTATCTGAGGGATTTAACTAGCCCACAACTCCTGTACCTTACGTAGAATGGGGAATCGGAGGAGTGCTGCCTTTCGCGGCAACGGGAATGTGGGTCACTTCTCCAGGGAGATCTCGAAGGTGGTAGTGGAATTCAGTTCAGGTCGACGAGTACGAGGGCCAAGATCATTATTCATAACAAAAATCTCCAAATTCGTTAACGTTTCGAAACTGAATGTTTCTTTTGTGGGTTATATTACAATCCAACGGAGAGTGACTGAACACAGATTGCACAAACGGTGAGAGAACTTCATTTCTCATCAGTTGCTGAAACGCCTGAGCCATAAGACGTAGACATTGAGCGGAAATAGCATCCCATCGATAAGAGTCTGTAGGACTAGGTATTTAGCCCCAATCATAGATCTTGGTGCCAGATGATTTTTTGATAGACGATTTCCTAACAGGTCCTTTGTACAATGCTGCGGGATTTTTGAAATGATAACAGGATTGCGGGTTGACAGATAGGTAGCGTTGAAACACATTGGAAATTTACGGAAGGTAGATCCACGACGCCTCCGTGGTTTGAAATTTAAGAGGCAGATACAAAGTAAACGCTGGGAGAGTAGTAGCACATGTGAAATCTGCAAATACATCGAAGCAACGAGCATTAGCGAAGCCTCCGAAGAAGATCGGAATTACACAAAGGACTCGTTCTAACTCGGTAGCCTTTAAATCGTTACAGCTTCAAACGCCAGTGCAGTAGTTGCGTTATTACCGAGAGATACACGAGAGCGTCACAGTACGGTTTGCCAGTCTCCTCCCGGCCAATTTTACTCAGTCACAGAAGCCGGCGACGATTATTTTCTCTTCAACCGGGAAAGCAAGAAAGATTAGACGCGAACACTGGATTGCGAGGCGCCATGAGGGTATCATGATGATGCACGTCCTTTGTTCCATGAAAATATTGGGAGACCATATGATACAGAAAGAAGCGAGTAATCCGGAGCCTCAATCCACGGTATCCGGGTCCAATTATTTGATTCTCAGGCCAGCTACGGAAGTGCTTGAGACAGTCGACACGGGAGCAGGCGTCGGATTCTCCAAGACTATATTTATGCATGAGTCGTCGAACGGAGAACCCCCTCCGATTCGAACGCAGATTTTCCAGACGTCATTCCCGGCGCAGAAATAGCACAAGGAGTTCAAGACTTCCAGCTCCATGCGCATAGAACGACGATCCCATTAATTATGCTTCCAAGTGTGATATCGGGATGTAGACCTCCGGTAAGCTTATAAACTGTACTCGGTATCAGTCAACTTGGCATGCAAAGCAAGGGATGAACGGCTTTCACCGCGTTCAGGATCCTACAGTAATCTAAAGTCGAGATTCGGTATATTAGGAAACGAAGCTTTCGTCAGTACTGCGTACTTCATTTCTGTTCGGTTTTGTCATCGGAGTTCGAGATAACGTACCCGTCCGCAGCAAACTTGAAGGCAGCTTCATACGTAAGGAGAAAAGAAGCTTTAAGTTATTCCATTTTCGTTTTGAGTGTTCTAGAAGGCCAAATCGTACGCGTTCATTTCAGTATGCAATTGAGAGAGGCCATGGTCGTTGTTGAGGTGTAGATACTAGCCGCGGCGCCAACTTGTTATGCATAGCCACTGGAGTCAATATTTGTCCCATCCACACAACTACAAGCAGCCAACAATGACGGAGGACTCATTGATTTTCTGAATCCACCAAAACCACTATTCTCCCAGCCATGGCTTTCGCGGCGCTGAGAAGCCTCTTTTGCTGCTGCTGTTCCCAGGTCAAAAGCGATAGCCATGAGGCTTATAATGAAAGAACACACCTAATTCCCAGTGAAAGCATGGAACCACCTACCGTTTAGTATGTTTTCCTAAGTCTCCGTTTCGTCGAACATGACTCAATTTTTTGTAGTTCGGACGTTGTAATAATCAATCAACGAAAGATTCAAGAACGACTGAGTCACATAGTTCGAGCGAAAGAAGGGTATGTTGCAAGCCTCATTCACAATCTCCCGTTAGTATTGACGTGATCATCTTCGCAAGGAAAATGGTCAATGTAGCGTCCGCAATCCCCTTCAATCTCCACAACCAAGTCCTTCCTAAACCTCAATCGCAATCAGTATCTCGTTCTGCTTCTGGTTCGCGAGAACCTCAAGATTATGGACAGGGTTATCTCCCATATTCAGATTTTTATAACACACATGAACTCCCTCACCACCGACGGAAGAAACCGTATAATGTATCGCGAAGTACCCAAATCTACTCTCATGCACAACCGCAATCACAGTCTGGTGTAGACGATGCTGGTCCTTCCTTGAGTATACGGACTGCGTCGCCTACCAGGGAACAACCCAAACCAACGCCTATTCTGAACGTGCGGTTGGTTGGCTACACAGACACGAGGACCAGAGGTCGGGCTCGGGAACGAGGACCGCAACCATCTGGCCTATCAGGCTCAAAACCTACAACAAGCTTAGAAGGCGATGTAGATGATGTTTTGACACCAACCGCGGCAGTTGGTGGGTCAGAGGAAATTGCAGCCGAGCAGGCTCGTCATGCGGTGCGTCCTTTTCATATCGATGTCGATATGCAGTCAATCTGATAGCTCTTAGATCACGTACAAAAATCTGCAGCTCCAAGATGCTGACGCGATCATCATGAGCTGGGGCGACTAGCTTTTGCCTCAACTTTGGCCAATTCCATTCTTCCTCGACCTCGCGGTGGTTACTTCTAATCACTGTTGAATCTTACCGGACCACCACCTTCCTTCCAGTATACCCTTCGCATTTTACGTCACCTTTCCATCTACCACATCGCATCCATCAATCCCATTTTCTCTTATCTGCATACAAACGCACTCTCATGTTACCATACGTCCCAATCTGTCTACTTTGTTTTGTATCGATCCGCTCTTCACGCTCTTCACGCTATTTGTTTCCATGTATTTAGACGCCTCATGACCGCTAGATATGATTCCATGCCTTCATTTTTACATAGAGTTCCATTCTGTACGCCTGTCGTCCCGATTTTCGTTTCTCCCGTGTGCTCTGTCTCCATCACAGTGTGTACCGTTAAAATGCAATCTCTGGGATATGTTTAGCCGTCACGACGGCATGTTTCGTGACGGAACGCGTGGCCGTGAGGAAGTTGGATTTCAGGAACCTCTTTCACATTCCTTCCAACACATATGTCAATAAGCGCTTCACTGCAAGCTCTCTAAGCCACCGTTCCAAACAACATTTTCACCAAATGATAATAGATGGAAAAGAACGTGCTGATACCCTCTCGAGTGACTTGCAATTACCCGACTATAAAACTCTGCGCGTAGAAACGAAACACCGTTGACGAACATCGTCAACAGACTCATAGTGGGATTACATTTTTCGAAGAAATTGGCTCAATGCTGGAACTATCACTCAACACAGATTACTTTATTAAGCAGAAAACTCCGCTGAATTCTTGAAGTCGTTGTTCCAACGCTGGAGGGAGAAGTATGTGGCTGATTCAATTTGGAAACCGAAGGTGGAAGAACCAGAGTGGAAAATGGAGATGGACAATCATGTCAAGGTTGCAATGCTACACTTGAGCAATAATAGACTAATACTTAAAAAAGTTGAAGCTTGAATTCCCAGTCATGAAAGAAATCCGCCTCGACGAGGCTACTATTCAATCCCGGCTTTCTGGCATCGGTTCGACGCCGTACCCTATTGACTTGGTCGACTCCGTCGAGCTGTCTACATTTCACAGGAAATAGTTCTCCGAGAGGTTCAGTAGGAATACACGTTCTGGACGACCGACCTTCAGTTCAAAGTTTACACATGGTTGGAACGACCTCCAGCTCTTGACCTTTAACTATAGCCCTCACGCTCTTAGTTCTCCTGGTGCGCCTGTTCTTCACTTTTTCTGCGCACATTTAGCGGAAGTGTGGACGGGGGATACATAGGGTTGTTGTCCGCGTAAAGCCATCCAAGTGGTTTTACGTCGGTCCGCATTCAATCAAGGGCTTGAGGTACAGTTCGCATCCGGGAGCGTGAAAATGGATGCTAACTCGCTTTTTTTTAAAAAAAAAATAGGAGCTGAGAATAGTATGAGATGTGTCGGTTATGACGAGGATTTCCAAAGGCAGGTTTCTATGATGCAGTAGGGTGAACGTTACTCGCCTGATGTACCTACATTATCTTTCCGCCTCTGTCCATAACATACGGTACACACATGTAACGGGATTACACAATACTCAGCAGCTGCCCGCATATTTGCACGCAGAATATCTCTTGTTATTGATAACCGACCTTTATATTTGCAGCAGGGAACCATTTCATGGCGTCAACCACGTTTCTAATTTTCTGAGTGCCCAAGAACCCAGCAGTAACGAGCTCAACATGAATGTATGTGAATCCAATCTAGTATCGTCGTTGTAGGAGTGGCAGAGGTTGTGTCTCCGTTCATGTCCGCTTGAGATAATTCCCAAAACAATCAAATAAGCCGAAGAAAGAACAGCGCCCTCTCATTAGCGACCTAATGATCAATTAAAATTCCAGTGAACCAACCCTTTGCCGAGGGACATCTAGACGTGGGCGCCTATCATACGAGAAGGCTAAAAATAGATAGTTGACGGATACTGTCTGATACTGTATTTACTGATAGTGACCTAGGCACAGGCACAGGAACAGGAACAAGATCCCAACTGAATAGGCTTTCAGTTTCAGTTTCAGGAAAGGAAAGAGCTGGAGTTAGGAGAGGTTGCAGTAGGATTGGTTGTGGGAGGTGTAGCGTACTGTGAAAGCATGGCTTAAGTAGATCTGAATCAGTGCTTCTGACTTGAGCAGGGAAGAGAAGACGATCAGGGCTCAGTTGACAGTCGGTTAGGGGTGTTTAGGACTATGAACCCACACAGCAGTGCCGCTCTGGAAGAGGGAGGGAAACGATGGCACCTTACAAGCACCTCGAATTTGAAGGTGTTTCACGTCTACTTGGTCTTGAGGAAAAATACGTTTTAAGCTCCTGGTCCTCGAGACTTCGAGGAATATCCAAATCCAGAACAGAGAGGCTTTCGACCTCGGTTCTCATCAGCTCAGGCAGGTTGGCGAGACTTCTTGAACCTATGTAGTGGCTCAGTGACAAAGCAGAGGAAATCAACGACCAGAGAATATAAGATTGGAATGGACACATATCCACCCATCGTTCCCGAATCATCAACTTCATCAACTTCTGCTTTGGTCATCGCATATCTGCGTCGTATACTCTTTGAGCACAATCACAAGGCCACCATAGTTGCGTTGACCAAAGCAATAGTTGTTCACAAGGCCCTACCTTCGTGCACAACAGTCATCTGGTGTCTGCGTTGGAAAGAACGTCGGGTCGCTTGACGGTCTGACCTGTGAGGAGAAAAATCAAGACCTCACAGAAAAGGTGTCGTAAGATAACACAACAATCATATTCGCGCCACTTCTGCTGCATCGGACTCTTTCTTGATACCATGCTCCGTAAAATCAATAACTAAATGGTGTTTCATTGAACTGCAAAAAAAAAAGAGAGTGAAGGCCAAAGTTGTGGGAAGGATGCATTTCCATGTGGTGTATTCAAGGTTGAGAATCACCACTAAGTAATAGAACGACCATCACCACCTGGGCCATTTGGTGCGTACGAGGAAGGAGGTCCACGAGATGGCGGACCACCTACAACATCTACCGCAGCCTCTTCAAAGCTCATTCTTCGTGTTCGTCTTCCACTACGTCCAGTTGGTGCCGAAGGATTGTCTGTTATCCACGTCGGATCCACCACGCTCGTTGCTCTGCGTCCTGGAATTGCGGAAGGTGGCACTTTCCTCTGCGTGCTCCTTCTGTGCATTTCCTGGGCAGCAGCAACGACCCCTGGTGGGTACATTTCGACCTCGCCCATCGGGGCTTGGGCTGCTCGATAGCCACCATCTTGGCCATCAGGGGGTGGGTTATTCGCGTGGACAGGCGCTTGGGCTGCATTATCGCGCTTCTTGCGGATGCAGAGCAGCCAAAAGACAAGTAGGAGAAGCATAGCAACAATAGGGCATATGACGCCTAATGCGATTGCCAGGCGGTTGGATTTGCGTTCGGCAGCGGCGGCGGTGCTGTCACTATGGCTCGAGGATGTGGACGAAGGGTTTTCTGTGATCGAGGACGATGACTGACTCAGTGAGCTAAACGTGGTAGAAAAAGTGGATGAGCCGGGTGACGATAACGTAGAGGAGCTATCCAAGATGTCGACGGTGAACCTACGGAACAAATTAGAGAAGCATATAACATAAGGGATGTCACTTACAAGAAGGCATCGACAACCGCATACCCTGGGATATCTTCCCCTGAAGGTATACCAACCCGAATGGTGTGCTGCTTGCTGGTCGTTCCGGTGAATGAAGCAACTATAGCGGATGCTACTGTCCCACCTCCAGACCCATCGTCTGTAGAATCGTAGTCCTGCAGATCGGCAGTTTTAATCAGAATGCCGTCCAGGAATATGTCAGTCATTATCCCATACGGGTACAGCGCAGAATAGAAGTAGAAGGACGAAACTACGAGACGCATGTGAGTCCACAGACCAGAGGTCGAAGAGGAAGTTGGGCACATACATGTCATGGTGATCTCTGCATATGCATCTGTATTCTCAGACAACATATGGCCGCCCCCAATATCCCAGTTACGGCCTTCGACTCGGTGCCAGCTCGAGCTGGGTACATAGTTGATACGTTCATCTTGATCGTCGATGGTGATGTTCGACAAGGCAGTGGCTATCCGAAGGACGCAGAGAACCAGGAGAGATAGTTCGGCTAGCATGAATCAAAGCCATTCGCACAAAAGCACAGAAAGTTGGATATATATATAGTGCTTGAACAGCCTTTGAGCTGTAAATAGGCAGCTGCGTGAGCTATGTGAGCCTATGACTGGACGGGATTGACATCTAGGCATACCATGACATGAGAACTACAGAGTTCGTTCTCAACCTTCTGTATATAAACCCAGGTGACGCGAAGCCGTGCAGAATGGCCCTGAATGGCTGATTTCTGTGAGTCGTGCCCCCTCAAGTTCATATTCAACTTTAGGGCCGGCGCGACGCGGAAGGAAGGAAGGCACATCATATGCATCGCAAATGCATCGTACTCTACAGCTGTCATGTTGCCGCTGTCCTTGAAACCCCTCAACATGCGAACTGCCAACACGGTACACCAATTAAGGTTCAAACGTTCAAAATTCTCTGGGTTCTTCGAATTTACGATCAGCGATTGAATGGAAGATGCCTGCAGCCTAATCTCTGTGCTGAACCCCACTGAACTATTCCGAGTCCCATCAAGCTCTAGTAACCCGTTCACTCAAGTCTCAGACCATCAAACATGTCTCGTTCACAGAAGAATACTACTCGAACTCGGTCAACTAAATTTACTAGGTGGGTTACTGAGGACAGATTGGATCTAGTTATTAACATGATGACGAATAAGCTGTTGGATCTGCATTGCCCTCGCGTATGTTGGTAAGCGTGCGGCAGGTATAACGCACCTCGAGATGAACCAGATAACTGGTCGACTCCTCCCGAGGTGGATATAGCGAAGAACAAGGGCTGTTCAGTTTGACATTGAACATGCGTACAGCACATCACATGCGTCATATTCCACCTCCTATTGGGCCTCCCACTGCTGAAATTTTCGTCGTAAACTTCACTAGGCTCTCCATCAATCAATGATTTAGTGAGTACGGTGCAGGTTCTTGCCGCAGATTATGACACCCATCTGCCAATATGCAAGCACTCTCTTTATCTCCATCATCTCACGCAGGATTTACATAGTCTTCCTTGTTTCTAAGTGTCTGTGACAATTCGTGGATCCTTGGTCAGCTGGTTTTCTCGTGTGATTTAGACGCTCAGCAGCGCCACTTCATTGGTGCACATGTTTGATTGGCGCCTGAAAAAAACCACCGCACCTTTGCCTTCGAAGCTCCAGGTGTTGGGACCTCATACAAACTCAGCCTGAGTGGAACAATGATTGAAATTGATTTGAATACATTATGACAATGCGTTACGGACGATATGATATGAGGACGCCAACACCATCGTTAGAGTTCGCATGTCTTTTGACGCATCCTTGGTAATCAGAGGGGTTGAATTCAACAAATTTTGAAAAAGAGAAATCATATATCTGAAGGTGCACCCCTTTTGCGATCTCTTGGAAAGGACGGCCAGGATGATCAGGGAGACCCAGTTCTTTGACACAGGACAGTGCGCACTTTCGACACTCCTATATAGCACAATGTGACTATGTTTCATGGCGGTATAATTGATGCAACTCACTGTGTAAGTTGAAGGTGCAGCAATAGGAGGCGCATTAGTCCAAGTGGAACCGTTCGCACGATGAAAGTACATTTGGAGAGGGGTGCCTTTGAGTCCGATTAATGGCGGACCGGAGGAGGAGGTTTTTTCATAGTATGATTCCTCCAAGAAAACCCCAAGTTCGAGAAATTCGCATTTTTTCGATAATAAGCGACTCCAGACGTCGGGGGAGTCCTTAGTCGCGAGCAACCCTGCCCACACGGTCGATCCATCATGAACCTTGCATGGATACTTGAGCGAGATGTTGATATCGGTGTCATTTGGGTCCAAGTGCCTTTGAAAGGCAGCACGAGTCAGTAAAACAGCTTCCTAGATTTGAAGGCCTTTTCGAATAAGTTTCCCTCAAAGGATTCCAGATGTAACACACCTCGTATGACTTTGCAAACGGAACTAGTTGCGAATCCATGGCTTTATCACCTGAATAAAACAGCCTCAATAGCATCCCGTTGGGAAATTTGACACTATCATTGGTCAAAGATCGATGCCCTTTGTTAATAGTGGTTACTATGGGCGCTTATCTCGATAAAATAACAAATTACCAGCCGTGGATATTGTTTCGTCCCTTCCATCTTCATTCATGGTTATACCTCGCCTCAGAGATCTCCTCTAAGCGTCTCCGAATATTATAACCAGAAGATATGGGTCACTGATGAACGTTTGAACGTTGAACGTTGAACACCTACTTTTGCTTCCAATCATTGAATCAAGATGCATCTGAATCGTTCTCACGGTTCCACCGTGACCTACGCCAAATTGAAACAGTTGATTCTTCGTTCTCGTATCACGCCTAATCGCCCAAGAACGAATCCTCTTCCCTGTAGCCAGCTAGGGACTACAATTGTTGATATTTTATTCCCCTCTTTTCTCTTGCTTTGACTTCTGCGTACGCCGCACTCACCTGCGTCGTTGTCCTTCATCCTTCATCAGATCTGGAATATTGTCCTTCCTCGCATATAAGGGTTCAAGCTTCGAAGTATCAGTTAGAACAGCCTGATTCATGGCCTTTCTTATGTGTCCTGTAGGCACTGTACAGATTCCAACGTGTGGGCACCACCTCGATGTTGTACGTATTTGGTCTTTGCTGACCCTTGGATAAGATAAAGCTACAGCACCTTGGGTCATTGAAGCTTCAAGTATCCATGCGTCAGTAATTCCCGCAAAAAGGTTGGGCAACGCTTTGGTTCTACTTTTTTTGTTTGTTTATCCTAGCATAATGGAATAGCACAATGGACCACGCTCTTCATAAAAGGGAGGGCCGAGTCCCGAGTGGCACGCAAAGCGCAGGACGCGTATCCACATAAAAAGTCGGTGAACATATCCGCTGAAAATTTATATTCTTCCTAACACGCCACGTCCGTCGCAGTCAACGAACCTGAATGACCTCGAGTGCCAGCATACGTCAACTTCTTGACAGCGACACCAATTCGCCACTCCTCCCAGTCGATACTGAAATTTCCGAGACCCAACGACGGGTTCCGCTGATCGACAGTGACGATGCTACGCCGGCTGACGTCTCTCAATGTGAACTTTGGGCTCCAGATCCAATACTCTCAACCATCCATTTTGTCCCTCCCGAAATCTGGGCTCGAATCTTCATCTACGCCTACCTAGACATATTTCGCATCTCCTGGGTATGCGGTGCATGGAGGCGGATAGTTCTCTCGCTACCTGCGCTCTGGGATATGGTCTCTCTCAATGTTAACGAATCTGAAACTTCCACTACGGCTGGACAGGGGATTGCACATACTTGGATAAACCGCTCTGGGGATCGGTTTATCTCAGTAGTGCTCCACCATGATCGTCCGGTGTTGGGTACTGATATTACTCGCGTGAAGGCCTTCCTGGAAGCATTGCCTGATAAAGAGCGGTGGAGGAATGTCTCTCTAAGACCTCAGATGCTTGCATTACTTTTCGACAGTCACGAGCAAGAGCACGGCAGTTCCTGGGGCGGCCTGGAGGAGCTGGCGATCTATGACGTTCTCGAGGCCGAAGCCCAGCCAATCTATCCTGTAACGCCACAATTCCCCGACTCAGTCTCTCTGAGACACCTAATATCTCTCCGATGCCTCACGCTATCCAACCTCTCCACCCGTTTCTTCACCACCACTCTTCTTCCCTACGCCCAGCTGACATACCTACACTTAAACATCATTGGCGAGCTCACTGAACATCTACTCATCCTCGGACACTGCATGGCTCTCGAGAATTGCATCATCTCTCATTCCAGACCACGTCCTGGCTCCTTCATGGGGAATGTGAACGCCCAAAGCTCACAAGCACTGTTCATCCGCACTATCGTACTCCCCCGCCTCCACCGGCTCGTCTTAAACGGTGATGGGAGTCAGAGCCTCTCCTTATTCCTCAGAAAATTCACACTCCCCTCGCTTGAAGCGCTTAGCATCATTGAACGAGGACAGACGAGAGGCAGGAGGGCATACCCACGCCCGTGCTACGACCTTATAGGCATGCTGGATAGATCGGAGTGCAGTTTACGCACGCTTGAGATGCATAACTCGTCTACTTCCAACGATGGCGAACTTTTCTCTTTATTCGAGCGGCTTGCACACCTCATAGTCCTCCGTATCTCAGCTATTGGGGTGCAGCCAATCCTAAATGATAATATCGTGCGACGTCTAATCTCCAAGACCTCATGCGTCAACACACTCCTCCCGCGACTTACGACGCTCGAAGTGAGGTGCCAATGGGATCAGGAGATACTCACCCGAGGGTGCTTGCAGGATTTTTTCAATACATGCACAGACTTGCATACACTTCCCACCTTCGGTGTTCCATTAAGGAAGGTTATTATCACGGATTCAGAGCTTAATCCCCTCGTAATTTCGCCGCTTTTGGCAGAGATGTATACCCCCTTCACGGGTGCTTTGGAGGATTATGAGCTATGAATTATGCGCCTAGGGCTGATGAGTTGGCCATAACCATCATATTTGTGTTTATAGTCTATAGTCTGTTATAGCGTCTGAGATTGACGATAACTGAAAAGTAGGAGAAATACGTAGAGTACCTAAATGAAACCTTGGATCATACTTTGAAACCCACGAATCAGAATAATGCGAACACCCCTGCCTCTCCTTCGGAGGCTACCCAGTACTCGTAAGTTCCCAGACTCAAAAGGGGCGGGGCCCTAATTGGGAAATAAGATTTCCTTCGCGGCTGGTATCCACTGGTCAATGAGAAATATTCTTTGAAGAACTTGTGATACGATGATGGAGTTTCTGAAAAGGCAGTTTAACATGAGCATACTACCTGGGTGCGGCGAGGATTTGCAATGGTTTGTGCCCAAAAGTCTTTGATCACATGACCACCCAAATCTTTAGGAGTTCAACTTGAGTCTTGCTCGAGACTGCTTCATCACGTCCCGTACCCATGTCCGACTCAACTACGCCTTCCAGAACAACCGCACATTGCACACGCCCTATCACAAGCGAATGAACTACATGGACCCGTTCTCCTCAACCCACGTCTTCAAGGAACCCATGTTCGAGAGACTTGGAGGGGAGATGGAGCACAAATTCACCCAAAGGTCGATTAGGGGTGTCGTAGAATCCCTTCCCAAGGCGCCCTATCGTCGACCTCCGGTGGATTTTGCACCGTTTCGGGATGCCGCGAACGTCCACGGAGAAAGACAAATGTACGGTCCTTTGGTGAGTTTTCCTTCCCATACACCTGAGTCAAAGGTTTTGAATTCTTGTGCCCCAGTTCACGGCTATGCGGCGTTTCCTTGCCCCAGGTTTGCAACTGGCTAACACATCTAACAAGTGTGACCCGGACTCTGCTCCCTACGCATTTGGTCATTGCATCAAGCCAGATGGATCTTTGTACTCTAAGCAAGGGAATGAAACATGTCGCGTTAAAGACATGGAAAGTTTTATTGAGATCAAGTGGGCACCCTCCGATGAGCCTTTCGCCGACCTACCCTTGGAACTAACGGCCTCTAACGCGAAGAAAGCCTCCCTAGAACGCGACGGCTTCGGCGCAAGAGACACACGCGGCCAGTTGTCGCTATACGCAAACGCCATCCAGGCTGCTCAGCACCACACCAGAGTCTTCGGGGTCTACATCTGGAGGTCCCAGTGCCGCCTCCTCTGCCACTCACGCAGCGGAACCATTGTAACTCGCAGATTCGACTATACCAGCACTGTGCTTACAAGAGTTCCTTTGGAGGTTCTCGCATGCCACCCCCGAAGAACGGGTTCACGACACTTCCGTGGAGCCTCTCCCCCCCCTCCCACGATCCCCTCGCTGAACCAGCTCGAAAAAGTTTCCTCCTGCACAGCGATGCCCCGCTCTTCAAAGTCGCCGTTCACCAGGCCGAGGACTCGAAGGGCCGTACCGACCTTGTCGGGACCCATTACATCGTTTCCAAGCTCTTGAAATCTGCATATCTCTATCCCACTGGCCGTGGGATGCGTGGTTACCTTGCATTCGACTGTCAGTCGAGAGAAAAGGTCTTTTTGAAAGACGCGTGGAGGATCAGAGCGTGCGGCCAGGAGGGTGTGGTATACGCAATGCTGCGTGAATGTCAAGTCGAGCACATCTCCCCAGTCGTTGCGCATGGCGATGTGCCAGGGAAATGGCAGTCGTGCGGGAGGGATGCGAAGCTGTACGCCCCCGGCTCTACGTTCTGCGAGGACATCCATTATCGGATTGTACTCAAGATTGTAGGCAAGACATTGTCCTCGTTTAGCTCAACCCATGAACTCGTCACCACCATCTGTGACGCCCTCATTGGTCCGTCGTCTGTTGCAGTTTGCCATGGGTTATACTCATTTTAACGATAGCCCACGAGAAAGCCGTAAGCGCAGGCGTCTTGCATCAGGATATGTCACCAGGAAATATCATAATCCACAACGGCCATGGTGTGTTGATCGACAGGGATTTATCAAAGCTCATAGACAGCAGCGGGGTATCCGAGAGGACGGTCAGTTTTCATTTCATTCAATCTACATATTCTGTCTTTCTGAACATTCTCCTAGGGAACCGTCCAATTCATGTCCATGCGTCTCCTTAATGACCCTCAGGCTGTCCACGAAGTTCGAGACGACATCGAGTCTACAATTTGGGTGCTTTTATGGGCCATCATCAAGTTTGGACCTCACAAAATGGACATAAGCCATACCACCGCATATCTGGACACCTTTAGCTTTGATGACAGTGAAATCCATGCGCATTTAAAAAAGATGTTTGTCCGTTCTGGGCGATTATCGATAAATGACTTTGGGCTTTGCACGCCTGCTCTTGAATCGCTCATATGTGACTTGGTCGATGCACTCGCGAGGGATACCCGTGACTGTTCGGAATCATGGTTGAAAGATCATAAATGGATTATTGGGCGTGTGAGATCTGCTTTGGCGGATGAAAAGTGGATGGGGACGAAGGATGATGGATTTCGGGTGCGTGAGCTTTCTGTTGAACTTGTTCCTCGGTCGGCTTGGAGGAAACGCAAGGCGTCGATTGAAGATTATTGGGTGGAGCTGGAGGGTGATCGGGTGGAGATGGAGGAGAGGAGGAAGAGGCGGAAGCTGGAGGGTTGTGATGATTTGGAGATGGGAGGGGTGGAGGGTGATGTATCGGTGCAGGAGGACGAGGACGAGTGCAAGTTCGAAATGAATTTGGCGGAGTACGACTTGTCGTCTGGATGAGGTTCGGATTAGATACTTGGGTGCTCAACGTAATCAACGTCCCAACATCGAAAATTTGAATGCATTGAAGGGGGGCTGAGGTGCTATGTAAGTTGGCAAGACCGCTATGAACCACTGCCGGACATAAGAGGCTTGACGTGCGTGTAAATCGTGAAAGAGTAATACAAGTACAGATATGGATAGTGTGGTGTAGTAGTACAACGTGTGCAAGAAAAATGTACGATTGAAAGTAAGAAATTATGTACAATACTTGAAAGAACAGATCCTACCAATGTCCCCTCGCACTCCCCCCAGTACGGGACTCCTTTTCCTGAGGATACCCGCTGCCTCTGCCTTCACCCGCACTTCCATATGGACCTCGGTACCCCGGGGGTGCTCCTCCTCCTCCTTCTGCCTGGGCCTGGGCTTGGGCTTGAGCCGACGGGGCTCCGTAGAATGAGTCTGCTGGTACCATGGGTATGGCTGCGGGCATGGACATAGGTGCGGTCCTATCGCTATCGGAAGATACGTAGCTGAGCGTGTTTCCTTCGTGCGGGTCGTATAGCTGGGCGTGGGCATGGGGCGATAGGTGTACTGGTGCTGGTGCTGGTGCTGGTGTTCCTCGTCCTCGTCCTGTCGTTCCATAGCCCGATCCAGCTGCTGGTCCTCGTCCTGATCCATACCCGGATCCTGGTGGTGGCACCGGCACTGGCCTTGTACCCTCATCACCCGACCCAAGTTGTGTTGCCGAGTCCGACTCGGATTCAGCTTTCCCAGCGGACATGGCGGAACTTTGTCTCATCCGATTCCAGAATCCGCGATTCGGATTTGAGCTGGGTGCTGTTGTATTGATGTGTTGGACGCTCATCATCTGAGACCCAGGTGGTGGTGGACCTGGGGCGAGCGACTGAGTCTGAGAGTAGGACTGGAAGGGATGGCTCGATGTGGGTGCGAGTGCAGGTGTGGGTGGGAGGTTTTTCAGCTGATGGTCACCGTACGGTGATGCGTACTGCAATTCCTTGGTCCGAGTCCCTTGAGGACTGAGCGGCGGCGATGCGGGGTTAGAGCCGGGGTTGGACCTCCCACCAGCGCTACCGACGGACGGAACGGGTTTACGCTGGAGGTTCGATTGACGGCGTGGCCAGGAATGTGTAGGTGCATTAGATGTGCCGTCTGGAGATTCGAGGATTATAACGGGGCGGTTGTGTTGCATCTTTTCTGGGTCGACTGTAATGACAATGTTACGATTCAGAAAAGCAATACGAGGTTCTCGATGAAGCACGTACATCCAGGAGCAACATCGAGATGTCCAGACGGATATTGACCGCGATACGCCCGTCGCGCGTAAAACCCCTCCATCCTCTGCCGATTGAAGCACCACCCGAGCATGAAGCAGCATCCGATGGAGAATAGGGTGAAGACTCCCATAGTGACGAGGGCGGGGATAAAGTATTTGTCGTGCACGACTTCATGCGTGTTGGCTCTCTTCTGGATCGAGAAGGAAGGTGCTGCGCCGATATTGATATCGATATCGGACTCGGCACTGGCACTGGCAGCGAGGGGGACCAAGATGCCCAGGAGAACGTAGTATATCGTAGGCATTGCTCAACGCTCGACGATAAGCAGTGCCAGTGGTGCTGGTGGCATGGAAGAAAGCGGACTGACAAGGGTTTGTAGCAGTTCAGGCCTAGGAAGGGTCCTGCCAAATTGACGAACGAATCGGATGTCAATGGCGTTACGCCCCTTTTGCTATGGCTGCATGCCGCCTCGTGTCTGGAAGGTTACCTGCAGGGAGGCTTCGTCCTGGGATAGCAAGGCAAAGTACGAAAAACATAGCGCCTCTCTGTGGGTATTGGTATTGCGGGCTGGATTAGTATAAAAATCAAAGATCTTTTATTTTTGTCGTGACGTCACAGCCTTTTGCCGATATGTGGGCCGGCCCTAAAGCCGATTTATGCCGTGGACTGATCAACTGCAGCGTTCAGCCTTTCTGCACGCACAGAAAGTTCCTGTCACGGTACGCCCAACCGCCTATTCTATCCAGTCACAAGCTCACGTAGCTCTCAGATATCACATAGCTGCTATGTAGAGCGCAAGGGCTGTTCAAGAGCCTTGCATCTTATGTCCAACCTCCTGTGCTTTTGTAGGAATGACACTGATTCACGCTTGTCGAATTATCTCTTCTGGTTCTCTGCCTACTGCCATGTCAAAAATCATGCATCACCGTCGACGATTATGACTGTGTACCCAGCTCGAGCTGGCGACGAGACCAGGGCCGCAACTTGGATACTGCTGGCCATGTGTTGACTGAGTCTCCAAATGAATATGCAGACGTACGTGCCCAAACTCTCTTCAAACCTGTGGCCTTACGTGCCCCTTATATTCTAGTTTCTACCTTCTACTTTGACTCTGCACCGTCGCTTACTTACAGGATGACGACTGACATAGAGACCTTGATCAAAACTGCCGACCCGCACGCGCAGTGACTGCAATTCTACAGATGTTGGGTCCATGGTTACCTCACTCGTTGTGGCGAGCAGCAGCAACACACACCGTTCGGGTTGCTGAGACCTACCTGTACGTGCCCATTCATTATCCTCGTATACACTCTCTAACTTACTCCATAAGTTCAT
>Ga0247742_10000337_pt1 | contig 39932 bp, 34 predicted proteins | sample UWRJL208509C2_FD_180944 | JGI IMG/M metagenome (GOLD analysis project Ga0247742, IMG submission 180944) | Plant litter microbial communities from Arlington Agricultural Research Station in Wisconsin, United States - UWRJ-L208-509C-2 | ecosystem: Environmental > Terrestrial > Plant litter >...
GCTGTGACCCAGGGCCCGAGCGGCAACACCGTCGCGAACTCGGCCCGGCCCCTCAGCCGGAACGCCATGCGCGGGATCATCGTCGCCCCTGCTCTCGTAGGCGCGCTGCTGCTCAGCGGCTGCAGCGCGGACTTCTGGCCGCAGAAAGCTCCTGTGCCGACTCCGACCGCCAGTGACGTGCCCGCCGCGATGAAGATGACCCCGCCCGCGGCCACCGTGCCGCAGGTCGAGCGCATCGTCGACTCGGTGCGCCAGGCGGCGGCCGACGCGGACGCCGCCAAAGACCCGGCCCTGCTCGACGCCCGCTTCGGCGGCGCTGCTCTTGAGCTGCGCTCGGCGAGCTACGCGATCCAGAAGGGCGACCCGGCGCAGCCCGGGCTCGCGCCGATCCCCGAGGGCGAAGTCGGCCCCATCCTGCCTCAGCAGACGGAGATCTGGCCGCGCACGATCTTCGCCGTGGTACAGGCGACCGACACCACCGTCGCGCCGCTCGCCCTGTTCCTCGAGCAGGCTGACCCGCGCTCGAACTACAAGGTCACCTACGCGATCACACTCGAGCCATCGGCCGTCATCCCCGATCTCGCCCCCGCAAATGTGGGAGCGGCACGGTTGCTGGACGACACCCCCGTGCTCGCCAAGACCCCCACCGACGTGGCGCTCGGCTACGCAGACATCCTGGAACTGGATGTCGACAGCGATGCCTATCTCGATTTCCAGGCCGAGGGCGACAGCCTGCGCGTGAGCGTGGGCCCGGCGTACAAGCAGTCGGTGCGCGCCTCTCTGCCGGCCACCGCGTCGGTCGAGTTCGGTAACGGGCTGGGCGCGGGCGAACCGATCGCGCTGGCCACGAACGACTCGGGCGCCATCATTGCGGTGAACCTCAACGAGACCACCAAGGTGACGCCGATCGAGGCGGGCGCGGCCGTGAACCCGTCGGGCCAGGTGAAGGCGCTCTCCGGAGTCGCCGTCAGCAACAAGGGAGTGCTGGCGACCTACGGCTACCAGCTGCTGTTCTACGTGCCACCGGCCAGCGCAGATGGCAAAATCGTTCTGCTCGGTTACAGCCAGGGCCTCGTGTCGGCAGGAGAAGTCGGATGACCAACGCACCACTGGGAGGCGCAAACCTGAGGGGCGCCGTCGATCTGTCGTCGCTCGTGCGGCCGCCGGCACCGCCGGCCGGAACGCCCGCGCCCGCCGGGGGGGTGGTGCGGCAGGCCACCGACGCCTCGTTCACCGAGGTGCTCGACCTGTCGTCGACCGTTCCCGTCATCGTCGAGTTCTACGGCCAGGGCATCCAGCCGACCCTCGGCGCCTTCATCGCCGGCTACGGGGGCCGGATCGCGCTCGCCACCGTCGAGGCGACCACCAACCCGCAGCTCGTGCAGGCGTTCCAGGTGCAGCAGGTGCCGACGGTCGCCGCCGTCGTGGGGGGTCGCCCCGTGCAGTTGTTCACCGGCATGCTCGCCGAGGCCGAGCTGAAGGAGATCATGGAGCAGGTGCTGCAGCTCGCGGCGCAGAACGGCATCCAGGGATCGATCCCGGTCGGGGCGGATGACGCGGCGGAGGCCGAACCCGTCGAGGAGCCGCTGCCCCCGCACCACCAGGAGGCCTACGACGCGATCGCCGCCGGGGACTTCGCCACCGCGATCAAGGAGTACGAGACCGCCATCGCGCAGAACCCGCGGGATCAGCTCGCGGTCGCCGGGCTCGCTCAGGTGTCGCTGCTGGCTCGACTGGCCACGGCCGATGTCGAGGCCGTGCGGTCGGCCGCCGCGGCCGACCCGGCCGATGTCGAGACGCAGCTCGCCGTTGCCGACCTCGACGTCAGCGGGGGTCACCTCGACGACGCGTTCGGGCGGCTGCTCGACCTGTTCCCGACACTCGACGCTGCGGGCAAGAACGCCGTGCGCACCCGGATCCTCGACTACTTCGAGATCGCCGGCATCGACGACCCGCGAGTGATCGCGGCGCGCCGCCGGCTGACCGGGCTGCTCTACTAGAGACCGTCGGCGCGGTGACTGCCCCCATGTCCGACGACGGGCGACCAGACGACCGGCGACGCAACGAGCTCGTCACCGGTGCGACGGCGGCACAACTCGACGTCCGGAGCCGGCTGGCGGGCCTCACCGCGATCGTGCTGGGCGTGGTCGCCGTGGCCCAGCCATCGCCGTGGAACCTCGTGATCGGGGCGGTATCGATCGCCCTGTTGGTGACCGCCATCGCGCTGGCCGTGAGCAGCTCGCGCACCGCGGCCCGTGAGCGTGAGGCGGGCTACTCCACCCTCTTCGACTTCGCCGGCTTCGCACTGCGGCACCCGCGCACCAAGCAGCTTCTGCGCGCGGCCGACGCGGCCCCGGCGTCACCCGGCAGGCGATCGGTGTTCCGATCGATGCTGTCGGTGAAGCCGGGCACCGTGCTGGCCAAGCGGCTCGAAGAGGACGAGAAGGACGAGCGCTAAGCGCTCTTCTTCCGAGGCGCGAGCCACAGCCCACCCAGCGGTGGGAGGGTGAGTTCGACCGACGCCGGGCGACCCTGGAAGGGTTCATCCAGCGCCGTGATCGAGCCGTAGTTGCCCACGCCCGATCCGCCGAACACCTCGGCGTCGGTGTTGATGATCTCGTCCCACGTGCCGCCGAACGGCAGGCCCACCCGGTACGGGCCGACCGGCGCGCCGCTGAAGTTGAACAGCCCGACGACCGGGTCACCCGACTTCGACCAGCGCACGAACGACACGACGCTCTGGGTGGAGTTGCCGCCGTCGAGCCACTCGAAGCCCGCGGGAGCGTTGTCCTGCTCCCACAGCGCCGGGTGCGTCTTGTACGCCGCATTCAGCGCCGCCACGAGCGTCAGCAGCCCGCGGTGCACCGGCTGGTCGAGAATCCACCAGTCGAGCCCGCGCTCTTCGCTCCACTCGCTCGGCTGCCCGAACTCGCTGCCCATGAACAGCAGCTGCTTGCCCGGGTGCGCCCACATGAACGACAGGTACGCACGCACGTTCGCGAGCTTCTGCCACTGGTCGCCGGGCATCTTGTTCAGCAGCGATCCCTTGCCGTGCACGACCTCGTCGTGGCTGATCGGCAGCAGGAAGTTCTCGCTGAACGCGTACACGAACGAGAAGGTGATCTCACCGTGGTGGTACGAGCGGTACAGCGGGTCCTCCGACATGTACTGCAGGGTGTCGTGCATCCAGCCCATGTTCCACTTCAGGCCGTACCCGAGACCGGATGACGCCGTCGGCTTGGTGACGCCGGGCCAGCTGGTGGACTCCTCCGCGATCATCACGATGCCGGGGTTGCGCTTGTAAGCGGTCGCGTTGACCTCCTGCAGGAAGCTGATCGCCTCGAGGTTCTCGCGCCCGCCGTACTTGTTGGGCAGCCACTCGCCCTCCTTGCGGGAGTAGTCGAGGTAGATCATGCTCGCGACCGCGTCGACCCGCAGGCCGTCGATGTGGAACTCCTCGAGCCAGTACAGCGCGTTGGCGACGAGGAAGTTGCGCACCTGCGACTGCCCGAAGTCGAAGATCAGGGTGCCCCAATCCATCTGCTCGCCGCGGCGGGGGTCGCTGTGCTCGTACAGCGCCTGGCCGTCGAACTTGCCGAGCGCCCACTCGTCCTTGGGGAAGTGGCCGGGCACCCAGTCCATGATCACGCCGATGCCGGCGCCGTGCAGCCGGTCGATCAGGTACTTCAGGTCGTCGGGGTGCCCGAACCGGCTGGTCGGGGCGTAGTACCCGGTGACCTGGTAGCCCCAGGAACCGCCGAACGGATGCTCGGCGAGCGGCATGAACTCGACGTGGGTGAATCCGGTCTCGGCGAGGTAGCCGATCAGCTCGTCGGCGAGGCTGCGGTAGTCGTTGCCGGGGCGCCACGAGCCGACATGCAGCTCGTAGACGCTCATCGCGGAGTTGTGGGGGTCGGATGACGCGCGCCGGGTCATCCATTCGGCGTCGTTCCAGCTGTACAGGCTCTGCCCGACCTTCGAGGCGGTGGCGGGGGAGACCTCGGTGTACCGCGCCATCGGGTCGGAGCGGGTCAGCCACTGGCCCGACTGGCTGAGCAGCTCGAACTTGTAGGCGACCCCGGGGGTCAGGCCCGGGATGAACAGCTCCCACACCCCGTTGTCGTCGAGGCGGCGCATCGGGTGACCGACGCCGTTCCAGCCGTTGAAGTCACCGATGACGCGCACGGCCTGGGCGTGCGGCGCCCAGACGCTGAAGCTCGTGCCCTCGACATCCTCGTGCGGCCGGTAGTGCGACCCGAGCACGTGCCAGAGCTGCTCGTGGCGCCCCTCGCCCCACAGGTAGAGGTCGATCTCGCCGACGGAGGGCACGAAGCGGTACGGGTCGTCGGCCGTCCACTCGTCGCCGCTCTCGTAGCGGGTCTCGAGCGTGTACGCCTGGCCGGGGGCCGGGGCGTACCCCTGCCACAGCCCGTTCGCGACGTGCTCGAGGGGGATCCGGGTGCCGTCGGCGCGCACGGCGGTCACCGATTCGGCCAGCGGGCGCACGGCGCGGATCACGAAGCCGGCGCCGACCGGATGCTGCCCGAGCGTCTCGTGCGGTTGCGGGTGCGATCCGGCGGCGAGCGCCGAGATGTGGTCGGGGTGCAGTTCGGGCAGCTCAACGGGCGCGGCTGCGGCCTTCTTCGTCGCCATCAGCGGCCTTTCGGTATTACGTCGGGGTCAAGGTGCACATGCAGGATGTGGCAGGGCTCGGTGAACGCGTCGAGGCGCACGAAGTTCGCGAGCCCCCACTCGAACTCGGCACCGGTGATCAGGTCGGTCACGGTGAAGCGGGAGTCGGCCTCGAGCCCGAATCGGGTGGGGTCCAGGTACACGGTGGTCTCGCGCACCGAGTGCGGGTCGAGGTTGGCGACCACGATGACCGCGTCACCCGTGCCGCCGTTGTACTGGCCCGCCAGGTACTTCGAATACACGAGGATCGACTCGTCGTCGCTCCAGTGCACATCGAGGTTGCGCAGCTGGCGCAGGGCCGGGTGGGCGGCGCGGATCAGGTTGAGCTTCTGCAGGAAGGGTGCCAGCGACGTGCCTTCGGCCGCCGCCCAGTCGCGCTGCTTGTACTCGAACTTCTCGTTGTCGATGTTCTCCTCGCTGCCCGGGCGGGCAACGTCTTCGAACAGCTCGTATCCGGTGTACACGCCCCACGTGGGGCTCGCCGTCGCGGCGAGCGTGGCGCGGATCTTGTACGCAGCAGGCCCTCCGAACTGCAGGTACTCGGTCAAGATGTCAGGCGTGTTCACGAACAGGTTCGGGCGGAACCAGGCCGAAGTCTCATGCGAGATGCTGCTGAGGAACTCCTCCAGTTCGACCTTCGTGTTGCGCCAGGTGAAGTAGGTGTACGACTGCTGGAACCCGACCTGGCCGAGCGACTGCATCATCGCGGGGCGGGTGAACGCCTCCGCGAGGAACACCACATCCGGGTACTCGGAGTTGATCTCGTGCAGCACGATCTCCCAGAACTGCAGGGGCTTGGTGTGCGGGTTGTCGACGCGGAAAATCCGCACGCCCAGCCCGATCCAGTAGCGCAGCAGGCGCAGGGCCTCCTCGCGGATGCCCTCCGGGTCGTTGTCGAAGTTGATCGGATAGATGTCCTGGTACTTCTTCGGCGGGTTCTCCGCGTACGCGATCGTGCCGTCGGGCAGCGTGGTGAACCACTCGGGGTGCTCGGTGACCCAGGGGTGGTCGGGCGAGGCCTGCAGCGCGAAGTCGAGGGCGACCTCGATGTTGTTGCGCCGGGCCACGTTCAGGAAGAACGTGAAGTCCTTGACGTCGCCGAGGTCGGGATGAATCGCATCGTGCCCCCCGGCGGCGGAGCCGATGGCCCACGGCGAACCGGGGTCGCCGGGTGCGGGGTTCAGCGTGTTGTTCGGGCCCTTGCGGAACGTCTCGCCGATCGGGTGGATGGGGGGCAGGTACAGCACATCGAAGCCCATCGCGGCGACCGCCGGGATGCGCTTGGCCGCGGTGCGGAAGGTGCCGCTGACCCACTTGCCGTTCTTGTTCTGCTTGGCGCCCTCGCTGCGGGGGAAGAACTCGTACCAGTTGCCGACGCCGGCGCGCTCGCGCTCCACCCGGATGGTGAGCGTCTCGCTGTCGGTGACCAGGCTGGCCAGCGGCTTGGCGTTGATGGCCAGGGTGAGCTTCGGGTCGAGGGCCAGCTGAAGCTTGGCCTCGGGGGTGAGCTCGGGGTCGGAGAAGGCGGCCAGCGTGTCCTGCACGATCTTGCGTGCACCCGCGCGCTTCAGCAGGTCCGAGCCGATCTGCAGCATCAACGGCACGTCGATGCCGGCCGGGATCTTGATCTCGGCGTTGTGCAGCCAGGTCGCCCAGTCGTCGGAGAACGCGCGCACCAGCCAGGTCCACTCGCCCTCGACGGGCAACTCGACCTCGGCCAGCCAGCGGTCGGTGCCCGGGGCTCCGGGTCGCATGCGGTGCGTGGTCCATTCGCCGGAGGGTTCGGTCACGATCAGGTGCACGCCGAGTTGGTCGTGACCCTCACGGAAAACCGTGGCGCCGAAGGGCACCACCTCGCCGCGGAACGCTTTCGCGGGCCACCGGTTCTCGGGCTGCTGAGGAGTCAGGTGTCGGATCGGGATGCGACCCAGACGTGGTTCGTACTCGATAGTCACCATCCGACCGTACCGCCTATCGCCTCACCCGCGGAGGAAACTGGGGGGCCTTGCGGTGACGCTGCAAGCGCTTTACTTTCCGACGAGTTCGCTGCCTTAGGGTTGTCTCGTGAAAGCCATCCGCCGCTTTACCGTCCGTACCGTGCTCCCCGAGGCACTGCTGCCGCTCGACGAACTGTCGACCAACCTGAGATGGTCGTGGCACGAGCCGACCAAGCGGTTGTTCCAGTCGGTTGACCCGGCGCTGTGGGAGGCGACGGGGCACGACCCCATCGCCCTGCTGGGTGCTGTCGAGCCGGAGCGACTGGGCGGACTGGCGTCGGATGACGCGTTCGCGGCCACCGCGCGCGAGCTGCTGGACGACCTGCATGACTACCTGCAGAAGCCCCGCTGGTACCAGGGCCTCACCGGGGCTCCGGCCTCGATCGGCTACTTCTCCCCGGAGTTCGGCATCGCCGCCGCCCTCCCGCAGTACTCCGGCGGTCTCGGCATCCTCGCCGGTGACCACCTGAAGAGCGCGAGCGACCTCGGTGTGCCGATCATCGGCGTCGGCCTGTTCTACCGTGCCGGCTACTTTCGCCAGGCGATTTCGCGCGAGGGCTGGCAGCAGGAGAGCTACCCGGTGCTCGACCCCGACGGGCTGCCGCTGACCGTGCTGCGGCACCCGGACGGCACCGCCGCGCAGGTGGCGCTCTCGCTTCCCGACGGCAAGGCGCTGTTCGCCCGCGTCTGGCAGGTCAAGGTCGGCCGGGTCTGCCTGCTGCTGCTCGACACCGACATCCCCGAGAACGACGAGGGGCTCCGCACCGTCACCGACCGCCTCTACGGCGGCGGCGGCGAGCACCGCCTGCTGCAGGAGCTGCTGCTCGGCATCGGCGGTGTGCGCGCCATCAAGGCGTACACCGAGCTCACCGGAACCCCGTTCCCCGAGGTGTTCCACACCAACGAGGGCCACGCCGGCTTCCTCGGCCTCGAGCGCATCAGCGACCTCATCGGCGAGGGCCTCTCGTTCGAGGAGGCGCTGCAGGCCGTGCGCGCCGGCACCGTCTTCACCACTCACACCCCGGTGCCCGCCGGCATCGACCGTTTCGACATCGACCTGATCGAGCGCTACTTCTCGACCGACCTGCTGCCGGGCGTCGAGCAGGCCGACGTGGTCAGCCTCGGCGAGGAGAACTACGCCGGCGGCAACCCCGCCATGTTCAACATGGCCGTCATGGGGCTGCGCCTGGCACAGCGCGCCAACGGGGTGTCGCTGCTGCACGGCGAGGTCTCCCGCGGCATGTTCGGGGCGCTCTGGCCGGGATTCGACTCCGAGGATGTTCCGATCACCTCGGTCACCAACGGCGTGCACGCTCCCAGCTGGACCGACCCCGAGATGATCGAGCTCGCGCTCGAGAAGTTCGGTTCTGTCGACACCACGGCCGTCGACTGGTCGTCGCCGAGCGTGAGCGATGCCGACCTGTGGTCGGTGCGGGGCCGCATGCGCGACCAGCTGGTTCGGGATGCCCGCAGCCGGGTTGCCGCGGCCTGGCAGGAGCAGAACCCCGGCGTGGGCGCCCCCGCCTGGTTCTCGCAGTTGCTCGACCCGAACGTGCTCACGATCGGATTCGCCCGCCGGGTGCCGACGTACAAGCGACTCACGCTGATGCTGCACGACCCCGACCGGCTGCGCGCACTGCTGCTGCACCCGGAACGGCCCGTCCAGCTCGTGATCGCGGGCAAGTCGCACCCCGCCGACGACGAGGGAAAGCGACTCATCCAGAAGCTCGTCGAGTTCAGCATGGAGCCGGAGGTGCGCAAGCGCATCGTCTTCCTGCCCAACTACGACATCGGCATGGCCAAGCTGCTCTACCCGGGCACCGACATCTGGCTGAACAACCCGCTGCGTCCCCTCGAGGCCTGCGGCACGTCGGGCATGAAGGCGGCGCTGAACGGATCACTGAACCTGTCGATTCTCGACGGCTGGTGGGCGGAGTTCTACGACGAGGAGAACGGCTGGGCCATCCCGTCCGCCGACTCCGCCGGCGACGGTGCCGAGCGCGACAAGCTCGAGGCCGACAGCATGTACGACCTGATCGAGCACCAGATCGCCCCGCGGTTCTACGACCGCGGCAGCGATGGCGTGCCCACCCGGTGGGTGGAGTCCATCAGGCACACCCTCTCCACCCTGTCGCCGGCCCTGTCGGCCGACCGCATGGTCAAGGAGTACGTCGAGCGCCTGTACATGCCCGCAGCAGCCGCCGCCACCACGATCAACATAAACTCCCACCAGCCAGCGAAGGATCTCGCCGCCTGGAAGGAGCGAGTCATCGCGGCCTGGCCGAAGGTGCAGGTCACCCACGTCGAGTCCGGCGGAGTCGATGCCGTGCCGCAGGTGGGCGACGAGCTGCACCTGCGGGCCACCGTCGACACCGGCGGTCTGGGGGCGACCGACCTCGCGGTCGAGGTCGTATACGGGCGAGCACGCGACGGTGACCGCCTTGACGATGTGCAGCACGCACCGCTCGAGCTCGCCGAGGGGGAGTCGGGCGCGGTATTTGCCGGGACAGTTCCGCTGTCGCGGGCGGGGAGCTTCGGCTACACGGTTCGGGTCGTGCCGCGCAACGCGCTGCTCGCCTCGCCGGCGGAGCTCGGGCTCGTGGCGGTCGCGGAGTAGCTCCGGCTCGCTGTACCCCGCCGTGGACGCGGTGGTGTACCCCTGTTTTGGGTGCAGGGGGATACTTGTCCGCTCTTAGGGGGACCCGTACCCTGTTCTGCGGGGGATGTGTTCGGCATTCCCGTGAGCCATCTGACAGGAATCCCAATGTCATCCAACCCGACTGCCCTGGTGGCCGTGCTGGCCCTCGTCGTCACGACCGCGGCCTCCGCGCTCGTGCTCGGGTCGGCGGCGTCTGAGCCGGCCGATCGGTCAACGGCGCTCATCGGTCCGTCGTCGTCGCCGGCACCGGAGACATCCAGCGCGAGTTCTGCGGACTCCCGCGGTCCGGTCTCCGAGGCCGACAGCAGCGCCTCGGACGCGGATCGCGCGGTGACGGTCATCCCGCAGCCCGTGTACGACCCCATGGTGCTGGCGCTGCTCAACCCAGCGCATGACCCGGCGCAGGTGCCGGTCGCTCCGCTCACGGCCGAGGGGTCGGATCCGGCATCGCCTAACGGCACCGATTCCGCCGAGACCGCTCCCGCGGGGACGGAGTCGGTCTCCACGGAATCCGTGTCGACCGACTCGTACTCCACCGACTCGCGCTGGTACGAGGCGGTGCCGACCGAGTTGCTGCCGGGAGGCGGGGCGTCTGCAATGCCGGTGCCGACGGTGCCCCTGCCGTCGATGCCCGCGACGCCCCAGCGCCGCAACTGGGTTCCGCCGATCATCACCGCGGACGTCCCCGCTCTCGCCCTTGAGGTGGCTCTCGCCGAGCCGTCCGTCGCACTGCCCGCTCTCTCCACGCCCACTGTCGCACTGCCCGCAACGCCGGAGCCCGCCACGACCTGACCCCGACCGAGGTTGCCGGTGCCCCCTGTACTGGGAGGGTTACACGTCTTGTCCGCACTAATGCCGACAGCGTAGTTTTTCTTCAGGGAGTCACCCGCGACGACCACCTCGACCCGAATCCAGGTAACCGATGACCGTTCCAGTCAAGAGCTCCGACCGCGCCACCCCGGTCGCCACCGCTATTCGCTCACCGTTCTTCCTCGCCACCACCGGATCCGTCATCGCGCTAGCGGTGCTGGGGATCGTGATCGCGAACTCCTAGCTGCCGCCTCACCGGTGCGCTCAGCCGGTCGCGATCGCCGCGATGACGCCGTCGGTGACCCGTACCAGGTCGGCCGGGGCCAGTTCGAGGTCGAACCCGCGGCGACCGCCGGAGACGAGGATGGTGTCGAACAATTCCGCCGACTCGTCGAGCACCGTAACGTGCCGGTTCTTCTGCCCGACCGGGCTGATGCCGCCGACGACGTAGCCCGTCTTGCGCTCGGCGAGCTTCGGGTCGGCGAGAGTGGCTTTGCGGCCGCCGATGGCCGCAGCGAGGGCTTTCAGGTCGAGTCGCCCGTCCACCGGCACGATGCCGATCGCGAGCCGGCCATCCACCTCCGCCACCAGCGTCTTGAACACGCGCGCTGGCTCGACGCCGAGCACGGTCGCCGCTTCCATCCCGAAGCTCGCGGCGCCCGGATCGTGCTCGTACGGATGCTCGGTGAACGGGATGCCCGCCGCCTGCAGCGCGGCCGTCGCCGGAGTCGCGGTCACGGGGCTGGCTCAGTACTTGCCGAACATCAGTGCGCCCGGAACAGCTGCATCGACGTGCCCGCGACCACCAGCTCGCTGCCGGGGCCGTGCTCGAGCATCGACTCGCTCGGGTCTTCCACCGCGGAGTCCCACAGCAGCGAGTACGAGGTGACGCCTTCGTGCTCGGGCAGGGTGACGGTCACGTCATCCTCGAGGCCGTGCACGATCAGCAGGATGCGGTTGAACTCCTCGAACTCGGGAGTGGACGCCGCCAGGTACTGCAGGGTGCGCTCGGCGGGGGAGTCCCAGTCCTTCTCGCTCATCGCGAGGCCCTGCTTGTTGTACCAGTCCATCTGGGTGGCCGAGGGGATCGTCTCGCCCCAGCGCCCGAAATGCACCGGCCGCAGCGCAGGATTCTCGCGGCGGAACTGGATGAGCTGCCGGGTCACCTGCAGCAGCTCCTCCTGCCAGTCGTCGTGCTCCCAGGGCAACCAGGTCAACTCGCTGTCCTGGTTGTACGCGTTGTTGTTGCCTCGCTGGGTGCGGCCGAACTCGTCGCCGGCGGTGAGCATGGGGACGCCGGCAGACAGCAGCAGGGTGCCGAGCAGGTTGCGCATGGCCTTGCAGCGGCACTCCCTGATCTCGGGGTCATCCGTCGAGCCTTCCGCGCCGTGGTTGAAGGAATGGTTGTTGTCCGTACCGTCGCGGTTCTTCTCGCCGTTGCCGAGGTTGTGCTTCTCGTTATAGGCCGTCAGGTCGGCCATCGTGAACCCGTCGTGGGCGGTGATGAAGTTCACCGAGGCGAGGGGACCGCGCTCCTGCGAGAACACGTGGGCCGAGCCGGCGAGTCGGCGCGCGAGCGAGCCGATGCCGTTCGGCGCTTCGCCCGTGCTGCGGGATGCCTCGATGTCGGTCAACCAGAAGTCGCGCATCCGGTCGCGGTAGCCGTCGTTCCACTCGCTCCAGCCGGTGCTCTCCGGGGTGCCGCCGGGGAACTTGCCGACCTGCCAACCGCCCATCCCGACGTCCCAGGGTTCGGCGATCATCTTCACGCCCTGCAGCTGCGGGTCATCCCGAATCGCCAGCAGCAGCGGGTGATCGGGCTGGAACTCGTTCTCCTCGTCACGGCCGAGCGTTACGGCGAGGTCGAACCGGAATCCGTCGACCTGCACGTCGTTGGCCCAGTACCGCAGTGAGTCCAGGATCAGCCGCGCGGCGGCGGGGGTGGCGGTGTTGATCGAGTTGCCGCAGCCGGTGACATCCAGATATTCCCCATCGGGCGTCTGCCGGTAGTAGTTCGTGTTGTCGATGCCGCGAAAACTGCTGGTCGGGCCGGTGGCGCCCTCCTCGGCCGTGTGGTTGTAGACGACGTCGAGCACGACCTCGAGGCCCGCTTCGTGCAGCAGTTTGACCATGCCCTTGAACTCGCGGAGCACCGCGCCAGTGCCGCCGTACTGCGCCTCGCGGCTCGCGTACTGCGCGTGCGGCGTGAAGTAGTTCAGCGTGTTGTAGCCCCAGTAGTTGGTGAGGCCCTGCTTGATGAGCCGCTGCTCGCTCACCGACTGGTGCACCGGCAGCAGCTCGACGGTGGTGACGCCGAGATCCTTCAGGTAGGCGATCGTCGACTCGTGCGCGAGCCCGGCGTAGGTGCCGCGTAGGTGCTCGGGCACGTCGGGGTTGAGTTTGGAGATGCCTTTCGCGTGCGCCTCGTAGAGCACGGTGTGGTCCATGCCGATGCGGGGCTTGGTCGAGGTGCCCCAGTCGAAGGTGTCGGGCTCCTGCACGTAGCCGCGCCAGTCGCCGTTGCTGGTGCGGGCGAGGCCGCGCGCATACGGGTCGATGAGGTGCAGCGCGGGGTCGAAGCGGTGGCCCGGGGTGCTGGGGCCGTCCGCCCGCACCGAGTACCGCACGCCCGGCGCGATGTGCTTCGAACTGGCGTGCCAGACGTCGCCCGGCCCCTTGGACATCGGGATGCTCGTGACGACCCAGTTGGCGTCCTTGTCGTCGAAGAGGCAGACCTCCATCGCGGTCGCGCTCGCCGACCAGACCTTCAGCTCACCGCCGCGTTCGGACAGCGTGATGCCGAGGTCGGCAAGGGGATCGGGCATGGGGTCAAGAATAAACGGCGCGTGAGTCATGCTTGTTACATGGCCGTCTACCTGGATCACGCGGCGACGACGCCTATGCTGCCCGAGGTGCTGGCCGCGTACACGTCGGCCCTGGGGCTCGTAGGCAACCCGTCGTCGATCCACTCCCAGGGGCAGAACTCGCGCCGACTGCTCGAGGAGGCGCGCGAGCAGGTGGCGGCGTCGGTGGGGGCGGATGCCGCGGAGGTGACCTTCACGTCGGGCGGAACCGAGTCCATCAACCTCGCCATCAAGGGTCTGTACTGGGCAAGGAACGCGGTTCCTTCTTCCCTGGTCGAGCGGAGTCGAGATCCCCTTTCCGGTACCGTCGACACCCGCACCCGCCCGCGCATCCTCGTGGCCCGCGCCGAGCATCACGCGACCATCGACAGCGTCGAGTGGCTGGAGGCTCACGAGGGCGCGGTGCTCGACTGGGTGCCAGTGAACTCGCTCGGCGAGATCGACCTCGACTACCTCGCCGCCGCGCTCGCCGACGACGTCGCGCTCGTCACCCTGCTCTGGGCCAACAACGAGGTCGGGTCGCTGCAGCCGGTCGCCGAGGTGGTGGCGCTCGCCGCCGCCCACGGCGTGCCGGTCCACTGCGATGCGGTGTCTGCGTACGGGCACGTACCGATCGACTTCCACGCGACGGGGCTCGCGGCGATGAGCATCTCAGCCCACAAGATCGGCGGGCCGGTGGGCATCGGTGCGCTGGTCATCTCCCGCTCGGCGACCATCACCCCGTTGGCCCACGGCGGAAACCAGCAGCGGTCGCGCTCGGGCACGATGGACGCGGCGGGCGCCGTGGCGTTCGGCACGGCCGCATCCCTGATCCGCCCGGGGACGACCACCCTGCGCGACCGGCTCATCGCGGGGGTGCGCGCGGCGGTGCCCGAGGCCGTGCTGCGCGGCTCGGCGAACCGGCTCCCGAACAACGCGCACTTCACGTTCCCGGGGTGCGAGGGCGACTCGCTGCTGTTCCTGCTCGACGTCGCGGGGTTCAGCGTCTCGACCGGATCCGCGTGCCAGGCGGGCGTGCCCGAGGCATCCCACGTCCTGCTCGCGATGGGTCTCAGCGAGCCGGAAGCCCGCGGCGCCCTGCGGATCACCCTCGGCCCGACCACCACCGCCGCCGAGGTCGACGCGTTCGTGGCCGCCCTCCCGGCCGCAGTGGCAGGCGCCCGCGCCGCGGGCTACGCCGACCGGGTCACCACGCTCGGCCGCTGACCCGGCGGGTGCTGTCCGATCTCGAGGAGATACGGCATAAGTCGCGTAAACTCACCGGGTGAAGGTTCTGGCGGCGATGAGTGGCGGGGTGGACTCCGCCGTCGCCGCGGCACGCGCCGTCGACGCGGGCCACGAGGTGGTCGGGGTGCACCTGGCCCTGAGCCGGATGCCCGGCACATTGCGCACCGGCGCTCGCGGCTGCTGCACGATCGAAGACTCGATGGACGCCCAGCGCGCGGCCAACATCATCGGCATCCCGTACTACGTCTGGGACTTCTCCGAGCGCTTCCGACTCGATGTCGTAGATGACTTCGTCGCCGAGTACGCCGCCGGCCGCACCCCGAACCCGTGCATGCGCTGCAACGAGCGCATCAAGTTCGCGGCCCTGCTCGAGAAGGCCGTCGCCCTCGGGTTCGACGCGGTCGCGACCGGCCACTACGCGAACATCGAGTTCGACGAGCACGGCAACCGCGAGCTGCACCGGGCGAGCGCGTGGGCCAAAGACCAGTCGTACGTGCTCGGCGTGCTCACCACCGAGCAGCTCGCGCACAGCATGTTCCCGCTCGGGGCGACACCGTCGAAGGCCGAGGTGCGCGCCGAGGCCGCCGCCCGCGGGTTCAGCGTCGCCACCAAGCCCGACTCCCATGACATCTGCTTCATCCCCGACGGCGACACCCGCGGCTGGCTCGCCGACAAGGTGGGCGCCGAGCAGGGCGCCATCCTCGACCGCTCGGGCGCGACGATCGGCACCCACGAGGGTGCGCTCGCGTTCACGATCGGCCAGCGCAAGGGCCTGAACGTCGGCTTCCCGACCGACGACGGCAAGCCGCGCTTCGTGCTCGAAATCCGACCCAAGACCAACGAGGTCGTGGTCGGCCCGCGCGAGGCGCTCGCGCTCGGCGAGCTGGCGGGCTCGAAGTTCAGCTGGGCGGGGCTCGACCCCGTGGCATCCGGGATCGTGGATGTCGCCACCGACGCCTTCGCGTGCGACGTGCAGATCCGCGCCCACGCCGACCCGGTCCCTGCCACCGCGCAGCTGCTCGACGGCGAGCTCTCCGTTCGCCCGCACGACCCGATCGTCGGTGTCTCGCCCGGCCAGACTGCGGTGCTGTACGTGGGCACACGGGTGCTCGGCCAGTTCACGATCGACCGCACCGTCTCGGCGGTCCCGGTCGCTGAGGTTCTCGAAGCACCCGCCGCTCGCTAGCGACTGCCGGGCTCCCGCGGCTCGCTGGCGACCCCCCGGCTCCCGCGCCTCGAAGCGTGAGCGGCCCCTAGTGCGCGTGCGCGCTGACGATCCCGTTCTCGTCGATCGCAGCGAACGGCCCGTCGGGGTTATCGATCACCCACACGTGCAGCATCGGGGGAGTCACCGCGTTGACCGAGCCCGCCGGGCAGGCTCCTGAATCATTGGTGCCCGCGATCCCGCCGCGCGACCAGCACAGGTTCGTATGGATGTGCCACTCGGTGAGATCACCGGCGACGTCGGGTGCGTCATCCACAGTCGTGCCCGGCCTCAGGATGTACATGCCGGAGGCCAACTCGAGCGCGCCATCCGAGCCCACCCGGTAGACGAGCGACTCGATGTGCGCCGGGTCGAGTTCGAGATCGTCGAGCAGGTAGGCCGGCTGCACGTAATGCCGGTACTCGCCGCCCTCGAGGCCGTCGCCGATCCACCGATAGCCGGCGGCTTCGGCGACCGCGACATCGGAGTACTCGGCGGTCGCCGAGGTAGTGCTCGCAACGATGGCGGCGGCCTTCGCCCGGTCTGCGTCCGACGCCGTCACTGCTATTGGTCCTGAGTGGCCGGAGGCGTTGTGGTCGGCCGCGCCGGAGCCGTGCTCGCCCGGCTCCGAGTCCTGGACCCCGGCGCCGTGGTGATGCTCGCTCGTCACGGAAACCCCGGGTGCCCGCACGGCTGAACCGACGGCGACCACTCCCGCGCCGGCCACCGCAATCGCGGCCAACGCGACAGCGGCCCACCGCAGTCGGAGTCGGGGTTGAGCGGCCATGTTTCCCAGTGTCTGTCCGGAGGCTGAACGCCCGCTGTACCGTCGGCGGCCGTCGCTACAGTGGAACGGTGGCCGACAGCGAAGAGGTTCCCCAGCACGAAGATCCCACCCTCGCCGCCGCGAAGGTGGAGGTCGATTCGCTGACCGCGCGCATCCTCGAACTGCGCGACGCGTACTACGAGCGCGATGAAGAGCTGGTCAGCGACGCCGAGTACGACGCGATGATGCGGCGGCTCGATGAGCTGGAGCGGTTGTTCCCCGAATTGCAGGGGCAGGACAGCCCCACGCAGACCGTCGGTGGCCGCGTTGCCGCACTGTTCGACCCCGTGCGGCACGCCGAGCGCATGCTGTCGCTCGACAACGTGTTCTCCATCGACGAGTTCCTGGCGTGGGCGACGAAGGTGGAGCGCGACTCCGACCGCACCGTCGACTACCTGTGCGAGCTGAAGATCGACGGCCTCGCCATCAACCTGCGCTACGAGAACGGTCGCCTCGTCAGTGCGGCCACGCGCGGTGACGGGGTGGTGGGTGAGGATGTCACGGAGAACGTGAACTACATTCCAGGCATCCCGAACCGCCTCGAGGGCACCGGGCATCCGCCGCTCGTCGAGGTGCGGGGTGAGATCTTCTTCCCGGTGGAGTCGTTCCTGCAGCTGAACGCGGAGCAGGCGGCCGCGGGGGAGCGGGTGTTCGCGAACCCGCGCAACGCCGCGTCCGGGTCGCTGCGCCAGAAGGCGGAGGGCAAGAGCGCTGCTGGCCTCGATCTGATGCATCGGCGGTTGTCGCGGTTGCGGATGCTCGTGCACGGCATCGGCGCATGGGCGAACCCGCCGGTCGACAGCCAGAGCAAGACGTATGAGCTGCTGAAGAGCTGGGGGCTGCCGACCAGCACGCACTACCGGGTCACGAACTCGGCGGCTGCGGCCGCGGAGTACATCGAGTACTACGGCAAGCACCGCGAAGGGTCGAGCACCGAGAAGGTCGAGCACGAGATTGACGGCGTCGTCGTGAAGGTTGACGAGCTGTACCTGCATGAGGAGCTGGGCGCGACCAGCCGCGCGCCCCGCTGGGCGATCGCGTACAAGTACCCGCCCGAGCAGGTGAACACCAAGCTGCTCGACATCGTGGTCTCGGTCGGCCGCACCGGCAGGGCCACCCCGTTCGCGGTGATGGCCCCGGCGCGGGTCGCCGGTTCCGTTGTCCGCCAGGCCACCCTGCACAACCAGGAGGTCGTGAAGGCGAAGGGCGTGCTCATCGGCGACACGGTCGTGCTGCGCAAGGCAGGTGACGTGATCCCCGAGGTGCTGGGGCCGGTCGTCGAACTGCGCGACGGCACCGAACGGGAGTTCGTGATGCCCGAGTTCTGTCCCGAGTGCGGCACCCGCCTCGCGCCCGCGAAGGAGGGCGACATCGACCTGCGCTGCCCCAACGCGCGCAGCTGCCCCGCACAGGTGCGCGGACGCGTCGAGCACGTCGGCTCGCGAGGCGCGCTCGACATCGAGGGGCTCGGCGAGGTCGGAGCGGCGGCGCTCACGCAGCCGCTGCACCCCGCCACCCCGCCGCTCGTCACCGAGGCGGGTCTCTTCGGGCTCACCCTTGAGCAGATCTTCGACATCGAGGTGGTCGTCCGCGACAAGGAGACGGGCCTGCCCAAGCAGGTCGCCGACGACGAGCCAGGCCGCGAGATCACCACGCGCGACGGGGTGACGTTGCGGGTGAAGACCGAGACGCCGTTCCGCCGCCAGCGTCGGCTCAGCGGGGGCAACGCCGACCCGGCCTACCATGCTGCCGGGCCCTTCGACGGCGATCCCTCCACCATCGCGTCCAGCGCCGCGACGAAACTGCTCAGCGAGATCGAGCTGGCGAAGACCAAAGAACTGTGGCGGATGCTCGTTGCCCTGAGCATCAGGCACGTCGGGCCCGTGGCCGCTCGCGCGCTCGCGGGCTACTTCGGGTCGCTGGAGGCGATCCGCGCGGCGAGCCGGGAAGAACTCGCGGCTGTCGACGGGGTGGGCGGCATCATCGCCGACGCGCTCATCGAATGGTTCGCGGTCGACTGGCACGACGAGATCGTGCGGGAATGGGCGGCCGCGGGCGTGCAGTTCGCCACCCCCGGGCATCCCGGACCCGGCGCGGCGGGCGACAACGACGGCCCGCTCGCGGGCGTCACCGTGGTCGCGACCGGCAGCCTCGAGGGCTTCACCCGCGAGGGCGCGCTCGAGGCGATCATTGCTGCCGGAGGCAAGGCCGCGTCGAGTGTCAGCAAGAAGACCGACTTCGTGGCGGCGGGGCCGGGCGCCGGTTCCAAGCTCGGAAAAGCGGAGGCTTTGGGCATCCGGATCATCGACGCGGAGCAGTTCGCGAGACTGCTCGAAGGCGGTCCGTCGGCCCTCGATTGACCCTCCAGTGAGGCCGTCGAACGGCAGTTAACAATTCTCACACTGGAAACAATTGTGACCCCCCAAACGGGGCGTTCTATCCCCTACGATTGGGGGTGCATGGCGGCGAGTGCGGGCGCCATGTTGACGAGGGAACCCGATTGCTGTTTGACGCTGCAGCACTAATTACCTCGGTGGCCCTGGGACCGGTCGCTGAGGCCTTTGGCGTACACGAAATCTCCAGCCAGGTCATCGTCATCTCGCAGGTGGATCCCAGGTACATTCCGTTGCCGGATGCTCCGCCGCTGCCGTTCATCGGTCCTGACCAGGCGGAGAAGGGTGAGCGCGTCAGTGCGACCCTCGGGCTCAACCAGCTGGGTCGGCTGCCGTCGCGTGCCATCCCCGGATTCGTGCAGGCCCACCCGGATCTCGTGACCGAGTTGCTCACCAACCCGCCGGCGCCGACCGAGGTCACCACCTGGTGGACCCGCCTGGACTACGAGTCGAAGGTCGCCCTGCGCGGCGCCACGCCGGAGCTCGTAGGCAACCTGAACGGAGTTCCGTACGGGGTGCGCGACCTCGCCAACCGCGTTGTGCTGACCAGCAAGATCGCCGAGCTCGAAGCGGTGATCGAGAGTTCGGCCGGGCGTACCGTCATCGAGAACGCCAAGCAGCAGCTCGCGATGCTGCAGTCGATCTCCGATGCGTTGGGCGGCTTGGGCGATGATGCCGACCCGAAGCGGTCGCTGATGACTCTGGATGTCTCAGGGCAGGGCAGGGCGTCGATCGTCCTCGGCGACCTCCGCGACGCCGATTACGTGACCTACCTGGTGCCGGGCATGTTCTTCACCATCGAGAACCAGATGGGTGACTGGGTCGACGCCGGTGCTCGCCTCTACGACGAGCAACTCAGCTGGCTGGCCGTGCTCGGCCCGGGTGAGGATGGCGCCGACGCCGCAGTCGTCCCGGCTGGTGCCTCGACCGACAGTGCAGCCAGCGGCACCGAGACCGTCGCCACTGTCGCCTGGATCGGGTACCCGACTCCGAACCTCACGAACGTCGGCGGTATCGAGAATGCCTATGAGGGTCGTGACTCGCTGGCGGGCGAGATCGAGGGTTTGCAGGCGCTCCGTCACGACGATGAGCCGTACATCACCGTGGTGGCGCATTCCTACGGGTCGACCGCGGCCCTGATGGCCCTGACCGAGTACGACTTCAGCATCGACGCACTCGCGATGGTCGGGTCGCCGGGGAGTCCCGCGAAGTCGGTCGACGAGCTGCACGTGCGCGACGGCAACGTCTGGGTGGGCGAGGCCGCGTGGGATCCGATTCCGAACAGCGCGTACTTCGGCAGTGACCCGGGCTCGGCCAGCTACGGAGCCAAGCCGCTCGGAGTGAACGGCGGTCGCGATGCGCTCACCGAGCAGGTGTTGAAGGCGTCGTTCGGGCACAACGAGTACTTCTCGCCGGGTACCGAGTCGATGCGCAACTTCGCGTTGATCGGAATCGGGCACGGCGAGTTCGTGAGCTCGGGCGACGAGGCGGTCTCGGTTGCGGCACCGGGTGCGCACGACAGCGGAGCCAAGGCCATCCGCGAGGCGTCAAAGCACTCGTAAGCTCTTGAGCTGAGGAACCGACCGCCGACGCGCTGACGTGCGATCGAGCCAGCGTCAATCACTCGCCCGCTCGCGAACGTTTCGCCACCTGCGACCAGCGACCAGTCTTCCGTCACCCCTTCACCGCCACAAAGTCCGCGCCGCGCGGGCATCCACCTTCCAGCCACTTCGCACCCCCGGACGGGGTGGCGCGGCCGGTATACCGGCGCTGGTAGCGTCGATTGACGGAAGCGATGGGGGTCGGAATGCTGTCACGGGGGGTAACGGTGATGAGCGCGCTCGTCTCACCCCTCGTCATGCTGGCCTTGCTCATCGCGGGACTGCAGCTGAGCAGCAACATGGACCAGTCGACCGACCAGCCCACCCACGGCCACGGCGCATTCGGTGCGCTGCTCGACGAGACCGAGAATCTCGTGGGCGGCGGATGGGACAATCGCGACGATCCGATCGGCAGGGGCTGCGTCATCCCGTTCGCGGTCGAGGGCACGAGCTACCCGGCATTGCGTCTCGGTGCCGCGCCCCGCAACGTGAATTCCACGGTGCAGAAGGTCACCGAGCTGTGGACGGGTCACGGCCTCGCGGTCGAGCAGACCGAGATCAGTGAGGTCACCCAGCTGACCGCACGTGGTGAGCGTGACGAGCTCGTCATCCTGCGGGTGAGCACGCATGCGTCCACGCTGATGGGCGAGAGCGCCTGCGTCCCGAACTGAGACGGCCCGGCGCCCCGCTGAGCGCCGAATAGACTTGGGGCGTCCCTCCCGCACCACCGCTCGGAGCCCCCATGTCTGAAATCACGACCGACGTCGTGTCCCACCTCGCGAACCTCGCGCGAATCGCCCTGACGCCCGACGAGATCGAGAAGCTCACGGGCGAACTCGACGCGATCGTCGAGTCAGTGGCCAAAGTGAGCGAGGTTGCGACTCCGGATGTTCCTGCGACGAGTCATCCGATTCCGCTGGTGAATGTGTTCCGACCGGATGTTCCGGGCGTGACGCTCACGACCGAGCAGGCGCTCTCGGGTGCCCCCGAGCACGATGGTTCGCGGTTCAAGGTCAGCGCCATCCTGGGGGAGGAGCAGTGAGCATCTCTGCGTTCACCCGCTCCACCGCGGCCGAACTCTCCGCACAGTTGGCAACCGGCGAGGTCTCCTCGGTCGAGGTGACCCGCGCCCACCTGAACCGCATCGCCGAGGTCGACGGCGACCTGCACGCGTTCCTGCACATCAACGCCGACGCGCTCGCGGCAGCCGAGACGATCGACAAGCGTCGCGCGAGCGGCGAGCAGCTGGGCCCGCTCGCCGGGGTTCCGGTGGCGATCAAAGACGTGCTCTGCACGATGGGCATGCCGTCGACGGCTGGCTCGAAGATTCTCGAGGGGTGGGTGCCGCCGTACGACGCGACGCCCGTTGCCCTGATGAAGGCGGCGGGGCTCATCCCGCTCGGTAAGACCAACATGGACGAGTTCGCGATGGGCTCGTCGACCGAGTACTCCGCGTATGGGCCCACGCGCAACCCGTGGGATCGCGACCGCATCCCGGGTGGCTCGGGCGGCGGTTCGGCTGCGGCCGTTGCGGCGTTCGAGGCGCCTCTCGCCCTCGGGTCCGACACCGGCGGCTCGATCCGACAGCCCGCGGCGGTGACCGGTTCGGTGGGCGTGAAGCCCACGTACGGCGGAGTCTCACGGTACGGCGCGATCGCGCTCGCGTCGTCGCTCGACCAGGTCGGCCCCGTATCGCGCACCGTTCTCGACGCGGCGATGCTGCACGATGTGATCGCCCAGCACGACCCGCGCGACAGCACATCGCTGAAGGAGACCTGGCCGTCGTTCACCGAGGCCGCCCTCGCTGGCCAGCGTGCGGAGTCGCTCAAAGGCCTGCGCATCGGCGTCGTGAAGGAGCTCGACAGCCCCGGCTTCCAGCCGGGTGTCTCGCAGCGCTTCCACGAGGCGCTCGAGCTGCTGACTGACAACGGCGCCGAGATCGTCGAGGTGTCGGCCCCCCACTTCGACACGGCCGTCGCCGCCTACTACGTGATCCTCCCGGCCGAGGCATCCAGCAACCTGGCTAAGTTCGATTCGGTGCGGTTCGGGATGCGCGCGAAGGTGAGTGGCACCGTCGAAGACGTGATGGCCGCCACCCGTGAGGCCGGTTTCGGCCCGGAGGTTAAGCGCCGGATCATCCTCGGGACCTATGCGCTGTCGGCCGGATACTACGACGCCTATTACGGCAGCGCGCAGAAGGTGCGCACGCTGATCCAGCGTGACTTCGCGGCTGCGTTCGAGCGGGCCGACGTGCTCGTGTCGCCGTCTGCTCCGACGACTGCCTTCCGGTTCGGGGAGAAGATCGACGACCCGCTGGCCATGTACCTGAACGACGTGACGACGATCCCGGCGAACCTCGCGGGCGTGCCCGGCATGGGTCTGCCGATGGGTCTGGCCCCGGAGGACGGACTGCCGACCGGTTTCCAGATCATGGCGCCGGCGCGGCAGGATGCTCGGCTCTACACTCTCGGAGCGACGCTCGAGCGTCTCCTCGAGGAGCGCTGGGGTCACACCCTCATCTCGCAGGCGCCAGCGCTGTAGCTGGGTGACCGGCATCAAGAAGCGCACGCCCGACGCGGTGATGCTCGTCGGCTCCGTGACGCTGCCGACCGGCGAGCCCGTCGAGTGGCAGGAGACGTTCGGCGCCGAGGGACTGCTCGAGCAAGAGTGGTCCGACGTGGCAAGTTCGTTGGCGGCGCTCGGGCACCCGGTGCGGGTCGAGCTGCTGCGTCACATCCTGTCGGGCATGCATTCGACCGCCGACCTCGCCACTGTCGAAGCCCTCGGAACCACCGGCCAACTGCACCATCACCTGCGCCAACTGGTCGCGACGGGCTGGGTGCGGCATGGCGGGAGGGGCAACTACGAGGTCCCGGCGGCCCGAGTCATCCCACTGCTGGCCTGCATTGCTGGGGCACAGCGGTGATCGCGCTCTACCGCGGCCGCGGCCTGATCTACTATGTCGGCGCAGCCCTGCTCATCGCCAACGCGCTGTTCGGGGCAGCCTTCAGTACCGACGTCCGCACGATCGCGGGCATAACCGGCCTCATCGCCGTCGCCATCAGCGTCACGCTGATTTTCGTCGGTCCGAAGAGCCTCCCCGAGCACGCGCCCAGAGCAGTGCATCCGCCGGTGCGCGGCAGGTGGCTGGCCGTCAACAGCCCGGCGTCCGCTGTTCCAAGCCATGGAGTCCGGATGTACGGGCAGGCGTACGCGATCGATCTGGTATTCGATCCCGAGGGTGCGACCAGGCCGAGTTACGGCGCCATGAACAAGCCGCAGGATTACCCGGCCTTCGGCCAGCCGGTATTCGCGATGATCGACGGCGAGGTCGTCACCGCGACCGGCTGGCGCCGCGACCACCGCACCCGGTCGACCGTCATCGCGATGGTCTACTTCCTCATCGAGGGCGGAATCCGCGAGATCGGTGGCCCGGGGTTCATCCTCGGCAACCACGTGACGATCCGCGGTGCCGACGGAGTCTTCGCGACGGTCGCGCACTTGAAGCAGGGCTCGATAACGGTGAAGAGCGGCCAGCAAGTGAAGGCAGGCGACCAGCTCGCCGAATGCGGCAACTCCGGCAACAGCACCGAGCCGCACGTGCACGCCCAGCTCATCGATCGCCGCTCACCGTGGCTCGGCCAGGGCATCCCGATCGAGGGCCTCCCCAAGAACGGCGAGCACCTAAACGCCTGACCGCTCGCGATACGCGACCTGGTTCATCCGGTTTCCGCATCGCACGCTGCAGAACTGCTTCGATCCGTTGCGCGACAGGTCGAGCAGCAGCCCCTCACAGTCGGGCGCCGCGCACATGCGCATGCGGCCGGTCTCGTTCATGCGCACCACGTCGACGAGCGCGAGCGCGGCCTCGACCCGCATGCGCTCGGCGAGCGGGGCATCGAGCGGGGTGGCGTGCAGGTGCCAGTCGAGGTGGTCGTGCCGGTAGAGGTACGGCAGCGCCCGCCCGTTCTGCAGCATCGTGTTGACCGAGGCCACCAAGTCATCCCGTGACTGCGTCCAGACGTCCCGAAGCAAGTCTCGAGTCTGGTGGACGGATGCCAGCTCCGCATCATCCCGATCGAAGCGCCCCGAGTACTTGACGGCGTCGAGCATGGTGGTCAACGAGAGGGGCGTCGGGATCTCATCCAGCCCGCTGCGAGACGCGCTCGGATGCGTGTTCCCGAGCGCGACAATGAACGTCAGCGTCTCTTCCGTGTCAGGGGCAAAATGCAATTTGACTCCTTATTCTCGACAAGAGTACCGTCACAATCATGTCGACGAAAGCGCTCTTCATCGGGGTACTCGCCTCCCTCTCCTTCGGTGTCTCCGGCGCGCTCATGAAGCCGCTTCTCGAGAACGGCTGGAGCCCCACCGCCGCCGTCGCCATGCGCACCGCGATCGCGGGAATCGTGCTGCTGCCCTTCGCGATCGCGTCGCTGAAAGGCAAGTGGGGCACGGTTAAAACCGCCCGCTACCGCATCCTCGGCATGGCCCTGGTCGGCGTCGCGGGCACGCAACTGGCGTACTTCATCGCGATCCAGCGCATCCCGGTCGGCAGCGCCATCCTGCTCGAATACACCGCGCCCATCCTGCTGGTCGGCTTCGCGTGGGCGACGACCCGGCGGATGCCGCACCGCGTGGTCCTCATCGGAGCGGCCATCGCCATCGCGGGCCTCGTTCTCGTCGTCGGCCCGGGCAGCCTCGCCGGAGTGACCGACGTGCTCGGGGTGGCCGCCGCCCTGCTCGCCGCGGTCGGCGCCGCCAGCTACTACCTGATCGCCGCGCGCCCGAGCGAGGGTCTGCCGCCCATCGCGCTCGCCGCGTTCGGCCTGCTGCTCGGCTCGGCGACCCTGGCAATTCTCGGCTCCCTCCAGATTCTGCCGTTCACCGCCGTCTTCGACGCCGTGCCGTTCGCAGGCATGCAGGCTCCGTGGTGGGTGCCGCTCGGCATCGTCGCGATCGTCGGCACCGCGATTGCCTACGCGAGCAGCATTGCGGCGACCGCGTGGCTCGGCTCGCGCCTCATGTCGTTCGTGGGGCTACTCGAGGTGGTGTTCGCGGCCATGTTCGCGTGGATTCTGCTCGGCGAGGCGCTCAGCCCGCTGCAGCTGCTCGGGGGAGTGCTCATCCTTACCGGCATCGCGTTCGTGCACTCCGAGAAGAAGCCGGTCGAGCCGATGGTCGAGAAAGAGCCGCTGGCCACCGCCGTCTAGAATCGTCTGGTGGCTAAAGCTGACCTGATGGACTACGACAAGGCTCTCGAACTGTTCGAGCCGGTGCTCGGTTTCGAGGTGCACGTCGAGCTCAACACTCAGACGAAGATGTTCTCGGATGCCCCCAACCCGGCCGCGCTCGGCAACGTTCCGCACGAGCCGAACACGACGATCACCCCCGTCGACCTCGGCCTGCCGGGCTCGCTGCCGGTGGTGAACGAGCAGGCGATCAAGTACTCGATCAGCCTCGGCCTCGCGCTCGGCTGTTCGATTGCCCCGACATCCCGGTTCGCCCGCAAGAACTACTTCTACCCCGACCTCGCCAAGAACTACCAGATCAGCCAGTTCGATGAGCCGATCGCCTTCGACGGCCTGGTGACGGTCGAACTCGCCAACGGCAAGTCGTTCGATATAGAGATCGAGCGCGCCCACATGGAGGAGGATGCCGGCAAGCTGACTCACGTCGGCGGAGCTACCGGCCGCATTCAAGGTGCCGAGTACTCGCTGGTCGACTACAACCGCGCGGGCGTGCCGCTGGTCGAGATCGTCACCAAGATGATCACCGGCGCCGAGGCGGATGCCCCTGAGCTCGCCAAGGCGTACGTGTCGGCCATCCGCGACATCGTGGTGTCGCTCGGCATCTCAGAGGCGAAGATGGAGCGCGGCAACCTCCGTTGCGACGCGAACATCTCGCTGTCGCCCCGCGGATCCGGCAAGCTCGGTACCCGCACCGAGACCAAGAACGTCAACAGCCTCCGCAGCGTCGAGCGCGCGATCCGCTACGAGATCCAGCGCCAGGCCGCCATCCTGCACGCCGGCGGAACCATCACCCAAGAGACCCGCCACTGGCACGAAGACACCGGAGTCACCTCCGCTGGCCGCCCCAAGAGCGACGCTGACGACTACCGCTACTTCCCCGAGCCCGACCTCCTGCCGGTCGAGCCGTCGGCCGAGCTGATCGAAGAGCTGCGGGCCGCCCTGCCCGAGGCGCCGTCGCTGCGCAAGAAGCGCCTGCAGGCCGACTGGGCGTTCACCGATCTCGAGTTTCAGGATGTCGTCAACTCGGGCCTCCTCGTCGAGATCGAGGAGACCGTTGCCGCCGGTGCGTCGCCGGCCCAGGCCCGCAAGTGGTGGACCGGAGAGATCGCCCGCCTCGCGAACGCTGCGGGGGTGGATGCCTCGACCCTCGTTTCCCCGCTGCACGTGAGCGAGCTGGTCGCGATGGTCGAGAACGGCGAACTGACCGACCGCCTCGCCCGCCAGGTACTCGAAGGAGTCATCGCGGGGGAGGGCGCTCCGGGTGAGGTCATGAAGTCACGCGGACTCGCGGTTGTCTCCGATGACGGCGCACTTATCGCCGCGATCGACGAGGCTCTCGCCGCCCAGCCCGATGTGCTCGAGAAGATCCGCGACGGCAAGGTGCAGGCGGCTGGCGCCGTGATCGGTGCGGTCATGAAGGCGATGAAGGGCACCGCGGACGCCGCGCGCGTGCGCGAGCTGGTGCTTGAGCGTGCGGGGCAGTAACCCCCGCCAGGTTCCTAATAGACAGCTAGGTCTCGGAAGCGGACCATGTAGCTCTTAGCGATGTCCGGATCTACGTCATTGGCATAATCTATGAGCCCGCGCACATGGTGTTGCAGCCCAATCGTGTCCCGAAACCCGCAGCTTTTTCCATGTTCGACTGTTCCGAACTTCCTCATGCCGCGGAGGTGGAACTCAATCCGGTCCCGGGTCTGACTTGTTAACCGGAGTTTTGGTCCATCAATGAGAACGCCGAGCAACCGCATGCGTGAGCCAGGACCCAGCACCCGCGTCTTGGCCGTGTTGATCTCAAATCCGGCCCGCTCGATTGCTCTACCAGCATCGGCAATCACGTTCCCCGCGAGAGCTCGAGACACGTCAGCGGCAGAAGAGAAGGAGATATCGTCGGCGTAGCGAGTGTAGGTCAAGTGATGTTGGATGGACACTTCAGTGAGTGCTGCATCCATATTGATGGCTACGAGGTTTGATATCGCGCCGCTGCTAGGGGAACCCTGGGGGAGGTATCCCAAGCGCTGCTTAGAGTATGGCATTAGCGATGTTGTAGCCGATGCTTCTCTGCTGTACTTGGCGGGCAGCCAAGGCTGGGGCGACGAAGTGTGTCGAGTACAGATTCGCGCGATTTCAAATGCGGGTAACGGCTCATACTTAGCAGCCCGGAGCAGGCCAAACACCTGGATTTCGTCTATCTGATGGAAGAAATCCTTCAGGTCGAGCTTCAAGAGCCAACGCGCCCCAACATGCTCACGTGCGCAGTCCACCGCCGACTTGCCCTGGATGTAGGCATAGCTGGCTGAGCTCGCAGTCAGCTTCGCGAAAACATTGTCAAGCAGCCACCTCTGGGTGACTGCCAGAGGTGGCTCTGGAGCGGCGATTGATCGCTTCCCTGATCCTGACCGCTTAGCGACCTCGTAGACGTCGTAGCCGTCGCGAGCCCTCGACGTGATGGAGCGGAGATATCCGTAATCAACGGTCGTCAGATGGGCGAGGTGGCGCAGTGTGTAGATCGGTTGGACGCCGAGATTTCGCTGTCGGGCTTCCAAGGCGAGAACCCGCTCAACCACGGCAGGATCAACTTCGGGGGGCCGACCCCGCCGGTAGAGGTGAGGGACATTGATCATTAGCTACCTTTGAGCTCCGCCGGAGGGGAGCAGTGAGTCGCGTCCCGAGCCGTGACGACAGGTAAGCGACTTACTGCACCTTCCGTAATCGAAGGTTTTCTCTGAAGCGCTCACTATGAAGCGCCCCAATCGCAAGCGATTCCTCGGGCGAACCGAGGAGCGTCGACGCTATGCGCCGACTGGGTCTAGCAAGGCAATGTCCCTCACCTTAGTTGTTGAGGATAGTACGGAGAATCGGGCACGCTTTTCACCTTTGAGATTCGTTTCACCTTGCGGGCGTGACGAAACAGAAACAGACGGCCCAGCCGGGTAACCGAGCCCCTATCGGAGACGTAACCGATCCGCTTTGCGATGCTCTCTATGACAATCAGGCGGCTGTGCTGCATATTGCAGACGGTCATCAGATCGACGTCATCACGAATCCCTGCTCGCAGTGCCGCTAGGAGCAGGATGAGAGGATATTCGTACGTTGACGCTAGCGAGACAAGGGCAAGTCGGTCGGAGAATCCGACGAGCCTCACTCTGACCCCGCCCGCTCGGCCCGCTACCTTGTCGATAGACGTCGCGGCATCCGTGACCGGGCGCTGTCCAGACTGGAGAACGGCTTCTCCGACGTCTAGACCCAGTTGCCGATCCGCAGGAACTAAGGGTATCCACGTCTTCAGGTGCCTTGGTGGAACCCTTTGATAAAGGACATGGGGCAAATTGTTGGGTAGCGTATGGCCAAAAATGACCAAGCCCTCAGACCCCATCCAACCGAGTGCCCTCTTGCGATCCGCGGCGTATGCAACACAAACCTGCCTGACCCTGTTCAGCTCTGAGGGCGACCAAGGCGCCGCCTCGAGGTCCAGCCCCGCTTCTTGAAAAGCATCCAGAGTTACTCGCGTGTCTCTAGCCAACCTCGCACGCGCTCTGCGAGAGATCCCATAAACGATCAGATGGAATCGAATGAGACCTAGAGAATGCCAGCTCCGTAAAGTCTTGTTGCGCCAAAAAAATTCAAAATAGCGTTCGAACTCGCCTCCAGAGCCCATGTAGTCAGCAACGAAGACGATCGACCGAACCCGTGAAGCCTTCAATTGTTCGACGCTCGGCTCATTGAGAACCGCACCGCCCACGAGTTTGTGATTGATATTCTGGACGATCAGTTCGCTACCTTGGGGGCGAAATTGCGTCGCATCTGTGAACCATCCGGATCTCCGTAGTTCGCGAGGCACGTCCTGCACTGCGTACAGTGCTGTCGGACCTGGCAACTTCGAAACCAGAGTGCTAGTCAAGCCCTGCATCGTCGCTCGAAATTCGGATTCCGGGATAACGGTCATGTCCCGAAGCAGGAGTTCGGCGAAAGGTCGATCACCCTCGGAAAAGTTTCGGAGCCAGGCTTGCCCGCTACGGCTCGCTACAAGGGGCTGGGAGATGCTGTCCTCCAAAGACAAGTCGAACGCATGACTTAGGCGAAGCGCCCGACAAGGCCGGCGATGGTCTTGCCGTCCGCAGCCTGCACGGTCTCGTCGCCGCTTCGCATGTATATCTCACTGTCCACGTAGGAAAGAGCACTCTGAGGTGGGATCGAAATGATGATGACGCCGAGGCCGAAGTAGTCGTGGTAGCTCATGCTCGAGAGAACTTCCTCCTTCAGCGGGCTGGAGAGCTTCGAGTTCTTGATTCCGTTCTTCCAGCGTGCGAAGTAGACCTCTGGCGTCTCTCCGAGAACCGACATTTCTCGTCTGACGCCGACAACACTTCGACGCCCAACCTGCCTGGGACTAATCGAGTCGAGACTCTTGATCTTCGTCGTGTCGGCAGGCTTGTCGCTCACGCCAACGATCAAAGTGCCCCCGCGCCCAGGACCATTGTTAGCTATCGCGCAGATCGTCTTGGCTATCTTTTCGAGGAATCCCGGCTGAGGGCTGCGAGATGCGCCCAAGGTGAGTAACCCCTGTTTCAGCTCGTAATCCGGCAGTTCGATCTCCGAACGACGGATTGCAGCGTCGATGTCGGCTACGGACTGGTTGTTGTACACCCCGGCGAGATCGCTCTCCGCAATGTGCGTGCCCAAGAGGCCCTTAACGGCATCGACGTTCTTCCGGCGCTCGCTCACAGTCGTGCTCCCTCGTCCCGTGTCGATGCGAGTGTCGAGCTTCGTGATCGCGGACTTAACCCCGGCATAGTCTGTGATCTTCCTCTTCCCTCCGATCAGAACCTCGTGAAACGCTATGACCAACGTGGCAAAGATCGCGGGGAATGCGTTATTCGTGCTCTTCGTAAAGAGGATGTCCCGCAGTTTGCTAGGTGTCCCAGATTGCGCAACCTTTAGAATCTCGTCGATGCAGTATTTGATCTCGTCCGTGAGTGCATCCACACCGTAGACATTCAGCGCCGTAGCTATGCGAGTGTTTTCGTCGCTTCCGGCCTGGTAGACCGCGTCGAGGGCGTCCTTCGAGCGCTCTATTAGGGAACCACCAGCCAGGCAAGCTGCAATGTCGGCGAGGCACTGCTCGTCCATGCTGTCTCGTAAGTCCGTCGACCTCAGCACCCCTTGAATGACCCAGAAGACCTCGTCGGCTTGCACGTCGTAACCGTGTTTTGTCTTTGGAAGATCAATGCTGATCGACGGCATTTTGGAAAGGTCGAGAACGTCGCTCGACGCATCTCCGCGGAGAACACAAGCGAGTTCCCGGACTAGGTCAGAGAAATGATCTTGAACTCCAGCCTGCCTACGTTCCTGATCACTCAGACGGTGCCCGTAGGTGTTAATTCGGCCGAACACATCGTTGATCTCGTCCTCGGTCGACCCCCGCATGATCGACACCGCGAGCGTGTAGTCGAGGATGGTGCTGACCTCCCTTTTGTCAATAATGTGTTGGTTCGTGCTCTTGGCGAAGTCTCCCGAGTCGGCGCGGTCGCGGGCGGTGGGAAACTGGACAACGTCGAAATAGCGGCCGTCGAGGGTGGGGAACCCGGTCTCAATGAAAGACACGATGCTGTAAAGGCGCTGTAGACCGTCAATGACCTCGTAGCCGCCGTCGGGCCGCTCAGCGAGAAGAACCGCTGGAATCGGATACTTCTTCATTAGGGACTCGATCAGTCGTTGCTTCTCTTGGAGAGTCCAGACGAGCTTGCGCTGATAGCGTCGATTCACAGCGAGTTTGCCTTCCGAAAACCAGACGTACAGAGACTGGATGGACTTGGGCTGTGAGTCGAGTTCGGCCATAGAGCAAACTTGGCAGACGCCTCGCGCTTTGCCTAGCTCGACTCCCGTGTCGCCCGCCGCACAGCCTCCACCGACTCCCGCACATCCGCCTCATCCGTAGACCAGTTACTCACCGAGATCCGAAGCACCGCGCGATCCCTCCAGCGTGAGCCCGACATCCACACCGCTCCCTCGGCGATCAGCCGCTGGGTGACCTCTTGCGTGCGCTCATCGGAACCGAACGACAGAGTCACCTGGGTGAACACCACGTCGTTGAGGATCTCGACTCCCGGCAGCTCGGCGAGACCGGCGGCCAGGGCGCGGGCGTTCGCGGCGAGACCCTCCACCAAGGAGATGACGCCCGAGCGTCCGAGGGAGCGGAGTGCCGCCCACACCGGCACGCCCCGCGCGCGGCGTGACATCTCCGGGACCAGCTCGAACGGGTCGGCCGGCCCATCGGAGTCGCGCAGCAGGTAGGCGGTGCGCACGCCGAATGCGGTGCGCATCGCCGCGGGATTGGCCACGATCGCCACCCCACAGTCATACGGGACGTTCAGCGTCTTGTGCGCATCTGTCGCCCACGAGTCGGCGGTGTCGAGACCGTCGAGCAGCGCTGCCCAGCGCGGGCTGACCGCCGCCCACAGGCCGAACGCTCCGTCGACGTGCACCCAGGCGCCGTTTTCGTGCGCGATCTCGATGCACTCGCGCATCGGGTCGAACGCGCCGGAGTGCAGCTCGCCCGCCTGCAGCGCCACCAGCACGGGGCCGTCGATCTCTGCGAGAGCGAGGGCGAGTTCATCCGGACGCATGCGGCCCTGGTCATCCGCCGGCACGAGCTGGGGTTTGCCGAGCCCGAGGTAGCGCAGCGCGAGCAGCACCGACGCGTGCACCTGCTCGCCCGCGAGCACGGTGATGACGGGGGCGCCCTGGAGGCCCTGCTCGTCGACATCCCAGCCGAGGCGTCGCAGCACTTCGCCCCGTCCGGCGGCGAGGCCAACCATGTTCGCAGCGGTGGCGCCGGTGGTGAATCCCACGTCCGACCCCGACGGAAGCCGCAGCAGGTCGAGCAACCACGCGCCCGCGGCCTCTTCGATCGCGGCGGTCGCGGGGGTTGCGTAGCGCATGCCGCCGTTCTGGTCCCAGGTGCTGACCATCCAGTCGGCGGCGAGGGCGGCGGGCAGGGTGCCGCCCATCACCCAGCCGAAGAAGCGCCCCGAGCCGATGGCCATGAGCCCCGGCTCGGCGGTGAGCACGAGCTCGTCGATCACCGCGGACGGTTCAGTGGGGGAGTCGGGCAGCGGCTTGCCGAATTCGGCCAACAACTCGTCGGCGGTGGCGGTGGGATGCACGGGGCGAACTGGCACCGAGGCGAGCCAGCTCTCGGCGTAGACGTGGGCCCGGTCGAGGGCTGCGGTGTAATCCTCTGGATCGAACGGCATGGCACAGGGTACGCCCGGGGACAAATTTGCGGTAGTGCATCGCGCTGCCGCAGCGCTAGCGTGGGGCGATGAAGGGTCCACTCGTCCCGGTCTACGCGCTCAAGTTTCTGATCGAACTGGTCGGCTGGGCTGGCACCGGGGTCGCCGCCTTCCAGCTGGCGCCGAACACCGTGCTCGGGTGGGTGCTCGCCTTCGCCGTGCCGATCGTCGTCATCGCACTCTGGGCGGCGTTCGTTTCGCCCCGGGCGCCGAAGCAGCTGCCCATCGTGCCGCTAATCGCTGTCGAGCTGGTCGTGTTCGCGGTCGCCGCCGTCGGATTCTGGATGATCGGCTGGACGGTCTTCACCATCGTCTTCGTGATCTTGATCATCCCGGTCGAGATCGTGCTGATTGCCACGAAGTCGTACACCCAGCGCCCCTAACCTCGGCCGCTGTCGCCTCGGTGCGATAGCGTCGAATGCATGCCACTCAACGCCGAACGGATCCTCGAACTGCACGTTCCTCTTGTTCCTACCAAGGGGCTCGATGAGGGCGAATACCAGTTTCCGTGGATCGACGAGCTCGACGAAGACATCCAGCAACTCGAGGACCAGGGCATCCTCGAGATCGCGCACGACAGCGAAGAGATCGACGGCCACTATGTGTGGTTCTTCGGTGGGGCTGTCGATGACGCCCTGGTGGATTCAGCCGAGCGGCTGGCCGCGAAAGACTCGGTTCCCGCCGGTGCGTACGCCATCGTCGATGGCCGGCGTGTGGAGTTGCTGGAACCGTAGACGGCGGCGGTGTCCTCCTTATTGGGGGCACGGCTCAACTAGGTGCCGGCGAACAGCCCACCTACCCTCAAGCAATGGAGATTTCGGGGGACGAGCACACTGGCGTGCCGTTCGAGACCGTGCTTGCGGCTGCACAGTCGGGCGCCAAATGGGCGACGACCACGTTGTGGCGCGAATATGCTCCGGGCGTCGTGGGCTTCGCCCGCGGTCGCGGCTCGCGTGATCCCGAAGATCTTGCCAGCGACGTCTTCCTGACCGTGTTCGAGCAGCTGCCGACCTTCTCGGGCTCGGAAGCGCAGTTCCGCACCTATCTGTTCTCGATCGCCTACCGACGGCTCGTTGACGAGCTGCGGCAGCGCGGCCGTCGGGGTGAGACCGTGCCGTTTACTCCCGAACATGACACCCGATCAGAGCCGAGCGCTGAGGATGCCGCTACCGAGAGGCTCGCGGACTCGTCGGTGCTCTCGGTACTCGACTCCCTCCCCGTCGACCAGCGCAACGTCATGGTCCTGCGCGTCGTCGCCGACCTGACTGTCGAGCAGATCGCGGACGTGCTTGGCAAGCGACCCGGCGCGGTAAAGGCCCTGCAACGACGGGCGCTTGATGCGCTGCGGAAAAAAGTTTCGGCCGACCCGTACCCTTTCGCGGCCTCCGAACGATTACCGGTGTGAGATGAAAACCACATCGATTTCAGACAGCGAGGCTAAACAGCTCGCTAACGGGCGCGTGCCTGCACGCCGCGATCTGGATTCGGTGGCGGATCTGCTTACGGCTTATCGAAGCGCGGCTATCGGGGCCGCGCCTCGGCCGTCAGCAGCTCTCAGCGACAGATTGGATCTGACCGCAACTCCCATCCACATGCAGAGGGGTGCTGGGATGGAGCGGGGATCTGAGGGCGCTGGGGCGAGACGAACAGCCGGGGGGCTGTTCGGTCTGGGCGTCACCGTGGTGATCATCTTGGGGGCAGCTTCGGGAGCTGCCGCCGCAGTTAGTGCGGGATCAGCCGGGCTGCTTCCCCCTGGAGCGCAACAAGCGTTCGATCAGGTTGTGTCTATTTTCTCGCCATCTGGGGATGCGGGACAGGAGACGACCGGTGAGGGGGAGGCGCCCGGCGTATCCGGCGGCACTGACGAAGTAGGCCCCGAGGAAGCGGGCATCGAAGGTGAGGCACCTGCGATCGTTGGCAACGAGGGCGTAGACATCGTCGGGCCGACCGATGAGCCGACGCCAGGCACTGCACCTGCGAAGCCAGCTACACCCGGCACGCCAGCCGAACCCGCTCAACCCGCCACACCAGCTGAGCCCGCAAAACCGGCCACGCCGGCTACACCCGCCACGCCGGGCAACGGTGGTTCCGGCAGCTCCGGTTCGACGGACTCTGGCCATCCCGGGCAGGGTCCGAAAGGTAACAGCAATCCCGGAACCAATGGCTCAGGCAACAGCGACTCGGGCAACGGGAATGGCAACTCAGGATCGAACAGCGGCAACGGTAAGTCCGGAGCGGACAAGCCCGGCAAGGCCGACAAGCCCTAACGGTCGGATCAGCCGAAGCGAAGGATCGCCGTCATGGCGACGAGACCGCCGATGTTCACCAGCACGGTCGCCCAGAACGCACCCTGGAACGAGGGCTTCGCGTTCTTGTGCCGCAGCGACTGCTGGGCGAGAACCGCGCCAGGCCATCCGCCGATGAGCCCGAGTAGCAGCAGGGTGTTCTCCGAGATGCGCCACCCTCCTGTGCGCGCCGCCCGCTTGTCGAAGTAGTAGACGAAGAACGTCACCCAACTCACCGCGGCGTAGGCCACGGGTATCCAGCCGCTCAAACCCCAGTTCAGCATGAGCCACCCGATGGCCGCGATCGCGCCGAACACCACCAGGGTCGGCAGCAACGCCCCGCCTTTCGACCGAGATCGCCGGACCACGCGGGGTCCGGTCACTCCGACAGCGCGCATCCGTCCATCCGCGGCCTGGGCGACTCGATAGTCGACGACCGTGCCGGGAGCGGGTCGGCCGATGCCGCGCTCGAATCCCGAGATGTGCACGAACACGCGCTCGCCGCCGTCGTCTGGGCTGATGAACCCGAAACCGCGGCCGTCGTTCCAGGTGGTCAGGCGGCCGCGCATCCAGTCACCCTACGACGCCGACCCAGAGGCCGTCGCGCGCGCGGGTCATACCGACGTACAACTCGCGCCGCATGAGTTCGTGCCGCTCGAGGTCGGCAGGGTCGGAGGGCGCGGTGCCGGTGAGCAACGACGGTCGCAAGCCGGCGAGCAGCACCTGTTTGAATTCGAGCCCTTTGGCGCGCTTGACAGTGCCGACCTTCACGGCGGCGACCGCGCTGCCGTTATAGGTCTCGAGATCGACGGTGGGGATGCCTGCGGCGGTGAGGGCGGGTAACACCGCTTTGATGGCGAACGTGTCAAGACAAAGAACCGCGACATCGCCCAACTCGGTGCCGACCTCGAGGGTTACGGCGCGGATGCGCGAGACGAGATCGGCGTCATGCGAGGCCTTGGTGCTGTGTGACTTCACGACGGGGGCGGCCCCCGAGCGGGAGACGAGCGGAGCGGCATCCCGCTGGTCCGGTCCCTCGATGTCAGTGCCCTCGTCGCCCGCGAGCATTGTGCTCGCGAACTCGAGGATCTGCGCGGTGTTGCGATAGTTGGTGGTCATGACGACGCCGCGTCCGGCGAGTGAGATGCCCGCCTCCGACAGGGTGTAGCCACCGGGGTAGATCGTCTGGCGACCGTCGCCGATCAGGGTGAGACCGTCTGGTGCATCGCCGACCAGGTGGTGCAACATTTGAACCATCGAGCACGACAGGTCCTGCGCCTCATCCACGATGACTGCGGAGTATTTTTCCAGCGGTTGGCTGCGAAGGGATGCTTCGGCCATCGTGATGATGTCGGCGAAGTCGCAGAGCCCTTCGGCGCGGAGTCGCTTCTGGTACGCGACGTACAGCGCCCACACTTCTCGGCGTTGCTCGACGCGCAGCTGGCGGCGCCGACCGGTGCGCGCCAAGTTCGCGTACGGCTCGAAGGTCGTGATGCCTCGTCCTTTGATGACGTGGTCGATCTCCTCCTTCCAGTACCGGGTGGAGTGGTCGAGCTTGCCGAGCGGGCCGGGCACGCCGACCTCGCGCCAGGCCGCAGCGAACGCCGCGTCTGACTTCTTCGGGTCAAGTTTCACGGTCGCGCCACGTTCGTTGAGCAGTCGCTTCGCGAACGCGTGAGCGTTGACGAAGTCGACGCGGTCGCTCACGTCAGGTGCCATGCGATGCAGGAGCGTCGAGAGCACAGCGGGCAGCGACTTCACGTACGTCGTCACCAGCACTCGACCAGGCCGGGAGCGCGCCAGATACGCGGCCCGGTGAAGGCCGACCACCGTCTTGCCGGTGCCCGCGGCGCCGCGAATGCGCGACGGCCCGGTGAAACTGCGGCGCACCAGCTTCGCCTGATCGGGGTGGAGGAACGACATCCATTCTTCGATCGGTTCTGCGAGGATCCCGGCCATGATGGCCTCGGCCACCTCGCCATCCGTCGCGAGGTCAGGCTCGATCGGCAGGTCGGGCAGCACGGGCTCGGGGATGCTGATCGACTTCGGCGCGGGAGCTCCCAGCACGGGGAAGTAGTTGAGTGCCGCGGTTAGCACCGCGTTGACTTGTTGAGCGGTCATACGGTGCCCGCCTTTGGCGATGTAGGCGAGGGCATCCATCTCTCCCACGACCTCGACCCTGCCGACGGCGGCCGTAATCCCCTTACGGCCAGCAAGTACGGCGAGGGCGTGCACCTCGCCGGGAGCGAGCCCGATGTCGGCCATCGCCGCTTCGGTGAAGTGCGCAAGATCCGCGAGTCGGTCCAAGTCTTCGGTGACGTCAGCCTGCCCGCGAAAAATGTGGCCAGCCGCTATCTGGACGTCCTTCCACGCCTTCGTATCGACAATGAATAGCCCCGACGGACCGACCACCACTAGATCAACTTGGGCGCCCTTACTTCCAGGCCAACCGCGATCGGGCAGAAGGGAGTACCCACGCGCGCTCAGCGGGGCGAGCCTGCGGGCGACATCCGCCTCGGTTACGGCGGCGATCGCATAGCGTGCGGCGGCGTCCTGTGCTTGGTGAGCAGCACGAAGGTGTTCCTGCGCGATCGCATTCTGACGTTGCGATTCCAAGTGCGCGGATGCCCCAGCAGCAGCCATAACGTTCCCCCGAAAAACCGGCCCGGCCGCCGGTGCAGCAAGTCTCGCAGCGGCGGGAGCTGAGGGTAATTCCACATTCGGGGGACAGGCGTCGCCAGCCTCAGCGGGACCTTCGGCTCTGGGACATCCGCCCGCCCGCTCCTACCGTGGGCAGCATGCTCGCGATTCCCGAGGCGATGACGGTGCAGGCCCACGCGGCCGCGCACAAGGTGGCTGGCGTACGGGCGCCGCTCCGGTTCATCGTGTCGGGGATGCTGGCAGGCGCGTTCGTCGGCGTGGCCGTGGTTCTCATGGTTACGACGGCGGGTCCGCTGCTGGCGGAAGGCTCGGGCAGCGTCAAGTTGGTCAGCGGCGCAGTATTCGGGGTGGCGCTGACCCTTGTCGTGTTCGCGGGGGGTGAGCTGTCGACCTCGTCGATGATGACGCTGACGCAAGGCGCTCTCACGCGGGCCGTCCGGGTGCTTCCCGCGAGCGGCACACTGCTGCTCACATTCGCCGCCAACCTGCTCGGGGCGTTCGTGTTCGGCGCGCTGGTCTCAGCGTCCGGAATCCTGCACAGCAACGCGCCCGCGGGGGAGATGCTGAAGACGATGCTCGAGGCCAAAGCGCATGAGGGCGTGGCCGAACTCTTCGTCAGGGGCATTCTCTGCAACGCGTTGGTGTGCCTCGCCATCTGGATGTGCGCGCGACTCACGAGCGACGGCGCCAAACTGGTTGTCATCTTCTGGGCGCTGCTGGCTTTCATCGCCTCCGGGTTCGAGCACGTGGTCGCCAACATGACCACCTACGCGATCGGCATCACCTCCGGCTACGACGGTGCGACCTGGGCGCTGTTCGGTCACAACATGCTGTGGGTCGGTCTCGGCAACCTGGTGGGCGGTGCCCTGCTGATCGGGGTCGCCTACTGGTTCGTGGCGGGGTCGCCGCGGCACCCCGAAGCGTCGGAACACAGCGATGATCGCACCATGGTTATCGCTGACAACAAGTAGGTCGCTACGCCACCCGGGTGTCCTTGCCCAGCCGAGCCGCCGGTGTTCGGGTGCGGGCCCACGCTCCGAACAACGCTCCTGCTGCTAGTACCAGGTGGATGAGCAGCCCAACGAACCACCCGGGGGTGGTCAAGTCGATCACTTCCTGCGCTTTGGGGGTGTCGTACGTGGATAGGTCGCAGTCGTCGTAGACCGCATCGAGATCGGGCGGGATCTGCAACGAGCGCACGGTGTACTTGAGCGAGCCGAACAAGTCGTCGGGGTAGCCGCTCTCGTTGTAGGAAGTCGGCACCGCGTCGGCGAGCAGCACGTAGGGATTCGCGACGAGAATCGGCCAGAACAGGTCCCAGCGCGGCGCCATGTAAGTCCCAGCATTCACCACTGTGCATTCCGGCGGATTGTCGGCGCTGCCGTCGTCAGTGAACACGTACGACGTCGAGGTCGCCTGCGTCTGCACCGCTATACCCGCCACCGCGAACGTGAAGAGGGTGCCGATGCTCAGTGCCGCGACCGCGAGATAGCTCAGGACGATGGAGAAGAGTGGCCGTGCAATAAGCCCGGAGAGGCCGACGCCGATCGCCGCAATGACACCCAACTCGGCGATGAGGATGAGCACCGAAATCGTGATTTCGATGGCGCTGACGCCACCCGTTACCGCCGAGAAGATCAGGAACGGCAGTGCAGCCGCGAGGAAGGCGAGGGCCGCGATCCACGCTGCGAGAAACTTCCCGAGCACCAGCTGCCCCGTGGTGACGAGCGTCACCTGCGTTGTGGCGAGGGTGCCGGCATCCCGATCTCCGTTGATGGCGTTGCCGCTGAGAGCAGGTGTCACGAGGGTGCTCAGCAACAGAACGAAGTAGATGATCACCGAGTACACGCCCGACCCCGAGCTGCCCGAAATCAGGCCGGGCAGTGAGACGGACAGCACGATGGTGAGCACCGCGATCAGGGCGACGAACACCCCCAGCAGCACGTACCAGGCCGTGCGGCGCACTCGCTGAAGCAGCTCGAGAACCAATATCGTGCGGACTCCCGCCGCGAACGCCGTCATTCCGCTTCTCCGCTCAGGCTGAGGTAGGTGTGTTCTATATCGCCGACGCTTGGGGCGTACGTGCTGATTGCGATTCCGGATGTCACGAGCCGCGTCAACAGCTCCGTCGCCTCCGCCTCGCCCGCAAGCGCGACGGTGACCTCAGAC
>Ga0247742_10000338_pt1 | contig 39898 bp, 25 predicted proteins | sample UWRJL208509C2_FD_180944 | JGI IMG/M metagenome (GOLD analysis project Ga0247742, IMG submission 180944) | Plant litter microbial communities from Arlington Agricultural Research Station in Wisconsin, United States - UWRJ-L208-509C-2 | ecosystem: Environmental > Terrestrial > Plant litter >...
CGGTATAAAAATCATCTAAAATGTACCTTACCTTCTCAGCGGTTTTCCAAGGCTGGCCTGAGTAAGCGTAGAAATAGCTCATCGGGTGGCTTGGCTCATTACCGTGCGCGTACTGGCCAATTAAACCCGATACATCCGGTGATTTAAATTTACCCATATCACCCTGCGCAATAAACAACGAATCGAGTTTGGTGTTGAATTTCGCTTCCCCACCTAACAGGTTGATCAGGCCTTCCACATCCTGAGGTACCAGGAAGGTGTACTGCCAGCCGTTACCTTCTGTAAAATCGCCATGCTCATGTATAGAAATGAAAGGGCTGTAAGGCGTACGCCACTCAGTTTCTGATAAACGACCACGCATAAAACCTGCTTTAGGGTCATAATAGTTTTTATAATACTGACCCCGTTTGCTAAAGTAGGCGTAATCGTCTGCCTTACCTAATTTTTTGGCAACCTGAGCAATACACCAGTCGTCAATAGCATATTCCATACCCATTGAAACAGATTCTCTACTGCTATCGGCAGGGATGTATCCTAATTTTTTTACAAACTTAATACCGCGCGCATCCTCCATGGCAGTAGTTTTCATAGCTTCGTAAGCTAAATTGGCATCAAATCCTTTGTAGCCTTTTAACAAAGCGTCGGCAACAACCGGCACAGCACTATAACCCACCATACAATTGGTTTCATTAGCCATTAAATGCCAAACCGGAAGACTCCCCTGCTGCTGATAAATAGCCAGCATAGAGTTGATCATATCGTTGGTATGCTCCGGGTGAACAATAGTTGAAAGCGGGTTATTTGCGCGGTAAGTATCCCATAACGAAAACGTAGTTACGTTATTGAACCCTTGGTTTTTATGTACTTTTTTATCAGTCCCCCAGTATTCGCCGTTAACATCATTAAATACCGATGGCGCTATCATAGTATGATAAAAAGCAGTATAAAACTTTTTCATTTGCGACAGCGAATCAGCTTTAATAGTGATCTTTTGCAGCTGGGTGTTCCATGCTTTATCTGCATCGGCAACCACTGCATTAAAATCCCATCCCGGAATTTCTGTTTTGATGTTCAGCATGGCATTAGCTGAACTAACTGGTGATATACCTACTTTGGCGTAAACAACCTCGCCTTTAGTAGTGCTAAAGCTTATTACACCTTTTACCTTACGGCCTTTTAATTCCGTACCTGAAGCCCTTGCGGTACTATCATACACTGCAAAGGTTTTGATAGGTTTTGAAAACACAGCGGTAAAATAAATACGCTGATCAACGGCCCATCCTTTTGAAAAACGGTAACCACTGATGGTGTTTTTATCAACCTGGGTAATATAGGTTTCCATCGGCCTGTCCCAGCCTATACCCTCTTTCAGGTCGATAACAATATGTGCATCATTTGATGCAGGAAAAGTATACTTATGCATACCCACCCTGGTGCTTGAGGTAAGCTCCACACCAATGTCGTAGCGTTTTAATTTCACTTTATAATAGCCTGGTTTTACCACTTCATCTTTGTGACTGAACAGGGAAGTATAACCACTTTGCAAATCTTTGATAGTTCCTTTAGAAACCTTTATCTCACCGGTGGTTGGCATAAAGGAAATATCGCCCAAATCGCCAATACCTGTGCCGCTTAAGTGCGTATGCTGAAAGCCAATAATGGTTGAATCGGATATATGATATCCTGAGCACCAATCCCAGCCTTCAGATATATTGGTTGGCCCTAACTGTACCGCGCCAAACGGTACGCTGGCACCCACAAAAACGTGACCATGAAAGCCTGTGCCAATATAGGGGTCAACATATTGGGTAAGGCTGCCCGCTTTGGCAGTTGCGGCGGGTTTATGCGCCTGGCCAAACGAGTTTAAATTAACGAGTGCCAGTAAACCGGCTAAACAAAGTTGTTTTTTCATTTATTGTTTTATAGAATACAGTACTGAGGTTTACAATTTCTTTTCAAACATACACATCAGCACTTAATTGTTTATTAATAAACGCTTAATTTGCGTTTCCCTTGCCAGAAGAAATTAATTTTTAAACCATTCGGCAGGGATTTCTGCAGGGGCCGAACCATTCAAACTATATTTCAGTTTCAGCTTGTAACCGCCGCCGCCTTCAATAAAGTCAAGGTTAAACGGATGCGCACCAGCTTTTAAAGCAACCTGTCCGCTCCTTTCCTGTGCCGAGTGGTTACCATCATTATTTACGGTAACCGATGGGCCAATCTTTAGTACACCACCGTCATCGCAGGTTAAGAAAAAACTGTAAATACCATCGGCAGGAACATCAATATATCCTTTGTAGGTGATACCAAATGATGGTGCTTTCACTGTTTCGGGTACAGCAATGGTGCTGGTAGTAAATGTGCTGTCCACCTTCGCATCTTTCATCAGCGCGGTTTGTTTAAAGGCGGCTTTATAATAGCTGCAAACCAGGCCCTGTTTCGGCGGGGCAATTTTTACAGTGCCCAGCATATTTTGTTTGGTATAGTTCAGGTTATATACATCACCGCGTGTACCAACTGCCGTGAATGCCGCAACCCTTACCAGCTCAGATTTGTTGATCACCAAAGGTGAAGGCAACTCCGGCGATTTAACATCCGGCAATGAGCCATCTGTAGTATAGCGGATAGTCAGGCTTGACAGTGGTTTACTGATGCTCAGCTTGCCTTCATCAACAAATACATATTCGTTTAATAAATTCGGCAGATCAGGCAGGCGGTAATTGATCTGCATGGCATCCATACGGCTATATTGCTGAACCAGGCGTTTTAAATACGAATCGTATTGAGCAGATTGGTTTGTCCACAGATTCTCTGCAAGAGCGGTCATGCGTGGCATGTACATGTAATCTGCACGTCTTTCTGATGGTATCCTTTCTGTCCAGATATTGGCTTGCGCACCGATGATAGATTTTGCCTCCTTCGCGTTTAAAACTTTAGGGATAGGGTTAAAATGATATACCCTGTCAATAGAATACTGATCGGGCTGGTTATCAAAATACAAAGGTTCGCCAGGTGTCATGATCACGGTATTACCGTTTTTAACTGCCTTTACCGGTGCATCAGGCACCCAACCACGCCAGTACATTACAATAGCCGTAGGGCTAATGCCGCCTTCTATGATCTCATCCCAACCTATCAATTTACGGCCTTTAGAGTTAAAGAATTTCTCCATACGATTAATAAAATAGCTATGCAAACCAGCCAGGTCTTTGATCCCCTCTCTTTCCATCAAAGCTTTACAATCTGCAGATTTGCCCCAATCGGTACGGTCAACCTCATCACCACCAATATGGATGTATTTGGATGGGAAAATATCCATGATCTCGCTGTATACATTTTGCGCAAACTCATAGGTGGATTCCAAGCCCGGGCAAATAGGTTTGGTAAACAGTTTACCCCACGAATTATCGCCATTGCAAGTTAAAAACGGATACGAATTGATGGCGGCCATCATGTGGCCCGGCATATCAATTTCTGGAATGATATCAATGTGCCTTGCAGCCGCATAAGCTACAATACCTTTCATTTCCTGCTGAGTGTAAAAACCGCCGTAAAGGGTTTTACCATTACGTTGAATGATGTGCTCTTTGTCAATAACAAAATCGGGATTATCCTTAGCCATTTTCATGCAGGTCGAATCCTGGTTATTAAAAGTGCGCCATGCCCCTTCTTCGGTAAGTTTAGGATATTTTTTTATTTCGATGCGCCAACCCTGATCATCGGTAAGATGTAAATGAAGCTTGTTCATTTTGTATAAGGCCATCCTGTCAATAAATTTTTTCAAATAGCTTACTGAAAAAAAGTGGCGGGAAACATCAAGGTGCATACCTCTCCAGGCATAGGCGGGCTGGTCTTCAATAGTTACGGCAGGTAAAGTCAATGTTTTACTTGCCACGCCTTTTTCAATAGAAACAGGCAGCAATTGCCTTATGGTTTCGATTGCGTGAAACACCCCGGCAGCATCCTTCGCGGTAATAGTAAGCTGCTGCGTGTTAATGTTCAGTCTATAAGCTTCAGGTGCTGTAATAGTGGCATCATACACCAGTTTAATAGTATGGGGAGCGCTGCCTTTTACTACCGGCAATCGTTTGCCCAATCCTTTTAGCAACAAGTTATTTAATTCAGTAGCCTCTGCGCTAAACTCTGCAGCAGCAACAATACTTGTTTTGGGGCTGATCACAAAACTACCCTTACCCACAGCCAATTGGCTCGGGTAAGGTATTAATGGAAATTTAGCTGCATCCTGCGCATGTGTACTTAAAACTCCGGTACACGTTAGCAGAAGCGCCAGTTTTATAACCGTATATTTTTTAGCAAAAGCCATCATAAATATTTTATTTGTTGATCTGTATCAATTTATCGCCGGTATTCCAGCCGTTTAAGGTTACTGCCAGGTTCTTTTTACCGGCGCCTTTATATTCAATAACTACCTTTTTTTCCTGGCCCGGCAACACGGTAACATAGTTGTCACTGTAAAAAGCAGGCAGTACACGCTGTTTGGTGTCTGCATCAACTAAGGATAGCCTGTTGAAAAATGCAAGCGGGCCGCTACCTGTATTGGTTAAGGTAACTTCAACCTTATCATTATTCAGGTATTTGGCCGAAGTGGTCAGGTTACCTTTCGGCATTTTTTCCAGGCCCGAATAGTTACCGCTTTCATCGGCTATCCAGTAAATATTTTCGCTCAGGGTCTTTTTGTTCTGATCCAATAATTGCAGGCAAAGGAAGGCTCCTTTTTCTTTCGCCAATTTATCCATCTCTCTTTTCAACGATAGATAACGTTTAGTGGTAGTTGGTGTAACGTCCGAAAAAACCTGGGTAAGCATGGTTTCTTTACCATCCATGTCATAGGCCTTGGCTATCAGCATCATGTTGGCGTGGGTTTTAAAGGTATTATTAGCTACCATCACCATACCGTTTGTAGGGTCGTACATAATGTGCAAAGGTTCGCTGCCGCTATGCAGGCCATAAAGACAAGCGTTTGGATCAAGGTAGTAATCATACATCTGCCCACGCATGGCAGTCCATGGGTTTTGTGTTTTCCAGATGATGGTACCGGTGTACCAATCCCACATGTGCGAACTGAAACCTTCCATCAGGCCACGGTACTGATCATAGTTAACCAGCTGGGCTTTGGTGGCAAAATCTTCTACATCTTTAGCTTTGCCATATTTGTCAATAAAACCATCATAGCCAATGTATTTATGATAATCCCAAACAGAGTCGGTTTTGGTTTTACCGGTAGTGGCATCATATTCGGGCAGTACCATGTTTTTAGCAGGCATAAATCTTTTTAATGATTCATAATCACTCACTCCAACAGAACCAACTTCTGAGTTGAACGGGTATGTTTTATGCGCCCAAAAGGTTGACAAGGGCTGTATACCATAAGGCCCGTCGCCGTTGCCTCCCATCACGTTGCGTGACATTTCTTCAGAATTTGAGTATGGTATAAACCAGCGGGTGTTATCCAGTTTAGGCATAACCGTATCGCGCAGGCTTGCCAGGATATCTTCGGGAGGCGTAATTTCATTACCGCCGCACCAGATAGCGAGCGATGGATAATTACGTACCAGTTTAACCTGGTCTTCAATCGATTTGATATACAGGTCATGATCATCAGGATATTTACGGCGTGTCCACTGGTCTTCCAGTTTCATAGGGTCAATCCAGCGGCCGTTACAGTCGCCCGATCCCCACATATCCTGAAATACCAGCATACCATATTTATCGCAGGCTTCATAAAACTCCGGACGCTCAATCAGCGCACCGCCCCAAACCCTGATCAGGTTCAGGTTCATGTCGCGGTGGAAACGAACTTCGGCATCGTAACGAGCATCTGAAAAGCGCAGCAACTCGTCGGATATGATCCAGTTACCACCTTTAATAAATATTTTTTGACCATTAATGTTGATCTGCCTGCTTTCGGTACGGGCATTCCATTCGGTAGTGATCTGCCTAACTCCTACCTGTATGGTGTTTTGATCCGACACTTTATTTGCGCCAGTTACAAACTGCAGGTTCATAGGGTAAAGTGGTTGCGCACCATAGCCATTAGGCCACCAAAGCTTTGGATTTTTAAGGGAAAGATCATTTAGCTGAACTGATAACTTATCATTCGGCTTCAGCGTGATCTTTTTGGAAACTACATTGCCATCCAGCGTATACCTCAGCTCGCCCGCAACAGGAAGGCTTGTCGCATTTTCCAGCTCGGCCGATACTTGTATCACGGCCGGTTGCTGCGGCCCCTCGGGCTGACGCACTCCCGGTACCAGCGTTACCACATGCGGATCTATTATCCTTACCGCACCAGTTTTTTCGACGGTTACCTTATCCCAGATACCTGTGTTACGATCTTTAATAGGCTGAATCCAATCCCATCCGGCAGTATATTGTATGCCTACGTTTTTGGCAATGGTACCATCACCGCCCTGACCACCGTTGGGGTTACCTACCGAATTGGGCGGATAAACAATTACGGCCACACGGTTATTGCCATCCTTAGCTATCCATTTGGTAATGTTGTATGATTGACGTAAAAACATACCCGAATGCAGTTTAGCATTCAGTTTATGGCCATTTAAATAGATATCGCAGCTGTAATTTACCCCTCTGAAATTCAGGTAAACCTGGTCGCTGCCTGTAGGTAAAGCTTCCTTAAAATCTTTTACAAACCAGTAAGTGTAATAATCGCGGCCGGTTTTATATACGTCCGGAATTTGCTCGTTATTCATTCCGTAAAACGGATCGGGCATTTTTTTATCGGCTATTAAACTGGTTAAAACCGTACCCGGAACAACAGCCGGCATCCAGCTGTTTGTGCTGTAAGCAGCACGCGAAATATCGGTACCGTTATCCTTAACAGTACTAATTGGCGAACATTTCCATCCGCTGTTTAACTCGTATGTGGCTTGTGCATTAGCAGTAACAGATTGAAAAACAAGAGCACACAGCAATACCAAGGCTATTGAAAACTTTAAAAAAACAGGCTTACCTGCGGGGGGCAATTTTATCATTATTTATTTAGATGTGAATTTCAAAATTAAGTATTGAAACAAGTTTGGCACTATGTTTATTTAACTATTTTATGTGGTATTTTATCCGCCACTAATACTCCAGCTTAAAGCATGCAGCTTCATTTAAACCGCTGTTTTGCTGTAAACCGGCAGGTATTTTTATTACAACTTCGTCATTTTGCTGTTTCCATTTGATGCTTTGTTTGCTGCCTAATAAGGTTACCTTTTTAGGCTTGCCAGCCTTAACAGAAATATCAGCAGGCAGCACAACTTTTTCCTGGTCACTGAGCACAAATGCGTAGATAGCCTTGCCGTTTTTTGCCTGGGTATAAAACACATTACCCGTTGAATAAGGCGCTACCGATTTAGAACCATAAATACCTTCGCCATTAATTTTCATCCAGGCGCTAATACCTTGTAAACGCTCGTAAGCTACAGGGTCCCAATCGCCATCAGGGCTGGGGCCAATGTTCATCAAAAGGTTTCCACCGCGCGAAACTATTTTTACCAGCAACTGTACAATTTTCTGTACCGATTTGTAATGATCGCCGGGAACATAGCTCCATGAATTGCCCATCGTTATACAGCTTTCCCAGGGATGATCAAGCGGTACTTCGGGTACTTCCTGCTCTGGCGTGGTGTAGTTTTCATACTGACCAGATACGGTACGGTCAACCACGATAAGGCCCGGCTGCTTTTGACGGCCCATGGCGGCTATTTTTGGCATATCAATGTCCTGATCAAATTTAATACCCCGCTGCCAGTCAACCGTGGTATCAATGCTGCTTTTAGGGCGAACCCAGCCGCCATCGAGCCATAAAATATCTACTTTGCCGTAGTCGGTCATCAATTCACCAATTTGGTTGTAGGTAAAATCTTTAAACTTTTGCCAGCGTTCAGGGTATTTTTTAGGGTCGTAATTTACGTTGCGGTCTTTGGGCGGAAAGTAGTTCCACCAATAATTTTCTGTATGCCAGTCGGGTTTTGAAAAGTAAGCACCTATCATGAAATTTTCTTTACGGAAGGCGCTGAATATCTCTTTGGTTACGTTACTCCGCGGATTGCTTGAAAACGGTGTTTTAGGACTGGTTATCTTGTAATCCGTTTCCTTGGTATCAAACATGCAAAAACCATCATGGTGTTTGGTTGTAAATATCACGTATTTCATCCCGGCATCTTTTGCGGCCTTCACCCACTTTTCGGGGTTGAATTTTACCGGGTTAAAAGTAGTTTGCAAATTTTCGTATGCTGCTTTGTAGCCATTATAGGTAGCACCGTATGGGCCTTTACGTTGTGTCCATCCTTCATCTTCCGGGCAAATACTCCAGCTTTCTACAACACCCCACTCGCTGTATGTTCCCCAATGCATAAAAAGGCCAAATTTCAGGTCCTGCCATTCGGTAAGTTTTTTTTCAACCAGCGGATCGGCAGGGGGTACATAATCTTTGGAAACGTTGTGTTTTTGTGCCATTGAAGCAAGGCTGCAAAAACTTAAAACGAGTAACGTAAAGCGTTTTTTCATTGATAATCTGAGTTATATAAATTAAAGGTTAGAGGATTGTAATGATAAACTTTTTAAAATAATTTAATAAATATCGAAACTTTGTTAAAAATATTTTAAATCCGAAATTAATATTTTATTATTGTTACAACAAACCTAAGTAGTCAATAAAATTCCTTTTCAAATAATTACGCTATAAAGTTAATACGGATTACATTTACATCAATTTTAAAAGAAACAATAAAACCATGACTTCAACTATTACCAAAGTCACGCGGCGGTCTGTAGCTGTTATTGCCCTCCTGTTTACTGGTGCTGCTTCACAAGCGCAGCAAACCCCTTTTTACAAAGATGCTTCGCAATCGATTGAAACAAGGGTTAAAGATCTTTTGTCAAAACTTACACTCGAAGAAAAAATTTCCTTGTTGGGTTACCAGAGCCAGGCTATCCCGCGTTTGGGCATCCCGGCGTATAACTGGTGGAACGAGGCCCTGCATGGCGTGGCCCGCGCCGGTGAAGCCACCATATTTCCTCAAGCCATTGGTATGTCGGCCACCTTTAATGATGATCTGCTGAAACAGGTTTCTACCGCTATTTCAACTGAGGCACGCGCCAAATATAACCTGGCCGTAGCGCAAGACAGGCATTTACAATACATGGGCCTTACCTTCTGGACACCCAACATCAATATTTTCCGCGACCCGCGCTGGGGCCGTGGTCAGGAAACTTACGGCGAAGATCCATTTTTAACCGGCCGCATGGGGTCGGCTTTTGTTAAAGGCCTGCAGGGCAATGACCCACGCTACTTAAAGGCATCGGCAACAGCTAAACACTTCGCGGTACATAGCGGCCCCGAAGCCGAGCGTGATCATTTTGATGCTATTGTGGATGAAAAAGATCTGCGCGAAACCTACCTGTATGCTTTTCATGAATTGGTAGGCGCGGGTGTAGAATCAGTAATGAGCGCTTACAACCGTGTTAACGGTGTACCTAACTCAATCAACAAAGTATTACTTACCGATATTTTAAGAAAAGAATGGGGCTTTAAAGGTCACGTAGTTACCGATTGCGGCGCGCTGGATGATGTTTTTCTGCGTCATAAAACCTTACCTACCGCGGTTGAAACAGCTGCAGCGGCCTTAAAAGCCGGTATTAACTTAGATTGCTCAACCGTATTGCAAAAAGATGGGATGAAAGCCATTGAGCAAAAGCTGCTGACAGAAAAAGATATTGACTATTCCCTGAGTGCTATTTTACGCACCGAGTTTAAACTCGGTTTTTATGATGATCCGGCACAGAACCCTTACCATGGATATGGCGCCGATAGCGTGCATAACGCGCAACACCTTGACCTGGCACGCAAAGTAGCCCAGCAAAGCATGGTATTGCTTAAAAACGATAAAAACATTTTGCCTTTAAATAAAGCTAATGTATCGAGCATTATGGTGGTTGGCCCAAATGCAGCCTCGTTAGATGCCATGGTAGCCAATTATCATGGTACCAGCAGCAAGGTGGTGAACTTTGTAGAAGGCATTACCGGTGCAGTAAGCAAATCAACCCGTGTGGAGTATGATTTGGGATGCGATTATAAGGATACTACTCACTTTGGCGGCATCTGGGCAGCTGGTTCTGCCGATGTAACTATTGCGGTTATCGGTTTATCGCCGGTACTGGAAGGTGAAGCTGGTGACGCCTTTTTATCAGAAAGCGGCGGAGACAGAAAAAACCTGAGCCTGCCTGCCAGCGAGATCGCTTTTATCAAAGCTTTACGCAAAGGGGTTAAAACCAAACCAATTATAGCAGTAATAACAGCAGGTTCTGATGTGGATGTATCAAGCATTGAGCCTTATGTTGATGCTATTATATACGCATGGTACCCTGGCGAACAAGGTGGCAACGCCCTGGCCGATATCGTGTTTGGTGATGTTTCTCCATCGGGCCACTTACCGCTTACCTTTTATAAAGATATGAGCAACCTGCCCGATTATCAGAACTATGCCATGAAAGGCCGTACTTACCGTTACTTTGACGGCCCCGTGCAATATCCGTTTGGTTTTGGCTTAAGTTATACCTCATTTGCTTACACTCTTAACAGCAAACCTAATGCTTCATACAAAAAAACCGACACCTTAACCGTTGCTGTTAATGTTAAAAATACCGGCAAAATGAATGGCGACGAGGTTGTACAAGCCTACATTGAATATCCGAAGCTTGACAGGATGCCGATTAAAGAGTTAAAAAGCTTTAAACACGTAAGTGTAGCAAAAGATCAGGATGCGACTGTTACCCTCAAAATACCTGTTCAGGATCTTCAAAAATGGGATCTGGCTACCCACAAATGGAAACTTTACCCAGGCCAATATAAACTGGTGCTGGGCAGCAGCTCTGCCGATGAGAAAGCAAGTGTTAATTTCACTGTAGCCAAGTAATCGGTTCAAGCCCTATAAACAAATCGAGCAATTGGGTATTATTGATTTAACCCGGATGCTTCTAAATAATAAAACACATACGCTTTCCTTTAGGCTACGGAAAGTATATGTGTTTTATCATTTAATGGGCTTACTACCCCCTCTCCCCACTATTCTTAAAAACTCCCGAGGCTGCCGTTTAACGGAGCTTACTTATAAGGCGTCTTTAAATTTGATCACCAATAACTCCGGCGACGCGTCACCCGGCTTTAGAGCCGAAAGATCAACTATATCATAGCTTCCCGAATTTCGCCATGTAATCGCTTTACTGCTTCCTAAAACAGATGCGGTGGAATTGGCTTTCAAATGCATGTTGCGTAACTTAAATCTTGGTGTATATGAGGGTAAAACACAGAACAGGTCTTTACCTTTCCTGGTAAAAAATGCCTCTACATAAGCTGTGTCTCTTTGAGGTTTTATCAGCTGCGCAACGCTGTATCCCGCCATATAATTTTTCCCGCTTTTTTCCCGCTTGACTCCAGCACTCCATTGGTACGATTGTTTGTACGCTTCCGTTTCATAAATGGCTTCACCATTTATTTTTAACCAATTACCTATATCAGTAAGGCGTTGCTGCATAATGACAGGTATGCGACCATCGGCTGTGGGGCCAATATCAAGCAACAAATTCCCTCCGCGCGACACGATATCTACAAGCATTAAGATAAGGTCATGAGATGTTTTATAATCCGCTAGTTTTTCATTACGATTATAGCCGTATGAGTGCCCTATACCCTGACTTTCCTCCCAAATCACATTGGCGTCTTTTCCCCCTCCGTATTCTGACGTAGTATAGGTAGCGCCTGTATTTTTATCCCGCGTATTACTTCCCCATCTATCATCAACAACCACTTCTTTAGCAACCGGCGAATCATTAAACAGCCAGGCCAGCAATTCGGGGCTGTGCCATGAAGTATCTGGCAACTCCCACTCCCCGTCAGAGAAAATGATTGCAGGTTTATACTTCGTCACCAGATCTTTGAATTGCGGAATCATGTGTTCCGTAACAAATCGCTTTTTATCTTTTAACCATAATGGATTATACCATTCGTATAAAGAATAATAATAACCCATTTTTAATCCCTCCTGCCTTACTGCATTGGTAAGGTCGCCCAGCAAATCACGCTTTGGTGTACCAGTAACAGCATTCCAGGGATGCCCCCAGTCCCTATCCGCCTCTGCGCTATTCCACAAACAATATCCCTCATGGTGTTTGGAAGTAAGCACTACATAACGTGCACCCGAATTTTTGAATACCTGCGCCCATTGCTGCGGGTCAAACAGTTCGGCCTTAAACATAGGCTCAAATTGAGGGTACAGGAAATCGGCGCCATAATTCTTGTTATGAAAAGCGGTAAACTCATTAGGCACTTTAGGTTTAATCCGGTTCCAATACCATTCCGCGTAACTTAAACCACTATTTTCAATAACAGGCGCATAAGCGGGAACCGAGTATAGCCCCCAATGAATAAATATGCCAAACTTATCCTGATGAAACCATTTGGGCATTTCCCGTTTATTTAAAGAGGTCCAATTAGACTCAAATTTTTGCGCCGAACAAATATGGAGACTGAAAATAGAGAGTAGCAGCAGAAATACTTTTTTCATTTGAGAGATTTTAGGTTCTGTTTGCCTTAAATATAAGGAATGGGCTCTCATTATTAAAAATATAATACCAAACCTTTACATTAATGCGCCCTACCCTGTTCGCTATCGGCACCGCCGGTATCGCGTTTATGCGCTACTCCGGTTAATTTACCAAAGCTGTAGGTAAATGTGAGGGTTGCTACCTGTGTATCTACAAAGTTATGGTAGGTTGCTGTTGCACCTACAATATTGGTAATAGTACCGCTTGGACTGAACGATTTTAAAACATCGCGCACGTTGAACTTAATTGAACCTTTGTTGTTCAGGATTTTTTTCTGAACAGCGGCATTAAGCATGCCTGTAGGTATGGAAACAAACTGACCGTAAGTACCGCTGGTATTAAAAAAACCGCTTAGCTCAGCACTCCACGTTTTTGATAAGGTGAACTGGTTATTACCATTGGCGCTAAACGTATTTTTTGATTGGTTAAGGTATCCGGTGTAAAATTGCCCCTGGTAAGTATTGTTATATACCTCGGCATACAAATTGACCGTCCACCATTTGGCAGGCTGTAAATTGCTATTGATGGAAAAGTCCCATGTTTTTTGTTGCCCAATGTTACCTGTGGTGCTCACAAATACGTTACCATCTTTATGAATGGTTTCATTTTGAACATCGGTTGTATAATTATAAGCTATCGCCACTGTAAACAGGCTTTTGAAATTATAGGCCAGTTTATAATTATCAGTAAACTGTGGTTTCAGGAAAGGATTGCCCGAAAAGTAGGTAAACTTGTCTACAAAGAAGGTAAAAGGGTTTAAACTTCCGTAGTTAGGCCTTCCAATTCTGCGGCCATAAGAAAGCACCAACACATTATGACCCGCTGTATCTAAATTATAGGAAAAATAAGCCGTTGGGAATAAGTTTGTATAATGTTTAACAAATGATGAATCGGCCTTCTGTGCATTTCCCAACTGGTGCCCGGAACCATTGGTGTTCTCTAACCGCAAACCCGTTTGTAATGAAAACCGGCCAAAGTTTTTATTAAAATTAACATACGCGGCATTGATATTCTCTTTATATAAAAACCGGTTGGTGTTGTTATAGTCTACGGTACTTACGTTATCAATCACATTAAAATAATTGGCGGCATTGTCTGTGTTTACATAACTGCTTTTAACACCGGCTTCAAATTTGGCCTTGCCTTTGAGTGGTTGTGAATAATCGGCTTTTGCAGAGTAAATATTGATGACGGAAGGTAAATTATCACTTATTGTTTGTGAATTGGTTAAAGTGCCATCAGGCAGAAAGGTGTTATTCAGAAAAACCTGATCGCTGCCCGCTACATTGCGGATGTAGTCAAGATCGAACGTAAGCGCTTTGCCCAAACTGTCAAACTTGTGGGTATAGTTCAGGTTAATACCATTACTGTTAAACTTATTTTTGGATGTATTGAGGGTATTAATGGTTGAATCCAGTTCGCCATTTTTACCATAGAGTAAGCTGTATACAGGACTGCTGTCATGATCGGGCGATATGGTACCAGAATATACTACTCCCCAGGTGGTTTTGGGAGATATAAAATAGTCCATTCCCGCTTTAATATTGGTATTATTACCAGAGGGCCTGAAATAGGAAATATCTTTCAGAGAAGAGGTTGGCTCTCCGTCGGCATCAAAATAATTCCGGTCTATTTCCAGCCTTCTGAATGTTTTTTGTTTGTTATAGGCAACATTTGCGAAAAAGTTGATCTTATCTATACGATAATTAAAGTTGATACTTTCATCGGTACGGCCATAAAAACCCTGGGCCAAATTAGCCGATACCACTGCATTAAAGCCCCTCGTGGTATTTTTTTTGGTTTTAATATTAATTACTCCAGCGTTTCCCGCAGCATCATATTTGGCAGGCGGGTTATCCATCAGTTCGATCTGATCTAAAGACGAAGATGGCAATGAACGCAGATAAGTTACCAGGTTTGCCGCCGAAAGATAGGTTGGTTTATCATCAATCATGACCAGCACACCACTTTTTCCCTTAAAGGTGATATTGCCATCGGCATCTATTTGCACACCAGGTGTTTTGGAGAGTACCTCTAATGCATTGGCGCCCGTATTGGATATCAGAGCGCCAACATTAACCACCGTGCGGTCTATTTTTTGCTGCACGTATGATTTTTTAGCAGTTACGGATACCTCATCGAGCTTTTTCCCTGCCAACGATAATATGAATGCCGGTAGAGCGACTGTGTTTTGCCCGCTTACAACCACAGGGCTGCTTTTGAAATTCTTATAACCGATAAAGGTTGCCTTGATGATATAAGTATTGTCTTTTACATATTGAAAGCTGAAGCTGCCATCGGGATTAGCCAGTTTGCTACCTACAACTGCCGAGTCTTTTGCAGCAAGTAAAATAACGGTTGCACCATCGAGCGGTTTCCTGGTATCATCTAATACCGTACCTGAAATATTACCACTTTTTGTTTGAGCATTAGCAAGATTGAACAGAAATAAGGTAAATAAAGCTAAAAAAAACACTTGTGGTAGTCTCATAAATGATATGACAACGTTTAGGCAAAAATCGTTACATGATTTCCGTTATTTTTAACAGAAAAATTAAAAAAAGTACGCTATTTAATTGATTGTTATTGAAAGGCTAAAATAATATTACAGATCAGGAATTTGACAATTATAGCTGAATTTACACTGTTTAATTTTTGAGACTAAAATCAGCAAATTGGGCATTTAAGCTGGTGTCACCCTTAAAATGCAACCCTGCCCTTGGGCTCCTGTCCCACTGGGGTAAAACGGCTGCCGTAATGAGATCCACAGTAGTTAATGGTTTCCAGCTGTTTTCACCCTGTTTATAGTAAAACTTACATGTTTTATCCGGATTTAATGCTAATCTGAGCTGTACGGGTAGTTTTTCAACAGTTGAAGCCTGTGCTAATATGGAATATTTATTTTCCTTTACCTGCCACAATACAACCTGGTTATTTTCTGTACCTATACCAAAAGCCGCGTTTGCATCCCCATAAAAAACCAGGCCCTTTAATGCCGCATTATGGTTCAACACGGTAGTTTCCATTACAAAACCGTCAGAAACAGGCCTTGAGGTGAGTACAATACCGGTTTGATTGCCTGGTTTAATACTTCCTGATAAATAAAGCGTGCCCTCTTTTTGCTTCACGTTGGGAGTTGAATTGCGAAAATCCCATTGCCAGTATTTGCCTATGGCTTGCGCAGTAAAGTGGTCATTAATGTCGGGCACCGCGCTGCCGGCTATCTGTTGCGCCTTAAACACCGGCCATTCATTTTTTTCAGGCCAAACTAATTCCGAAATGAGGGCTTGCCGCCCGGTGAACACAGTGCTTTCCTTGTTGTACGCGTGGTGCAGGTACAGATCGTGCTCATCCAAACCTTTAACAAAGGTGCCATGCCCCATGCATTTCCATTTATCGTTTTCAGATAAGATGGGGTTACCTTCATAAACCTGATAAGGGCCTGTAAATCTTTTTGAGCGGGCCACCCTAACATTATAACCACACTGCACCCCGCAGCAATTACCTGCCGAATAAAACAGGTAATAATAATCGTCCTTTTTAAGTATGCTTTGCCCTTCCATACCTATATGCTGCTCATCTTTAAGCAAAGAAAAAGGCTCGCCTTCCAATTTAAGGCCGTTGGCAGAAAGCTTACTTGCCAATATTTCTATCGGCCGTTTATCGAGGCCATAGGCTTTAAAAGTTATATACAATTGGCCTTTATCATTAAAAACAAACGCGTCAATAGCTTCCTTACCGAAAGTAATAAGTGGCCCGTGGTCTGCAAAGCCTTTGTCTGGGTATTTAGAAGTAGCTACCCCAATGTACGAGGTATTATCAATCTTCCGGCGCGCTGTATAATAAATGTAATAGGTATCTTTTATTTTATAATACTCAGGTGCCCAGAACGAACCTGAGGTCCATTCGGGGGCCTTATCAAAAACATAACCCACCTGGCGCCAGTTTTTAAGGTCGGCAGATTGGTAAATTGGAAAGTGCGGAGCCCATTCAGAAGAAGTGCCAACCGCAAAATAAGTATTATTGACCTTTATAATTGATGGGTCTGCAAAATCGCCGGCAATGACAGCGCCGTCGTTACGCTGAGCTAACAGCACAAAGGGAGAAATAAAAAATATGATCGCAATCAGCAAATGTTTTTTCATAGCAGGTTTATTAAATGAAAGCTATCCATGCAGAGCGAATGGATATTGCTTTCACAGCTCCGGGCCAATTTACAACATCTTCTTAAAAAGTTAATTCCCTTCTAAAAATTGTTTATGAATAAAAAGGCCATAGGGCGAATTGACCGTATGAAATAACACTGCGCCGTGGCGAGCTATTATTGCTGTGGCTGATTAACCTAATTGATTTTAAAGTGTTTTCACAAAAGAGAAACCAAACATTTGATTTTGGTAAGTGGGTATGAGCATAGTACCGGTGTTTTTATCGCCTTTACTGCTCGAAAATTGCTTTTTAATATAAGGATAAACCAGGTAAGCGATCTTTGTGGAGAGTATACCCACCCCTGCTCCTGCAACCACATCACTAAACCAATGGGCGTTATTGTAAACCCTTAAAATTCCGGTTGTTGCAGCTATCGAATATCCCGCAATGCCATACCATGGCGAAATATCACCGTACTCCTGATTTAAAAATTCGGCGGCAGCAAATGCATTACCGGTATGCCCCGATGGAAATGAATATTTATCCTTGTCGCTTGGGCGGGTACGCTTACTCAAATTTTTAACCGTAAAGGTTGAACCGGCAAAAATACCCTCAGATAACACATAAAGCGCTGTACGATCGGCAAAGTCGTGCTTGCCGTGTACACCGGCCAAATTTAAACCGTATACTATTACCGCAGGCGCAAATTGCAGGTAATTATCAGCATGTGTTTTAAAACCGGGGTGATCCTTCTGCATATCATTATATACATTGTAATCAATTTGCCTGATACCCTTAACATGAAAGGAAAGTATACCCCAGGTTACAAACGCGGCAGGGGGAATATAAGTAACAATAGAATGGTTTGCTTCTTCAATGGTTTTGTATTTGTGGGTAGTATTCAAAGAATCTGTAACTTCCGGTTGTTGAGCAAAAGACATCACCGGAAAAACCATTATAAGAACAAAAAGGTATTTTTTAAAAAGCATGATCACATTAAGCTAAAGTAAGTTAACTATGAAGACAATGTTAAGTAACAATTCTGAATTTATTCTGTAGTTTTCAGGTCTGATTCTTTACTTATCATAAACAGAGGAGATTATTATATTTATCATAAAATGGATCAAATCCAAAATGTATACAAATTGCACTTGTACTTTTATTAAAAAAAGAAGTGAAAATACTGATTATTGAAGACGAAGCAGGATTGCGTGAAAGTATAGAAGCATACTTTCAGGAGGCTGGTAATATCTGCGAAACTGCAGACAGTTACCAAGCTGCAATGACGAAGATCAATCTGTATAGTTATGACTGTATTCTGCTGGATATTACCCTGCCGGGAGGAAGCGGTATTGAAATACTTAAAACCCTCAAAGCAAATAATAACAAGGATGGGATACTGATAATATCGGCCAAAAACTCACTTGACGACAGGCTGGAAGGACTGGATCTGGGCGCGGATGATTACCTCGTTAAACCTTTTCATTTATCAGAACTTAAAGCAAGGGTTTCTGCCATCATGAGGCGAAAAATGTACGATGGTAATAATATACTGCAGTTTAACGAGATCAGTATTGACCTGTCGGCTAAAACTGTTGCCGTTTCAGATATTCCTGTAAAATTTACCCGTAAGGAATTTGCTTTGTTAATTTATTTTATAGCCAATAAAGGTAAAGTGGTATCTAAAAACGCCATAGCTGAGCACCTTTGGGGAGATGGTATAGACCTGGCCGATAATTTTGATTTTATTTACTCCCATATTAAAAACATCCGCAAAAAACTCATAGAAGCCGGGGCCCATGATTATATACAGGCTGCCTATGGTATGGGGTATAAATTTAATGATAAATGAAGCTTTTAGATAGATACAACCGTGTAAATTTAATTGCTGCCATTATTATTATGCTAATAACCGGCGGAATATATTACCTCGCTATTAGCTCTATTCTTATTAATGAAAAAGATAAGTCGCTGGAGGTTGAGGAACATGAAATTTTTGATTACGTAAACCTGAATCACCGGTTGCCACAGGTATTTGAATCACCTGATCAGCAGATCAGCTTTAAGCAAGTTCCTAAAAACTCCGTTACCCGCCAGTTTATTAATACAATTTATTACAAAAAATATAACGAACCGGAATCAGGAAGAGGTTTAATCAGTTTTATTGACATGGGCAATGCCTATTATAGAATTTTGATCGTGGAATCAAAAGTTGAAACTGAGGATCTGATACAAATCATATTCAGCATTACTATAGGCGTTATACTCCTGCTGCTTTTAGCCCTGGTTATTATTAACAGACTTATTCTTAATAGATTATGGCAGCCATTTTACAATATACTCGGCGAGCTTAAACTATTCCATGTATCTGATACCCGGAGTATTCCAACGCTGGATAGTTCAATTGATGAGTTTAATGAACTTCACAAAGAAGTATCAGCAATGGCTACCAGAGTCAAGCAGGAGTATCAAAATCTGAAGAGTTTTACAGAAAACGCATCGCATGAGCTGCTCACTCCCATAGCCATCATCAACTCTAAACTGGATACCCTGATACAAACTGAGAATTTAAACGAAGGCCAAAGTAAATTGCTGACTGACCTTTACGGAGCGGTTAACAGGTTAAATCGTTTAAATCAGTCTATGTTGCTGCTTGTAAAAGTGGAGAACAATTTATTAAAAGATGAGAACCTGGTAGACATAAAAGCACTCACCGAAGAAATGGTCATTCAGTTTGAAGAGATATTTCAGAGTAAGAATCTGAATGTTACCTATAACCTTGATGAAAAGCAAGTTTATGCTAACAGGCATTTGATGGAGATTTTACTGAGCAACTTGTTAAGCAACGGCATCAGGCATAATTATAACGGCGGTGAAATTAAGATAGAGCTTAACAATGAAAACTTAACAATAGAAAACACCGGTGATGAGTTATCTTTAAAAGAGGAGCAGATATTTACCCGCTTTCATAAATCATCCCATTCTGAAGGTAGCGGGTTGGGGCTTACCATATCTAAACAGATTTGCGAAAACTTCAATTTTTCACTTAATTACAACTTTCAGAAACCATATCATCAATTCAGGATAAGCTTTTAATCATTCCATAAATATTCGATATACAAAGCGGGTGGTAACTTAACCCGCTGTTACAAACTTTCTACAGATTTAGGGTCGATATTTATTTATAAATCATATAAATAAATGAAAAAACTCATTTTAAGTATCGCCTTAACAGCTTCAGTAAGCCTGGCTCCGCATTTCCTGCACGCGCAAACTTATGTATTGGATAAAACCATTTCTCTGCCCGGCGATGGTGGGTACGATTACCTGTCAATAGATAAGTCAAATAATCGCCTGTATGTTTCGCATGGTACAGCAGTACATGTGATTGATCTGAAAACCGAAAAACCAGTAGGACTAATCAGCAACTTAAATGGCATCCATGGCATTGCTATTGATAACAAAGCCAACAGAGGTTTTATCAGTGATGGTAAGGCTAATGCCATTGTAGCGTTCGATCTGAAAACATTTAAGGTTATTACTACTATTTCTTTAAAAGATGCCAATGGACCTGATGCTATCATGTACGATTCATTTGCCGACCGTGTTTTCAGCTTTAACGGCGAAAGTAATAATGCCTCGGTAATTGATCCAAATACATTGAAACAAGCAGGCACCGTTGCTCTTGGCGGCGCTCCTGAGTTTGCAGTAGCAGATGGCAAAGGCAAAATATACAATAACCTGGAAGACAAAAGCAGCCTCAATGTAATTGACAGTAAAACACTAAAGGTTATTAAAAACTATCCCTTAGCACCTTGTGGTGGCCCTACCGGCCTGGCGTTAGATGCAGGCAATCAACGCCTGTTTACCGTTTGCCGTGAAAATAAGGGTATGAGCGTTATTGATATTAATACTGGTAAAGTTGTTGCAACCCTGCCTATTGGTGCCGGTGTTGATGCTGTGGCTTATGATGCAGCAACCAAACTCATATTTTGCTCTTGCGGAGATGGAACAACCACCATTATCAAACAACAATCGGCAAATGAATACAGCGTTATCCAAACCCTCAAAACACCACAACGCGCCAAAACACTTACGCTTGATAACCAAACACATAAAATATACTTAAGCGTAGCCGAATTTGAACCAGGTACACGCAAAGCACTGCCAAATACCTTTAAAGTGTTGGTGTATAAACAATCAAACTAAATAATAAGCATCAAAATCTGTGATCGTTATTAAACAACAAAAGCGGGAATGTTAAACATTCCCGCTTTTGTTGTTTATAGCTGTTAAAACAGCCTACTTTGTACCCTCATCTACCTTACCTTACCACCTCTCCTGTTTTCCTGTAATTGCTATTAAGCTTTAATAAAGTTGGCAGTACTATTAATAATAAAGGCAAAGCGAATAATAAACCGCCAATTACGGCTATGGCCAGTGGCTGATGCATTTGCGCGCCGGTGCCAATGCCTGCGGCAAGCGGCAATAAAGCTATGATAGCTCCTGTAGCGGTCATCAGTTTTGGGCGCAGGCGGGCAGCTATGGCATGTACAACCTTCTGTTCTGCAGTCCACTCCGGATCGCCGGTTTCATACTGGTGATAGGTAAATATGGCGTTTTCAGCAATAATGCCTATAATCATAATAATGCCTGTATAGCTACCCACGTTTAATGGGGTGTTGGTAATGAGCAGTGCAGTAAAACAACCCGCGGCACCCAATACTGCCAACAGAATAATAATGGCAGCCACGGCAAAATGGCGGAACAGCACCAATAAAACAATAAACACTAATATGCTGGAGGTAATCAGTATGGTTAACAGCTCTTTAAAGGCTTGTTGTTGCTGGGCATAATCGCCGGCATATTCAATATGATAGCCACCCGGCAGGTTTAATGTGGCCAATTTGCCTTGAATATCTTTCAGGGTGCTTCCTAAATCGCGGTTATTTAGCCGGGCTGTAACTATACCTATCATCTTCTGGTTTTCGCGGGCTATTTCCGCTACACCCGATTCAACACTAATTTGCGCCACTGATGACAAGCCTTTTAATTGCCCGCTTGGTAAAAATATACTGGCTGCCTGAAACTGTTGTAGTGACGTTTGAGTAGCTTTAGGATAAATCATCCGGATATCCACAGACTGCTCCTTCTCAATAATGGAACTAATCACATTGCCATCTAACTGCGATTGCATCTGGAACTGAAAATCAGTTGGATTTAACCCTAACTGCGCCAGCTTACCTTCATCTGGAGTTACATTAATTTCGGGGCCGGCAATGGTGATACCGTTAAAAACATCAGCTGTTCCGTTAACGCCTTGAACCAGGTCGGCCGCTTTCCGTGAAAGTGCCTGCAAGGTTTTCTGGTCGTCGCCATATATCTTGATCTCTATTGGCTGGGCCGATTCCATCAGATCTCCCAACATATCCCCTATTACCTGGCCAAAATCAACCGTAAGCTGTGGTAACACCGCTTCAATTTTGGTGCGAATATCATCTGATACCTCGTCGGTGGTTTTACCACGTTGTTTTTTAAGCTGGATAAGGTAATCGCCATCATTAGGTTCTGTAATAAAAAAACCCATTTGTGTACCCAGCCTGCGTGAAAAAGAGGAAACTTCCGGTGTCTTTTTTATGATGTTATCTACCTGCTTTAACATCCTGTCTGTTTCTTCCAACGTGGTACCGGCGGGACTTTTAAAATCAAGCACAATAGACCCTTCGTCCATTGATGGTAAAAAGCCCGATTCCAGCCTGCCCGGTATAATCACAATCAGGGCAATACAAATGATCATAAACCCAAAACTGATCACTGGTTTACTCAAAAAGAATTTTATCCATCCTTCTTTTACCACATGAGGTTTAATGTTCTTTTTGCGCAGCGGAATATGAATGAACAATATAGGCAGCAGCAGCCAGGTAACTAAAAACGAAATACTTAAAGTGATGATCATGGAAAAAGCCAGCACTTTAAAATAAGCCCCTGCAACCCCGCTCATGAGCACGAACGGAATAAAAATAACAATGGTAGTGAGCGATGAACCTAACATGGATGGAAACAGGTAGGATATTGCTTTTTTCACTACGACTTTCATTTCCTCATCGGGATGCTCCTCATGACTGCGGTATATCTGTTCTACCACAATTACCGCGTCATCAATCATTAAACCAATGGCAGCAGCTATTGCCCCAAGGGTCATGATATTGAAGGTATACCCCACCAGCAGTAAAACTGTAATAGATAAAGCGAGTGTTGCCGGAATGGTGATCAGTATGACCATACTGGCGCGCCACGATCTTAAAAAAACAATCACCACCAAAATAGCCAGCACAAGTCCTATCCACAGTACGTCTTCAATGCTTTTTACGCTATCGTTCACAAAGTCGGCCTGCTTATAATACGGACGCAGGTGTACACCTGGCGGAAGTATTTTGCTGAGCGCATTAACCCTGGCCATAATGCCATCATTTACCTCAATTAAATTGGCATCAGGCTGTTTAATAACTGCAATGAGTGGTACATCTTTCCCATTGGCATTAATGCGTATGTATTCCTTTTGCGCCGTAATTACAATATCTGCTACATCGGCCAAATGAATAATGCGACGCGGGTTATTGATTACAATGATATTTTTAAGGTCATTAATGTTCTCAACGGCATTTTTTGTCAGGTTCAGATATAACCGCCCGTGATCATTAATATAACCGTTTGATGCCAATATATTGGCCTGGGTAACCGCTGCCGATATTTGCTGAGGTGTTATACTCAGTGCCGACATTTTTGATGGTTGTAACACCACCTGGTACTCTTTGGTTTTACCGCCAATTACCGCAATATCGGCCACTCCGGATACCCCTGCCAAAAATGGCCTTACCTGAAACTGAGCTATCTTTTTTAATTCAATACCAGACCGGTTCCCCTCCAATGAAAAACCCATTACCGGCAAAATTGACGGGTTCATTTTCTGTACATTGATCCTTGTATTGGGCAGCAGGTCGCCATTTATTTCCTGTGTTAAAGCCTGCACCTGCGCCATCGCCTTATCAATATCTGTGTTCCAGTTTAAAAAAATATTGATCTCCACGCTACCACGGGAAGTGGTTGTGCGTATATAATCCAATCCTTCGGTGCGTTTAATGGCATTCTCTAAAGGAATGGTGACGGTTGTCATCATCTTATCTACAGGCTGCTGTCCCGCATCGGCAATAACCTTTATCTTGGGGAAAGTAATATCGGGGAAAAGTCCTGTTTTTAATTTAGTATAACTGAATATTCCCCCCATGAATATCAGTATCAGGAAACCCAATAATGGCTTTTTATAGTAATGATGAAAATGCTCCATAAAAGATGGGTTTACTATTTTTGGATCTTAACTTTTGATGAATCGGCCAGGCCATAAGCGCCATCGACAATGATCTGGTCATTCATGCCAATTTTATCCGTTTGAATTTCCTGTAAAGAATCAGGTGATATTTTACCAGCACTAACCTCTACCTTATATGCTTTGTTATCTTTCCCCAGCTTAAATACCCAAAAGTGTTCCTGCGTTTCATCAGTCTGCACGGCGTTTACCGGAACGGCCATGCCCTGGTCGGGTCTGGAAAGCGGGATACTGACTTTTAAATTGGCCCCTTCAGGCAGATTAGTAGAAGCTATGGGAACTATGAATGACTGCGTTTGTACGGCAGCATCTGCTGATGGCAAACCGGCTTGCAAATGCGTACTTAGTTTGCGCCCATCCGGGAGCAAAACTGTACACCCAATACCAGCCTTAACCTGATCAAGATACTCTACAGGTACATTCACCAGTACCACCAGCGATGATTGCTGGGTTAGCGTGGCCAATATATCCCCCTCGGCCACATAGTCGCCATTTTGATAATTAACTGCTGTAATAATTCCACCTGTTCCGGCAATAACAGGTATAGGCGCTTTGAATTTATCCAATACCCCGTTCTGGTCAAGATGCTTCAACGCCTGCTGCTCTTTACTGGTAATGGTACAATAGGTTCCGCCTGCCTTAACTATATCGCCGGTTTTCCACCCACGATGCTGTATATAACCCGCTATACCCGCCCTGATAACCGCCTTTTGCTGATATTGGGTAACACCGTTAAAAGTAATGCTGTTATTAAATGTGTGGCTTACGGGCTTACCAACCGAAACTACAGGAGTACTTGCCACAGTTTCGTCCTCAGCAGCAGGAGTGCTTGTACAAGCTGCCTGTACCATCAGCAAGGCGCTAAACCCTAAAATGAAATATATTTGATGACGCATTTTACCAGTTATAATAATTATATTGATTAGTGAGCAGCAAAAGCTGAACTTTTGCTCCGTTCAGGTTTTGCTTAGCAGCAGCATAATCCTGTAATGACTTTACATACTCGATGATAGAAAGTTGCCCGCCCTGCAGTTTTTCCCTGTCCAGTTTTAAAAGCAGGTCCTGCTTAGCAATGAGCTGTTGTATTTGGATTATACTTTGATTAAGCAGATTAATTTGCCGCATGATACTTTGCAGGTAGTTGCGCTGCTGAACAGTGAAGTTATCACGGGCATAGGTGATGCTTTGCTGACTGATTTTTACCTGGCTATCATTTATTTTTCGCTGATGCCCATCAAATATAGGGATGGCCAGGTGTAGTGCGGCCTGCATGCCTACGTTATGAGGTATGCTATTAAACTCGGAGGCCAGCATGCCGCCACTACCCGAAAAATCAAGTGTGGGCCTGTATTTAGCATTAAATACGTTTTGCTGGGCAATAATGCTTAAACTATCCAGCCTGAATTTTTCTTTATAAAAATAGTTTTGAGGCGCAGTGTTGATAGCAATAAGTGGTGCACTCAATTTCATGATGGAGGTATCACTAATAATTGCCAGATTTTTTAACGCCCCATAGGCATCCACTTCGGTTATTTTAGCCTGACTTAATTCATTCTCCCTTGTATTTTGCTCAATTTCAAGCAGCAGGTAATCACTTTGCTGTAGCAATCCCTTTTTAACCAATGCTTCAACCGTAGCTTTACGCCCCTTTACCTCATCTACTATCCTAACCAGGTATTCTTCCTGTTGCTGTAACTGATAAACCTGTATGTACTGATCTGTTATGGATTTACGCAGATCATGTTCTAATTGTAGCTTGCTATTACTGTTCAGCGCAGCTTCATTCTTATTCTGCTCCTGCAGGGTACCAATTGTACGCTTATTTAATAATTGAAGGGTTACATTCAACTGTGTGGCATACATACCTCCGTTGGTTTGCCCTACATCATAACCATAAGCCCTTGATGATGGATTAGCGGTAATGGCTATAGCTTTTCCATTATTGCCAAAATAAGGAGAGAACAAATAGTCGGAGGTAAAATTAACCTGGGGTGCTTTGTTTTGAGCATTAATTAACTGAGCCTGCAAACCATAAAACTGTTGCTGGTTTACATTTTGCATAATAGCTGCATCATTTTTTAATGCATTATCAATAAAATAGTTCAAATCAAGCCCCTGGCTCATGGCTGGCTGAGCCATAAACATGATAATGCCCATCAATAAAATAGCCGGGATGGTAACAGCTTTCATGGAATATTTCATTTTGTATAAGGCAAGATTAAAACCAAAATCTGAAGAAATTTAGGATGATATTTTGCAATGCATAACAGATCATTTCTATTAAACAGCATAACTTAAACCAGAAACTCTCAATATGGAAATAACGATAGATTAAAGTTTGATATTGACAATGCCAGTAAAATTAAGACAACAAATAGTTACTTATGATATACGAATACTTTGAAACGTTAATATTACAAAATGGAAAACGAAATCCAATACGTAAGTTCATATCTCCGGTTTACTGAATTTAGCTCTCCTCACTTCGCCCCCACAAATGGTTTGGCTTAAACTTTAAATATTGCTATGTTTGCATAGTAATATTTGCGATGAAAATTGTTTGGCTAAGATATCTGGTGGTTTTTGTATGCTTGTTTTCCATACTGGAAAGTACAGGTGTCTCAGTCATCTCTATTCTAAAAAAGACAAACATTTCTCAAAACGATTGCTGCCAGGTTAATGATGACGAAGCTGCAACTGAGAAGAAAGAAAACAAAGAAACAAACTTAAAAGAGTTTTGGACTATCCATCAGGATCTGTTAATCCCACGGCTTCACATCAACGGCATTACCATTGATTACCCAAAAGAAAAAAACAATCATCACTTAGCCTGGGTACCTCCTGTACCTACTCCTCCGCCAAATTATACGGTTTAATTTATAGTACTGTTAATTATCCTGCCATAATAGCCGGGTAATATTTTGTTAAATTAAATCTATAAACTATGAAACTTTCAATTCAGTTCATACCGTCATTTGTATTATTCATAACTTTCAGTGCTGCTGCACTTTCTCAGGAATTGCCCTCAAACAGCATTAAAACAAAAGCTGCACCCGTTACCAATTCCCTTGACTATATAATCCAACTACAACCTGTTAGTTATGAATATAACGTTGATGAATACAAACAACTCAACTTACCTGCTGGCCGGCATTTCGGTTTTATTGCTAATGATGCCAGGCTGATAGTCCCTTCTGCCATTAGTAATCGGCATTATTGGTATACTGTTGGCAAAGGCAATCAACGAGCGGTGACTAAACCCGAGGTTGATCTGGAAAAACTGGTACCACTATTAGTTGGTGCTATTCGGGAGCAGCAGGCACAGATAGAAGAACTTAAAAGCGAGGTTGAACAATTTAAAAAAAGCAAATAAGTCTATTTATAAAAAAATGCAGCCTGTGCGCTGCATTTTTTTTATCCTTTCTTTTAAGTTATACCTTTCGTAATTCTCACTTGACGGCTAATTGCTATTTAGAAAAGCATCTTGTAGTGCTTTGGCTTCCGCACCTGTTAACAGCCTGGAAAAAGTAAAAATAATTCTTTAATCATGGTTAAACTGTAATAACACTGATACGTGAGCACTCGCCCGAGCTTTCTTAAGTCAAGTATTCTATTATTTTTTTACTAAAGTAAATCGTTTTTCCATAAATACCGATAAACATTTACATATTCGCTTAATAAAATTATCAAATCCATAATGAAACAACACTACTTACGCTTTATTTTCACTTTAATCTCTCCTGTTATTTTTACTGCCGGGTACGCACAGTTACCTACAAGCCCAAAAGACGGAAAAGGCTACCGCGAAACACCAGTAAAAATAAATGACCTTATTGATACCAAACTCGACGTAAAGTTTGATTATCAGCAATCGTACTTGCATGGCAAAGAATGGGTTACCTTAAAACCGCACTTCTATGCAACTGATTCGCTCAGGCTGGACGCCAAAGGAATGGATATTCATCAAATAGCCATAGTAAAAGCCGGCAAGCTGCAACCTCTTCAATATACCTATGAGGATAGCCTTTCGCTCAATATTAAGCTTGATAAAAAATATGCCGGCGGCGAGCAGTATATCGTTTTTATAGATTATACAGCAAAGCCCAACCTACTGCATGACAAGCCCGGTTTTAAACTGGATGGTAAGGGTTTGTACTTTGTAAATCCTAAAGGCACCGAAGCCGATAAACCTACCCAGATCTGGACTCAGGGCGAAGCCGAAAGTTCCTCCTGCTGGTTTCCTACAATTGATAATCCGGGACAAAAAACCACTCAGCAACTGAGCATGACGGTACCTGCAAAATACACCACACTATCTAATGGCCTCCTGATTAGCCAGAAAGCTAATACTGATGGTACGCGTACAGATACCTGGAAGCAAAAGCTGCCGCATTCTCCTTATCTGTTTATGATGGCCATTGGCGACTTTAAAGTATACAAAGATAAATGGCGCGATAAAGAAGTTAATTATTACCTGGAGCCCAAATATTTCCCATATGCCAAAGCAGTGTTTGGCCAAACCCCTGAAATGATGGAGTTTTATTCTAAGGCTCTTGGTGTAGATTTTCCCTGGGAGAAATACTCGCAGGTAGTTGTGAGAGATTACCCGCTTGGTGCGATGGAAAACTCTTCGGCCACACTATTGGGTGATTATGTACAAAAAAGCCCATGGGAACTGGTGGATGATCCAAATGGTACAGGTGGAACCACCATAGCGCATGAACTTTTTCATCAGTGGTTTGGCGACCTGGCAACCTGCGAAAGCTGGAGTAATGAAACGCTGAATGAATCTTTTGCGGTATTTGGTGAAAAATATTGGAACGAGAAAAAATATGGGAAGGACGATGGCGATGCCAAACGTTATGATGAGCTGCAGGCTTACCTGAATAACAAAACCGCAGCCAACCAGAACCTGGTTCCGTTTTACTATTCAGACGCCGAAGGAATTAATGGTTCCAATATTTATGATAAAGGAGGCCTGGTATTAACCATGCTGCGCAATTACCTGGGCGATGAAGCCTTTTTTAAAGGTTTAGGCGTTTATCTGAAAGCCCGTGGGTTTAAAAGCGCGGAGGTACAGGATCTGCGTTTAGCTATGGAAGAGGTATCTGGTAAAGACTTAAACTGGTTCTTTAATCAATGGTATTATGGCGCAGGCCATCCCATATTGGATATAACCTACAATTGGGACGAAGCCACCAAAACAGAAAAAGTTTTTATCAGTCAAAATCAGCAAGGACAGATTTTCCTGTTACCAATTGCTGTTGACATATATACAGGTGAGAAAAAGGAAAGACATCAGGTTTGGTTGAGTCACGCTAAAGATACACTGAGTTTTAAAGTTGCCACCAGGCCAAACCTTGTAAATGTTGATGCTGATAAGATCCTGCTGACTAAGAAAACGGATCATAAAACCATGACCGAACTGGCATTCCAATATCAGAACGCCCCGCTCTATATGGATCGCTTTGAAGCTTTCCAGGCAGCTGCGGATCAGCAATCCACAGCAGAAGGTAAACAGATTTTAACAGCCGCGTTAAGGGATAAATATTATGGCCTGCGTATTAAAGCTATTAAGGCAATCAAAACTGATGATCAAACCCTGATGACAACTGTATTGCCTATTGCAGCCGATCTGGCTAAAAGCGACCCGAATTATCCGGTACGCACGGCTGCATTAGGCCTGCTCTCTAAAACTAATTCACCGGCATACAAAGATCTTTACGTTTCATCTTTGCAAAGCCCTTCTTTTGGTGTACGTGGCGCAGCTTTAACAGCACTTAATACCATAGCCCCTGAACAGGCTTTTAAAACAGCTAAAGAATTACAATTACAGGCAGAAGGTCCAGTTGCGCAAGCTATTGTTGGTGTTTACGCAGCCAACGGTTCTGATACCGAATGGCCTTATGTGATAGCCGCATTTAAAAAAGCATCGGTACAGGTAAAATTCGATAACTCTATAAAATCAATGCCCAAAATTATCGGAAGAATGACCAATCACAACTATATAGCAGAAGGCATCAACAGTATCCGTGACCTTGCTATCAGCTACAAAAAATATGGTATCGCCGCTAAATTGATTGCTTCTCTGGAGGAAATCAGCAAACAGCGTAAAAACATGAAAGACGATGAATCTGCAAAATTGGCTGAGGATGCTATTCAACAAATAAACGAGGCAAAAGCATAAATAATACTGAACCTTACAACTAAACAAAAAAGCTCATTGCAAATATGCAATGAGCTTTTTTGTTTATGTTCAATTTATAAAACAATTATGCGTTTACGCGAAGTTTAAGGCCACAAGATGAGGTAATTCGTGAATTAACTTTCCAGACAGTAAAACAGTGCTTAATGCAGATTACAGATAGTTAACGACCATTAACCTCCAGGCACGGGCCTGATGAGCCTCCTTATCCCAAATATACACGGAGGAATTCACTCCCTTTTCGGCTAAAGAGTTGGCTAAGGCACGATTGTTTTCCAATAGCACATCTTCCTGCCCAATTGCCAAAACAATATGCATTTCCCTTATAGCAAGCAATTTATCTTCATCTTCTAAATTAGGAATATACTGCAGCGGCATGTTAAAATATACATTTTCATCCCAGTACCCTTCTAATAGATCCTCGTAGTGGCCTATTTTAACTGCAAGATCATAACGGCCACTCATACCAACAACCTTATTAAACTCGGTTGGGTGCCGAAACGCTATATTTACAGCATGGTAAGCACCAAGGCTACACCCGGCAGCTATTTTAAACGAACCTGGATTTTTTTTATCCATAAACGGTATAACCTCGTTTAAAATATACTGTTCATATTGTATATGACGCAGTACTTTTACTGATGGATGAAACCCGGTACTATAAAAACTTTCGCAATCAACGCTATCAACGCAGTAAACCTGTATATAACCCTTTTCAATTTTGTCTCGCAGGGCCTCAATAACTCTCCAGTTTTCGTAATCATAAAAGCGTCCCATTCTTGCAGGAAAGAATAAAACAGCAGCACCGCCATAACCAAATATCAGCATCTCCATATTTTTTTGAAGAACCGGGCTATACCACCGAATATACTCTCTATTCATACTATGCTATGCAATATGAGGCTATTTTATGATATTTATATTAATTCTGCGTGAAAGTTTTCTGAAAGTTTTGCTTGTATAACCTGCTTCCAAAGTGTGTAACCTTTAGCACTTAAATGTAACCCGTCGGGTTGAAAATAATCCTTGTCAGGATGCCCGTCTTTGTTTAGCATTTTGTTATGTATATTGATGAACTTCCAGTTGTTATCCCATTTAATAATTTCATTTTCAATGATATTATTGGTGTATTTGAGCGAATTGATCAAATCCCAGCGGGCAATACTTGGCTTAATTGAAACATAATAGCAGGGAATAGTTCCATACCGTGCTGATATCAATTGAGCTAAGCGTTCAAAAAAAATAAATATTTCTTCGGGATGCCTTCCATCGCCAAGGTCATTATCGCCCGCGTAAATCACTATCGATTTAGCATCGTAAGGGGCTACTATACGATTAAAAAACCAGGCACATGCCGCAAGTGTAGACCCTCCAAACCCCAGGTTCACAGGCTTAAACAGTTTAAAATCTTCATACAATGTATTCCACAACCTTATTGATGAACTTCCATAAAACAACGTTGATGGTTGATCAATTGATTTTAACCTTTCCTTTTCCAGTCCTTTAACCTCTTCTTCGTACCAGTACATACACTATTTATAATAATTGTTAAATGTAAAAAATTACGGATAAAGTAATGTATCCGATTTTAATGGAGTTATGCCTGTAAGCTTCATTTATTAAGCCTGCATAACATTATTTAATCCAAACTTAATACCCATTTGGTATTTTTGGCTGCATATATGACAGCATTAAACACAATACAGTTAAAACCGGTTTTCAAACTTGGTCAACCTGATGATTCCCATAAATTCCTACCGCTTCCTGCCCCTTCCGGTGAATATCCATACCATTTATCTATTGAAAAAATAATACCGCACATAAATCACAGTAAAATTGTTTTTCATGTGCTTGGCGATACAGGCAGTGTACGCGATCCTGATACTATCAGGGTGGTAGCCGCTGAAATGGCAAAACAGTATAATGGCCTTGATCAGCCTCATTTTCTGTATCATTTGGGCGATATTGTTTATAATCATGGTGAAGCTGAGCGTTATGAACAGCAGTTCCTATCGCCATATAAACAATACCCTGCTCCTATCTTTGCTATTGCTGGCAATCATGACAGTGATGTTAATCCTGCAAATCCGGTTCCTTACCAAAGTCTTGACGCCTTTACAAAAGTATTTTGTGATACTATTCCGCGCCCCGTTAATTTTGGCGGGAAGACGGATAAAATGAGCATGATCCAGCCAAATATTTATTGGACACTAAAAACTCCGCTATTCAATATCATAGGTTTGCACAGCAATGTTCCTAAATTTGGGGTTATTACATCCGAGCAACGCGCCTGGTTTATTGAAGAATTAAGAACCCATAACAAGGAACGACCCGAAAAAGCATTATTTGTTTGCCTGCATCACGCCCCTTATTCGGCAGATGTCAATCATGGTTCGAGCTTGCCGATGATTAATTTTCTGGAAGGTGCATTTGAAGAAACCGGAATTATTCCAGACCTTGTATTGAGCGGCCATGTACATAATTACCAACGTTTTAACAAGGCATATGATAACAAAGTTTTAACCTATGTTGTTGCCGGCGCCGGTGGTTTTGATGAACTCCATGCTGTAGCCCTACCAGGCGACGAACGCTTTACCAGCGATAATCAATTATTTGATCAGGTTAACCTTGTGAACTATTGCGATCTTAAACACGGCTTTTTAAATATTGCTGTTGAAAAAGATGCAAGTGGCTTAATTATTACAGGTAATTACTATTGCTTAACTAAGGAAGAGCAAACTGACCGTATAGGCGAAGCCGTTTTAGCCGATCAGTTTGCCATCCGTATTAATGCATAAACAGCATACTTTTAATTACCTGTAGCATTGTTTGCAACGTTACTATTGTTAACCGGGTTTAAACGGAAATACTTGTTGCCTGATGCAAAATTCACCACATAATCAGATTTGAAATGGGTGCTTTTTAAATAATAATCAGTTGTAATAATTTGCGCACCAGAATTACAAGCTGCTATAAAATCAGATTTATCGTTAGCGCGTGCCTGCTCTGTATCTGAATCAGCACGTGTTCTGATAATATATCCTTTTTTAACTAAATCTTTTATTTCAGGGTTTTTGGGATTATTCAAGATCATCATGGCTGCCTCTGGGGAACCAGGCTCTGAGTTTGTAAATAGTACTCTGCCTTTTAATGAAGGATGGCCCTGGATATAAAGTGTCCTGTCTTCTTTTGTATTATCCATAACAAATATAAACTTGCCACGGGCGTTTTTCAAAGTTGGCCAGTTACCATGCAATACAGCGCTTTCTAACGTAGCATATTTTCCTCTAACCATATCAGGAGTAATTAGGCTGCTGCCCAACCCATCACGGATATCCTGATCCAGTTCATCAAGAGTTTGTGTAGTAAACTTTTCAGGAACGGTAAGTTTTGGATCTTTAGGTTCACCATCTTTAGGTTCCAGGGTAATAAAAACAGGGTTATGATCCGGGTGTGCGTCTGACCATGTTTTCAATTGTTTTAAACCATCTTTAAAGGTTAAGCAATGACTTCTAAAATCAAGATCAACTATGTGAAACACCTTAAAACCAGGTTTTTTCATTTCGCCATCCGGATCAAAAGGGGGCTGATTTTTCACCCAATCCAAACCTTTAGGATGCGCATATTTTCCGCCTTTTGAATCGGCATAAACATCAATTTCAAGGTTCAATAACCCCATATTAAGCTGGTCTGTTAAGGCAATGTGTTCATAATCAATTTTCTCAGCCGCATCCGGATTTTGCAGTTGAAAAGCTTTAAACAGGGCCGGATCTATAGCTTCTTTGTAACTATTGTGCGAACCAATTATCTGGATTTTATTCATAGGCAGATCGTCGTTACCATCGCTCCACTTATATACAGATAAAATCAGCACTAAAAATATACTTAAAAGGATTTTCATATTTATTTATGATGTTATGTTGAAAAATGCAAAGTAAAATTACCTAATATTGATGTGCCAGCCATTTAAATAAAATGATAAAGGCAACAAATTTATTGCGGCAAATAATGAATTGTTTGGTTTAAACAGTCTGCAATAAATTCTGTATACTGTTTCTCCTCAAAAATCGTTTCAAAATTGCCCCTCCAATATTCAGTTTACATTAATTAAGTGTTAACAATAATACATCCAGGTAACTTTTCAGTTGCACAATGCGCCTTTTCACTCAAGAAGTAAAAAAAACAAATAACAGCTTATTTTGAGCCGTCGCTATAGTTTCTTTTTGTATTGCAATTAATATATTCGTACAGCACCCTTAATAAGTTCATAAAACCAATTAAAAATCCAGTGGAAAGAATTTCAGAAACTGACCTTATTTTAAACGAAGATGGCAGTTTATATCACTTAAATCTGCTTCCGGAAGACGTTAGCGACCTGGTTATTCTTGTTGGAGATCCGGACAGGGTTAGTAAGGTTAGTAGATTTTTTGATCGTATTGAGATAAAAAAAGGCAAGCGTGAGTTTATTACACATACTGGCTACATCGGGAATAAAAGGCTTTCAGTCATATCAACAGGTATAGGTACAGACAATATTGACATTGTGTTAAATGAGTTAGATGCTTTAGTTAATATCAATTTACAAACACGGTGCCCTCTCTCCAACATTCGCAGCATTGACATTATCCGTATCGGCACTTCCGGCGCATTACAGCCAGAAATTCCTGTTGATAGTTTACTCATTTCTTCGGCAGCCTTTGGCTTAGATACGTTGATGCACTTTTACAAATACTCAAATACTAATGATGAAAGTAAACTTTTACAGGAGTTTTGTTCAATAATGCCGGTCGACCATCAAATTAAACCATATTTGGCATCTGCGAGCCCACTATTAATGAACAAGTTCGGATATATGGCAGCGCCAGGGCTAACATTAACTGCTCCCGGCTTCTATTCACCCCAGGGCAGGCAGGTGAGGGCTAAATCAACTATGCCAAACCTGCTCTCTGCTTTCACTTCTTTTAAAAGCACCGATGGCAAAGTGCTAAGCAACCTGGAAATGGAAACAGCGGGAATATATGGCCTGTCTTCGGTATTGGGCCATAATGCCCTTTCTTTTAATATTATACTCGCCAACCGTTATACAAATAAATTCAGCACAAAACCAACAGCCGTGATGGATCACTTTATACAATCCATCTTAGCTGCAATTTGTTCCTGAAAAGGAAGTATCAACCTTAAAAGTTTTCTCTTTTAATAAACTGTTGTAAAGTATCTGGTGCTGTCATTAAAAAGGTTTGTATACCTAATTTCTGTGCCGCGGCTAAATGTTGCGGACTGTCATCAATGAACAAAGTTTCGGCAGGATCAAGATTATTCTCCTTTAATACTTGCTCAAAAATTTCTGGCTCGGGCTTACGTTTACCCGTTAAGTGCGAGTAATATGTTTTTTCAAAAAGATGATCATTACCATCAAAGCCAAATTCCGATTTCAGGTAAGCCATGATGTGATCATAATGAATCGCATTGATGTTGCTAAGTAAAAACGTGCGGTACTTATTCTTCAAATTTAACAACAATTCGTTGTTGCCTGCTTCAATTCCGAGCAGCATACTGTTCCAGGCAGCGTTAATTTGCTCATTTGTTAATGATGAATTGCCTGTTTTTTGCCTGATATACGCTCTAAATTCTTCAGCAGTGACCTCTCCCCTATCAAATTTATCAAAAATTTCATCTTGCTGTTTATGACCAAAAAAATCTGCAGAATTATTGATACCCAACTCATTCCATGCTTGCTGGGCCTTTAAAAAGTCGATACTGAATATAACATTACCGTAGTCGAAGATGATATTTTTAATGTTTTTCATAAAAGCGTTTTGTAAATTGAAGGCAAATATGTAAAATTGCACCCGTTAAACAAACACAATTATCTGCGCCTATAGCTCAGTCGGTTAGAGTAGAAGACTCATAATCTTTTGGTCCCTGGTTCGAGCCCAGGTGGGCGCACAGAGTGGAGGCCATCCACCAAAAAGCCCTTTAAATCAATGATTTAAAGGGCTTTTTTTATATAAATTCTCTCCACATTCTCTTCAGGCCAGGTTAGATACGGGTGCTAATGTAAACTGCGGAAAGCAGTTATCTGCCCCCCTTAAAAATTGTGATACCAACTGCTCGTATTTACCATCCTTTCCCGAATAGTTATTTGTAAGGATAACGCCTTAATTTCCAACGTATTGTGCTTAAAAAAATATAGTTAAAAAACAGCTCTTTGATACATTATACCTTATATTTTTGATTTTGCACACCTTTAAAAACCTCTGTTTATGATACCAAAAAACAAATCCCTCGCAGCAAAATCATCTACATATGTAGTTGATTTTCAAGATACGGATGGATCAAGATTTATGACTACAGGAGGCAAAGGCGCTAATCTGGGCGAACTATCCAAAATTAAGGAGATACAGGTACCAGGGGGCTTTTGTGTTACTACCAAAGCCTATAAAAAGATAACCGAAAATAATTATGAGCTTAATGACTTGCTGCATGAATTAGCACACTTTAAGATAGAAGAAAGAGAAAACATCAGTTTAATAAGTGCTAAAATCCGCATGATTATTGAAGGTGAACCAATGCCCGAGGATATAGTGGACGAGATTTTGGGATATCTTACAAAGTTTGATGAAAAAGATTCCTTTGCCATACGTTCCAGCGCTACAGCTGAAGATCTGCCAACGGCGTCCTTTGCAGGCCAGCAGGATACTTATTTAAACATAATCGGCAAGGAAGCAATTTTAAAGCATATCAGCAAGTGCTGGGCGTCATTATTCACCGACCGGGCAGTAATCTACCGTATTCAAAACGGATTCGACCATCGTAAGGTCCGCCTGGCCGTGATTGTTCAAAATATGGTATTCTCACAAGCTTCAGGAATTTTGTTTACTGCCGATCCTGTAACTTCTAACAGGAAAGTGATATCCATCGATGCCGGCTTCGGGCTTGGGGAAGCCATGGTGTCAGGCCTGGTGAATGCAGATAACTATAAGGTGAGTAATGGCAAGGTTATCGATAAAAAAACACATACCAAAAAACTGGCTGTTAATACCTCAAAACATGGCGGCACAGAAGTACAGGCAATTGAACCTGAGCAGCAGAACAAACAAGTGCTGACCGACGAGCAGATTTTACAATTAGCGCATATAGGCAGAAAGATAGAAAAACATTTTGGCAGCCCTCAGGACATTGAATGGTGCTTGGCCGATGATACATTTTATATTGTTCAGAGCAGGCCTATTACTACTTTATTCCCCGTTCCTGAAGGGAATGATCAGGAAAATCACGTCTACGTATCTGTCGGCCATCAGCAAATGATGACCGATGCTATGAAACCATTGGGTTTGTCTTTATGGCAGTTAACAGCTTTTCGGCCCATGTTTAAAGCTGGTGGGAGGCTATTTGTTGATATTATACGTGAACTTGCTTCACCTGATACCAGGGATATCATATTAAATGGTATGGGACAACACGATCCACTCATAAAAGACGCGCTTAAAACTTTAGTTGAGCGGGGCGATTTTATAAAAGCGCTACCGAACAACATACAAAATGCCGGTAAAAACAATAAGGTTACGCAACCCTCCGTTCCTCAGACAGAGATTGGGAACGATCAGTCAATCGTTTCTGATTTAATGAGACATAATGAAGCAACTGTAGCGGCTTTAAAACAAAATATCCAAACAAAGTCTGGAGCGGATGTATTTGATTCTATCCTGGAAGGTATTCAGCAATTAAGGAAGAGTTTATTAGTGCCGCAAAATATGGGGATCATTATGGCCGCTATGAATGCTTCCGCATGGATTAATGAAAAAATGAGTGAATGGCTCGGTGAGAAAAATGTCGCAGACACGCTTTCGCAGTCGGTACCAAACAATATTACTTCAGAAATGGGTCTTGAGCTATTGGATGTAGCAGATATCATCCGTCCTTATCCCCAAATAATTGATTACTTACAACACGTAAAACATGACAGTTTTTTAGATGAATTAGTCAAATATGATGGTGGGCTGGAAACTCAGGACGCTATATATACCTACCTCAACAAATACGGTATGCGATGTGCCGGGGAAATTGATATTACTAAGACCCGTTGGAGCGAAAGCCCCAAAATGCTTATCCCCATGCTCCTCAATAATATCAAAAACTTTGGGCCTGGCGCCGGCAAACAAAAATTTGACCAAGGACTACAGGAAGCTCTGAAAAAAGAAAAAGACTTATTAGAGCGGTTGAAGCAATTACCAGATGGTGAACAAAAAGCCAGTGAGACCAAAGGAATGATAGACCTGATCCGAAATTTCGCCGGTTATCGGGAATATCCGAAGTATATGATAGTTAGCTCTTATTTTGTTTGTAAACAGGCCTTACTGAAAGAAGCAGAACAACTGGTACAAGCCGATATTATTCATGAAAAAGAAGACATATATTATCTCACTTTTGAAGAGTTTCGCGAAGTTGTACGTATAAATAAATTAGATCATCAGACTATCAGCAAACGAAAAGACGAGCATAAACTAAATAAAAAACTAAAACCGCCACGTGTTATCACATCTGACGGCGAAATCATTACCGGAAAGTACAAGCGGGAAAATATCCCGGCAGAAGCAATTGTAGGCCTGCCTGTTTCTTCGGGAATTATTGAAGGACGGGCACGTGTGATCTTGAATATGGAAGACGCCAATCTGGAAACCGGAGATATATTAGTCACCCCGTTTACCGATCCCAGCTGGACTCCATTGTTTGTATCTATAAAAGGTCTGGTCACTGAAGTTGGTGGCCTGATGACACATGGAGCAGTTATTGCCCGTGAATATGGTTTACCAGCCATTGTTGGGGTGGAGAATGCTACCAGCCTGATCAAAGACGGGCAGAAAATCAGGATAAATGGGACGGATGGATATATAGAGATACTATAATTTAGCTGCATGCCGGCTGGTTCAACAACGGCATGCAGCTTTTATTTTGTTTTCAATTGTTTTTTACTGCTTTCTGTGTTTTAGCAGTTTTCCATTGCAGTGCATAATAAGTGGTGCGAACGTTACCTGTATTCCTGATTGCATGCAAGGTATTTGCAGCCTCATAAACTATTGATCCAGGCCCAACCTGCTGCCATTTACCTGCAACCATGGCGCTTACGTTACCCTCTTTAATAATAATCATTTCCTCATTAGGGTGCTGATGGGGAGCATGCGAAGAATCACCTGGATTCAAGGTAGTGATATGAAGCTCCAGTTGATCCAGGGTTTCGGTAGGCGAATTAAATACGTCCCTCCTTTCGCCCTTTGGAGTTGGCACGGCTTTAATGTCCTTCCAGTTATAAGCAGCAGCCTGCAACGTTTGCTGGTTATTATTTTTGTGGGCTAAAATAACTATCGGTATACACATCACCATGGCAGTGGTGATTACAAAGCTTAGGTCTCTTCTTGTCATCATAATTTTCAAACTAATTTGTAATTTACTTATGGTTTATGATTGCAATTACACTTTAGGCTCCCAGCCTGGCTCATATGTACGCCCCCACAACTTTTGTGCTTCCG
>Ga0247742_10000339_pt1 | contig 39880 bp, 40 predicted proteins | sample UWRJL208509C2_FD_180944 | JGI IMG/M metagenome (GOLD analysis project Ga0247742, IMG submission 180944) | Plant litter microbial communities from Arlington Agricultural Research Station in Wisconsin, United States - UWRJ-L208-509C-2 | ecosystem: Environmental > Terrestrial > Plant litter >...
CGAGACGCTCGCGGCATGACCGAGCCCGGACGCACGGCTGTCGTCGCCCTGTGCTCTGCGGCACGGGTTGCTCACCTGGAGGCCCAGCTCGCCGCGGTCGGCGACTCGGCCACCCGCATCGTGGTTTGGCTCGACGACACCCCGGCGCCACCACTGGACTGCGAGGTGGTGCTGCACGTTCCCCCGACGTCGGGCGGGCTCCGGCTGGCCCGAGGGCGCAACGCGGGTGCCGACGAGGCGGTGCGGTTGGGCTGCGACCTCATCGTGTTCCTCGACGCCGACTGCATCCCGGGCGCCGAGTGCCTCACTCGCTATCGCGGGGCCGCCGCAGAGTTCCCCGACGCGATCTTGTGCGGGCCGGTGACCTACCTGCCCGAAGGGTTCACCGCGACCGACCAGCCCGCCCTCCGCGCGGCGACGGCGCCGCATCCGGCCCGTCCCGCGCCGCCGGCCGGCGACACGGTCGTCGCGTCTAACGACGAGTACGCGCTGTTCTGGTCGCTGTCGTTCGCGTTGACGCGTGACCGCTGGCGTGCCGGCCCGAGGTTCGACGAGAGTTACGTCGGCTACGGGGGCGAAGACACCGACTTCGGGTTTTCGGCCCGCGCGACATCCGTCGCGCTCGTGTGGGTGGGCGGCGCCGACGCCTACCACCAGTACCACCCGACCTCCTCCCCGCCGTGGGCGCACCTCGACGACATCCTCATCAACGGCGCCCGGTTCGCCGAGAAGTGGGGCCGATGGCCGATGGAGGGCTGGCTCGAGGAGTTCAGGATGGCCGGGGCCGTGCAGTTCTCCGACGGAGCGTGGCGTCGAACCTAGGCACCGAGCCTCTCGACCGCGGCCACCAGATCGGGTGCGACCGACGCGGGCTGGAACGCCTCGACGCTCGCCTGGCCGCCGCGCACCAGCGTCTCGGCCAGATCGGGAGAGGCGATGATCCGGGAGACAGCGTCGGCGAGCGCGGGAGCGTCGTCGGGCGCGACCATCAGGCAGTCCACGCCGTCGGTGCAGAAATCGTCGAAGCCGCTGCCGGTGGTGACGACGAGCGGCGACCCGGCCGCCTTGACCTCAAGCGCCACGTTGCCGAAGCCCTCCCACAGCGATGGGCAGAGCGCCACGGTCGCCGACCTGACCTCGCGGAACAGCTCTTCGCTCTCGAGATGCCCGAGAAACCGCACCTGCTGGCGGTGCTGCTCGGGCACGAACGCGAGCAACTGCTGGCGTGACGGCTCGAACCTGCTGTCGCCGGACGACCCCGCGAGGAGCAACCGAGCCGACGGATGCTCCCGCAGCAGTTCGGCGAAGGCGCGCATCGTGGGCAACACACCTTTGCGGCGTTCCAGCCGACCGATGAACAGGATGACCGGCGCGGCGCTCGGCCCCGCGGATTCCGGGAGGTCGACGACCGCGTCGCGCACGGCAGCGACATCCACGCAATTGCGGACGATGCTCGACTGCGGCAGGCCCGCCACGTTCGATGCGTTCCAGTCGAGCACGGCGCGCGAGATCGACACGACACCACGCGAACGGGTGATCTGGCGGGTCTCCAGGTGGTCCTGAATGCGACGGGCGAGTCGGCGGCCGCGGGGGTACGCGCGGTGATCGCGGCCGGCGATCCAGTCACCGAGCCGGATGCCGGTCGCCAGGTTCGTGACCAGCGGTGCCGATGCCGGTAGGGCCGCGGCGATCCCACCCCACTCGGGCAGGAAGACCCGGTCGTATCGTCTGCTGCGGAACTGGCGGCGGAGCAGTACTGGGCGGAGCAGGAGCTGCGCCCACGGTGGCATCCGATGGAGGCGGTGGTGGGCGACCAACGTCACGCCGTGGATGACGCGGGGCGCGAGATCGTCGTCCGAGAACAGCACCAGGTCGACCTCGATGCCGAGGTCAGCGACCGCTGGCAGGAGAGATGCGAAGTGGGTACCGATGCCGCCGGTGTAGGCGGTGACGCCCGCGTACTCGGTGAGGGCGACGAGCCAGCGTTGCGGCGGTAACGTCACAGGTCAAGTGTGCAAACGCATGAGCGGTCCGGCAAGGGGTTGACTGTGCGCGTGATCACTCATGGGGCGCTGTTAGCATCGCGCGATGCGGAACTTGAATTGGGATGGCCTGCGCAATACGCGCGACCTGGGAGGCCTGCCGACGCCGCTCTCCTCGACGGGCCGGACGATCCTTGGCCGCGTGGCGCGCGGGCCTCGACGCGAACTGATCACGACCGCCGGGTGGGACGCCGCGATGAGATGGGGGCTGAAGTCCGTTGTCGACCTCCGCAGCGCAGACGAGACCGGCGCGCGGGGATCCGACCCCGACGCGCAACCTCCGTCGGAACTCGTGATCGCGCTCGCGCCGACCGAGGACCAGACGCACCCCGAGTTCAGGGCGGTCTGCCTGCCGATCCTTGACTCCCCCGAGTACTGGCAGCACAACGTCCGCATCCTCCCCGACCTCCTCCGCGGTTCGCTCGAGGCGGTTGCCTCTTCGGAACCCGGTGTACTGGTGCACTGCGCTGCTGGCCGCGATCGCACCGGGATGATCAGCGCGATTCTCCTGGCCAACGCGGGAGTTTCCGTCGACTACATCGTCGCCGATTACGAGCTGTCAGTCCGAGCGATGGCTGGCGCCGCGCAGCACGGCGGCCCGAGCCACGACAGGCAGGCACTGTGGAGTCCGGACGAGGTGACGACCTGGCTCTCGGAGGTGACGCCCCATGTGCGCGACTTCGTCGCCGACCCCGATACCGTGCTGGACGCGCTGGCTGTTGACGCCGGCACCCGACGGAGTTTGCGCGAGTTACTCACCACCTGATCGATCCCGCAGACCGCGAGTTCGCCAACTCTGCCGGTGTTGAACGCCCTGCATAGGCAAAGTTGGCGAATTCGGGTCAACACCGGATGAGGCTGGTTCGAAGCAACCAGACCGCAGGATTCCTTTAATGCGGCCGCTCCAGAATCACGACTACGTTGCGGCTGAATTTGTAGACGCTCGGAGGATCAGTCAGCTGCTGGGAGCGTCGAGACATCACCTACCCGATAGCTCAGATCGGCGTAGTCCCACCGCCTAAACCTTCTGAGCGCATCGAGACTGAACTCGTCTTCGGATACAAGCTCGACGCTCGCCAAACTGATGCCAGCTACAGCCCTAAGCGACTCAATGATTCCGTCACACGCTTCACTGCCCTCTGCGAACAATTTCGGATCTATGAAGTCATCGGCAAGCATCGTTACCACCAGTGTGAGCTGATAAGGAGTTCCCTGATCGAGTTCTAAGGCGGTTGTCGCGACATAGATTCCCGACAGCCGTGAGCCCATTCCTTTGAGCACCTTTGCCATGGGCCGGAGCGCCGGACGCAACCGACGGTTGAACTCATCGGCGAACGCCGGTCTCGAATACCGAGCTGCTAACCAAGAGGAAAGTAGTCGCTGATCAGCCTCATCGAGAGCGCCCGAAGGCCTTCGAGTCGCCAGCGCTCTTCGGTCGAGGGTCAACTTCTCGGTCGCTGCCACTTCAATGACGACTCCCTCACGCACGATGTGGAGTCGGCGTGAATTCTTCCCGAAGGTCAGATTGCCGTCCGCTTCGTCGACCGATCTGATTGGAAGCACTTCGATGGAAGGGTCCCTCTCGAAGTCGGCAGAGACTATGTCACAAGGATGGGAGATCAGAAGGTGCGAGTCAGCGCCGACCAGACCGAAGTCCGCACTTCGCAAGATGCACCCCTGGGTCCATCCCCGCGCGAGAATCTCGTCGGCCTCGTTCACGCTTTAGTAGCTCTCGGGCCCAAGAGGTCGGCCGGTCGCCGCGTTGAATTCCTCGGAAGGTACGACCTCAAGGCCCCGTTCTCGAGCAAGCGCTCCCAGTCTGCTGCGGCGGGCCTTTGAAGCGGCGCTTGTTGCTTGCGCGCTGAGCGCAATAAGGATTTCCGCCTCCCACAGCGTGGGCTCCTTGAGCGCTTCCAAGAGAGAGACCCCGGCTTTTGTGTACCCTCCTAGCGATGGTGCGACAGAGCCCCCGGTTTCAGCCACCCAGTTGTCCGCGATACGCAGGACGAGGCCCAGACGTCGCAGACGAGCGGGCGTCGGGGTGGACTGATCCTTGAGCCATGAGTAAATGGTCGGTCGTTCCACGCCTAGCACTGCTGCCAAATCAGTGACTGATAGGCCAAATGCAGACCGGATCGCGTTCACGATCTCGGAGGTCAACTTCCCCGGCTCGATGTAGTCGGCCTGGTCGGCAAGCGCAATGACGGAGGCGCGGGATCCGGTCGCGCGTCGGGCAGAAACGTTGATGAGTGTATTCACCACGTCGCTGCCCGTCCCAATCACGGCCTGAGAAAGCCCGTACACCGCGAGCAATTGAGCCTCGGTCAAGGCCAGAGACCTTGAAGGCGAGGAGTTTGAAGCCGAACTGACTGCGGCGCCCGTTCTTGGCATACCGCTTCGGATGTCGATCGCGAATGTGCTCACGATCGATGGCTCCCGTCTTCTTGCCAGACAACAAGAGCCTGTTCCGTTACCGCTTTCCAGAAAGCGGAGCTGGCCGGAGCGTGAACTGCCCAGAGTCGTTCTTCTATCGCCTCCCAGCTGAAATCGCTTCGCTTCTCATCCGAGCTGTCGATGTCGAGCACAGCGTGAACACCCGGACGCGGCAAGCTCGCTGAGCCGTACTCAGGCGACAAGAGATCTGGGGGCAGGAGCGGCGCGTCTTTCACCTGGTTAACGCGAATCTGCAGGTGTCCGGTCTCGGTCTCCGCCAGAATGTGCTGGCTCGACAGCAAGGACCTCACGCCCAGATCTGCTGCCGTGAACGACAAGACGGTCTCATTGAAGAACGCAGACATGTCATCGCCGATCTCAGGCACGGCGTCTACATATCGAAGTCCAATCCGATCGGCAAAGCTGGGCTCCGCGACGCGCCGGAGGACATCTACAACACTCTCAACGAGTGCGAGGAAACCCTCGAAGTCGTCATATCCAGTGGTCTGCAGTGAGACGGCATCTGTCGTCATCGTTACCGTGTGCAGCTCGTCCTTGGAGGTGAAAATCCAGCGGGACGTCGCGAGAAAACTGGGTTCGGCGTTTGGACCTAGCTGGAATTGATGCACTACGGCAGTGCTGAATCCTGGGAAACCTCGCTTGCGAAGTTCGTCCTGAATGACGGGGATCATGGAGCTGAGGGAAAGGATGGGTGCGAATTTGATCTCTGTAAGAACGAGAATCAAAGGAGAATTTCCGAGCTTGCGTTTATCCTGCGGCGCCCTAGTCATTCCTGCAGTTTACACACGGCTTTACACTCAATATTGGCTCCCACAGCTGGGTCTCGCTACGTGGCCGAAAACCGTTTCGACTAGGTCCGCGTACGAATGCCTCAGAGTTGAGGCCCGGCTCCTCTTCAGCCGACGCCAGGAAAGGGTAAGCACCTGCATAAGCGTGCGTTCGGTAACACTGATCGGGTTGCAGCAGGTGACCTCGGCGACCATGATGATCCGCTTGTCGATCGCAGCGGGCAGGTCGATATGATCCGACCCAATTCCGGCGGTGATTGCGAGCTTGAGGTTGCCCGCGGCGGCCAGGCGCTACCGGGTGAGGTGCGCAGGCCAGAACGGCTGCGAGATGACCATGTCGATGTCAGCGAGCTCGGCTTCGAGAACAGGATCGGCGCCCTCCTTGCTGTCGGTTACCGCAACCTCGTGGCCCTCTCCACCAAGCCAGTCCACCATCCCGAGACCGAACCCAGCAGCTGACCGGGCACGAAGTCGACCGCGCCGGGCGACGGTGTCTGGCGTTCGGGTAGTGATCGATCCCAGAGATCGTGCTGCGCGCGTAGTCGGGCGGGAACGACACCGGATCCGGGTACAGCCGATGAGAATCTTGGCCAGCGTCACTCTCCGAATGTGCTGTGCCAAGCAGCTGCAGCCGGCTCGAAATCGAGTTTGCGTGCCACCTGCAGCGCATCCGATGCGCCAAGCTCGCGTGCCATTCCGTTGTCTTCCCACTCCACTGAGAGGGGGCCGTTATACCCGATCTCGTTGAGCTTGCGAATGATCTGCTCGAACGGCACATCACCGTGGCCGAGGGACACGAAGTCCCACGCCCGGCGCATATTACCGTCGAGCAAGTGGCTGTTCAGGATGCCGTTGCGACCGTCCAGGTTCACGTGCGTGTCTTTTAGGTGCACATGATAGATGCGGTCCTTGAACTCGTCGAGGAATGCGACCGAGTCGATACCCTGCCACTGCAGGTGGCTGGGGTCGAAGTTCAGGCCGAAACCTTCCCGGTGTCCGATCGCGTCGAGGGCGCGCTTGGTCGACCAGAAGTCGAAGGCGATCTCGCCTGGGTGCACTTCGAACGCGAACTTCACACCTTCGGCGTCAAACACGTCAATGATGCGGTTCCAGCGCTCGGCGAAGTCATCGAAGCCGCGGTCAATCATCTCCTCTGACACGGGCGGCCAACCGGCGAACATGTGGAAGATGCTCGACCCTGTGAAACCCACGACCATGTCTACTCCGTAGGCAGCGGCGGCGCGGGCAGTTCGCTTGACCTCCTCTTCGGCGCGAGCCTGCACACCGCTAATTTCGCCGTCACCCCAGATGGCACCGGGCAGTACGCCCCTATGGCGCTCGTCTACGAGGTCACACACCGCCTGCGACACCAGGTGAGTGCTCACAGTGTGAACGCTGAGGCCGTTGGCCTCCAGAATGCGCCGATTTTCTTTGACGTACGCGGGATCATCCAACACCCGGCCCACATCGAAGTGGTCGCCCCAGCACGCGAGCTCGAGACCGTCATAACCCCAGCGTGCGGCCTTCTCGGCGATTTCACTCAGAGAGAGATCGGTGAACTGGGCGGTGAAGAGTGTGATGGGTCTTGTCATGACTTCGTTCCTTCTGTGGTGTTCTGGAGAGTGAAAGTTGTGCCGTCCTGCTTCGCGGATTCGACCGCGGCTAGTACGAGCGAAATGCTGGCGAGATTGTCGTTGACCGAGGTCTCCGCGGCGGTACCCTCAAGAATTGCTCGGCGAAACTCTCGAAGGGTGCCGGCGCGCTCTTCGTGCTCCACCACATCGAGGTCTACCTCCATGACCCCGTCGCGCTCCACCGCGCCGGGCATGAATACTGTGTCGAAGGCTGAGCGAAAGTGAACCCGCACGCGGTTCTGGTCCCACGCGATCGCGCCGCGCTCGCCCTCGATCTGCCAGGCGCCGTCCCACGTGGTGGGGGTGCCGTGGCTTGACCAGCTGCCGGTGTACAGCACCTGTTCGCCGTGTGTGCCGACGATCTCGACCAGCGCGGCCGAGTTGCTCGTAAAGATTGACCACGACGGGTTCCACGACCTGGCGCGCACGGTGGCCGGCTCTACGCCGACAATGCCCCTCAGCGCGTCGAGGTGGTGAATCGACATGTCGATGAGCAGCGGTTCATCCATCTCGGCTCTGAATCCGAAGAATGGCGGGTTTTTGCGATATTGGATGGTCACCTGCTCGACGCGGCCGATGATTCCGTCGCGAATTAGTCGCTGCACGGTGCGCGCGGCCCGCTTGAAGCGGTAATTCTGCGAGACCATCGCTTGCACGCCAGCCTCGCCTGCGGCCGCGACCACCGATTGGGCATCTTCTACCGACTCGGCCAGTGGCTTCTCAATGAGCACGTGCTTGCCTCGTGCGATCGCCTCGAGAGCCAGTGGAGCGTGAGTGGTGGGCGGCGCGATGATCACGACCGCACTGGCATCCGTGGCATCCAGCGCATCGCCCAACGACGTGAAGGCGCGATCGGCGCTGAGCCCCGATGCGGTGGCTATTTCCCGCGCGGCATCCGCCTGCACGTCTACGACGGCCTCGAGCCGCACGCCGGGCGTCGACGCGATCTTGGCGGCCCAACTCGTGCCCCACACGCCGGCGCCGACCTGAATAAGTCCGATCTCTTGCACGATGGTTCTCCTAGTCCGTGGGTGGGAGCAGGCGCCGTCAGGCTCGCGCCATGGCGAGCGCCTGCTCTCAACCGGTTTGTGAATCAGCCGAGTGGCTTGTTGCCCCAGAGCTCGGCGTCGTCGACGTTCTCCGTGGTGACCAGGGTCGCCGGGACCAGCACGTCGCTGCCCTCGCCACCCTCGAGCACTTTCGCCATCATCTGTGCTGCTTCGCAGCCCATGGCGATGGGATCGGCCGAGACGGTCGCTGCGACCGACCCGTCACGCACGAGGTCGAGCGCCTCCGGAGTTCCGTCGAGGCCGACAACGATCACATCCTCGCCGGGGGTCAGGCCGAGCTGCTCCAGCGCCGACAGCACGCCGCGAAGCATGCCGTCGGTGTGCACGAAGATCGCCTGGTAGTCAGGGTCATCTGTTAGCACGTCGACGGTGATGCTGAGAGCCTCGTCGGCGCTGAAGTGCGCGTCGCGAGTCTCGACGGTGACGCCGGGGAAGGTACCGATCTGGTCGATGAAGCCCTGGTGACGCAGTTCCGCATGGAACGCGCCTTGCGGGCCGGTCAGTTCGAGCACCTTGCCCTCGTCTTTCAACGCCTCGGCGATGAAGTCGGCCGCGACCGCTCCACCTCCCACGTTGTCGAACGTGACGCTGCCCGCCAGTTCACCGTCGGCTACGAGCGAGTCCACCGTGATGACGGGCACACCCGCATCGTTGGCCGCTTCGACAGCGGGCACCAGTTCAGCCGAGACATTCGGGCTGAACACGATTCCCTTGGCACCCGCCGCGAGCTGGTCCTGGAACTGCGTGACCTGTGTGTTGGAGTTCGCCTGAGCGCTGAGAATGGTGGTCTTGCTGAATGGCAGCTCGGCAGAACACTCCTCTGTGCCGGCTTGGATTCCGACCATGAACTCGAACTCAAGGGTGTGGTAGAGAAAGGCGACGTCGCCTAGATCTCCCGAGCCCTCGTTCGAGTCTCCGTCGGCTGGTCCTGCTGCGCACCCCGCGAGCGTCAATGCTGCGACGGCGCCGAGCGTGAGCAACTTGGCTGTATGTTTCATGATGGAGACACCTTCTTTCACTTGTTGCAGGTTGGTCCTGGCCGAGCGGTTCGGCACTCAGGATGCCTTCCGGCTCATCCAGCGTTCGTGGATGCGGAGCCGGAAGACGTCGAGGAGCGCGGCGATCACAATGACGACGCCGAGCAGTACGCGGTCCCATGCTGTTGGCACACCCAGCAGGTTGATCGCATTGGTTACCATGGTGATCAGTACAGCTCCGAGCACGGTGCCGAGCACGTTGCCACGGCCACCGAAAAGGCTCGTGCCACCGATGACGACCGCCGCGATGACGGTCAGCTCGATTCCAATCCCCGTCTGGGGTGAGCCAGAAGCGAGGCGTGCCGTGAAGAGAATGCCGGCGATGGACGCCGCCACCGCGCTGATTACGTAGGTGAAGAGAATGACTCGATTGGTGCGGATGCCGGCCATCTCTGCCGCTTGCCGATTGCCACCCACCGCGTAGAGACTGCGCCCGAACGTGGTGCGAGTGAGCACGAAGTGCGTCACAACCGCGAGTACCGCCAGGATGATGATGTTGATCGGAATGCCGAACATATTCGCGCGCCGCAGCAGGTTGTAGAAGTCGGGCACCGGCACGATGCTGGTTCCACCCGAGTATGCGAACGCGAGCCCGATCGTGATTGACAGCGTGCCCAGCGTTGCGATGAGAGGCGCGATACCCAACTTGGTGATCGCAAAGCCGTTTGCTAGCCCGACGACAATACCCACCCCGATCGCAACAACAAGCGCGAACCACACCGGCAACTCGCCGCGAACCACCAAGCCGACCGCGAGCACCGACACGATGGCCGGGATGCCGCCGACCGAGAGGTCGATACCGGCCCCGATGATGACGAAGGTCATGCCGAGCGCCATCACCCCGAGGGTCGACGCTTGCAGCAGAAGATTCATGAGGTTGGTGGGGGTTAGAAAGGTGGGGCTGAGGAGCGACAGCACCAGGCCGAAGATCAGCACCACGACGATGAGTCCCTGGTCCTGGAGTAGCCGAGCCGGATCGAAGCGACGTCGGGTCGTGACTGCCGCCTCGTTCACGGCGAGGGCGCCATCGGTGGTCTGAGTCATGCGACAGTCCTTTCATGGTCACCGGTTGCGATTGAAATGATTCGTTCCTTACTTATCTCGGTTCTCTCCAACACCGCGGCGAGTTCGCCCGCCCGCATCACGCCGAACCGGTTTGCGACGGGCAGGCACTCATCGAGGTCGCTGGAGATGAGCACGATGGCCGCGCCCTCCTCGGCCGCACGCTTGATAAGCACGTAGATCTCGGCCTTCGCCCCGACGTCGATGCCCTTGGTCGGTTCGTCGAGGATGAGCACGGCGCACTCGCGATTCATCCACCGCGCGAGAATCACTTTCTGCTGGTTTCCGCCAGAGAGGTTGCCGATCTCGGTTTCTGTGGAGCCGGCGCGGATGTCAAGTGCGGTAAACGACTTACGCGCTAGGGCACGGTCTTTGCGAATGCTCAGTACGCCCAGGCGCGAGATCCAACTGAGGAGTGAGATCGAGATGTTCTCGCGCACGCTCAGGATCGGAAAGATCCCGTCGAGCTTGCGTTCTTCGGGAACAAGCCCGATACCGGCCTCGATGCCGGAGGCGGCGCTTTTCAAGTCGACCTTGCGACCGTGCACCCAGACCTCGCCGGAGTCGAGGCGATCGATCCCGAAGATAGTTCGAGCGACCTCGGTGCGACCCGACCCCTCGAGCCCGACGAGCGCGAATATCTCGCCCGCACGCACGTCGAAGCTCACGTTTCGTACCCGGCGGCCGCGGCTGAGTCCGCGCGCCGACAGCACCGTCTCACCGAGCTGCTCGTTCACCGCGGGGAGAGCACGCACGTCGCGCCCCACCATGAGCTGCACCATACGTTGCGTCGTGAACTCGGTCGCTGGTGCGCTCTCGACGGTGCGCCCGTTGCGCATGACCGTGATCCGATCGGCGAGCCGATGAACCTCTTCGAGATTGTGGGACACGTATAGAATCGCAAGGCCGGATGCGCGCAGACGTTCGATGGTTTCAAAGAGCCGCTCACGTTCAGCCAGCGACAGCGCTGTCGTCGGCTCATCGAAAATCAGGATCTGAGCGTTCTGCGCAAGGCCGCGAGCGATTTCCACCATTTGCCCCACGGCCGGGGACAAAGTGCGCGCGGGGGCGGACAGGTTGACGCCGCTCACGAGAGTCGCGAGCGCCGCGGCAGCACGACGCTGCAGCTCACCCGGCCGAACCCAAACGCCGCTGGGCGTCCAGTGGGGCAGCACGACATTCTCGGCAACGGTCAGGTCAGGAATGAGCTGCCGCTCTTGGTGGATGGTAGCGACGCCGCTCGATCGCGCGCTCGCCACACTGTGGTGCATCGGCTTGCCCGCGATCTCGACCACGCCCGAGTCCGGGGTGTAGTAACCCGAGAGCACCTTGATCAACGACGACTTGCCGGCACCGTTCTCCCCGATGAGCGCGTGCACCTCGCCCGCGTACAGGTCGAGATGTACGCCGCCCAGGGCGACCACACCCGGAAACCGCTTGACGACGTCTTCGATGTGAACGAGGGGAGGCGTCGACTCCGCTACGACGCCCATGTCGACCGCCATTGACGCAGGAATTCGAGCCCGTCACGTGCGAGCGCATCGGGCGATGCAGCTAGCTGCCGCCAGATTGACGCGGCGGTCGCTATGACCTCGTTCTCCGGTGTGAAGGTCTCGATCGACATCGCACCCTGGTAATCGATGTCGCGCAAGACTTCGCCGTACGCAGCCCAGTCGATGTGATCTTCACCAGGGGTGCCGCGATCGTTGGCGCACACCTGCATCGCGCGCAGGCGGGGCGCCGCTGCGCGCAGCGCGGCCGCAGGATCCTTCTCCTCAATGTTCGCGTGGTACGTGTCGAACAGCAGCCCGACCGACTCGATGGGCAACGGGTCAATCGCTTCGAGCAATTGTTCAGTGGTGTTGATGAACGACGTCTCGTAGCGGTTCAGTGCCTCGACGGCGAGCACCACTCCCGCATCGCCTGCGGCGTCGGCCACAGGCCTCATGTTCTCTGCGTAGTCGCGCAGCAGGTCTTTGCGCTCATCAGCTGTGAGCCGCCAGGTGCGGCCGACCGCCGTGTACATCGGGCCGCCGACGATGCGCGCGCCGACGATCTGGGCGACGTCGACGCAATGCTTGTAGAACTCCTGGGTTCGGGCAATCTCATCGTCGCTTGCCGCGACGATGTTACGACCGGGCGGCACGACGGCCGAGACGGCGGGCTGGATGCCATATTCCTCCACGAGCTCGGCTGCGAGCTGCGGGTTCCAGTCCCCTGCGTTCTCGAGCACGAGTTCGATGGTCTCGAACCCCCATCCTGCGACCCGCGGGATGATGGTGCGAAGGCCCTCGTCGGTGAGGGGCGAGTACCACACGAAGGTGTTGACGCCGATTGTTGCGGTCATGAGTGGTCCTTTCGGTAGGGGTCGACTGCGGTGTTCACGTGAGTGAACCCGTCAAGACTGAGCGGATGTATTCGCCGTTAGCGCTCGCGGCAGCGTGGGGATCCTGCTCCGCTTCGGGAGACTCATCCTCGACAACGATCCAGCCCGAGTAACCGGTCTGGGCGAGGTACGCAACGACGCCGGGCATGTCGATCGCACCCGAGCCGTTCTGAACCCAGTGGCCCGAAGCATCGGCGTCTTTGAGATGTACGTGGTTGACGCGATCGCGAAACTGGCGGATTATCTCGACCGGGTCCATCCCGCCGACGGCGAGATGCCCGGTGTCAGGTGTCCACCCGAGACCCTCGGGCAAGAGCGGAATGACGCGCTCGTAATCATCGCGGACGCGCACGATTGAACCGCGGGGCGAGTTGGGGTGAAAGGTCGGCGAGACGCCCGCGGCGACTGCTCTCTCAGTGATGCCGGTGAGGCACGCGAGCAGGTGATTCTGGGCGAGCAGACGATCAGTCGGAGGCACAGCGAATGGCATGGGCACGAGATTGAGTTTGGATCCCGCAAAGTGGCTCACGATCTCGATTACCCGGTCGGCCTCGGCGTATTCACTCTCGGTCTCCTGCGCCTGGCGCCAATCCAGCACGAGCGTGAGCGCGGCGAGGCGCAGCCCGTTCTTCTCGAGCAACCGCGCGACGTCGGCTGAGGACTCGTAGCCGCCCGACATGACTACCTCGAACTCGATGCCCGTGAAGCCACTCATGGCCACCACTTCGGCTATTTCTCCGAGGCGGCCACCCCACTTGCCGCTCATCTGCCAGCTGTACGTCTGCGATGCAAAGTCGATTGTCATCGCAGGAATTCCTCACATAGTTGGTTGTAGCGATCCAGGTCTTCCCAGTGATGGGCGTGTCCGCCATGGAACTGCTCGACAGTCGCGCCCGGAATGAGAGCGGCCAGCTCCATGGCAGCGGCGATCGGCGTGAAAACGTCGAGGCGACCGCAGGTGATGAGCACGGGCAGCGCCAGGGAGGGCAACAGGTCGCGGGCATCGTGGCTGAGGCACGCCCCAACCTGCGCAGCGAATGCATGTGAGGTCATCGCCCCTTCGACGGGTACATCTCGCTCAGCCCGCAACTCCGCCGCGCGCTGCTGATACGTCGGCGGGCTCCAGATGAGCAGCTGCAAGCGCCGTTGAAACTGGGCCGGAGACAACACGTAGCGCAGGTCTCGAAGTTCAGCGAAAAGATCCTCGCTCACCGCATTCATACTCGCCCACGACGCCGTGAGCACCATGCGGTCTACGAGCTCCGGATGCCGCGCTGCTAGCTGCTGCGCGATCGCTCCACCCATCGAGATGCCAATAACTCCGGCAGGCCCGCCCCCTACCGACCGCAGCACCTCGGCAGCATCGTCGGCCATGCGCGCGGTGTCGTAGTGCCCCTCGGGGCTGTCGCTGGATCCGACGCCACGGTTGTCGATCAGGATGCATCGAAAGGAGCGCTGCAACGCGGCAACATGCTTCTCCCACACCGTGTGATCGGCACCCAGCCCCATGATGAGTAGCAATGTTTTACCGGCGCCGCGCTCGCCCCAGGCGATGCGGGTGCCGTCGCTGACGACGAGATCACGCATGGCGGTGCCTGGCAGCGAGATCGCGAACGAAAGCGGCTCCCAGAGCGCCATCGCGCTCGGTGTTCGGCCAGAAGCAGTAGTCAACAGTCCACCAGGGCAGGTCAGTGGCGGTCGTTCCGAGCGCGTCGACAACTGCGTCGAAGTCAACCTGACCCGTGCCGAACGGCAGGTGCTCGCTCGTCTCGTCGTCGTGAAGGTCTCCCACCGAGTCGATGAGGTGAAGGTGCCGCACGTAGGGCTTGAGCAACTGGGCGTATTCGACGGCACCGCCCTCAAGGATCTCGATCGGCGGGGTTTGACGCTGGCCGCGCGCGCTGGTCAAAGCGTGACTGGTATCGAACAACACGCCAAAGTTGTTGCTGTCGACGGCTTGTAGAAGGCGCAGCACCTCGCTGGGACCGTTCAGCCAGAAGCCCGGTTCGAACTCCCATATCAGCTGTACCCCGGAGCGGGCCAGACGATCCGCGGCTGCCGTGAAGTTGCCGACGATGCGCGCAAAACGCGCTTCGTACTCGGCGGGGGCGAGGCCCTCCGGCGGTGACACCGAGTCCACCCGCAGAGTTGTTACGCCCATGCGCTCGCAGAAGGCGCGAGCGCTGTCAACCAGCCGGAGGTACACCGCCTCGGAGCTTGTGGCAGGAGGAGCGGAGGTCATGTCGGGCGCGAACCCGGAGATGCCGAGGCCGAAGGATTCGATCTGGTCGCGCAGCTTGCGAGTCTTCACTTCGGAGTTGAAATCATCCTGATGAGGGTGCGGCCTGAAGCCGTTGATTTCGATTCCGTCGTAGCCCGCGTCGGCTACGTACTGGCAGACCCGTTGGAAAGACCAAGGATCGGACGCGAACGGGCCGAAGGCAAATGCCCAACTACCGAAGGCGACCTTCGGGTCTGTCGGGGCCGGAACTGCAGCAGGCAAGCCGCCATCTACCGCGGAATTAAGCGCCACGTTCGGTCTCCTCATCATCGAGTTCGTATCCTTGGGATGCCCCCACAGTACAAACGCGCTCAATGACGAGACTTGGAAATGCCATGCAAGCTGTTGGAAAAAATCAGCATCCCCGTCCGCCGTCGGTTCCGCCAAACCCTTACCGCACGAATCTTCGCGCCTTCGAGCCCTGGGAGAAGATGCAGGAGGAGATCGCGATCAAGTCGGGCCTTGAAGCATTCCGCTGGCTCCCCGACGTGTACCTCTTCATCAAAGATCGCGACCGTCGATTCGTGCACTTCAGTCCTAATTTCCCGGCGATGATGGGTCGCACCCCGAGGGACCTGATCGGCGCACGAGATGAAGACTTGTCGCCCGAGCACCTCGTGGAGCACTACCGATCAGACGACAACGCGGTACTGACTTCGGGTATCGAGTTGACAAACATTGTGGAGCTTGTGGCTCAACGGGACGGCTACGCGTGGAACATCACTTCGAAGTGGCCTATCCATCACTCGTCCGGTGAGATCGTCGCTGTTGGCGGCTTGACTCGGCGGCTCCAGGAGCGTCGCGAAAGTGAAGACCAGTATTTAATGCTCCAGCCCGCCGCCGAACTCATGATTCGCAATCTTGGCCGCAACGTGTCGCTCGCCGAACTCGCTGCGTCGGTGTCGTTGTCGCCCAGCCAGTTCAGCCGGGTATTTCAGAACAGGTTCGGCACGACTCCTCATCAGTACCTTCGCCGTCTCCGGATGGACGCGGCCTCCGATCTCCTCACCACAACAGATCTGACACTCACGGAGATCGCTCACCGGTGCGGGTACTACGACCAAAGCCACATGAGCAATGAGTTCCGCAGTATTAAGCACATGCCACCCGGTGCGTATCGTGATAGGCATCGCGCCTTCAGTTACGAGGAGGAAGTTCGCCCTGCGCTTGAGGAACACGCCATGCCAGACCTCAATCAACCCGACTAGGGATAAGCGTCTTCAGAAATGCGAACTCCCAGAATCCGAGCGATCACGAGATCTCGACGGCGGTATCGCTGGGATTTTACCCCCTGCTGAGCCGCCGGCCCATAACGCGGTCACCCGACTCTGCGAGCATCCCGCAATGCGCAGTGGTCCGGACTGCTCAGCGGGGGCCTTGGGGGTAAAAAGCGACACCAGCGCCGCGAAATGAAAGAAGCCCCGGCGTTTCTGATTGGAATCAGAACTGCTCTGGGGCTTCTTTCCTTTGGCGGTACCGGTGGGATTTGACTCCCCTACTGAGCCGCCGGCCCGTTGCGCGGTTACTCACGGCAACGAGCATCCCGTGATGCGCAATGGTCCGGACTGCTCAGCGGGGGCCCTGTGGGTGAAAAGCGACACCAGTGCCGCCAACAATGAAAGCCCCAGAGGATTCTGAAATGAATCAGAACCTCGCTGGGGCTTTCATTGTTGGCGGTACCGGTGGGATTTGAACCCACGGTGGACTTTCACCCACACAACTTTTCGAGAGTTGCACCTTCGGCCGCTCGGACACGGTACCGGGAGAGAGTTTAGTACACGACCGCGGGCCGACCGACATCGGCTTACAGTCGGAGGGTGGAGATCGTGATCGCGGTGCTGGTGGCGGCCGTCGTGGTCGGGGTCGCCTACCTGGTGCGCCGGCGACGGATCTGGGTGGGCAGGTTTCGCGAAGCCACCCCCATCCACAAGGAGTACTGGCGCGGCCGCCGCGGTGAGACCGGCGAGCTGCTGTACGTGGCGGTCGGCGACTCCGCCGCCCAAGGCATCGGCGCGAGCGCACCCGACCAGGGCTACGTCGGCATCCTCGCCGACCGTATCGGCGACAGTACCGGCGAGACGGTGCGCGTGGTGAACCTCGGCATCGTCGGCGGCACCCTGCGCACGGCGCTGGACTCCGAGCTGCCGACGTTCCGCAAGCTCGCACCCGACATCGTCACCGTGAGCATCGGCGCCAACAACATCCTCGTGTTCGATGCCGCGGTGTTCGAGCACGACCTGCGCGAACTGCTCGCCGCCATGCCGCCGCACGCGATCGTCGCCGACCTGCCGAGCTTCCACATCCTTCCCGCCGAACGCAATGTGCGCCGAGCCAACGTGATCCTGCGCGGCATCGCGGCCGAGTTCGGGATGACTGTGGTGCCGTTGCACGCAGCCACCTCTCGCCTGAGCTCGGTCATCCGCGACTTCGCTGGCGACCTGTTCCATCCCAACGACCGCGGGTATCGTGCGTGGGCGCGGGCCTTCGAGCCCGCCATCGACGCGCGCCTCAGTCAGCTGGCTGATCGCGCCAGGTAGCCGCCGCGACCAGAGTGGCGCCGACCAGAACGACTATCCCGACCCCCAGGATCACCGTCGGGAAGCCCCCTTCGTACGGCGCGAACGACACCAGTTGCCCGTTCTGCGAGAACACCATGTTCCCCGACGTGCTCGAGATCGCCATCGCGCCGCCGAGATAGTCGACCGCCGAGAGCAGCACCGCGGCGATGCCCACCACGGTGATCAGAGCGCCCGCCAGCACAGCGACCCGGGCGGCGTACGGCGTCATCGGCTTCGCCAGCGGGCGGCGTTCAGGATGACCACGCCGATGACACTCGCGAGGCCCGCACCGCCGAACCACGGCGCCAGCGCCCCCGCCAGCGCGGGCACCAAGTGGTAGCTCGCGGCACTCGAATCATCCGGCGGCAGCAGCGCGACGACCTGCCCCGCGACCCCGGCCGCCACGAACAGCGCGGCCATGATCCACAGCCCGCCGATCCACGGGTTGCGGGCGACCGCCGGCGCGGGGGGCGAAGCCGGCGGCCGATAGCCGCGCTGGAAGGCGGGGTCGTACCGCGGGTCGAATTCGCCGCTACTGGGCTGGGATGCCACGCCGCCTCCACTCTTTCCCCGAGCCTAACCCCGCTGTCGCTGGCCCCACCTAGGCTGTCGCTATGGCTCGACCCACCACCAACTTCCGCTGCACGGAGTGCGGGTGGACCAGCATCAAGTGGGTCGGCCGCTGTGGTGAGTGCCAGCAGTGGGGCACGGTGCTCGACACGACGGAACCCACCGCTCGCGTGAGCGCGATTCGGCCGAGCGATGCCCGGGTCGCGCGGTCGATTACCGACATCGGCGCCGAGTCCGTCGCGTTCTGGCCGAGCGGCATCGCCGAGTTCGACCGAGTGCTCGGCGGAGGGGTGGTGCCGGGCGCCGCGATCCTGCTGAGCGGCGAGCCCGGCGTGGGCAAATCGACCCTGCTGCTCGAGGTCGCCAGCCGCGCCGCCGCCTCCGGCCAGCGCGTGCTCTACGTCAGCGCTGAGGAGTCGGTCAGCCAAGTGCGACTGCGCGCCGAGCGTACGGGCGCGCTGCAGCCGAGCCTGTTCCTCGCTGCTGAAACCGACCTCGCGACCATCCTCGGCCAGATCGACCAGGTGGTGCCGCACCTGGTGATCGTCGACAGCGTGCAGACCGTCTCGTCAGGGCTGACGGATGGCCTTGCCGGCGGCCCCTCGCAAGTGCGCGAGGTGGCCTCCACGCTCATCAGGGTGAGCAAAGACCGCAACCTCCCGGTGCTGTTGGTCGGCCACGTCACCAAAGACGGCACCATCGCCGGCCCGCGCTTGCTGGAGCACCTGGTCGACGTCGTGCTGCAGTTCGAGGGCGATCGGCAGACCAGCCTGCGGTTCGTGCGCGCGCACAAGAACCGGTTCGGGCCCACCGACGAGGTCGGCTGCTTCGAGATGACCGGCGACGGCATCGCCGAAGTCGCCGACCCGAGTGGCCTGTTCCTCTCCCGCGCGCGCACTCCCGTCAGCGGCACGTGCGTCACGATCGCGGTGGAGGGTCGGCGCGCGCTGCCGGTCGAAGTGCAGGCGCTGATCGTCAAGACCCAGGCGCCGCAGCCACGGCGCGTGGTCAACGGGGTCGACTCGTCGCGGGTCGCGATGCTGCTCGCGGTGCTCGAGCGCCGCGCCGGGTTGCCGCTGTCGACCTTCGACGTCTATGTGTCGACGGTGGGCGGAGTCCGTGTGACCGAACCCGGCGCGGACCTCGCGATTGCGCTCGCGATCGCGAGCGCCTACAAAGACAAGGCGTTCCCGGTGACGCAGGCGGTGATCGGCGAGATCAGCCTGGCGGGTGAGATCCGCCCGGCATCCAATGCGAAGCAACGGGTGGCCGAGGCGCGGCGGTTGGGATTCTCCACCGTGATCGACTCCGACGCGATTCACCTGCGCGAAGCGGTGCGGCTCGCCTTCGCCGAGTCGACGACCGAGCGGATGGACATCCCCGACTTCTAAGCGGGTCAGGTCAGCGGATCAGTCGGCGACGACCCAGTTGCCCCAGTCTTCGACCCGCCAGTCGATCCAGCCGTTCTGCCGCTGCAGGCTGACGGCGATCGAGTCGGTCTGGCCGTTGCTCTTCGAGCCGATGCACGTGAAGGTGTCGCCGATCAACAACGGCGGGGCGGGGCACTCGACCGAGATGTCCGCACCGAGCGCGGTCGAGTCCGACTGCACCGATTGCGCGGCTTCGGCGGAGAAGACCTGCGGGAACAACCCGATGATTACGCCGGGCACCACCAGCACCCCGACGAGCACCGCCATCAGCGATGAGCCGAAGACGGCGAGCGGCGCGAACCCCTTGCCGGTCTCGCGGGTGGTGGCGATTCCGCGCACGATGAGGAAGACGGGGGTGGTGAAGATCGCCCAGAATCCGCTGGCCGCGCGCTTGTGGCCCCACACCTGCAGCAGCAGGTGGTCGTAGAAGGCGAGTCCGAGCACGGCGAGGTAGGGCGCGAAGACGACCGTCGCCATCAGAGGCAGGTTCGAGCCGAGTCGCAGCACGGTCACCAGCACGACCAGAACCCCGATCTGAACGACGGGCATCAGCGCGATGATCCACACCGCACCGGTGTACGTCCGCAGGCGCTTCGCCCCGGCTTCGCCTCCGGGCATCTCCTCTGCGAGGGCCGACAGCGTCGATTCCGCAGGGACAGCATTGGCGTGGAACGTCGCGCGGCGCGGGCCGGGCGCAGGGTCTTCGAGCGTGTCGCCCTCGGGCGGCTCGAGCTCGAGCAGGGTCATCGCCAGCAGCGGCTGGGCGCTCAGTTCGTCGCGCTCGCTGTCGGCGCCCACCTCGAGCGTCTCGTCGGGCAGCGGCGCCGAATCGACCTCGGTCTCGCCGCGTTCCTGTCGCTCGCGCTCGCGCTGCTCCCGACGCGACGGCAGGTCAGCGGCATACGCGAGGCTCTCGGTGGGCTGGATCACGACGGGGGCGCGTGCCTCCGAGGTGTGCTCGGTCCAGGCCTGCGCGTCCCACCAGCGCAGCTGCGGAAGCCCGAGTGGGTCCGGGTACCAACCCGCCGGTACCCCGAACTCGTTCTCATCCACCGCTCAAGAGTAGCCGCATCATCCCGCCGCTAGAAAGCTGTGTCTACTGCCTGTCATCCCATCGTTATGCGGCAGGTGAGGTAGCGACGATCAGTCGGTGAGGTTTCGCAGGTAATCGTTCAGCTCGGCGGTGAAGTCGTGGTCGACGGAGAGCGGATGACCGTCGACCGCCGTGATCGGAGCGGCCAGCCGCACGCTCGACACGAGCCATGCGGCGTCGGCGCTCACGAGAGCTTCGGGCCCCGCGAGCTCGAATGCGGTGGTCAGACCCTGGGCGTGCGCGAAGCGGAAGACGTTGGCCTGCGTCGTGCCGTCGAGGATGCCGAGACCCGTGCCCGGGGTGATCAGGGTGTCGCCGCGGCGGAAGATCAGGGTGGATGTCGCGCCCTCGAGCAGGATGCCGTCGCTCGACACGAACACCACGTCGTCGGCTTCGCGGCGCGCGGCCTCCCGCGCCACCGCCCGGTTCACGGCGTAGCTCAGGGTCTTGGCGCCGGTGAGCAACCAGGGGGCGGTGCGCTCGACATCGTGGCGGTACCCGCGGTCGAGCAGCACGACGCGCACGCCCTGCTTCCTGACCGCGCTGTGATCCGGCGAGTGCGCGGCGTAGACCCATCCGGTGGGGATGTTGGTGCCTTCGACACCGCGCGTCATGATGGCCTTGAGGTACACCTCGTCGGCGGGAGGCAGCTCTGCGACCACCGCGAGGATCACCTCGCGCCAGGCATCCAGGTCAGGCGCGGGCAGGTCGAGCATGGCCGCCGAACGAGCAAACCGCGTGAGGTGGTGCTCGAGCGCCTGGGGTCGGCCGAACCCGACGCTGATCGACTCGAAGATGCCGTCACCGCGAGTGGCACCAAGGTCGAGAACGCTCAACTGCGGCTCAGCGGAGTCGGCGAAGTGAAAGGTCGGGGCGTCGGGATCGTGGGCCGGGGTATCGAGCGACGGGCGGTTGAGCATCGCAAGCACATGACTGGTCATTGCACCAATACTCTCAGGCCTCGCCGCGTACCGGAATGCTTGCCGTGTCGTAACCTCGCTCGCGCCGCGGGATGAACAGGGCGATAAGCACGCCGAGCAGCATCACCCCCGAACCGACGATGAACACGATGGCAAAGGCATCCCGACTGGGCGTACCCACCCCGTCGACGACGACCAGGTGATTGGCCAGGATGACCCCGACGATGGTTGCCGACAGCGTCGACCCGAGGGTGCGCATCACCGAGTTGAGGCCGTTGGCCGCCGCGGTCTCGCTGGGCGGCACCGCGCCCATGATCAGCGTCGGCATCGCGCCGTAGGCGAACCCGACCCCGAGACCGGTGATGGTGGAAACGAGCACCACCTGCCAGATCTCGTCGAGCAGGAAGATCGCGATGGCGAACCCGACCGCGACGATGACCCCGCCGAGGATGAGGCTGGTCCGCGGCCCGCGCGCGGTGCTGAGGCGCGCGCTCCACGGAGACGTGAAGAACATCACGAGGCCGAGCGGCATGAGGCACAGGCTGGCGGGGATCAGCGGCAGCCCCAGCCCGCCATTGGCAATCGGCGCCTCGAGCACGACGGGCAGTGACGCGCTGACCACGAAGAACGAGAATCCGACGGTGATGGAGGTGAGGTTGGTGAGCAGCACCGGGCGCCGGGCGGCGATCCGCAAGTCGATGAGCGGAGTGCGAGCCCGCAACTCGAACACGCCCCACAGCACCAGCACCACCGCGCCGCCGATGAGCAGGCCGAGCGTCACCGGGCTGCCCCAGCCCCACTCGGTTCCCTTCGAGACGGCGAGCAGGATTCCCACCAGCCCGATTCCCAACCCGAGCGCACCCGGCAGGTCGAAGCGGCCACCGGTGCGCAGCGTGCTCACCGGGATAACCAGCACCACCGCGGCGATGGCTCCGACGCCGAGCACGGTGGCCATCCAGAACAGCACGTGCCAGTCGAGGAACTGCGCGATGGTCGCTGCGATCGGCAGGCCGAGCGCGCCGCCAACACCGAGGGTCGCGCTCACCAGGGCGACGGCTCCGCCGAGGTTCTTCGGGTGCACGACGTCGCGCAGGATGCTGATGCCGAGGGCGATCACGCCGAGGCCCACTCCCTGCAGCACCCGGCCGACGATCATCGGGATCAGGGTGAACGAGAGGGCGGAGATGACCGCGCCCGCCACCATGATCGAGAGCAGCACGAGCATGATGCGGCGCTTGCCGTACATGTCGCCGAGCCTGCCGCTGATCGGTGTCGAGATCGCAGCGGCGAGCAGTGTCGAAGTGAGCACCCATGAAGCGTCAGCCGAGGTGGTGTCCAGCAGCATCGGCAGCTTCGGGATGATCGGAGTGACGATCGTCTGCAGGAAGGCGGCGATGAGCCCAGTAGCGGCGAGCGTCGCGATCTTCGCCCGATCGCTGGTGACCCGGGAGAGTGAACGGCGCTGTCTCGGGGTGAGGAAAGTGTCGTCTGCGTCGCTGTCACCGGCCATTCGAAAAATTGTACGCCGGTCAATATTGAACTTCGCGGTTCAGTGTCATACGCTGAACCCTATGGTTCAGCATGAAGTACTCGACAGGGCGTTCTCGGCACTCGCGGATTCCACGCGCAGAGACATCCTGGCCCGACTCGGCGACGGACCGGCGACGATCGGCGAACTCGCCGAGCCGACCGGCATGTCGCTGACCGGCCTGAAGAAGCACGTGCAGGTGCTCGAGGATGCTGGGCTCGTCGTCACGCAGAAGGTGGGGCGATCGAGGCAGTGCCGCCTCGGCGCCGATCGATTGGACGAAGCGATGGCGTGGATCACCCTCTACCAGCGCCTCTGGGAGCGTCGACTCGACGGTCTCGAGGCGTACTTCATCCTCCAGAACGGCCTGAAGGACGGCCAGCAGAAAGGAACGGACACATGACCGAGACCGCCACCTACGAGCTGCGGATGACGCGGCTCATCCCCGCCTCACCCGATGAGGTCTTCGACGCGTACACCGACGCCGAGAAGCAGAAGATCTGGTTCAGCCTCCTCGCCGAAGAGCCCGGCATCGTCGAGATCGACACCGACCTGCGTGTAGGCGGCGTGCAGCACGCCAAGTGGGGGCCAACGGCCGACGAGCTGTTCTGGGAGGACCAGACCTTTCTCGTCATCGACCCCCCGCACCGGCTCGTCACCTCGTCGACCGGCGGCACCCCCGACGGCCAGACCATGACGACCCAGATCGAGTTGACCTTCGAGCCCGAGGGCGACGGCACCATGGTGACCGTGCTGCAGACCGGCTTCCCGAGCGCGGAAATGCGGGACTTCTTCAGCACCTACGCGTGGGTCGGCGCCTTCGATCGCATCACCGAGTACTTCGTTCGTCGGTAGCACCCGGTAGCGTGCCCGCATGCGACGCGAGAGACCTACCTTCCCCGAGGGCTACGGGCTGCCCGAGACCGACGAGGGCCTCCTCGACTGGGCATCAGTCGAGGAGCGCCTCGTCGCGTCGAAGCATTACTGGCTTGCCACCGTGCGGCCGGATGGCCGACCGCACGTGATACCGCGGTGGGGCGTGTGGCTGGATCAGAAGTTCTACTACGACGGCTCACCCACCACCCGGCACGCGCGAAACGCCGAGGTCAACCCGGCCTGCACCCTCACCCTGGAAAACGGCTGGCGCGCCGTGATCCTCGACGGAAAATCAGAAGCGACCCGCGCGGAGGCCGATGATCTCGGCGCGCGCATCTCGGCGGCATTCGCGAAGTATCACGACGACGGCTACTCCCCCGAGCCCGACGCGTGGGCAGACGAGCAGGGTGGCGGGCTGCGCGTCTTCACACCGAGCATCGCGCTGGCCTGGACGGCGTTCCCGACCGATGCGACCCGCTTCGTCTTCTGACGGTTACGGCGCTTCCGGGTCGCGCAGTTCCAGCGCCTCAAGCACATCCTGCGGCGTCGCCTGCATCGCATGCGGCCCCGCAACGTCGAACCAGACCGCCTCGAGCACGCCGATGTTCTCGCGCAGGAAGTCGCGCAGGGCCTCAGCGCCGTACGCGAGCACGCGGTGGTCCGTCTCCTGCGGCGCCATGGTGTCGTACGTCGCGGGCGACGAGAACAGCAGCAGCATGTACTTGTCGGCGTCGCCTCGACGGAACACCCGCACCTGTGGTGGTCCATCCACGGGCAGCACCGGCACGATCACATGGTCGTTGCGCAGGGCGAATGCGACGGCAACGGCATCCTGCGCCTCGAGGGCGGCAGCCAACTGCTCTGAACCGAGCTCGTGCGACTCGGCCATCAGTACAGCAGGAACTGCTTCGTCGACTTGGAGGTAAGCTCGCCCACGATCACCTCGAGGTGGTAGCTAGCGCCCTCCGCGGTCACCTGCGGTCGTTCGGCCTCGCAGGTGTCGGGCGACGAGCGGGTGCGATCCCAGGTGAGGGTCGGACCGGCGAAGGGGATGCCCGGCATGAGCAGCGCGGTGCCCTCGACGGGCTCGACCTGGCAATCTTTCGAGCTCCAGATGAGTTCTTCGCCGCTGGTGATGCGGAACTCCTGGATGTCGGAACCACCCGGCACCGTGCACGGCTGAGTCGCAATGCTGGTCAGCGCGAACGTGAGCACCGGGTTGACCGCGGCTTCGTAACTCGTCGCGTCGGTGGAGGCGTCGAGCGTCACCTTCGACAGGTCGCAGGCCACGGCATCCGCGGGGTTCGTCGACATGCTCGAGGGCGAGTTGACGGCGGCGGGTTCATCCTGGTCAGGAGCGTTCGTGTTCGACCCGGTAGTCGCGGCACCGGGCCGCGAGACGATCAGGATGACGATGACGATGACGGCGATGAGGCCGAGCAGCACGACAAGGCGGCGGCGCCAGTAGGTCTTACTGGGCTGCGGACCGACCGGGGTACGGAACGTCGACATGGACACAGGGTAAGCGCGCCGCCCGCGGCAGCGCGGAGGCACGCGGAACACGCGGCAGAGTCAGAGGTCAGCGACGGTCTTCACGAATCGCTCGAGGGTGGCGGGCGACGAGTCCGCGGTGATCGCGCGCAGCACGAGTTCGTCGACCGACGCGCTGTACTCGGCGATGCCCGAGGCAAGGGTGTCCGGGCCGATCGTGGTCTGCCGGGCCGTTGCTCCGATGCGCTGCAGGTTCGCGGCGTAACTCGGGATCGCGTCGTACTTGGCCGCCTCAGCCTGCAGAGCCGGTTCGGCCGCGACATCCACCGACGTTCGGACGTACAGGATGCTGCGCGCGCCGGCCGCGGACGAGTGCAGCTCCCGCGTCGCGTCGGCCGCCGCTGCCGGGGTCAGCCAGTTCAGGAGCACGCCGTCGGCGACCTCGGCCGCCAGCGCCCGCATTTTCGGCCCCAGACCGCCGACGACGATGGCGGCGCTGGTCCGCTCACGCAGCTCGAGCACGCCGGCGCGCACGCGGTGCAGACCGTCGTGCGGCGACCCGGCGCCGAGACCGATCGTGAGCCTCTCGAGGGGCAGGTCGGCAAGCGAGCTCGCGATCTCGGCCACGGAACGACGATCGAGCGCGATCACACCCGCGCCGAGGTGGAGGGTCGACGTGACGCTGGCCGCGACGGCGAGGCCCGCCACGGCATTACCCTCCGCGGTGTCGTTGAGCCAGAGCGCGTGGAAACCGGCGGCCTCGAGTAGCGGCGCCAGTCGCTCGATCGTTGCGTGCGACGTGACGCCCGGCAGCCCGAGCGACAGCGCGGTCACAGGGTCTTCAGCATCCGGGTGTTGCCGAGCGTGTTCGGCTTCACCCGCGACAGGTCGAGGAACTCGGCGACACCCTCGTCGGGCGACAGCGCGAGCTGGGCGAATACCTCGGGGGCCACGATGGCCTCGGCGATCGGCTGGAACCCGTGCCGACCGAAGAACTCCGTCTCGAAGGTCAGGCAGAACAGGCGGGTGAGGCCGAGAGTGCGGGCATCCATTTCGATCTGATTCAGGATGGCGTGGCCCACGCCCTTGCCGAGCCAGTCCTGCGCCACGGCGAGGGTGCGGACCTCGGCGAGGTCCTGCCACATGACGTGCAGCGCACCGCACCCGATGAGCGTGCCGTCGTCGGCCTCGGCGACCAGGAACTCCTGCACCGCCTCGTAGAAGACGACGAGGTCTTTGCCGAGAAGGATGCGCTCCTGCACCAGCGGCTCGACGAGGCGCTGGATGGCGGGAACATCGGCGGTGCGGGCGGGCCGGACGGTGAAGGAGGTCACGCTGTCGAGCTTAAATGCAACAGGGCCCGGACTTTCGTCCGGGCCCTGTTGGGTACTACCTACGCCTCGACGGCCTCGGGCTCCTTCTCGGGGAGACCGGCCTGGCGACCCGTGGTGAAGACGAACTCGCCATCGGCGAAGTCGACGTGCACGTGGTCACCGGCGTTCAGCTCGCCGTGCAGGATCTTCTCGCTCATCGCGTCTTCGATCTCGTGCTGCACCGCGCGGCGCAGCGGCCGAGCTCCGAGCGACGGGTCGAAGCCCACCTTGATGAGCTGGGCCTTGGCCGGAACCGTGAGCTCCACCGTCAGGTCGCGGTCCATCAGGCGCTCACTGAGACGCTTGATGAAGAGATCCACGATCTGCAGCAACTCGGGCTGAGTCAGCTGCGGGAAGACGATGGTCTCGTCGACACGGTTGAGGAACTCGGGCTTGAAGTGCTTCTTGAGCTCCTCGACGACCTTGCCCCGCATCCGGTCGTAGCCGGTGGAGGTGTCGCTCGACGATGTGAACCCGATCGGCGTGCCCGTGATGTCCTTGGTACCGAGGTTCGTGGTCATGATGATCACGGTGTTCTTGAAGTCGACGACCCGACCCTGGCCATCCGTCAGACGTCCCTCTTCCAGAATCTGGAGGAGCGAGTTGAAGATGTCGGGGTGAGCCTTCTCGATCTCGTCGAACAGCACCACGGAGAACGGCTTGCGGCGCACCTTCTCGGTGAGCTGGCCACCCTCCTCGAATCCAACGAATCCGGGAGGAGCACCGAACAGTCGTGAGACCGTGTGCTTCTCGCCGTACTCGCTCATGTCGAGGGAGATGAGGGCGTTCTCGTCGTCGAAGAGGAACTCGGCGAGCGCCTTGGCCAGCTCGGTCTTACCGACACCCGTGGGGCCGGCGAAGATGAACGAGCCCGAGGGACGCTTCGGGTCCTTGAGTCCGGCACGCGTGCGGCGGATGGTCTTGGAGAGAACCGAGATGGCCTCCTCCTGACCGATGACGCGCATGTGCAGGGCCTTCTCCATGAAGATGAGCCGGCTCGACTCCTCCTCCGTGAGCTTGAACACCGGGATCCCCGTGGCGGCAGCCAGAACTTCGGCGATGAGACCCTCGTCCACCTCGGCGGTGGTCGAGACGTCGCCCGACTTCCACTGCTTCTCGAGGCGCAGCCGCTCACCGAGCAGCTTCTTCTCCTCGTCGCGCAGCGATGCAGCCTTCTCGAAGTCCTGATCCTCGATCGCGCCTTCCTTCTGGCCACGAACGGCGGCGATCTTCTCGTCGAACTCGCGCAGCTCCGGCGGTGCGGACAGGATCGACAGGCGGAGGCGTGCGCCAGCCTCGTCGATCAGGTCGATGGCCTTGTCGGGCAGGAAGCGGTCGGCAACATAACGGTCGGCCAGGTTCGCGGCGGCGACGATCGCGCCGTCGGTGATCGAGACCCGGTGGAACGACTCGTACTTGTCGCGCAGCCCCTTCAGGATGTTGATCGTGTGCGGCAGGGACGGCTCGTGCACCTGCACGGGCTGGAACCGACGCTCGAGCGCCGCATCCTTCTCGAAGTGCTTGCGGTACTCGTCGAGGGTTGTCGCGCCGATGGTCTGCAGCTCACCGCGAGCCAGAAGCGGCTTCAGGATGCTCGCAGCATCGATCGCGCCCTCAGCGGCTCCGGCACCCACCAGGGTGTGGATCTCGTCGATGAAGACGATGATGTCACCGCGGGTGCGGATCTCCTTGGTGACCTTCTTGAGGCGCTCCTCGAAGTCACCGCGGTAGCGGCTGCCGGCGATGAGGCTGCCGAGGTCGAGCGTGTAGAGCTGCTTGTCCTTCAGCGTCTCGGGAACGTCGCCGCGGATGATCGCGAGCGCGAGCCCCTCGACGACGGCGGTCTTGCCGACGCCGGGCTCACCGATCAGCACGGGGTTGTTCTTGGAGCGGCGGGAGAGGATCTGCATGACCCGCTCCATCTCCTTCTCGCGCCCGATCACGGGGTCGAGCTTGCCGTCGCGCGCGGCCTGGGTCAGGTTGCGACCGAACTGGTCGAGCACCTGCGAACCCTTGTCAGGAGCAGCGTCGTTGCCGCCGACGGCGACAGCTTCCTTGCCCTGGTAGCCGGAGAGCAGCTGGATGACCTGCTGGCGCACCCGGTTGAGGTCGGCGCCGAGCTTGACGAGCACCTGCGCGGCAACGCCCTCACCCTCGCGGATGAGACCGAGCAGGATGTGCTCGGTACCGATGTAGTTGTGGCCGAGCTGCAGGGCCTCGCGAAGCGAGAGCTCGAGCACCTTCTTGGCGCGCGGCGTGAACGGGATGTGCCCCGTCGGCTGCTGCTGGCCCTGGCCGATGATGTCCTGCACCTGCTCGCGCACGGCGTCGAGCGAGATGTTGAGGGACTCGAGGGCCTTGGCGGCGACGCCTTCACCCTCGTGAATGAGCCCGAGCAGGATGTGCTCGGTGCCGATGTAGTTGTGGTTGAGCATCTTGGCCTCTTCTTGGGCCAGGACAACGACGCGACGAGCGCGGTCGGTAAATCTTTCGAACATCTTTTACTCCTCAGGCGCAGGTCACGGAGTCGGCGCCGATCTATAAAGAGAGTAACCACGCACAGCCGTCAAAAGTCCACTGTTCGCCCTCGGCGTGACCACCGCATCGAGCCCGAAACTTAACCTGCCCGGAACCTCCTCGTGCCGCCGCTACCGTAGGCTCGCCGCTGTCCCATCGACGAAGCATCCGGAGTCTCGTGTCAGCACCCTTACCCAACCTTGACGAGTTCAGCGCCATCCTCTTCGACCTCGACGGCGTACTCACCCCGACCGCTGAACTGCACATGCGCGCCTGGCACGCGACCTTCGACCAGGTTTTCGCCGAGAAGGCTGTGCCCACTCCATACACGGACAGCGACTACTTCCTGCACCTCGACGGCAAGAAGCGCGATGACGGGGTCGCGAGCGTTCTGGAATCCAGAGGGATCACACTCCCGCTCGGGTCTCCGGACGACCCGCCCACGGCCGACACGGTCTGGGGCATCGGCAACCGCAAGAATGCGGTCTTCTCCCAGGAACTCGAGCAGGACGGAATCGCGCCGTATCCCGGCTCGCTCGCTCTTGTCGACACGCTCTATTCCGCGTCGATGCCGATGGCTGTCGTGTCGAGTTCGAAGAACGCCGTCTGGGTACTCCGTGCCGCGCAGCTCGCCGATCGGTTCAGTGTGGTTGTGGACGGGGTGACCGCAGCCGACGAGGGCCTGGCGAGCAAACCGGCACCCGACATGTTTCTCAACGCCGCCGCCAAGCTCGGTGTCGAGCCTGCCGGTGCGGTCGTTTTTGAAGACGCGATCTCCGGAGTGAGTGCCGCGCACGCGGCAGGCTTCGGGCTGGTCGTGGGGGTGGACCGCGGTGTCGGAGAGTCGGCGCTGCGTGCCGCGGGCGCAAGCCTCGTGGTCACCGATCTCGCGGACTTCGTCGGAGGTAGCCCAGCATGATCGACTTCAGCATTGACAGGGACCACTTCCCGGTCGACCCCTGGCGCCTGCGCGAGACGTCCTACGCTCCGGACCAGGTCGGCGTGACCGAGACGCTGTTCGCCGTCGGCAACGGATACCTGGGCATGCGGGGCAACAACCCCGAAGGTCGCAAGGCCCACGAGCACGGCACGTTCATCAACGGGCTCCACGAGACCTGGAAAATACGCCACGCTGAGAACGCCTACGGGTTCGCCGAGGTCGGGCAGACGATGGTCAACGCTCCCGACAGCAAGGTGATGCGGCTCTACGTCGACGACGAGCCGTTCGCGCTGGGTGACGCAGACCTGCTCGAATACGACCGCGTGCTCGACTTCCGCGACGGTGTGCTGCGTCGCGAGGTGCTGTGGTTGACGCCGGCCGGCAAGCGCGTTCGAGTGGTCTCCAGCCGCATGGTGTCGTTCCCCGAGCGGCACCTGGCGCTGATGACGCTCGAGGTGACGATGCTGGATGCGAACGCGCCCCTGACCATCTCGTGCCAGTTGCTGAACAGGCAGGACGGCCAGGACGAGTACGCCGCGGCACGCGCCATGGCCACCTCGCGGCCGGATCCACGCAAGGCGGAGCGCCTTGCCGACCGGGTGTTCCAGCCGGGCGAGTACTCGCAGCACGATAACCGCAGCGTGCTCAGCTACCGGGTGTCGAACTCTGGGATGACGGTCGCGCTCGCCGCCGACCACGTGATCGAGACAGCCAACGAGTACACGGTCACCACCTCGATCGAACCCGACGTCGCCAAGAACGTGTACGCGATCCACGCCAAGAGGGGCGTGACCGTGCGCATCACGAAGGTGGTGAGCTACCACAGCTCCCGCACCGCCCCCACCCGGGAACTCATCGATCGGTGCGCCCGGACCCTCGACCGGGTTCGCGGCGAAGGGATCGACGCCCAGTACACCCGCCAACGACGCTGGCTCGACGACTACTGGGAGCGGTCGGATGTCGAGATCGACGGGAACGACGACCTCCAGCAGGCGATTCGATGGAACCTGTTCCAACTGGCGCAGGCCACGGCTCGAGCCGATGGGCTGGGCATCCCTGCGAAAGGGGTGACCGGAAGCGGGTACGGGGGCCACTACTTCTGGGACACCGAGATCTATCTCGTGCCGTTCCTCGCGTACACGAGCCCCCTGTGGGCGCGGGATGCGCTGCTCCAGCGCCAGCACATGCTTCCCTCCGCTCGCCGACGCGCACGGATGCTGAACGAAGATGGCGTGCTCTTCCCCTGGCGCACGATCAACGGCGAAGAGGCATCCGCCTATTACGCCGCCGGCACCGCGCAGTACCACATCAACGCCGACGTGACCTATGCGCTGGCCAAGTTCGTGCGAGCGACCGACGACATCGGGTTCCTCGCCAATGGCGCGATCGACATCGCCGTCGAGACGGCGCGCATGTGGATGACGCTCGGCTTCTGGCGTCGCAACGGCGAAGTCACCTTCGAGATCCACGGCGTGACCGGGCCCGACGAGTACACCACCGTGGTCAACAACAACATGTTCACCAACGTGATGGCCCGGTTCAATCTGACCTACGCAGCCGCGACCGTGCGCACGCTCGCCGAGGAGCGGCCCGACGCCTACCGACGCATGGTGACCCGTCTTGGACTTCGCGACGAAGAGCTCCTCGCCTGGGAGCATGCGGCAGCCGCGATGTCGATCCCGTTCTCGGAGAATTTGGGGATCCACCCGCAGGACGAGCACTTCCTAGAACGCGAGATCTGGGACCTCGAGAACACCCCGGCGGAGCAGAAACCGCTGATGCTGCACTTCCATCCGCTCGTGATCTACCGGTTCCAGGTGCTCAAGCAGGCCGATGTCGTTCTCGCGCTGTTCCTGCTGGGCGACCAGTTCACGCTCGAGGAGAAGATCGCCGATTTCGACTACTACGACCCGCTGACCACGAGCGACTCGACGCTGTCGAATGTGGTGCAGGCGATCATCGCAGCAGAGATCGGCTATCGCGACCTCGCGCTGGACTACTTCCGCCACACCCTGTTCGTCGACCTCGCCGACCTGCATCACAACACCTCCGATGGCGTGCACGTCGCGTCTGCCGGCGGCGTGTGGAGCGCGCTCATCTCCGGCTTCGCCGGCATGCGTGACTACAACGGGCAGCTCACCTTCGACCCTCGACTCCCCGCGCAGTGGCCCGAGATGCGCTTTCGACTGATCTGGCACGGCGTGCGGATCCTGGTTGTTCTCCGGCAGGACAGGATGCTCGTGTCTGTGATCGGGCGCGAGGGCACGGCCAGGTTCCTGGTGCGGGGCGAGGAGTTCGAGGTGTCGACCGGCCACGACATCGAGATCCCGCTCGATGGGCAGGGCCCGGTTCGCGAGGGCGCGCCGACGCAGTCCCAGTACCGGCGGGAGGATGGCACGTCCATGGTGCCGCAGCTGCCGGCGCACACAGGATCGGTGCCTGGGATCATGCCGTTCGACGAGGGCGTGATCGAGCTCTAGCCTCCTGGAGTTGGGGCTGCCGGGTTACGATTTCGGCGTGAGCAACCTCGAGAAAGACCCGGTGGAGGTGCCGCTGGTCGAGCCGACTCTCTCGACGGTTCAGGGCTCGACCACTGAGAGCTCCGTCGACGTTCTCGAGCCGCGGGAGGTTCCCCTCGGCGGGCCGCGGGCCATGCCGGTGCGCCGCACCCTCCCCCAGCGCGGCCGCTCGCTCATCGGCGCGTGGTGCTTCGTCGATCACTACGGCCCGGAGCTCACTCGCATGGTCGTGCCCCCGCACCCGCACACCGGGTTGCAGACCGTGAGCTGGCTCTTCGCGGGCGACATCGACCACCGCGACAGCGTCGGCAGCCACGCGACCGTGCGGCCCGGCGAGCTCAACCTGATGACGGCGGGCAGTGGCATCGCGCACTCCGAGGTATCCCCGGGCGTGCCCGTGTTGCTGCACGGGGTGCAGCTCTGGATCGCGCTTCCGGATGACGCGCGGCACGAGCATCCCTTCTTCGAGACCTTCGTGCCGCAACCGGTCGACCTCGACGGCGCGACCGCCCGGGTGTTCATCGGGTCGCTCGGCGGCGCGACGTCGACGGCCACGGTGTTCACCGAACTGGTCGGAGCCCAACTGGACGTGCCGGCGCTCAGCACGATCGAGCTTCCGGTCGACGCGCGCTTCGAGCACGGCGTGCTGGTCGACGCGGGGGATGTCTCGGTCGATGGCACCCCGGTGTCGGTGGCGCATCTCGGGTATGTGGCGCCCGGCACGGGCATCCTGACCATCAGCACCGGCGTCGAACCGGCGCGGCTGCTGCTGATCGGCGGGGTGCCGCTCGGCGAGCGCATCATCATGTGGTGGAACTTCATCGGGCGCAGTCACGACGAGATCGTGGGCTTCCGGCGGCAGTGGCAGGACGAGGTGATCGCGGGCGGGCGCAGCGACGGGCGCTTCGGAACGGTCGTGGGTTACGACGGCAGCGCGCTGCCGGCACCCGAACTGCCGACCGTGCGGCTTACGCCTCGGGCTTAGGTTTGCCGAGCTTCAGGCGCTCTTCGGCCTCGATCTTCGCGTAGGCGTCGCGCTCGGTGCGGTCGGCGCGGAGGATGGCGCGCAGCACGAACCAGAAGATGAGCCCGACCAGCAGGGTCGGGACCACCGAGAAGATCGCGTTCGACCAGAAGTCCTGAGGCACGGCTCAAGCGTAACTGTTGACGATGAAGGCGACCGCGACGATCAGCAGAATCACGCCGAGGCCCAAGCCCGTGATCAGCCGGGACGAGCGGCGATCCACTACTGGCCCTTGGCGATGATGCCGACGACGCCCGAGACGACGAGGTACAGGCCGACCCCGCCGACGATGATCCAGATGGCGAGCCGCCCGAAGGAGACCTCGCCCTTCTTCTTCTCGTCTTCGCCCGGCAGCTTCAGGTCACTCATGCTCGGAGCCTACTTCACCAACGGGAAGAGGATCGTCTCGCGGATTCCCAGACCCGTGATCGCCATCAAGAGCCGGTCGACGCCCATTCCGATGCCCCCGGTCGGCGGCATCCCATGCTCGAGAGCGCGCAGGAATTCTTCGTCGAGCCGCATCGCCTCGACATCGCCCTTGCTCGCCAGCAGCGCCTGCTCGACGAACCGCTCGCGCTGGATGACCGGGTCGACGAGCTCGGAGTAGCCAGTCGCCAGCTCGAACCCGCGGATGTACAGGTCCCACTTCTCCACGACGCCCGGGATCGAGCGGTGGTCACGCACGAGCGGGCTGGTGTCGACCGGGAAGTCCATGACGAAGGTCGGGCGCACCAGGTCGGGCTTGATGTAGTGCTCCCACAGCTCTTCCACGTACTTGCCGTGGGTGGGGTGATCCACCTCCACGCCGATCTTCTCGGCGTGCTCGCGCAGGAACGCGATGTCGGTCTCGGGAGTGATGTCGAGACCGGATGCTGCGCGCAGCGACTCGTACATCGAGATGCGCTCCCACTGCCCCCCGAGGTCGTACTCCGTGCCGTCGGCCCAGGTGACGAGGAGCTGGCCCGACACCGCGATCGCGGCGTTCTGCACCAGCTGCTGCGTGAGGTCGGCCATCCGGTTGTAGTCGCCATAGGCCTCGTACGCCTCGAGCATCGCGAACTCGGGCGAGTGGGTGGAGTCGGCGCCCTCGTTGCGGAAGTTGCGGTTGATCTCGAACACCCGGTCGATGCCGCCGACCACGGCGCGCTTGAGGAACAGCTCGGGCGCGATGCGCAGGTAGAGCTCGGTGTCGAAGGCGTTGCTGTTCGTCACGAACGGGCGGGCCGAGGCGCCGCCGTGCATGGTCTGCAGCATCGGGGTCTCGACCTCGAGGTAATCCTGGGCGGCGAAGGTGGCGCGCATCGACGCGTTGACCGCGGCGCGAGCGCGCACCGTGGTGCGGGCCTGCTCGCGCACGATCAGGTCGAGGTAGCGGCTGCGCACCCGGCTCTCGTCGCTGAGCTCGGCGTACATGTTCGGCAGGGGCAGTACGGCCTTCGACGCGATCTGCCACTCGGTGACGAGAACGCTCAGCTCGCCGCGGCGGCTGGAGATGACCTCGCCCTTCACGAACACGTGGTCGCCGAGGTCGACGAGTTCCTTCCACTGCTCGAGGGACTCTTCCCCCACCTCCGCGAGGCTCACCATCGCCTGGATCCGGCTGCCGTCCCCCGACTGCAGGGTCGCGAAGCAGAGCTTCCCCGTGTTGCGCGCAAAGACCACGCGCCCGGCGATGCCGACCGTGACCCCGGTCGTGTCATCCGCCACCAGGTCTGCGTACTTCTCGCGCAGCGCCGCGATCGTCGTGTCGACCGGAACCGCCACCGGGTAGGCCTCGCGCCCCGACTCGATGAGCTTCTCGCGCTTGGCGAGGCGCACGGCCTTCTGCTCGAAGATGTCCTCGGCGGTCGGCTCGGGCGGGGTCTCAGTGTCGTCGCTCATGTCGCCGCAATTCTACCGGGGCGGTTACCGGGGTGCCTCCGGGGGCGGGTGACCACTCCTCTTGTGCGGGTCACTCCCTCCCCTCGGTCGGGTCACCATTCCTCTCGCTCGGGTCGAGTCGGGGCCCGGTAACTCCCTCATCCGTCGAGTCGGGACCGGGTCACTCCCCTCCCTCCCCTGTCCAGTCGGGAGTTTCGGTTAGCACGTTGGGCTTGTGTAACCAGAACTCCCGAGTCGCTAGCGCTCGAGCGCTTCTCGCACGCGGGAGATGAGGATGGGCGCGCGTAAGCCGAGGTGCTCAGCAATCACTTCGATCACCACCCAGCCCGCTGCCGCCAGTGCCTCGCGCCGGGTGATGTCTTCGGCGAAGACCCGTGGGTTCGTCCAGTGCGGGGAACCTTGATATTCGATCGCGACGCGTTGCTCCACGTACGCGAGGTCCGGGGTCGCAACGAAGTCGCCCCACTTGTTCTTCACCGCGTATCCCACGACCGGCTCAGGTAATCCACCTCTGACCAGCACCAGGCGAGTCCTCGTCTCCATCGGCGAGTCAGTGCGTTCCCGAACTTCCACCAGGGCAGCTCGGAGGGCGCGAATGCCGCGCGCGCGTGAGCTAGCCGCGTAGTCGCGCATCTCCGCAAGGGAGGAGAGCGCGCCCTTCCGCCGCACGAGGAAGTCGCCCGCGACGACCAGGTCGTCATGACCGAGACTCCCAGCGAGTTGGCTCCATGCCAGCACCGGATGCACCAGCGGCAGCCCCCGGAATGATCTCACCGGAGTGCCGGAGGCGAGGCGGTGACCCGTGACCCCGCGTGCCTGAGGCGGATGCGCCGGTTCGACTGCCGAAACGTGAACCGCCCGCGACTGTTCGAAGCGGCGAGGTAGTGGGAGGCCGTAGAGCAAGGCCGCCGAGTCGTGACTGAAAACCTGGCCGGGCGCGAGGCGAGGCACGTAGGCGTGACACCACTCGAGTGCTCCGTCCGGCGGAGCAGAGCTACGGACGCCGCGGAACGGGACGGAAAGCGCCGGGTCGCGGAGTCGCTGCCGCCCGACTCCCTGAGCGGCACCCTCCGCCACCGTGAACGGACGCGCCGCGAGCTCGGGCGGCAGTTCCGTGCGGCGGGGCATGGTCCATCGTCCGTGATCTCGACCACGAGCATCCCGAGCTGTCCCCACCGCTCATCCAGTCGGGAGTTGTGGCCGCATCAGGGCACTTCTACCACCACAAGTCCCGACTCGGCGGGACGAGTGCGGTGACGTGAGGGCGCGGGTCGCCCGGGTCACGCCCGCCCCGCCCACCCAGTCGGGAGTTGTGGCCGCATCAGGGCACTTCTGCCACCACAAGTCCCAACTCGGCGGGACGAGTGAGGTGAGGTGAGGGCGCGGGCCGCCCGGGGCACGCCCGCCCCGTTTGTCCAGTCGGGAGTTGTGGCCACCTGGACCAGATTCCGCAACCACAAGTCCCGACTCGGCGGGGAAGGTGACCCGGCGGGGAGGGCGAGCTGGGCGGCGGGCTAGTCGAGCGAGCGCGGGCTACCCGAGGTACAGGGGCTCGTTGTCGATCAGGCGGGTGTTGCCGAGGCGCGCGGCGATGATCGCGATCGCTGGGCCGCGGTAGTCGTCGTCGACGGGCAGGAAGGTGCCCGGATGCACGACCTTCAGGTAGTCCGTCTGCACGAGCGACTCGCCCATGAGTGCTCCCTGCGCAGCCGCGAGGGTCGCGTCGATGCCCCGGTCGCCGGATGACGCGGCCGCCTCCAACGCGGCGGAGAGGGTGCGGGCAGCCCGCCGCTCCTTCGGGTCGAGGAAGCGGTTGCGGCTGGAGAGGGCGAGCCCGTCATCCTCCCGCACCGTATCGATGGTCTCGATGCGCACCGGGAGGTTCAGGTCGGCGACCATGCGGCGCACGAGGAACAGCTGCTGGGCATCCTTCTGTCCAAATGTGGCGATGTCGGGAGTGACGATGTTCAGCAGTTTGGCGACCACGGTGAGCACGCCGTCGAAGTGGCCCGGTCGGGAGGCGCCCTCGAAGAGCGTGCCGACCTTTCCCGCGGTGACCTTGGTCTCGGTGGGGCCGTTCGGGTAGAGCTCGTCCACGCTCGGCGCGAATACGTAGGGCACACCGGCCGCGGCGAGCAGGTCGAGGTCGGCATCGAGTGTGCGGGGGTACTTGTCGAGGTCTTCGCCCGCACCGAACTGGGTCGGGTTCACGAAGATCGAGACCACGCGCACGTCGGCGAGCTCGGCCGCGGCCTCGACGTGGGCGAGGTGGCCGGCGTGCAGCGCACCGAGCGTGGGGGTCAGCGCGATCGTGCGACCGGCGGCGCGTTCGGCGGCAATCGCCTCGCGCATGCCCCGGACCGTCTCGATCACTACGGGCAGCGACAATGCGGTCACGACAGTTCCTCCGGGTCGGTTACCTCCAGGGAGGACAGGTCGATCGTATCCGCAGTCGCATTGGCCAGCGCGGTCTCCACCGCCGACCGCACGAGCGGCGCGATCACCGCTCCGGGCGACTCGATACCGAGACCGGCGAGCAGGTCGACGGCCTGCCCGACGATGGAGGCGGAGAAGCTGGTCGCGGTGGCCACGGCTTCGGCGTAGGCGGCGCGATCCTCCTCCGCGATGATGATCGGCTCGGCGCCCATCTCGACGACGAGCGCCTGCGCGATCGGCAGCACCGGCGTGGGCGCGGCGACGGCGCAGTAGCTCTCCCGCAGCCGGTACAGGTCGAGGGACGTTCCGGTGAAGACCATTGCGGGATGCACCGCCAGCGGGATGGCACCCGCAGCGAGCGCGGGAGCGAGCACCGAGTACCCGAGACCCGGGGCGGTGTGCAGCACGAGCTGCCCCGGCTGCCACGCGCCGGTCGCGGCGAGACCCGCGACGAGCGACGCGATCTCGCTTTCGGGGATCGCGAGGATCACGAGTTCGCTCCGCTCCACGAGATCGGGGATCTCGAGGATCGGCACCTCCGGCAACATCGCGCGCGCACGGTCGCGGTTGCGCTCGGAGACCGCCGCGATACCGACGATCGCGTGGCCGGCTCCGGCGAGCGCGAGCCCGAGAACGGGCCCAACGAGACCTGCTCCGATGATGCCGATGCCGAGGCTGGGGCTCTTCGCCATCAGGCGCGCCACCGGTGACTGGTGTCGGTGTTCGCCGAACTCACGGCAGCGGCTGCGATCTGGTCGAACGCCCGGATCGCGTCATCCGAATCGATCGCTCCCACGTGCGCACTCACCGGCCCGGTGACGGTCTGCAGTCGCAGCGTGGCAAGACGCAGAGCGCGCAGGAGCGGACCCTGCTCCACTGAGATGCTCTGCAATCGCGCCTCGGGTACGACCACCAGCGCGCGCCAGATCGCGCCGCGGCGCAGCAGCACGGCGCCGGGGACCAGCGCGAACCCGTTGCGTCGCACCGAGAACCAGCGGAGCACTCGTGCGCGCGGCGGAGAGTTCGTGAACCCATCCCCCGGGTCGCCCCCCGTCAGCCCCGCCACGATCGCCGCCGTGTCGACTGCGGGCAGCACCAGCCCGAGCACCTTGGTGACGTCGTCGAGGTTACCCACCGGGAGGATCGTCGTGTTCGCCTGCCCCGCGGCTCCGCTCGCCGACGATGAGGATGCCCGGTTGAGCTTGATCTCCCACCAGCCCGCGGGCCGCCAGAGCAACGGCTGAGTGACCTGCACCGCGTGAATGCGGCCGGGCGGCAGGGTGTCATTGCTGGTCGAGAGCAGCCCGAAGCCCACCCGCACACCATCGGGCGTGGAGGCGATGCTGTACCGCAACGACTTGGTGAACCGCGAGACGTAGTACCCGCTGAGGCCGATTGCGGTCGGGATCGCCGCGAACAGGAAGAAGTACTCGCCCGTGAGGGTGATCGTGATGACGGATGCCACGGCCGCGAGAATCACGAAGACCGTGAACTCGCTCAGCAGCAGGGACCCGATCAAGCGGCCGAAGTGCATCTTCACGACGGATTCGGGAGCTGCGACATCCGGGTCCAGCTCGGGCGCGAGCAGCTCGTTCACCCGCTGCTCGACGATGCGAGGTCGCCCAGCGGTCGCGCCTGCCCCGATGGTCGAGCTCGCCGAGACCTCGGATTCGGACTCCGCTCGCTCCGCCGCACGGATCCCTGATGCGAGCTGCAGGATGGCTCGGCGCAGGTCATCCGCGGCGGCGGACCCGAGGTACGCCAGCTGCACGTTGGCGTCCTGCCCGGCGACGTTGATCTCGAGCTTCGCGGCACCGAAGATGCGGGCGAGGAACGGTCGCACGATGTTGATGCCCTGAATGCGATCGAGCCGCCCGCGCCGGTTGGTGCGGAACAGGATGCCGCTGCGCACCTCCACCTGCTCGTTGGTGATGCGGAAGGTGTGCATCCGCCACGACACGTAGAAGCCC